>Ga0265323_10000023_pt1 | contig 83069 bp, 128 predicted proteins | sample 41225metaG_FD_193580 | JGI IMG/M metagenome (GOLD analysis project Ga0265323, IMG submission 193580) | Rhizosphere microbial communities from Carex aquatilis grown in University of Washington, Seatle, WA, United States - 4-12-25 metaG | ecosystem: Host-associated > Plants > Roots > Rhizosphere...
GCGTCTCTGACGGCGGCCCGGATCTGCTGGACGGGTTTCCCGTCCCAGAGCCTGCAGATGCAGCCTTTGATGCCGTAGTTCCCGATCGCGGCCCCGGCTCCGAGCGCGAGCGACCCGACAACAGCGGCGACGGTGGTGGGCATGTCGACGTTCCAGTAGCCGACCGCCCAGACGATGAGGACACCAAGGCCGATCCCTGAGCCGCCGCCGACGTACACGCCGGGATTCTACGGTGGGTCATGCCGAGACTTTCGTGATCGACTTGACGTAGCAGGCTTTGCAGAGGCCGCTGTCGTTCTTCCGACTGCCTTTCTCGCCCGCGGGCAGGCGGGGTTTCCCGCAACGGTCGCACGGCACCTTGTGACGTTCGCGGTAGTCCTGACGGAGTTTCGTCAGGCAGACACGACAACTCTCGTGGAATCCCTGCGGGCGGACGTCTTTGAACTTGACCCCGGCCCCGAACGCCTCCGGGTACTTAAACGTCTTGCAGGTGCGGCAGTAGACCGCGGCGACCTGGCCGAACTCGTCGTAGCGAAAGCGGCGACGGCCTTCCCCGCGCAGGAACGGCAGATCGCACGCGACGGTCGTGGCCCCTTGTCTCGCTTCGACGCGTGCTCGGCCGCCACGCACGGGCCGCCGCACTTCGAGCAGGAGTCCCTATACGCGCGTTTCGCGTGTTCACTGAGCTTCCTGGTGTTCTCCGGGGTCGCTATCCGTGAGACGGCGTTCTGCGAGACGCCGAACATCGCCGCGACGGTCTTCTGCTCAAACCCGGCTGCGAGCAGTGTCCGTGCGGCGTCGTGGTCGAATCTGCGAGGGGGCGGCATCAGTCGACGTGACTCGACGGACGGCCCGGTGGCCCCTCGACCTGGGCCGTCCGCCCAACCACGCTCACCAGTTCTGCCCCATCGGGACGAGGAACTCGGCTGCCTGGTCGTGCTTCCCCTCCGCGTACAGGCCGAGACCGGTCACCATGTTCGTCATCGCCTCAACGGCCATCACCATCGAGGCAGGGTCGCGCGGGAGCGCCCAGACGGGAAGCGGCGGCACACCCGGGACCATCTCGCGCACGCACGCGTCCGCGGCATAGAGGAACCGTCTCGTTTCCCGGTAGGCGCGCCACGGGCCGGTGCCGGGGATGCGAGACACCAGGTTGAAGACGAGCGGGTTCACCGATGCTCCTCCTCGAACAGCGTGATCTGACGTGCCGCACAGGCGGCCTGCCAGCGGGCACGAGACTCGACCAACCAGCGGATCTGCTCGGCCGCTTCGTCCAGTAACGCGCGCGTGCCAGGCGCGTGCGGCTCGAAGTAGGGGGTCGACAGCGAGGTACGTGCTCGGAGCCTCTCAGCGACCGCCAGAGCCTCCCGGCCGTCCTGGTCGATGCTCACAGTCGACCCATCGCTTCCCACCGTTCAAGCGCTTTCTGAACCTGCAGACGGGTCAGCAGGTCAAGCTCGTACGCACGAGTCTCCGTCACGGTCCCGGTGCCGACGCATTCGGGGCATTCGATGATGCCGACCTTCACGATCCCGTAGGCGGCCATCTGCTCGTCGGAGAACTGCTCCGTGATGGCGGCGTCCATGTCGCGGCAGTCGAGCACCCGGTCGCCCAGGCAGCACGGGCACACGACACTCATGACGTCGCCTCTATGCGCGGGTCGTTAGAGAGACGCCATTCGTAGAAGGTCTTGGCGTTCGGGATCACTCCAACCATGTCCTTGCCGATGCCGAGTGCGTATTCAGCCAGATAGGCGTTCAAGGTCGTGCCTGGGTCAATGCCTCCATCCGACGACAGAGCGTCAGCGTAAGCCTCGATGACATCAGAGAGCGGAATGCGAACCTCGCCGGTCACAACGACCCAATCCTGACGTTCGTTCACGGCCGCACCGTCGCTTGTTCCCACGCCATCTTCGCGAGCGCCCACGGGAGATAGATCAGCGCTTCGGCCGTGAGGATCAGCAACTGGGCGCGCTCGCGGTTCACGGTCGGCTCCCGGCCCACGGCGACACGACCCATAATCTAGTCTCACGATCGAACACTCCCACGCGGAGCGCCCGTTCGCCCTTGTGGAACTCACCCTCGGCGTGCAGGGTCAGCAGCGTGATGCCGAGACCCTCGACGCTGGTCTCGGCGATCCTGCGGCGCTCACCATACGTGCCGATGATGTAGACGGCGAGTCTGTCCTCACCGTCGGGGCGCGGCTCGTCGCCATGCTCGTTCAGATGCAGGCTAGTCATCGTCGATCAGCGCGCCTTCTCGGCCGCCAGATGGCGAGGGGCGACGAGGCTCGCGGACGCCGATGTCGGGCGGCAAGATGTCGAAGTCCTGCGCGAGTGCGTCGCGGAGTGCGACGAGTTCGCCGACGGACAACTTCCTCACCTGTTCGGCGGCCTTTTTGACGGCCGGGGTGTATGTGCCTTTCACCTCAGTCATCGCCGCCGTCGACTCTCGCAGCAGGGAATGCCGGGACGGGAACGAGCGCTACCGCGAGAAGTCTGCCGTTCCTGACGACGGCCGTCCAGTCGCTAAACGCGTCATCGCCCGAGGTTTCCCAGCCATCAATCGCGATCTCGGCGCCGAGCGGCTTTCCCGCCAGTTCCTCGGTCGCCGTGCCGGAGCCGCGGATCAGATTGTCGTCGCGGTGGATCTCGGTGATCGAACCGACGATCATGTTTTCGCCTGTCGTCCAGAAACCGATCCTGTAGAGCGGGACAGGCGTCTCCCAGGTGATGGCGCCATGAGCGATCTTCCGCCGATCGGTGCTCTCCTCGCCTTCGACAAGCAGAGTAGCGGTGAACGGGAACTCGAACGTCTGCTCAGTCATCGCCGCCGCTCTCCATCCACGTGTCGTATGCCTGCACGACGTCGGGGAACCCGAGCCGCAGCTTCGCCTTGTTCTCGAAGTCGGCCTTTGCGATCAGCCGGAGCAGGTGGGCGGTGAACCAGTCGCCGTTCCCGGCGATGATGTCGGCCATGCGCGCCTTGTCGTAGGCGGAGATCACGCGACTGCCTCCTCGTCCCGCCAGATGGCGGCGTTGTAGCGGGCCAGCAAATCCTCGGACTCGGCCAGCAGCGTCTCGGCGACCCGGAGTGCGTCATCCTTCGCCGCGATGTCGCGGCGCAGACGCACGATCGTTTCGCGGTCGTCGACGGGCGTCTCGACGTAGAGGCTCCGGAGGCGGCCGTCAGGGGATGTGCCGATCAGGGCGGCCAGCATCGCTGCGTCAGCCGCGGGGCCGCGCGCGACACGTGCGTCCGCGAGGGTCACGCGAACGCTCCGCACGAGCAGTCGGCGCTGCACTGGCCGTCACCGTTCGGGCCGTGATGCTCGGTCGTGTGGTGGCCGCACGAGCACCACTCCTCGGGGTGCAGGTCGCGGCTCTCGCCGTCGCTCAGATGGCCCCGGTAGCCGTACGCTTCCGCGGCGCCGTTGAAGATCAGGGCGCGGACGCGGCGGGTGGTCGTGTCGAGGGTCACGCTGCCACGCCTGCCTGCTCTAGCAGTTTGTACGCGGCGAACGTCATCTCTTCACCGCGGTAAGTCACGATCTCTCTCGCGTTCGGCAGATGAGATGCCTTCTCCCACGCACGAACGGCGGCCTTGACGGCAGCGGTGGAGGCCAGGACTTCGCAGACCTCGCCCGTCTCAGTCCACGCGTCGGCCTCTTTCTGGGCTTGAGCGAAGGAACGTATCGGGCCTGTGTAGCCGATGCCCGCTGCGTTCTGCTTGCTCGTGCGCTTCACGTAGAAACTCATGACGCCACCAGCGAAACCCTGATGAGCGCGGAGTGCGCTCGCTCGCGGCGGATCTTGCACTCGTCCATCCACGACAGCGCCCGCTTGTAGGCGGCCTGGTTCTCGGGAGTACCGGTGCGCTCAGCCGCTTGAACGAAGTGCTTCCGCGCGATCCGGTAGTCCTCGTCGCGCTCTGCAACCTCTGCGCGAAGTGTGGTGATGCTCTGCTCGTTCATGGGAGACTCCTTTCGGTAGGGGCCGTGTCTCCGTGCTTACATATAGCAGACTACCACCTAGGGGTGGGTTTGTCTACCCTCAGGCCGCGACGAGTTCACGGCCGTTACGGGCCGCTAGACGTCGCTCACAAGATTCGCGCGACTCCCGAGTCCTGTGGGTGTGCGGGCAGCGCACAGGGAGCGGCTCACGACGCGCGAGCACGTACCGGCGAAGGGCTTCCAACTGCGGATGGTGGGAGCGGCAGACGGTCAGAAGATTCGACTCGTCGAACGGCGCGCCGCCTTCTGCGAGCGGGGTCAGGTGATGTACCGAGAGGGGACCGCCGGAGCAGGAGCCGCCCAGGAGACGGCTAACCGAGCAGGTGCCGTGGTCTCGTGCGATGACGGAACGCCGAACGTCCGCCCAGAGCGAGGTGTTGTAGATATCCGCCACGTGGATTCACCAACGTGAAGTGTGCCAGTTGCATCAGACGTTGCGCACTATGGAGTCACGCGCGCGTTACTCATCGTGAACCGTCTCAGACCCTGGCCGCCTCGGTACGGGATCGGCTTGACCGGGGTCGGGTTCTCCAGCAGCCAGTGGAACTGGCCCGGCTCGGCCCACGGGCTGTCGCTGTCCCTCACGACGTCGACTAGCTCGACGTGGCCCAGGATGACGCCGCGCGGCTCGTCGGCACCAGGGCGTCCGACTCTTCGATGCCAAGCTCCCGCGCGGCCATCACCCGGTGGTTGCCCGACAGGACCTCGAACGTGTCGTCGTCGTGCGGGCGGACGAGGATCGGTGCCAGGAACCCGTCGCGCTGCATCGAGTCCTTCAACGCGTCCATCTGGGCCTCGGAGAGGTACTGCGGGTTTCGTTTCAGCGCGACCAGCTTGTCGACGCGCAGGTAGAGGAGTTCGCCCTTGTCAGGAACCGTCTGTGCGCTCACGTAAGCCTCCACACCGCGTCGATGAGATACCAGTAGAGGTGAGCGATGACCGTCAGTACCGCGACGCTCAGAACGATGCAGACGCCGATGGCGACTAGCAGGATGATCCATCCGATCCGACGGCCGAATCGGTACATCGCGGGGTGAGCGGTACGCAGGTGAGCACTGGCGTCGACGGGTGGCGCCGCCGGTTTCAGCCCGAGATCGGGGATGTGCGGCATCAGGCGACCATCCTGTCACGGACGGGATACTCCCGCTCGATGACGTAAGCGAAGCCAAGATCGGCGGCGAAACTGATGGCCGCGAGCGGGATCAGTTCGAGCACGATCGGCTGTATCCGGGAATGGTGTCTGGAATGTGCTCGTGTACAGATTCCCAGACCATTGGGCAGCGCCCACATCAGTTCGCGCAGCAGATCGGTGTGCGCGTCCTCGTCGAGATACTGCTCGTGCGCGACCGCGGACACGTAGCGTCGGATGATCTGGGCACGCAGGATGTGATGGCCCACGACAATGCCGCGGCATTGCTCCTCGATGTTAGGGCATACCCGACAGCCGAGCGCGGTTGTCCGGCGCCGCCACTCCTTCGACGCTTCGATCTCCAGGTTCTTCGTCGCGACCTTGGTCCTCACCGCCGCTTCCCCTTCACGCTGGTCGCCAGCTTGCCGCGGCCGAACGAATACCCCTTCTGGATCTGGGCGCCCTTCAAGATCGCGACCTGCGCCTTGTTCGCCGCCGCGTCGGGATGCGGGACAGCGATCAGCGGGTCGAGCCCGGCCGTCTTGCGCGCCTGCGCGAGTCTCTGCCAGTCCGTCCGCTTGCCCATCAGAGGGATGCTAGCCAGTCGTCGTAGCGGCAGCCGTGGATCGTCCACAGGCTGTTCGGTATCCACGTGCCGAGCGTGGCCGACGTGAGTGCCCCGACTGCCACCTCCGTCGCCGCCGGGTAGCGGAACGTGCTGCGACTGCCGAGCACCTTCGCGACCTCGTCATAGTCGGACGGGCGCCACAGGTACACCTCTGACCCGGCTTTCGCTAGCCCGCTCATGAACACGATCTGCCGTTCGGATGGCTTGTTCTTCTCGGTCTTCAACTCCGCGAAGATCGTCCGGTCCCGCCACATCGTCCGGTCGGGGAAACCCGGGGCGCTCCCTTTCGAGCGAAGCGTGTGATAGCTCTGCCAGCCGAGAGTCGTGGCGACGCCTTTGTTGGCGCCGAAGACGAATGCGTCCCATTCCCGTTCGATCATGTTGCGGAGATCGATCGGCGCGTGGAGCGGCATCAGAATGTCTGCTCGTCCTGGAACATGAGCACTTGGCCGTACGTGAACTCTCGGCCCTCAGTGTCATGAAGGACGAGTTGCGCGAGCGGCACCGCCGAACCGGTGAGGGATGTTGCCGTCAGCCCGAGTACCAGTTCGGCGACTGTGCCGCCCAGCGCGGGGTCGAGTTCGACGTTCGACCCGTCTTGGAGAACCGCGCGAACCATCAGACCGGCAGCGGGTCGTCCAGCCCAGTGAGGCGTTGCGGCTGCGGCCAGCCTTCCGGCTCATCCGACGGTGGGGACGACGGCATCGGAACGGTGTTCAGCCCGGTCACGATCGTCTCGACCTTCGGCGTGCGTGGCTTCCAGGCGTTCTCGGACACCGCGACGCAGATCGGCGGCGGCGTCTTGCCGTAGAACAGCCGGATCGCGTGGTCGCGGTCACGTGCCTCTCGTGAGCCGACGAACCGCCAGACCATCAGGTTCTCGTCGGACTCCAGCACGTAGAACCGGGTCACGGTCGACAGCGGAGGCGCGACCAGTGTCGTCGCCTGATTTTTCGTTTCTGTCATGGCTACTCCTCCCCGATGACTGACCGCACCTGCGCCCACACCTCGGCCGAGATGACAGCGCCGCCGTCGCTGGTCGGCTGCCCCTGGTGCGCGACCAGGTTCAGGACTTCCAGCGCGCGCTGAGCGAGCGACGCGGGCCGGTCGATCACCGTCTGTTGGCCCTGGGTGGGTTCGCCGCTCTTCGCCTTCTTGATCTCGGCCCGAAGAGTTTCGCGATCCCAGCCGTTCACGACGGCTTCGTTCAGCCAGTACACCTGCTCCTCGCGGTCGAGCGCACGGACGGCTTCGTGGATGGTGAAGCCGAGTTCGACACGGCGCACGTCGAGCGGCACCGACCGGCAGAGAGACGCGTAGTTCTCCAACGTCGCGACTTTCAGGCCGGTGATGCGGTGCGCGACGTCGTACAACTCCTGCGGTGTCCCCTCGACCGCCTGCGCGTGGTCTTCGCCGAACAGGTCGGCGCCGAACGCGAGCGCGTCGCCGAGCCAGAACCGGGACGACTCTGCGAACTCGCCGATGTTGTGGAGGATGGTCGTCCAGGTGTCGAACTCCATCGCGGTGTCGGTCAGCACGAGGCCGCGCAGATGGACGCTGTCGGGCGGGAACAGGAACAGTTGGCCGACTTCGCGGAGCGCCGGGAGGCGTGACTCTGCGATCTTCAACGCCTCCGCACCAAGGGCGTCAGCCGGGGCGCTCTCGACAGGAGCAGCGGCAGCGAACTCGGCGTCGTCGGCGGCCTGCCGTGCCTGCTCCGCGAGCGCTTGCACTCGGTCGAGTTCCGCGATCCGGGCCTCTTCCTCGTTCGGCTCGTCGTCTCCGAGACTGGCTTCGGCGATGTCCTGCAGTACCTCAGCTTCGCTTTCGCTCATGGTTCTCCTTCATCGTTGGTTCGGAAGTAGCAGCCTACACCTGTGCCCGATAACGCGGGCGTTACTTGCCGCCCATCGGGTAGAGCACGGCGAGGGCGGCCACGTGCGCGGGGCGCGGGTAGTCGATCAGGCCGAGTGTCTTCAGGTTCGCAAGAAGTTGCGCGAATGTGCCGCCTCCCTTCGCCGTCACGGTATAGCCCGTCGCCGCTCCCAGATCGATGCGATTGACCGCATCTGGGTAGTGGAGGAGCAACTCGCGGAGAATCTTTCTCTCCGGCTCGGGCAATCGATCGAGCACGGCCGAGTGCATCGCCTCGTTCGTTCGGCCGAGGCCGGGATCTTGCGCCAGTGATCGACCGTGCTCCGTCAGCCGCACTGAACCGCGTCCCTGCTCGATGAGTCCCGTGCGGGTCATGTCGGCGATGATCTGCGCGAACGTGCCCCCGCCTTTCTTGCTGACCTTGTACCCGGCGACGAAGCCGGTCTGGATACGAGTCGGCTCCCCGATACCCATAGCCTCGAACCAGCCGAGCGCGTCCAGAACCTTCTGCTCTGGCGCCGTCACGCCGTTCGCAGAGATGTACGGCGTCACCGGCTTCTGCACCGGCCGATTGCCGACCGGTGCGGGACTCTCCCTCCGAACTGGTGCGTGGATGACCGGCGGTGGGATCGCGACCGTCTCGCCGATCTTGACAGCGAGAGCCGTAATGCTGCCGAGAGCCTCCGACAGACTCTCCTGCATGTTCGTCAGCCGCGCCAGTTGCGTCTCGTCCACGACCGGGGTAGGCACAGGCACTTCGACCAGCACCTCGACGGTCTGTCCAACCTCGATGTGCTCGGCGGTCAGCAGGCGTGCTTCGAGATCGCGGATACGCTTCTGGAGTTCCTTCGGGTCGCTGTCCTTCGCCCGTTGCACCGTCGCCTGCATCTGCTCGCCGAGCGCGTCGAGGTCGAGTTCAGTCCGTGCGGACGGCTCCTGCCGTGACTCGCCCGGCTTCGGCGTCGCATAGGAGTCGAACGTCCGGATGCGCCGCACCTGCACCTTCTGCAGCATCCCGCGGAGCGGCGACCACACCCAGGCGGTGCCGGTCGGGAGCGACTGCAGCGACTCGATGACGCCGGAGTCGTCACGGAGATCCTTGTCAGCGATCCAGCCCTTCACCGCCGCCCTTGAGCGCTCCGAGAGTTGCCGCATCGCGATCAGCGTTTCGATCAGGTCGAGCACGTCCTTGTTCAGCGCCTGAGTCCGCTGGGTAATCATCACGATCCCGAGTCCCCATGCCCGCCCGCGTTTCGCGATCGTTTCCATCGCCCCCAGTGAACGTGCTGTTTCGCCGCGGGGGTTCTGCGGGGCGAACTCGTCGGCCTCGTCCACAACGAGTAGCAGCGTCGTCCGTGCGCGGGCCTTGCGGCGGTGGAGATGCTCCAGGAAGTCAGCGACGAACTGGCGCGCCGCCGCCTTCGTCAGCAGGTCGGACAGGTCGAGCACGAACGAATGACCCGAGTCGACCACCAGATCAGCGATCAACTTGCCCGCGGTCGGCTCCAACGGCAGGTCGCCGTGCGGGCCGCCGAGGACGTACACCGGAAGCCCTGGGCCGTCACCTGCAGCGTTCGAACGGAGACCGTTGAAGACGCCATTTGGATCTATGACGACGAAGGGAACCTTCGCGGCATGTGCCTCTTCCAGGATCACAGCCGCCGTAAAACTCTTCCCGGCACCTCGTGTTGCCACGATGCCCACAGCCTCTGTGACGACATCAAGAGGGAGTGTGAAACCTCGTGCGAGATGGATGTCGCTCATCGCACGATCCTGTGGGCCAGCCGCCAGACAGTCGACTGCGATACGCCGAAGCGAGTCGCAACTGCCCGTTGTGTTTCGCCGTGCGCGACAGCGGCGCGCACTTCCTCGACCTCAGCATCGGTCAATGTCGCAAGATGCTGGTCGAACCCGCGATGGACTGGCGGTGGGCTGAGGCGCCCCTTCGACTTGCAGTCCTGCATGTTGTCTGCCTGTGTGCCGAGGAACAGATGATCGAAACGAACGCATAGCGGCGTGTCGCACTTATGAAGAACCCACAGATCGTCAGGCAGTTCGCCGCCGTGAATCACCCACGAGAGACGATGCGCGTACTCCTGCCGTCCGTCGTTTATCAGCGCGCCGTAACTGCTGCTCGTGGGGCCTGTCCAGAGCCAGCAGCCCTCGCTTCGCTGAACGCAATGCCAGAATCTCTCCTCGACGGTCGGATCAAGCGTGGTGATAGCGCGTCCGCTCACGCAACGTCCTGACGTTCGAGCGCGAGAAGCTCGTCGAGCCGTGCCTCTGTCTGCTCGCGCGTCAGATCCTCGTGGAGATACACCCAGGCGTAATAGCCCGCCACGAACGGCTTGAACCAGTCGGAGTGCTCGCTCGGATAGACACGTTCCATCACGACCTTCGACTGGATCGTCAGGTGACACCGCTGGCAAAGGGCCAGGAGATTCCACCAGGCCAGGTTCGATTTATCTCCATCGGCGTGATGAACAGTCAATATCCGCCATTCCCCTTCGGTGATGAACCCGTCCTCTACGAAGTGGGATGCGACCCCGTCGACGCCACCGTCCCACTTCTCGTCGTCGGGCATCCGAAATCGCACGTCGTAGCCGCCTCCGTAGTGGCGGCACTGCAAGTCGCAGCGCGACCAGCGCCCGCCGGACGGTTCGACGCCGAGCATCTTCGCGTCACCCTTCGGGATGTACGGGTGGAGGCAGCGGAGGCAGCGATGACCGGCTTCGAGCCTGACGCGCGCCTTGGCCGACCCCATGCCGAGACAGGATGGGCAGACATAGCCAAGCGCGCGTATCTGGGGACGCAGCCGCGTGATCGCCGCGTTGACGTTGAATAAGCCTGATTCAGAACCGTTCTCGTACACGGAGAGACCCGATTCGCGATGCGTGACCTTCACACCGTTCCCTCCCTGACCGGCGGAGCGAGAGATGGACGCCGTGCCGCGATCGACATCGTAGGCCCACGGATGAATCAGATCACCCGAGCCGCCGCACGTCTGGCAGCAGTTCCAGTCGGGTGGGTAGTCGTTGCGGAAGCGGGCGTCGTGTTCGCCGCGTGACCGTCTCGGCTCCTTGAAGATAGGAACCTCGGGATAGTCGTCAAGCTCGAACAGACGGTCACTCACAGGCGGTAGCAGTCTATCCGAACGAGGGCCGGGCCGCTACCCCTTCGGGCACTTGTGGCCGCGGCCGTCGGCACGGTCGAGTTCCGCCACGGCGCCGTCGTGGGCCTGCTGCTCAGAGTGGTCGTACTTCGTCAGCGCCTGCCCGCACGCGACGCATGTGGCGGCCCACCAGTCAGGCCCGTACCACTTCTGGTTGTACGTGCGGACCCGTGGGTCGCGGCCGTCGGGCGTTACCGCCTCCGTCTGCTCGTAGACGACCGTCTCGATGACCCCGTCGACTAGCCATGCCCCGGCTATCCGGCTTTGCTTCTTGCCCGCGCCAAGGTCAATACACATCGCCTCGTTGCCGCGGCTCTGTTTGCGGCGTATCTCGTCGCCGACGGTGTGACCTACCAGTTGCGGGAACGCGGAGCATTTCCTCTCGGCCCAGTCGGACCAGAGGATGCCTCCCTCGGCGTACCAGCCGCCCCGTGACTGGCCGCAAGCGTCGAAAACGGGGTTGCCCTTGTCCTCGCGCCACAGTTCCCGTAGCCGTGCTTCTGCGGCGGCGGCGGTCTTGAAGTGTCGGCCCCAGTAGGACGACAGTCCGGCATGGCTGACGAGCACCCCGTCGATGGCGATGCAGGGTCGAATCAGACCGCGCGCGTCGAGTCTGAGTAGATGCTCTCGAATCTCGGGATCACGGAAGAACCCGGAGAACCCGACGGTGATCGTGAAGTACGGGTGCTCGTGGTTGCCGACCAGGTAGACGTCGAACCATTTCTCCGCCATGCGTAGGCATCTGAGGTCGTCCTGGACGGAGGAGGCGACGCAGTTGCAGAGATCGCCGAGTTGTATGACCATTGTGTCGCGATCTAGCCGCCCGAGTTCGTCGGCGATGCCCTGACTCCTCAGCAAGCCATGAACGAGGCCGACGTTGCCGTGCGCGTCGGGGACAACGAAGGCTCTCACGCGCGCGTTACTGGTCGCGGTAGATGATGGCGGACGGGTTGTAGACCTCGGCGATCATCGCGCGAATCCTGAGCGCCTCAGACGTCGCGACCTTCAGCCCAAGCGTGACCCGTTCGGCGTCCTTCTCGAACGAGGCGTCGACGCGGCGCACGAGCCGCGCGTGCTCCTCGGGGCTTGCGCACTTGCAGCCTGAGCCTTCCGAACGGCGCGTCACGGGCACCGCCAGCCGAGGCCGAACTTGCGCTCGAAAACCCGCCACGGGTACCAACGGCCGTCGTGCCAGAAGCCCCAGTCGCGGCGAAGCGGCCCCATCAGGACGAGAGTCGTCGCTCCGTGCGGCCCGACCTCGGTGATATGCGAATGGGTGGCCGACCGGTAGCGAATCGTCGGCGCGTACACGCAGTCGATCGTCCCGTCGGGCTTGATGTCGTCGTAGCCGCCCTGGAGGACGAATGTCAGGAACGAGCGCGGATGATCGTGCGCGGCCCTGTCGCTTGCGCCTGGGAGGAACTTGTGCCAGAGCACCTTGAACCAGCGGTTGCTCACGAGCGTGCGGCGAAGCATGAGCGGGCACGCCTCGGGGCCGATGATCTCCCAGCCACGGCCGATCTTCCGAGCGGCCTGACCCGCCTGCGGGTCGAGAAGCCCGTCGAAGCCCGAGTCGAGCAGAGGGCTGCCGGAGCGCAGGGTTGCCGCCTCCTCGATGTCGGCCATCGGGTCGGCGTCCGGCTCGTCCCATCTCGCAGTCACGGCTTAGGCCGCCAGATGGCCCAGAACCCGCACGTCGGGCACTGATGCTGAACGTGCGTCCGCGCCTTCTTCTCCGCCCACGAGTGCCACTGCAGATATCCGTCAGGGGCCTTGGTGTGCTTCGACGCCTTCGGGCACTCGGCAGCGTTCCGGTAGCCGGGGAACGGCGGCGCGATCAGAAGCTCGGCGGGCGTGCTGGTCACGACGAGGCCTCTTCGTATGTCCGATGAGTTGAGATGCGGCGTGCCATTGCGATGAACTCATCCCCCGACATTCGGCCCTTCGTCTTATTGCAATGGAAGCAACACGTGACACAGTTGCTATCCGTATAGCCGAGTGACGAATCGTAACGGTCGATGCCGTTATAGGTGAACTGTCCGTAGGCTGAAGGTAACTTCGTCTGGTTCGCCGGAGGCTGGCCGCAGTAGAAACAAGACCTCCCGAACAAGTCGATCATCACCGCTCGCGATAGATCGAACGAATATCCACGCAGCCGAGCGCCCTGCTTGTAACTGGCGATGACACTGTTCATAGCCGCCTCGCCAGGAGCCAGACCATGCGTTGCACGAATCCGTTCAGCACGTAGGCAGCCGCAACTCTCGCGAGCGCCTCTCTTCAGCACATCTCCGTTGACTACCCTTTCCTTGCCGCACGTGCATCGACATCGCCAGTAGTGCCGAAGATGCCCGTCCTTCAGGCGCTTCTCTTTTTCGTATCCGATGACCGTCAGTCTGTTTACGACCAGCCCGGTCAAGTCTCTACGTTTACGCGGCATCTAGGCGGCGGATCTGTTTCTCACTTGCTTGGCACGCTCGGGGACCGGCAAGTCATAATGCGCGGAGAGCGTGATCCGGATCGCCTCTGCGGTGCCGCGCGGATAGACGGCACCGATCGCGCGTTCCAACTCGACCGGAAGCCGCAACATCAGATACCCCTTGTCGTCCTCCGGCTGCGACTTCCGAACGTTCGGCGTGTACGGCACCTTGAAGTGCTCGCACAAGATCAGGACGGTCAGATCGGTGAGGGACGTGCCGCGCTCCTGCGCGTCGGCGACCATCCGGGTGCGTAGATCGGGGTGTACGAACCACTCCTGGGTTTTGCGGGAGCGTAGAGCGACGTAGGTTTGCTCGGACTGTGAACTCATGGAGTAGCAGTCTACCTAAGCAACGGGCGACGTGCTACCCCGGCGAGTCACGCGGGCGTGAGGAAGAGTCCTCCGTCTGGTTCGGCGGGGCCGTTCGGTGTCGACGTGCCGCGGTCGTACCATCCTTGGACGCGGTAACTGCCAGGCAGGAGACGCTGCCAGTCAGGCTCGAACCCCGACACGGCAACATAACTCGCGTCCAGATGGGTGTCGCCCTCCAAGGAGTAGATGTCGAGCGAGTCGATCCCGTTGTTGTCTATCTCCCACTGCACGTAGCAGTTGTGATGCCACTCGTCCCCGATCGAAAGTCCGCCCGAGGAGCAGAAGGCATAGGACTGAGCCGCGCCGGGCCACCACGCGCACACTCGTGGGCATTCGGCATGGTGGACGATCTCCCACTCCTTCTCGCCGTCGCCTGGGTCGCTGATGACCAAGACGTGCTCCATGAAGCACGGGTCGTAGCCGTCGGGTTTACGCGGCCCAGGAAGTCTGATTCGCACGTCAGCGTCCATGAAGGATCTGGTGGATACGGGCAGGGCTGAGCGACGTCGCGGCGGCGATAGCGCGGATGGAGTGCCCGGCCGTGTGGGCGTCCCGGATGGCCTGGTCGCGGTTCTGCGACATGCGGGTGGCGTTCCGGGCGACCTTCGCGGCCAGTGCGAGCAGGTCGGTCATTGTTCCATCTCCGCCCATTCGCGGTCCGCATCCCAGATTTCAGGTGGGATCTTCTTAAGCTCGTCGGCGAGGCGTTTCATGTGCGGCAGAGACCTCTTGGCGGCTTCACCGATCTCGCGCATCGCAGCGTTCGTGTCAAGCGTAAGGAGCGTGAAGATGCGGGCGGCCTCGATAAAGACCCGGTTGCCACCGACGTAGTTGGCACGCGGCCGGTTGAACGCGACGACGCAGAAGGCCCAGAACAAGCCGAGCGCGGGGAATGCGAGCAGGTAGATCATGACTTCTCCTTCGGCTGTCGCCCGCCGCCGGGGCACGATTTGCCGCGACCCATGTGGCCGCCGAACGGGTTGAAGTGCCTCTTGACGAGACCGGCATCGTTCAGACGCACGATGATCCCGCACTCTGCGCAGCGGATGGGTTCAGTCATCGTCGTCACCCATTCCGATCGACCGGCGTTGCGCGTCGTGCTTCGCGACACGAGCACGTTCTCTGGCGAGCCGCTTCAACTCTTCACGTTCGCCCTTCGTCATCGGCTTCGGCTCCATCAGACCGCTCCGGCGATCACGTTGATGACGTGCGAGACGCTGATGCCGGTCGTCGTCTGGAGCGCGATGATGGAGATGAGCGCGATGAGCGAGACGATCATGGCGTACTCGATGAGCGCCTGTCCGCGCTCGTGATGGAGACGGCTGTTCATAGCCCGTCCGTTCCCCAGTCGTAGGGGCGGCTCGGCCAGTTACCGAGATACCTGCGCCGCATGACGTTCTGGCGTTTCTCCTCCCCTTCAGACCAGACGATCCAGCAGGCGCACGCCCAGAGAAGCGCGAGAAGGCCGATGATGGCAAGAAACCAGTAGACGCCGTCCGCGATGCCGGATGGGATCGTCATAGTCCACGCTCCTGTCGTCGTAGTCGGGTGGCCGCCCGCAGGATGCGGCGGTCGTCGGGGTTGCGCCGGTCGAACTCGCAGGCACGAACCCACGAGAGGGTGTCGTCCAGCAGGTAGCCGGTCGGGCGCCGGTCGGCGAGGTCTTCGAGATAGGCCGGATCGAACTCTTCCGGCTCGATGCCTCGACCCTTGCAGCGCGGGCACGCGTGGCCGCCATCCTCGTCGAAGTCGCCGCCCGCGCCGTCACACTCGGAACACGGGTACTCGCCCGTCAGATGGGGTTCGTTCCCCGTCACACCTGGTGGGTAGTTAGACAGACTCATACTTCGCCTCCGTTCGATTCGGGCAACCCGTGCGTGAATGAACGCGACCGGGTAGGCCGAGGCACGTACAGCCGTTCTCCGTGAGCGTCGATCGGAACTCAACGATTTCGGCGTCTCTGCCACGAGGCGGGGAAACCTTGACGCCGTCAGCGATGTCCTCGGCGACCCTGGATGCGATGCCGGAGTCGGGAGAGTCGAACTCGACGCGAATCGTGATGTCAGCGCAGTACCTCATCAGTAGACCTCCTTGGTCGCGATGGCTCCGGGCATGTGCCGGATGGTGTCGTACGCGGCTCGCTTCTCGTCGTAGCTCGCGGGCAGATCGAGCATCTCGTCGCCGGACGCGCTGACGTAACTCGTGATGCCTTTGCCCGGCTCGAAATCAAGCTGCCAGCGAGGCGCCTGCACGTACGGCGCGCTCAGCGTGACGGTCATGCAGACCGTCTTGCCGCGTCTCGCGTCAGCGATCATCACCTTGTCGCCCGCGACGATCTCACTGATCCGGACGGTCTTGCGGTAGGCGGCGACCCAGGCGGCCTTCGCGGCAGCGCCCTTCTTGGTCAACTTGATCCCGGAGCCGCCGCAGCCGTAGCAGACGGTGCCGTGCATCATGTTGAAGCTGTAGTGGCCGGACCCGGCGCACCGTCCGCACGTCGCGGTCTCGAACAGGTCGGTGGTCTTCATTTTCTTGGGGCTTTCGATGATCTCCATGTCTAGAATCTTAGACGAGGTGGGGCCGCTTGTCTAGCAGGCTTTACAGACCGTCGCCGCGGCACCAGAGCCTCCAGGATGGCGCCCTCGTCGGGGCCACGGCGGAGCGTGACCTTCTCGCGGCCAGCAGCAGAGAGCGGCGCCGCGCGCCAGACGTCGAACTCGACGATGATCCCGCCGGAGAGGAAATCAGACGTCCAGCTATCGGCGAACTGCACGACCTCCCCCACCTTCAGGGGGCAGCGCGGCCCTGCGGTTTTGACGACGTAGTCGACACCGCGCTCGGGCAGAGACTCCGTGCGTCGCACGGTGCCAGCCGGATCGTCGAACCGCTCGATCATGCGAGGGATTCCTTCGCGGCCTTGACGACGGTGCGCCATGCGCGCTCCGTCCCGTCGGAGCCGGAGAGCCAGACGCAGTGGAGCGCGGCGATGGTGGTCACTCCACGTTCGGCTTCGCAGCAGAGTTGGTCGCGCACCTCGTCGATGGCGCGCTCCAGCCGGGCGCCCGTGTGCCCCTTGCCGCGCAGACGGTGGGCGATCGAACGGCCCCGTGATGATGTTCTTTTCTTTCAACGTCATGTCTATGATTCTATACGAACTTGGCCGTTTGTCTAGTCTCCCGCGCTGCTCAACTCACGCGCGCGTGACCCTGCTTCGAGCGCTGGCGCCAACTGAGCGCCGCGCATCTCAGCCGCCCGCGCTTCACGGTAAAGCCGCCCGAGTCAGATGACGTGCTTCCACGTTCGACGCAGAATCATGTCCCTGATCGTCGTGTTCTACAACACCATAACTCCTGCCCAGCGAACGCATCGACTCGCCGGATTGATGACGGATGCGTATCTCTCTAACGGTCGCTTCATCGAACTTCGCAAAAGGAAGCTCTGCGCCGCGTTTTATGAACTCCGGCTTGCGACGTGACGGGTTCTTGTCACCTAGCAGTTTCTTGGACATGGCTGCTCTGGGTTCGATCAGACGGCCTTTTTTAATCGCATCCTGGGAGTTGTCTGCCCCTGTACCGAGAAAGAGGTGGCCTGGGTTCACGCAGCGCGGATTGTCGCAGTGATGTAGAACCAGGAGTCCCTCGGGGATTTCTCCGTATGTGACCTCCCACGCCACTCGATGGGCAAGAGCCGTCTTGCCCTTCACCTTGAACTTCCCGTAACTGATCTGGTTCCCTCGGCGATTAGAAGTCGCCAGCCAGATCCAGCATCCTTCTGAATCTCGTCGGTCAACCTTCATCCAGAACCTCTCGGCGAGAGTCAGGGTCTGAACGAAGCATCCACCCACGGAAACGACGGGCGCCCTCATCGAGAGATTTCCCTTCTGTCGGCTGCTTCGATTGCGGCAGGCACGTCTAGCGTTACCTCTCTTATCTCGCGACCGCGCATGTCACGAAAGAGTCGCAGAAACTGACCTCTGACCACACCCGGCTCGTCGCTACTACTGAACGCCCTCGACCCACCGACAAGGTCAAGTGCTTGCCTCACCAATGGATGAGGCGCAGGCGCGCCCTCAGCGCGTTCTAGCGTGCTCTGGCGGGTCCACGCGACGAGGGCTTGCACCTGGCCGAGCGCTTCGGCTTCGTTCGGCAGGCCGAGCAGATGCTCCGCGCAGGCGGCGCGTATCTGGCCGAGCGTGGGGAACCGGCGCGGGTCGGCGGAGGTGCGGCAGAGATGCACGACGGCGGTGTGGAGCAGGTCGACCGGTACGTCTGCGAGGTCGTGGAGGTAGTAGCGGAACGTGTCGGGCGGCACGTTCGCTTCGTAGAACGCGAGCTTCAGTTCCGCGAGCGCCTCCTGGCGCGTCACGGCTTCTCTCGCCAACGCCAAACCGGGCTGCCGAGCAGCGGCGTCCTGTGATCCAGGCGGCGTTCGGCGGTCTCCAGCCACAGCCAGCGGCCCGCGTCGGTCTTGTGAGGCACGAAAGCGAACACGGGATGCCAGCGCTCCAGCCTCTTCTCCCGCGCGATCATCTCGTCGAGTCTCACGGCTGCACCATGTTCCCAAACTTCGCGAAGCGGCGACGCTTCCTGCCTTCGCGCTGGCGTCGGTTGACGCAAGTTCTGCACGCACGATGCCCGGATGGCGTCCTGATCGTATTCTCCGGGGTGAAGGGGTGGTCGTGCTTGCAGACTTCCGGGGGCTTTCTATGGGCACGAACCTCTTTCGCTGAAGGCCGCAGACCAACCCGAACGTCGTACTCGTAGTGGTGCTTCGGACAGAGTTCAACGTAACCAGACTCGTCGTGGTACTGATGCGTCAGATGAGCCATGTGGGTGCGACCGACAAAATCGCAACCTTCCTGCGTGCATCTTCCGGTCGCAGCCTTGCGAGCGCGGAGATGAAGTGCCTTTTCGCCAGCTTCTGTGCCTTTCCAGTTGGTTACACCTTCCCCGAAGATTGGGTTGGCTCGTCTCATTTCGATATCGCACTGACGGCATTTAGCCGCGCGTTTCGCACGAAGACCGCGCCCGCACTCGCATGGGATCATCTTCATCGTCCTCCCTCCTGTGCGAGATTCCCAAACTTTGCATATTTCGAGATGAACGCGAGCTTACGCATCCCGGTCGGGCCGTTCCGGTGCTTCGCGATGTTCACCTCAGCGATCCCGGCCGAGTCCGTCTCGTCGGGGTAGTAGTACTCGTCGCGGTACAGCATCAGCACCACGTCGGCGTCCTGCTCGATCGACCCTGACTCGCGGAGGTCGGACAGGATCGGCCGTTTGTCGTGGCGTTTCTCGACGTCACGGGAGAGTTGCGACAGCGCGACGACGGGCACGTCAAGTTCCTGGGCGAGCACCTTCAGCGCCCGGCTGATCTGTGACACCTCCTGCTGCCGTGACTCGAACCGGCCGCCGCTGCCCATCAGTTGGATGTAGTCAACCGCGACCATGCCAAGATCCGGATGCTTCGTCTTCAGGCGCCGCGCCTTCGACCGGAGTTCCGTGACGGTGATCCCGGCTGACTCCTCGACGAACATCGGGGCGTTCGCGATCCGGCCGGACGCGTTCAGGACGCGCTCCCAGTCGTCGCCGTCGAGCCGCATCGGGGTCTGTATGTGCTGCGAGTCGACGGCCGCCTCGGACGACAGGAGCCGTTGCGACACCTCCCACCGGCTCATCTCCAGGGTGAACAGCGCGACCGGGGTCGGCGGGTCGATCCGGAGCGTGGAGTGCGCGAGCATCCCGAGAACCATCGCCGACTTCCCTATCGAGGGGCGAGCCGCGATCACGATCAGATTTCCCGGGTGGAGACCCGAGGTCATCCGGTCGATCTCGGTGTAGCCGGTCGGCACCCCGATCACGGCCTTACCCGCCGCGGCCAACTCCTGCAGTCGCTGGACCGTCTCCGTCATCATCTGGGAGGCGGTCACGAACTCGTGGCGGCGCGAGCGGGCCTGCGACAACTCGAACACCATCCCCTCCGCACGTTCGACCAGGTCGCCGATCTCGCCGGGCCGTTCGTAGCCGAGCCGTGCGATGTCGGACCCGGCACGGATCAGGCCGCGCAGGGTTGCCATCTCGTGGACGATCCGGGCGTAGTGGGCCGCGTTCGACGTGGCCGGGACGATGCCCGCCAACTCGTAGACGCGCGCCTCCCCGCCGACCGCCTCCGTCTTGCCGAGCTTCGCCAACTCGTCAACGACGGTGATCTGGTCGACCGGGTCGCCACGGCCGTGCATCGCCAACATCACGTCGAACAGGGCACCGTGGCTCTGCCGGTAGAAGTCGACCGGGGTGACGAGTTCGGTGCAGACGCCGAGCGCGGACGGCGACAGCAGCGACGCGCCGAGCACGTGTTCTTCGGCAGCGAGATCCTGAGGTGCGGGCGGGGCCTTCTCAGGCATCCGGGAACGCCGCCATCTGCGCCGCTGACAAGCCGCCTTTGCCGTTCAGGTTAGGCATCTGCTCCAAACCTAGCCAGTAGGACTGGAGCGACAGAGCCGTCATCATCCCGGCAACCTTCGCCGGGTACATCGCCGCCTTGGCGCGTATCGCCGACGCCAGCGCCGCCGCGAACACATCTGGCTCCTCGTGGCAGCGAGCACACCAGTTCGTTCCGCGCGCCTCATCCTCTCGGACGCATTCCACCCAGAACTGCGCGATGATGCCCTGCGTCGTCTTGCCGCCGTACAGCGCCGTGGTCGTCCGATCCCGTGACGCTTTGCTCGCCAGGTCTGTTCCCGGCACCACTTCGGCTAGGGCGTCGAGCGGCAGGTTTCTGCCGTTGACGCGGGGTATCTTCGGTGGGGTATCGAGCGCGGCGTCAGCCGCTATCTCTTGCCTTTGCTCTTGATCTTGCACTTGAACTTCTTCTTTTCCAGACAAGGATCGCGCGTGAGGTTCCTCATCGGTGAGGGTAGACGCATGGGTGCGTCCAGGGGGATCAACGAGCGCCCAGACGTTCGGCAGGTTGACCTTGCCGACCTTCTGGACGTCAATCTCCAGAACGCCTATCTCGGCGAACTCGTTGACGTATCGGTCGAGTGTGGCAAGCGACACACCGGCCTGCTCAGCGATCTCCTTCCGCGTTGCGGAGAACCCGTCACGGGCCGCAGCGCCGCCTTTCGAGTTAGCCGTCTCGGTGAACACCAGATAGATGCCCAGAGCGGTGCTGAGTCGTGCTGCCGCGAAGTGCTCACGTACGGCTTTTAGAGCATCGAGGCTTTGGTAGCAGAAGGCCGGTCTACGCCTGTCCGTTACGGCGGAGGGTTGCGCGCTCATTGGGGGCGCGACTTCGGTCGGTGAGCGCCACCGTGAAAGTGGATTGCAGAATGACACGGCCGACAGAGGACGATGAGGTCTTCGCGGTCCTCCTTGCCGACGTTCGCATAGTCGCGATGGTGGACATTGAGTGATCGACCGCTGCCGCACGTGGCGCACTTCCCTTTCGCTCTATCGAGTGCCCACTTTCTCTGCTTCGACCATTCCGGTGAAGATAGGTAGTCCCCGTACTGCATCGCCCGCAGTTCACCAACGCGCTCACTGGACCCGTCCCCCATAGAGGCAAGGGGTGAGTAGACGGATAGTTGCTCATCGACAGCGATGAGCGCCTGGTTGTAACTCTCGCTGCTATACGGGTCATCCTCGGTCGCGAAAAGGAACTGGTACGTGAGGAAGGCGCTGCAAAGATTCGAGTCGGCGGTGATCTCCAGCCACGTCCGCCACGCGCCGTCTTCGCGCGTCGGCTCGTAACCGAATCGCTGAACGAAATCAGCTACTAACGAGTCAATCGGGGATCCGTAATCGTGCCCAGTGAGTGGCGTGCGCTCACTGTCAGCCGGTGCCTGTGGCATACTCTTACCTCTCGATCGGTTGTTTTGAAAAGAGTCGCCTACTGGAGAGCGGGCGGCTCTTTTCGTTTCTTAGGGGCGCCAGTATCGCACGACGCCCGGCGGAAGTCTACGGGACCCGTGAACAGAAGATGCCGCACGGAGCGGTCACGCGGGCGTTACCCGAGGATGCGCTGCTTGCCGGGTGCGAGATAGTGGTACGTCTCCCACCACCCGTCACAGCCGGGACGTGCGCAGACGCGCCACGACTCCATCAGCGCACCGATGTTCGGGTCGTAGTCGTGTCTCTCCGGCCCCCACTTGTGGCCGAGGAGACGACACCGCCACGTCTTGACCGGGTACGAGAGTACGTAGAGGGCATCGCGCCAGCCCGCATCCCGTGACCAACGCAGGAAGGCAATCGGCCTCACGTCTCCGCCATGCAGTCGCACTCCTTACCGGCGTGGTCTTCGACCTCGTGAACGCGCTTCCACAGCCGAAAGTAAACCGGCCCTATCTCGTCCGGCAGTTCGCCGCCTGGAGGCAGTTCCCCGTCTGCAAGCTCGACGTCGCGATCAAGCAGCGCCGTCCTCACGTCGAGGAACTCCTCCGCCTCGACGCAGTCGTCCGAGTCGACCAGCATCCGTTTCGCCTGCCCGCGCGTCTCCGCGATGAAGATCCCGCACGGCACGTAGAACTCGCCCGGGTCGGGCCGCTCGTAGCTCATCCCGGCCGTGCGCCCTTCCAGATGGCACCAGTAGGCGTTCACAGGATTCTCTCCCAGGCCGACTGCTCCTCACACGATCTGCACAGACACCCGAGCATCCCACGCGCGTGATCCCAGCAGAAGCAGCCGCGCAGGGGACTCAGGTCGCCCCAGATACGAACGGCAGCCGCCTCTCCGCAGCCGCCCATTTGGCAGACAGTCAGAACAGCCACCTCGGCATTCGCTATGGCAGCAGACCTTTCGTTCACGGCTTCCTCATGTCCGCCAGCGCCCGGGTCAGGTCAAGCGATGCACGCTTCGCCGCCGACGCCTCCTTCGACCCGCTGATCGACAGATACTGGGGATGCTCATGGGAGCGGTAGCGCACTTCCAACTCGTCGACGCGGGCCACGAAGCGGAGCGCCTCCTCGCGCGCCCGCGCGTACTTCGACGGCATCAGAACCACCCGGTCGCTCACGTCTTCGCCTCCTCTTTCGGACGTTCGATGCCGGGCGCGTACCGCTCCTCGCGATACAGGAACGTCGAGAGGAAATCCTCGATCTCCTCCGCCGACAGGCCGCGCTCCGCGAGTGAACGCTTCATCACATAGGGCGTGTGCGCCCAGTAGCGGAAACAGTCGCTGCGGTGCCGTTGCGGTGCGTGGAAGTGGAACGTCAACCAGACATGCTTCGCCCGGTCGGCGGCTTCAACGTCCCACGGGATACGCAGTTCGCAGACGAGGTCCTCGTCACGCAGATGGGTCGTCGCTCGCTCCTCGACCGTCATGCCGACGAGATAAGCGCACCCGTCGCAACTGATCGCGGGCTTCGTGACCGTGGTCTTCATGACCCCACCCGCGATGCCGCGTAGACGCCCTTTCGTGCCACCCACACGTCGACCATCAGCGCCGACGTCCGGTAGTCCAGACCGCCGTCAGGGTCGCCGCCGACGCCGCAGAAGTGAGCGTGGTCGATCAGATGGCCGATCCCGCCGAGCACCGAACGGAGCGAGCACTCACGGTGCGCGTCGACGTTGTTGATGTCGGCGCGGTCCTCGTCGGGCAAGACCGGCTCGTCACAGAGATAGCACCTCATGATCGCCTCCACCCGTCGCGTATGACGATCTGGAAGACGTTCCCGGAGCAGAAGCCGAGCCACGCTCCGACGAGCAGCGCGACGGCGATCATGACGCCTCCTCGCCGAACGGGATCTCATCCGCCGCGGCCTGCTCACTCGGAGAGAGGCCTGGTAGCCCGCCGCCGGGTGCGTAATGACCGAACACGGGCCGCTCGTCCTCGTCGGGACTCATCCGCCACTCAGGCCCCGGCAGCGAGATACCGTCCAGGACGGCCGCCCACGCCTTCTGCACGTCCGTACGGGACACAGGAGGCATCTGGGCCGGGTCGACCGCTTCACGCAACGCCACAACCGCGGCGGCGGCCTTGGCGCCCAGTTCGGCCTTCTGCTCGCCCGTGAGCGCCGACGACTCGCGCACCTTGTAGAGAAGCTCGGACGCGTCCTGCACCCAGACGGGCCAGCCGAGCGAGTCACCGTACACGGCGGCCCACTCGAAAATCTCCGGCCACGACTTCGGCGCCGCGGGCTTCGCTGCACGTCCTCGGCCGCGAGTCTCCTCTGCCGTCTCGCCGTCAGGGTCGGCGAACTCCTTGCTGGATACCGCGAACGACTGCGCGAGCATCGACTTGAACGCCATCGTCATCGCTTTCGACGTCGCCTTGTCGCCCATATCGGTGCCCTCACCGTACGACGACCCCTCCACGAAATCCCCGGCGGCCCCGTAGAACCGATATCCGACGTGCAGGCTGACCTCGTACATCGTCTTGCCCTGACCGGTCGTCCGTTCGCTCGTGACGCGCTCCAGGATCGTCGGCAAGCAGAACACGCCGTGCTTCGCGAGGAGCGGGTTCAGCGCGTTCATCACATCGTCGTGCCCGCGGAACATGAAGTTCTGTTGCTCGTTTCGACTGTCCTTCCCGATCGCCGGTAGCTCCGCGAGCACCGCCCACATCCGCTGGTAAATAGTGCGATCGTCGAACGCAGGCTCTCTCCACGGGGTAACGATCTCCTCCACCATCACAGACTCAGTCATCTCTCCTCCGTCCGGTCGCGCCATACAAGCTCGACCAATCGTCTGTAGAGCGGCTGACTCATCAGCCACTGTTGCGGGGTCATCCGCTCGTGCGCGTCGAACTCCCGGTCGAACTCGTGGCTTGCCATCTCGGCGGTCGGGGCCGGGCCGTACAGATACTCGGACGCCACCATGTCGTGCAGCGTGACCGCGTGCCTTCGTAGCCATCGTCTGACGTTGGCCCGGTGGGTCGGCTTCATCATGTCGAGACGTGTCCGGCAACCGTCGTTCGTCGTCCAGTACGTCGCCTGGGACAGCGTCTCGAACAGATCGGCCATCAGAACGTTGCGTCTCCGAAGTCGGAACCGTCGGGCGCGTCGTCACGGCCCCGCGAGTTGAGGAACTGCACATTTTGCGCGACGACCTTGATCTTCGACCGTTTCTGGCCGTCCTTCTCCCAGCGGTCCTGCCGGATCTTGCCGTCGACGCCGACGAGGCTGCCTTTGCCGAGATGCTGCGCGCACGCCTCCGCCTGCTTACCCCACACCGTCACGTCCACGAACGAGGCATAGTCCTGCCACTCCCCATCGACCTTCTCGCGGCTGTTCATCGCGATCGAGAACTCACAGACGGCCGTGTTGTTCCCCGCCGTGTACTTCACGTCGAAGTCGCGCGTGATGTGGCCGATCAACAGCACACGGTTAATCCCCTGAGGCATCAGATGGCTCCTTCCGTCGAGGTGAAGAGGGGCGGTCCGGAGCAGTTGTCACCCTGCGCGTTCAGCGTGCCCGCGGCGAACCGCGCATCTATGGTGACGCGCAGAGAGGGGTCGTCTTTGGCGCACGCGAATCTCTCTCTCATCACGAGGTACCGGCAGCAGGCGCTCCCCTTCCCGATCCTGCACACGTCCGTGACGTGCTGCGGCTCAATCGGTTGCGTCATCAGCCGGTCGTCCTTTCGGGCAGGGCGGCGAGGAGTGGTTCGTCGCACACCCACTCGTAGTCCTCAACCGTCTCGGTCACCGTCACGACCGGCGCAGCCGGGTCGGGCATCTCTCTCGTGACTTCACGCGTGCCGGTCACGACCTTGCGGCACACCGTGTCGCGATCGGTGAACGCCTCCACCGTCACGCCGCCGAAGTGGCGCTGCACGTTCATCCATTTGTCGTCCGCGCTCTTTGTGCCTTTACCGATCGCCCGGACGCTCTTGGCGAACTCCTCCGCGTTCATGGCGTAGAGACGGAAGAAAACGGTCGCGCTCAGCGCGAAGGTCTCCTCTTCGAGGAACTCAGCGTTGGCGTCTACCCAGTCCGCGAAGTCGCGCAGCCCGGCGCTGTACTCAGAAGCGGTCATGTCGTCGCCTCCTGTGCTCTGCGTTTCAGCCACTCGTCGAGCGACCGTAGGACTGTCGGTTCGAGGATGATCGTGTTCGTCTCCGAGATGCCGTCCTCAGTGGTCAGCACGACGTCTCCGCCTTCCTCTTGCACGTACACCGCGTCCCCGAGGTACTGCTTCTCCATCGACACCCCTCCCCACTTGATTAGGTAGCACGCTACCACATGGGAGGACGTGGCGCTACTCGTCGTCGAAGCTGAGGGACGAATGCCCGGCCAGCCACGCGCTCCTGAAAGCACTCCCGAAACCAGCACGATTCCTGTACGGGCACAAGTCACGCGGATTACCGGCCAGCGCCACCCGGGCACCCGCTAGATAAGCGCTCTGGAGAGGCTGTGAGCGGCTGTAGAGCCTTGCGGCGCGCTGGGACGCCCTAGCGATCTCTGAGTCGCTCACTCGTCCACCTGGGGCCGTACAGCGTCTCGGGCGCCCGATGCTTCACAGACGAACACGATCGCGCTCGTCGGGGTGCGGTCGCCCTCGTAGGCGATGCCGCGCCCTGGGTCGTCGAGACGTGCCGCGAGCCGGTCGCAGTTCGCCTGGGTGCCCTCGTACACGATCTTCCGTTCCGGTGGCCCCTCGGTGAACTCCATCAGGTAGCCGCACACCCAGTCGCCGTCAGGCACGACGCCTCCGGCGTACGCGTGACCATCTCAGCCGTCGAAGCCCGTTGCAGAACAGTCTCCGCCGCCACGGGACGTCCGCGCCGAAGAACAGCGTTCCCCAGCCGTAGTACGGCGGACCCGCAACGCAGCCGTCAGCAGGATGCGTTCCCGGTTCGCAGTCGCAACAGTCGCACCAGTGCGGCCCCTTATGGCCGTGCGGCCGTTCGCAGCCATGCGACCCCCAGAAGACCCGGCAGCCCCGCACGTGACCGTCCGGGTTCGCGTACCCGGAGTAACGGGTCGCCGCCTCGTCGCTCTCGTCGAACCAGACCATCGAGGAACGAACATCGTCGGGAGCGCAAGTGGGCGGGACGTCGGTCAAGCGTTCGGCCTGAACGTCGGCGCCGCGTCGGTTGTCCGACGTCCCGCCCACTTGCGCTCACCGCACTGGCAGCGGCCCGGCACCGACGCGAACACATGCACGTAGTCGGAGCAGCGCCTCTGCACCTGACCGTCGCTCCACCGCGGCGCGTCCTCGGCGTCGAGCGGACGCCGCTGGAACGGGATCACGTTGTACACCACCCCGGCCTGGTCTTGCGTCGCCCGCATGTAGCAGGTCGGCGATCGGTCCCAGTCGCCGTGGCAGTAGCGCACGTCACCGATCGACGCGAGTCCCGCCGCCGGTTCCTTCCCGCACAGCCCACACTGTTCGCTCACGGGTAGCAGCCTACCACCCTGGCCCGAACCGTGCTAGGGTCGGCCGGTCACGAAATCGACACGAGGAGGACAGAGCAGCCGCACCAGCACGTCGTAGGGCACGCTGACCGCCCCGCAGGCGCAACACCGGGCGGCCGTGCGACACCTTGACACTGGAGAGACTTGAAACTCACGCTTGCAATCCTGGCCGTAACCGTCGCGGCCCTAACCCTGACGGTGAACGCAACACCGGCAAGCACCCACGCCATCGCCCGCTCGCCGCATAAACACCGCCCAGCACATCACGGCTGGCACGCCCCTCCCTCTTGGCTCGTCGGCGCAATCTGCGTCCACGAACACGAGTCAGGCGACTGGCACTACGGCCCTGCACATCATCCCTCAACCGGGGCATCGTGGAACGGGTATTACAACGGTTTCCAGTTCACCCTCGGCACCTTCGAGCGGGCCGAACGCCTCACCGGCATCCACGCCGACCCCGAGTGGGCACCTATCCCCGTTCAGGTCAGGCTCGCGTACGCGATCTGGCACTCAGATGGCGGCTCGTGGAGGGAGTGGCCGACAAGTTCGCGGCTCTGCGGCCTCCGCTGAACTAACGCGCGCGTGACCCGGGACGTCGTGTCGTCCGGCGCAGTCGCCATGATGCTGAGCCGTGAGCGACGACGGGGCCTCGCCGTTCCAGCCCGGGAGCCGGGTCCGTGAATGCGCGACCGGTCAAACCGGCGTCGTCCACACGTACATCGTCACGACCGGGGCCATGCTCGTCCTGCCCGACGGCGGCGTCCTCACGATCACGACAGTCGAACTGTGGGAGGACGAAGCCGACCCGTACGTCGTCGAGACGGTGCCGCTCGCACGGGTGCTGGAAGAGTTCGTGACGAACTGGCGGAAGACCCGGCCGTCGACCGCCGGTCAGTGGGGCAGCGACAACCGCGGCCCGAACCACGTCGAACCCCTGTCGGCCTTCGAGTATCTGCACGAGCGCGGCGTCACCGACTACCAGATCCGGAAGGTGCGGGCGCCCGACAAGTTCCCGCACACCGAACTACGCGTCGCGGACTCGCTCGTGGCGGCGATCGGGATGCCGGAGATGTTCTACGACGGCACCCTGAACATCGCGCCGAACCCCGCCTCACCGCAGTCCCTGACGGGCAGCGGCGAACCCGAAGCCGCTTAGACCGGCAGCCTCACGTACACCAGGTCTGGTGCGCCGTGCGCGCGCTGGTACGCCGCCTGCCACGAGAGCGTGCTGTCCGACGGGTCCATCCGGCCGCCCATGTTGACGCATGACCAGTCGCCGTTCTTCAACTTGCTCCGCAGGATCGTGACGTGCGCACCCGCAGGCTTGGTCGGGCCGACGAACACCACCCAGTCGCCCGGCTGCGCCTGGTTCGCCGTGATGTGCGGCAGCGCCGAGAGAATCGCCCCGGTCGCGCCATCACTGTCGAACAGCGGCTGCTGCGGGCCGAAGATCGGATGGGCCAGACCAGCATGGGCGCCGCACCCGATCGCGTGACCTGAACAATCGCACGAGAACCGCACGCTGCCGTCCCAGCGGAGCGGCGCAACACGGAACCAGTCGCGCTCGCCGGGATCTTCACCGATGAGTTCGCTGTACAGGAACAGACCCTTGTGTACGACCGTCAGGTCGGCGATCTGGAGGAACAGATTCCGGAGCCGCTGCTCCTCCAGCATGGTCGCCTCGAACGTCATCAGGTGGACGCCGAGCGCGTCGAAGTACGGCTCCAGAACCGTGTGGGCGGGCAGCGTGTAGATCGGGTCGCTCAGCAGCCCGTGTGCGCCCTTAAACGACGACAGCACCAACTGGGCCGCCTTACCGAACCCGTCGGTCTTCAGGCTCATCCCATGCGTCCCGTGCGCCCAGTCGGCCAGCGCACGCTTCACCGCCCGGCAGTCGAGACCACTCGCGCCCGGGCCGAACTGGCGCGGGTACGGGACCCTCAAACGAACCTCAACCGGCGGGGAAGGGTCACCCGCCGGTAGCACAGGCGTAGGCGTCGTCATCTGGTCAGGCGTTCCGCCACGTCACGCCGCCGCCTTCGGGGCCGTAGTCGGACGGCTCACGGTGCGGGACGGACGTCAGGATGCCCGTCACGCCAACGATGGAGAGGTCGAGAACGTCCGGGCTGTGCTCCTTCACGACGAGCGCGTAGATGTTGCCGCCCTCGTCGTTCGGGCCGCTGCCGTCGTTGTAGAGAACGTACGTCGCTGCGGTTCCGATCATGGTGCCCCTTCCGTCAGAGGTGCGTTACTCCCACCAGTGAAGCAGAAGCGCGGCCGTGACGGCGACGAACCCGCCGTCGACCCAGGCGGCCTGATTCCCTGAATGGATCACCTCGTTGGTCGCGATCAGCAGCGCAACGACGAAACAGACGAGTGCTGAGAATACGGCCAGGAGGGACAGATTGTTGCGGCGTGTGACTGTCATGTTGCTCCCTTCGGTAGGTCGGCGGCCCGTCTCCCGTGATTCGCACCTTCGCCCGAGAGCTTCGCCGCCAGTTCGGTCATCACAGCGGTCTGTGATTCGAGCAGAGTCCCGATCCGTGCGAACTGTTCGAGGTTCGCCTGATGGTGATCCTCGTTAAGCTTCGCCAGATCGGACAGGTCGGTGCGCGACTCCAACGTGACGATCCGTTCCCGGGCGGTCTGTGCGAGCGCCTCGGCTTTCGCGGCCTGCTGGTTCAGCCGATCCTTGTCCGCCATCAGATCCTCGATCCGGGCCTGGCGGCTGTTCGCGAGGTCCTCCCACGTCTCCGCGGCCTTCGTCGCCGTCGCGAGGTTCACCTTCTGCTTCGACCCGTACCAGGCCGTCGCGATACCAGCGACGAGCAGCACGACCGCGGCGACCTCCTCGAACAGGCCGCCGGTCGAGATGACGGCTGCCAGCCAGCCGAAGGAGGCGATGGCGGTACCGATTAGTTCCTTTGGGTTCATACCGAAGATCATCGCCGCTACGGGCTGATTGTAGTCGGGGACGGGACCGGAACCGACTGCACGAAAACGGTCGTGATGCCGCCGCCCGGGGACGTGGTCGCCGGTTTGAGCGCCCGGTAGGTCGTGAAGACGAGCAGCAGAGCCACGAGGACAGCGGCGCCTGTCGCCGCGATCTGCATACCGGTACCCCAACTGCCGCGCCGGTCGGTCTTCGCCTCGGTCTGGTACTCCTCCCGCACCACCCCACGGCCGAGTGCCGCATCGACGCGTCCCTGCCACTCGTCACGCTTGTCTAGTTCGGCCTTACGTTGCGCCTCGTTCGCTGAATAGGTGTCCTGCGACACCGAGTTCTCAGACACTTTCGCGACACGGGCGTTCTCATGGTTCAGATCGCCGAGGTGCCGTTCGATGAAGAACCAGATCGTCGCCCCGATGACGGCCGCGAAAGCGAATCGTTCGTTGTTCAACTTCCGGTCAGCCCAGATTTTCTCGTTGAAGAACTCTTTGAGGCTGATGTCGGTGGCGGACGAGGAGCCGTAGGCAGGGGCAGTGGAACGACTCGCCCCGCCCCCATCGTCGACTGCCATGACCGGAGGGTACTACGGGTCTCGCGTCCTACGGGTCTCGCGTCTTATTCGCTGCCACGTTGACTCGTTATGCTTGGGGAATCCTCGTCGCCATCACCGGCTCGGTGAAGTGATGATGGACCACCACCGTTGTCGCCCCGGAACTTCCGCCGGGCTGCTGAGTCGCGACGATCTTCACCGTTCCACCGTCAGGGTAGAGCCGATACCCGGGATAATTGCCGTACGCGACGACGGGGTTTGACCTCGCCGAGTCGAGCGTGTTAACAGGCCACTGCCAACGACCGACGCTCTGCGCGCTCAGCCCACCATTCGGCTCAAACTGCACACCACCCACGAATCCTTCCGGATCTTCGGTGTCGCCGACGACCAGGTAGAAGCCGGTGTCTGCCCATTCGACCGTCGTGTCGATGAGCACCCATTCGACGGCGCCGTTGGCGGGGACGGTGATCTCGGCAATGAACACGATCCCGAGTTGGACGTTCCCGTCGGCCGTCGGATCGGACAAAGACGCGACGTCGGTGTCGATGACGAGTGTGGTTCGATTGGTAGCCGGATCGTAGGTCGCGCTCGAATTGGCGTAGTTGCCGTCGTTGCCGGTCGAACCGGAGATAACGAATCCTGCCCCGTTCGGGACGAGCGCGAGCGGAACGGCGACGGCGGTCTGGTCGCCAACGACCTCCAAGGTCTGCGCGTCGAGATCGACCGCGACGATCGGGAGAAGTGCAGGCTGGAAGTCAGTGACGTTGATCTGGACGACCTCGTCAGTGGCCCCTCCGATCTGCGTCTCCGACCCATCCGGGTTCACCAACCAGACCGTCGCATCGGCCTTCTGGATTAGCCCAGGCTCCATCTCGTCCGTCTCGCGATTGCCCTTCAGGAACTGCTGGATCAGACTCATCAGCTACTCCAACTCCTGCGAGGTTTCCGCGGTCACGCCAGCGTTACCGGCCACAAGCACGAGGTTGCCAGCGGCAATCTGCCCCTGCATCCACCGATCCGCGAGTTGCTCCGCGCTGAGCGTCACGATGTCGCCCGGGTGGGCATCGCCGATGTTCACCGTCACCCGGTAGTCGGCGTCGTCCACGCGCGCTAATGCTACCGCGGCAGATGCAACGTCAGATTCAATCCCTGGCGCGGAACATAAGGTCGAATACCGGAGTCGTAGGCGGCGGTGGAGGAGGGCACTCAGGCCCCGGCCCAGACGCAAGAGACATCGACCCGCCGACGGTATACGTCGACGCGATCCCCGCCCAGGAACCAGTAATATCCTGGCCGGTGATCGGTAGCCCGGACGCGACCTGCTCGGCGTAGACCATCGATGCGAGCATCCCGTCGCTGTTGCCGTCCCAGTCGTCGAACTCTTCCACCGTCGAGATAGCCCCTGACCCCCACGTCCAAACGCCAGAGGAGCCACCGTCGTAGTTGCCGTACGGGCCTGGGTTGCCAGGCGTCCAGATAGACCCGTGGTTCGCATCGACAACGACGTAGGTGATTAGATCGGCGGGGCCGAGGATCTCATAGTCGGGATAGACAACCGTCGGCGTCATCTGAGGGTCGATAATGAACGGAGGCCCGACAGTGCCGGTCGTATCGGGAGCGGCGTTCTCCGTACCTGAGTTGTAGCTCCATGTGGCGCCGCTCTGAGAGAGATCATCGGGGATATCGTGATATTCCCCGAACGGCCCCAAGTAGGAGGCGCCTCCAAACGCATCCTGTGCCCAACTGCTTAACGGCGTATCGACTGGCAACGATGGGTCTCGTTGCAATTGAACCCCCGTGTAGGCGACCGCGAAGAACCTGATCGCGGTCGGGCCGGGGAACTCTATTTCGAGGATCAGATTGTTCGACGTCGTGATGGGGTTGAGAACACAGCCGAGTTGATACTGGGCGTGACCGCCAACCGAACCGCCGAGGTTCGAGTAGCTGTCACCGAACTTCCCGAAGATGAGTGGGAACCCGTGGCTGGTGCCGTTGTACGGGTTCAGACCGTTCGAGAACATGCAGAACCCATAGAACGCGTCGGTTGCAGCATCGTCGGAGAAGCTATAGCCCTGGATCGTGTGACCGGGAGGGACGACTGCGACGTAACAAATCTGGATTAGCGTCGCGCCCGTAGTCGGGTCGGACCGCGGAATGTTCTGCGTGAACGGCACCGAGATCGTCGCCGCCCCACCGACGTGGCTACCGGAAGCGACGATACCTAGTGATGCGACAGTCATCAGTCGAGGGCGCGGAAGCGATGATTGAAGACGGGGATGGCCTCGGGAGGCGGGATGTCAAGCCAGATCGGGCCGAGGCCTTCGAGCATCATGTAGCCGAATCCGAGGGCGGCGAGGTTCGTGTCTGCGGTCGACCAGGTGCCGTCGAGGTCGTCGTTGAACTCGATAGGCGATAGCGGCTTCTCGAAAACGCAGAGCGAGTAGGAGGGCGGCGTCGAGGGGCCGACGAGTCCGGTTGGCATGTTGATCTGGGAGCCGATCTCCGTCCAGGTTCCATCGGCGGGTGTGAAGTCTCCAGGGTCGACCGTACAGAACGGCGAACTGGAAACGAAGTAAAGGCCGATTGATCCCTGCTCGATCGACCAGTTCGGGTAGCCGATCGGGTACGGCTCGGTCAGCACAACACCGAAGGGCGTGCTCCCTCCCTGCGTCCATTCCCAGCTAACACCGTAGGCGGACGGGCCACCAATCGGGTTGCTCCCGACCAGTCCGCGCGGCCCTGGGATATGCCCCTCGTCGAACCAGACATTCGCGGGAAGGTCGGCCACCTGATAGGCGGGGTAGGGCTGGTTGTTGACCTGAACGCCCGTATAGGCGACAGCGATGCAGAACGAGTAGGTGACTGGCGACCCGGAAAAGGTGATAGTGATCGTGTCGCTCGAAGCCGTGAGCGGGTTGAGGATCAGACCCATGAAGGTGCCGCCGACTTGGTACCACGGGTTCGTGCCCGCCGTGTAGAGATGGGTCGAGTAGAAGGAATCGGTCGGGGCATCGTCGCTCGCAGACAGAGCGCTCTCGGGATCTATCTGGATGACATTGACAATCACGACCGATGCGCCGAGCGTCGGGTCGGAGCGTGGCACATCGACCATCACCGGGATGTCGATCGTCGAGCCGCCTGTACCAACCCCGGTTCCGATCACGCCGAGCGACGCGACAGCCATCAGATAGCTCCCTGGGTGACATAGGTGACGGAGCCGTCGGTGCCGATGATGCACGTCCAGACACCGGAGCCGTCCGTCAGCGACCCCGTGATCGCCTGCGGATAAAGCGGTGCATACTCTGGCGGCAGAGTGAACACCACAGTGCCGTCGGAGCCACCAGTGAAAGCACCGCGAATGTGCGTCCAGTTGCTGAACCGTTTGAAGCTGACAGGTGCCTGACCGCTAAATACGTTCCCCCAGCCGTTCTCGAACGGCGGCGACTCCGGCGTCGTGTTCGCATCGCCTGGATAGGTTCCGACGTAGATCCACGGGCTTGACCCGTCCGAACGTTCGACCGCGGTCAAACGGGCGTTGTGCTGCTTCAACGCCAGATCGACCGATAGTTGATTGACGGAGGACGTCAACAGGTACCCGCCGTGTCAATCGCCGTGATGGAGATCGTGAACCCCGTGCCGCTGCCCGGAGATGAGCCGCCTGTCTCCGTCGTTATGCCTGACCCTGGCGGATCGCCGTCGCCAACCGCATAACCGGACCCGGCGTCGGTGATCGTGTACGTCACGACCGCGCCGCCGCTCACGGAGTCGACGATGTAGGTGGCCTCCTGGTTCCCTGTGTCGATGAACCCCGTATCCCCGATCACGTACCCGGTGCCACCGTCGACAAGTTCGGTTGTGACGATAGCCCCGACCTGCCGCCAGTCCGGCGACGTCACCAGCCCGACGATCTCCTCGATCCCGTCGTCGGTGATCTGCACCGGGATCGTCTGCACCCGCTGGAACCCAGCCGCCGTCACACGGAGTTTGTTCGGCGCGTAGACCGGCGCCCGGTCGCCGATGTTGTAGTCGAGCAGCGGGATAGGTGACCGTTCCGGGATCGGGTCCATCGTCAGCGTCCGCTTCCCCTGCTTCCCCAACGTCAGCGCCTGCTGGAGCAGTTGAAGGATCGCCGCCGGGTTTATCAGGTCCGTCTGGTTCGGCTGGAACTGCGTCGACCAGTAAGGCCCGAACGTGTCGATGCTCGCGTCCGACGGGATCAGCGGGCCGAGCAACGGTGTCGGAACGTTGCCACCAGCACCGCCGAAGTACAAACCGAGATTCAGGAACCCGCCAGGGGTCGCGTCGTGCATCCGGTCGATCCTTTTCAGATTCCGCCGGAGCATCGCCCATGAGAAGATCGAGTTCGGCCGCTCGCACCCGGCCAGGTTGTAGATCGACAGTTCATGCGTGTAGCCAGGCCGGTTGACCGGGTCGTAGATCGGGGTGAGCACGATGTCGCAGTTGCCCGCGTCGCACAGTTGCGTCCAGGTGTCCGCGACCGTGTTGCCGGAGGTGAGCGTCAGATCGATCACCGGGGTGATCTCCAACGTTCCCTGGTAGAACGACGTGCCGCCCCAGTCCTGATACTGGTCTCCCTCACCGCTCCGTGAGCCGTCCCCGGCGTCGATGAACGAACCGTTCCCTCCGGTGCCTGGCGGGCCGACGAAAGACGGTGTTGGCCCCCACTGTCCGGCGGCTATCGCGTCGAGGGCAGCCTTGTAGACGGTGAGCGCCCAGTAGGTGCCGTTGTACGGCCCCAGGAAGTTGTAACCCTGCGGCCCCGGCAAACCACCGGAAGCCCACACGGGCCACGCCGCCATCAGCGCCCACGGGTCGAACGCAGTGAAGTTCGTCAACGGGATGTCCGTGTCGGCCTCGTCCTCCGGCTGCATCAGAATCCCGGCGCCGCGGCACACCCACGGGTCCTGCGGCGTCGACCCGATCGGGGCCGGTGCCTCACGGCGGAACGCGTACACGAGTCGGTTCGTCTGCGCGACCAGAGGGTAGCCGTCCGTGAACAGCAGATTCACCCGAGGGTCGTCCGGGTACACCGACGCGGCTATCTGGGCTGGCTGGTCGAGGTTGAACGTCAGCGTACGATTCGTCAGCAGGCCATCCGCCCACGTCGTCGTGACCGTGTTCAGGTCAGTGAAGATGAACCGCCACGGCAAACCTACGTACTGCGCCATCAGGTGATCCCGGTCACGCGCGCGTTACCGCTACGCGTAGGCGTTGTTGTAGAGGACGGTCGCTGACGCGCCGACGATCTCGACGTGCGACCCGCCGGGAGCGATCTGGAAGAAGTCCGTCGCGGTCGCCGTCAGAGACGCGCCCAAATCGGTGGAGGAGCCGTCCAGGTAGACGGTGCCGTCGAAGAAGTTGATCTCCGCGTAGTGACCGCCAGCGATGGCGGTGCCGTCGTAGACGACCTGCTCCCCCGTGTCGGTGTCCGTGATCGTGAATGACGAGGTCGCCCCAGCCACCCGAATCACGGGAAACACTGGCGCGTCACCCGCGTTCGGGAGGAGCACCGGCCCCCCACCGTCAGTCAGCGCGGACGGGGTGTTCTCCGTCCCGTCGATCGCGTACGGGAACGGCGACTCGACCTGGAACGTCACATACGTGAAGTCGTCGTCGCCCGTACCGCCGACTACCGGGTCGATCCACGCAAGCGTCTGGATCGCCTGCAGGAGCCGTGAGTCGCCCAGACCGGTCGGGAACCAGATGAGCCTCTGGGACGTGTTCGGCGTGGCAGACGCCGTCAGGAGCGCTTGCAGGTGCAGGATCAGATGCTCGTGCATCAGCCGCAGGTCCGAGTTGCACGCCGGGACCACCTGCCCGCCGCCGTCCACGGTCGCCGGGTAGATGCCGTCCTCGCTGATCGCGTAGCGAACCTTGATCGTCGCGCCCAGCCCCGACGTGAACCTCGGATGCAGCACCGAACCGTCCTGTTGCGAGATGTTGTCGGCCGTCACCCGCATCGTCGGCACGATCTTGTACCCGTCAGGCTCGATCAGGAAGACCGCGTTGTCGACGCCGCCCGATGATCCCGCCGTGAGCACCTCGTTGAAGGTGAGACTGCCGAGCGGCGACATCAGCACGTGCGGGACGGCGAACTCAAGATTCGGCATGGCTAACGCGTCGCCCCGGTGAGATTCGTCGACGTCTTCTTCTGCCTGCCAGGGTTACGGCCGAGCGCGTTCGGGTTCACCTTCACGGCCTTCTCCGCCGCAAGGGTGTCGGCGATCGTCTTCGTGTTAGTCGCGATCTTCTTCTGCAACGCCGTGTTCGCCTTCGCGATTGTCAACTGCTGCTGCGCGACGTCGCGTTGCTGCTGCGCCACCAGCAACGCCGGTTGCACGATTGTGGCCTCCTGGCCGCTCCCGGTCGCGCCGCCCGTGAACCCGTTCAACGCCTTCGCCTGATCCTGGATGCCCTTCAGTTGCGCGTTGAAACCGTCCGCGAACGACGTGCCGAGCAGCTTCCCAGCCGTCTTGTAGCTGACCCCGTCCCTCTTCAGCAACGCCAGCAACTGATCGCGCCCCTTCGTGACCGACAGCCGCCCGGTGTTGATCCCGTCCGTGATGTCGTTGATCGTCCGGGTCGCGGTGATCTTCCGCTGGTTCACCTGATCCTGGGCAACCGACAGGGACGCCTGCTGGTACTGCTGCAGGAACGACTCGATGTACGGCTTCGTCGCCGTCGACGCCTTCGCGGCCAGCGACTGCAGTTCCGCAACCGCCTTGTTCGGGTCGGTCGACAACTGCTTGCCGCCCGGCAGCAGCGCGCTCCGGCGCAACTGGTCGAGCGAGAGCTTGTTTTGGGCCAACGTCAGCTTGTTCTGGAGGTTCGTCAGCGGCTGGTCGAGCACCGACCCGACACTCGACGCCAACGATTGCCCGATCGATGCGAGGTTCTGCTTCGCCTGGTTGATCGAGTTCGTCAGGTCGATGGCGTTCTGCTGGATCGTCTGGCCGAGTTTCTCGTTCAGCAACCCGATCCTCTGCTGGGCCTCAGAGATCGCCTGCGCGTTCGTGTTAGAGGCCGTGGTCGCCGCCGCGATACCGGACTTCAGTGCCGCCTGGATCTGATCCTGGGCGCCCTGGATGGCCGCGTTGATCGGGTCGAGGAACAACGTCGCGAACCTCTGCCCGGCCGTCTGCGCTGAGGCAGCAGACAGCGGGTCGGGTAGCGCGTTGAAGAGAGCCGCCACACCGTTCCCGAGGCCCTTCCCCTCAGCGACCGCAGCCGTCAGCGACTGCGTGAAGTTGTCGCCTGTAGCCGTCCCTGCGTTCGTCGCGTACTGCGGCAACTCGTTCAGCCTCGTGACGATGTCACTGAGGCTCGTGGTGGCACTTCGGTTGTCGAGGATGAAGTTGATTTCCTTCTGGGTCGGTATCCGCCCGACCGTCAGGGTGAACTGAGAGAGCAGATCGAGGTTCTGACGTATCGTGGGCGTCAGGTTCTTCTGTGCGGCGGCGTCAGCCTGAATGCCCTGAGCGAAGTCGAGCGCCGCCTTCTGACGTGCTGCAGCAAAGTTTGACGCCGACTGGCCGGGGGTGGCCCCGACACCAGCACGCGTCCCACCGATCGGAACGTTGGCGTTCGTCGCCTGCGTCTTCAACGCCGCCACGAGGTCCTGTGCGGTCTTCTTCGCGGCAGTCTGACCTGTGGAGATTTTCGTCAGGTCGCTCTGGTACTGCGCCCGTGCGGCCTTTTGCTGCTGCAACGCCGCGTCAAGGTCGAGCACCGCCTGCTTGTAGGCAAGCGTTCCCTTCTTCCCGGCCGAGAGTTCGCTGTTCGCCTTCGCCTGCTGCACCGCGAGGTTCGCCTGCGCCAGAGAAAGTTTGTCCTGCGGGGTCGCCGCGAGTGCGGTGTTCAGATCGGTGATGCTCGATACGAAGTTTCGGTTTGCAGCCGTCGCGTCCGACTCCCGCGTTGCGAGATAGACAATCCCGGCGGTAAGCCCGGCGATACCGACAACCGCAAGACCGACCGGGCCGGTCAGAGCGGCGATCCCACCCGCCAGCAGGCCGACGCCCTCCGCCCCGCCCGCCTCTACCGCCGATGCCGCTATCGCCTCGTTCGCAGCCACGACGGCAGCCGCGTTCGTCTCCACCGCCGCCGTGGTTGAGAACAGCCCTTCTACGAGCAGACTCAGGTTGCCGATGATCGTCCCGATCTTCCAGCCGAACCAGACGGCAGCCATGATCTTCACGGCGTTCCCCAATCCGCCCACGGCGCTGATGACGGCCTGCAGGGGCGGCAGCACCGTCGACAGCACGTCCTTGACGCCGCCGATGATCTGCTTCGCGTCCGAGAGGGCCGAGTTCACGTCGCGCTGCAACTTCCCGGACTGCGTCATCTTCGTCAGCCATGCCCCGAGTTCCGACGTCAGACTCGACAGGGCCGGGAGCAGTGCGGCACCGATCACGTCCTTCGCGTTCGAGAACGCCGCCGACAGTTGCCGCTGCTCGTTCGCGTAGTCGTGCGCGTGCGCGGCGGCCTGCTGCTGGAACTGGCCGAGATTCTCCGTCGCGAGCGCGTAGATCGCCTCAGCCTTCTGCGCCGGGTTCAACGCCTGCGTGATCGAATCCGTCAGGCCCAGTTTGAACGCCGCGATCTTCTCGGACGTCGTGTCGACCGAGATGCCGAGTTGCTTCAACCCTCGGGTGTTGCCTGCCGCGGCCAGCACGATGCTCTGCAGCACCTGTGAAGGGTCGACGCCCTTGATCGCGGACAGTGACCCGGCGAGAGACTCGAACCCCTGAGTCATCCGGGCCGCCAACGACGGCGCGATGTCGAGGTTCTTGAAGAGGATGCCGAACCGCGCCGACGTGGCGTCCGCCGTTTGGGCGCTGATCCCGAGCGCCTGAGCGCCCTTCTCACCAAACGCCGTCAGCGCGTCACCCGACTTGCCGAACTCCTCCTGGATCACCTCCTGCGACTTCTGCAGGTTCGCGGCGCTGCCGACGACGTCCTTCGCGAACTTGACCGCGAACGCCGCCCCGATCCCGACGCCCAGCACCTTCGAAAGGCTGAACACCTTCGTCCTCAGACCGTCGAGAGAGGCGCCAGCGGTCGCCGCACCCGCCTCAGTCGCCACCCCGAGTTTCGCCGCCGCGGAAGCGGTAGCGTCAGCACTGAGTTTCGCCGCCGCAGCGGCCGTCGCGGACCCCTTCTCCGCGGCGGCTGCGATCTCGCCGTACGACGCCGAGAGCGCCAGGTTCGCGTCGATCTCCTTCACCGTCGCCGCAACATTCGCCTGAGCGGTCGCCGCAATCGTCTCGGCACTCGTGGCAGCCGCGTCCTTCGTTGCCGCCCCTGCCGAGACAGCCGACGAGGCGACCTCCTTGTACCCGGCGGCCAGCAGGTCGAGTTGGTCAGCCTGGGCGGCCGTACCCGCGACAGCGCCTGTGGATGCGACCTGCGCCTGGGCACCCGTCACGGCCGCCCGAACACCTGCGCTGATCTGCGCCTGCAAACCGTCCAGGTTCGCGCGGACGCGAACGTACGCTGTTGCAAGTTCGACGGCCATCTAGGTGCTCACCTCGCGTGCGCCACCTTCGGCCCGCCAGCAGGGGCCATCATGTCGAGCAGCCCCGGCGAGACCCGTGACACCGGCTTACGCGGCTCTGTCGGGTCCGCGTTGATCTCCGCCTCCCACTGCTCGAACTGGGCCTGGTCGGAGGCACGGTCGGCGAAGTAGGCGTGCGTCACGTTCACGAGTTGCCTGACGGTCAAGTTGTCTGCTCCTCCGGCGAGTCCGTGGAGGATGAGGTATCCGTCGAGGAGGTTCCAGTTGACGACCGCCCATCTGAAGAGCCAGCGGGCGGCACGGTAGGGCGCCGCGTCTGCGCCTCCATCATCCAGTTCACCACATCACCGACGTCGTCGATCGTGACGGGAGGTGTCGCGTCGATCGAGCGGACCTTCGCCCACTTGTCAGCTACTTCGCCGTCACCTTCGACCGCGTCGAGGATCACCTGGTCGAACGCCTTCATCGTCTCACCGATCGAAGCGCCCCGAACGAGCACCTTCCCGAAGAACTCGTCGCACGTACAGCCCGGGTCGCCGCACTTCCCGGCCCCCTGCTCATGCTGAACCCGCTGATGCGTGCAGCGGCACTCCGTCTTCGACTGCTGCGCCTCCTTCAACGTCTCCAACGGCACGAACACCTCCGGGTGCAGCACATCGCGCATCACGAACGTTTCGCCGCCAAGCTGGAACGTTCGGTCCTCCACCGGCAGCGACGGCCTCGCCGTGCGTGCCTCATCGAAGTTCTTCACAGGCTTTCCTTTCCGTGCGTAGACATCAAGTGGTCCTCGCCGCCTCCAAAGCCGGAAGTAGAAACGGCCTCGGAGCCGTGCGTTTATTCCCCACCCAGCCGACACCGCCCCCGCGCTTCGGATAAGCATGGGCCGTATTTCCATGCCCGAGTTCGACGTACGAGTTGCTCACCACCACGCCGTTCGCCAAAAACGAGTGAACGCCGTTTACGGCGAGGTCGTACAGGCTGGCGTGCCATGTCCCCTTTGACTTCGCCGCCTCGTCTCCGTAACGCCATGTCCTCAGAATGGTGGCCGGGACGACGCGGAATCTTTCAGGATCGACATATGACTTCGGGCCTGGGTTGCACACGACATAGCGAACGCCCGCTAGAGGCTCTGGATCAATCGGCTCGAACGGCGGACGTGCCTTGTCGTAGAAATGAATGTGCGTGATCTCCACGCCGGGACAGAGGCGCAGGAGTTCTCGATCGCGCTCGATGTCTTTCTTCTGATCACGGTGCCAGTAGCCGCCGTCGGCCTCGATGATCTCGCGGCGCTCTGCATCGAAGAAGTCAACGATGTAGTCACCAATCGGCACCTGGCGCTCGTAGTTCACTCCACGCTCATCAAGCCATGCGGCGACCTCGTACTCAGGTCGCGTCTCATGTCCCAACGCGGAAAGCTGTCTGTTCAGCCTGGCGCCCTGCTGACTTCGCTTCGCCGCCTCGGAAATCTTCTGGCGCGTAGCGTCAGAGCGGATGGCCCCAAGATGCGGATTCGCCCCGGCCGCCCATGCCTCATCCCGGCAGGCGGTGGAGCAATACCGCTTTCCTTGATTACGATGTGCGTCGAGGCAGTGATCGCACGTCTTTAGCAGTGCTGTTCCCTTGTTGTGAGCGAGTTTGCGCGTGGAATACAGCATGTCTCCATCGCGCAGGTCACCCGCGAAGATCCACTGATTACGCTCATCGCGCAGAACGAGAACGCGGTGATCGAGCGTCAGAGTGACTTGGTGAGTTCGATCTGATCTCCACGGCACTTCGATATCGATGAGTTCTGGCTTCTCGACTGCCGGAAAAGACCACTTCCCGACGATCGGCTGGAAGTCTCCAGCCTGAGTGAGGACCTCTTCGCCTATCTCGATCTGACCGATAGTCCGCGGACCAGTTCTAGTCGTGATCACAGTGTGCGCGTCGAAGACGCAGGCGTAACTGACGTTCGAGCCGATGTCGACATACGGGCCTTGCGAGTCGGCGCCTACCCGGTAGCCGATCGACGAACGGAGACGGCCGGTGATGACGTTCGGCCCCGGCCGCCCCGTCGCGTTCGTCTTCGCGGCAGCCTCAACCCGGACGGCGCGCTTCACCAAGTCGACCACGATCGCTTCGTTGAGCACCCGTGTGAACGCGGCAGCGTCGATCTGGAACTGGCCGAGCGTCGCCTGAATCTGGACATCGAGGACGCTCACGAATAGCCACCCAACTGAATCCTTATTGGTATGGACCAGCCCGCCACGCCGCCCTGTGACTGCACCGGGATGGCCGGGTCGAACTGGAACTCACGCCGGTTCGACTGCGACGCGAACAGCAGGCCCGCCCGGAACTGGTTCTTCAGATAGTTCCAGACACCCCACAGGTCCGCGTAGCAGATGGCTGCGGCAGCCGAGATTTTGTCGGTCGACGGGAGCAGCAGGTTCTGGCCGTCGTCTTCGATGCCCGGGACGCACCGGAGCACGACCGCAGTCAGCGCGATCAGGTCGACCTGGCCGGTGGTCGAGATCCGCTGCATCGGCTGGAGCGGCGGCTGCAACGGGTACGTGTCCGCGACGTTAGCGGCACCCACGTACACGAGCAGAGACGACGACGCACAGTCGAACGAGGGCGGACCCGGCCAGATGGCCTGGTAGTCAGGTTCACCACCGGGCGTCAACGCCAGCCCGGCCGCGCACGCGACGAGATACTCAGACGCGAGCGCGTAGAGTGCCTCAGGCCCGCTAGACACGCGCCGCCCCCTCTCTGAGGGTTTCTACTCGCCCTGGTCGGGCAAGAGCGCCAGCAGGCTTAGGGCGCGTCCTGACGCTACCCACACGGCACCTGGGTACCCGGGCGCGCGGCGCACGACACGACCATGCGGCCTGTGACGTCTGAGGCAGCCAGCGGGCCGGTTGGACAGCCGCGAAGCGGAGCCGGTTCAGATGCTTCCGTGAGCAGAGAGCCGCACGAGCGTCGCGGCGCAGCCGTGTCGCGTCGACCCCGGCGCTGCCCTGTCGCATCAGCACCCCCAGATACGCCGCCTGCGCCTCACCCGTCAGAGCACCATCCACATCGAGAAGGCTACAACGGCGCTAGAACGAACCAAGGGCCACCGAAGTGGCCCCTGGTTCACCTATGCGCGAAGGGAGACATGCGATCCCTTCACGGGATAGACTACTACACCGGGTAACGCGCGCGTGACTTAGCGGAACGCAGTAGATTGCGGCTATCGCCGCTGAGACTAGATACCTCGGCCCGAACCTATCTGGCTTCTGCATGTGCGGATGCGGTCAGAAGACCAATCTCGCCCGGTACAACGATCACGAGAAGGGGTATGTGCTCGGTCAGCCGATGCGCTATCGCCTCGGCCACGCCTTGGCGCGCACGCCGGTTATGCCGCTCGTGGCTCCTAATCCGTCCGGCTATTGCGAATGCGGATGCGGCGCAAGCACGCCCGCGGCGAAGAGAACCAATCGTCAGTTCGGACATCTAAAGGGACACCCCGTCCGCTTCATAGCAGGTCATCAACTCAGGAATCTCTGGGAGCCGTCCCAAAATCTCACTGCTCTCTGTGCTTGCGGGTGCGGTGGTCGGACGCGTTCAGTGAAATGGGGGAACGCCTCCAAAGGGCTTTCCCGCGGTCAGGCTCAGAAGTTCATCCGCGGCCATCAACAGCGGAAACCAGTCGCAATCCAGGAAGACGAATATCTAGTCGCCGATCTCGGCTTCGACACTCCATGTTGGGTCTATCTCGGCCTGCTCGACCCGAAGGGCTACGGCATTCGGCACCGAACCGGAACGGGCACCGCACGTGCTCACCGTCAGTCGTACACGGAGTTCGTTGGTCCTATCCCATCAGGGAAGTCAATCCATCATCGTTGTCGTCACCCCGCGTGCATCAACCCAACGCATCTCGAAGCCATGCCAGTCTCCGAGAACACCGAACTCACACGAGGAACTCGACCGCCCCGCGCTGTCCGTCTACGTGTCTTTGAACGAGACGGTCACCGTTGCCGACGATGCGGTGTGACGAAGGAACTCAGCATCGACCACATCGTGCCGCTCTGTCGCGATGGCACCCACGACGAGGCGAATCTTCAGACTCTCTGCCGCTCATGCAACAGCAAAAAGGGCCGCTACTACTTCCTCGACGAACGCCTCGCTACAGCAACCCTCTAAGACGAGTAGTCGGTACCAACGGCGCGAGCGAAAGTCTGCAAGTCAGGCGAGAAAACGGCCCCTTGACGACCTCGTCGCTGTCCCCCGGCGTATGCCTGCAAGAAAAGATCGGTGCTGACCAGACCAGTTGCCTTCGTTGGGTCAGCCCAATTTTGGACGAGACCTCTGTCAACTTCTATTCCTTGCCGCACGACACGGGTGGCGCCCGCGGGCAGCAGACAGTCCTTCCCGTTGCAGGCCAGCCACAACTGGTTCGCGATCTCGGTCGCGGCAGCACGGCCCAACTGGGGCGGGTCGATGCCCCACTGGTACTGGATCGAGAACGTGCCCGGCTGGTCGTCGTCCAAACTCATGTCCTGGCAGCCGGGCCACCAGTTCGGCTCTGACGGGTCCCCGGGCGTGTCCATCCGCACGAGTTGCCGCCACTTGTCGAGCCGCCAGTTCCGGGCGCCCGTGTCAGGGTCGAACTCCAGCAGCGGCACCCCGCCGATCAGCACATCCAGGATCTTCCTCACCGGGTAGCCGCCGAGCCGGACGATCGACATCGGCGCGCACCCGAACTTGTCGCCGACCTCGTTGTACCAGGCCCAGCCGCCACCGCCGCCCCACGGCGCCGTCTGCCAGTACCACGGCCCCCACCCGTACGAGACAGGCCCCGTGAGCCAGCAGCCGCACGCCTGGCTGCACGGACGCACCTTCCGCTGACACAGACCAGGGAAGCGGCGTCCTGAAATCTCGTAGAGCGCCATCGACGCCTCGAACGCGACCGTGTCGAACGCGGCCGGGTTGGAACCGTAGTTGAACTGCACACAGGCGGCGACGTCCTCCCCTGTGATCCAACTGAAGCACGGCCCCAACGTCGGGCCGTCAGGGACGCTCCCGGGAGGGTCGACCGCGGACGGGATCACGAACACCGTCCCGTAGATCGTCTCCGTCACCGTCGACCCCTGATACCCCGTCGACCGCCACCGGTACTCGCCGATCAGGGCAGGCACCCCGAGCGCGCACTCCCAATAGTCCGGCGCCGGGTTCGTCACCGCCGCATCGACGCCCGACGTGAACGTCAGCACCGTCTTGTCCGGCTGCTCCAACTGGAACACAACCTCGGACGGGGACGGCTCCCCCTCCTGCCCGAACGTGGCGTCAAGAACGACCGGGTTGCCTTCGGTGACGGTACTCATCGACGCCTCATTCTAAGCGGGGTTGTGCGGCCGGGGCGCCTGTGAAGCCCCGGCCGCATCCTTAGTCAGTGACTACCGGCCGAGATGCAGGAGTCTGTGATGCCGGATGCAAAGCCAGCGAACGTCGAGCGGCTTCGAGTAATCATCGTGATGCGCGTGAATCCTTCCAGAGCAGTCGTCGGACTCTCGCTCACATGGCTGAGGAACAAGATCACCGCGCGCAACGGCATTGAGCACGCGACTTCTAGCAACGATCTTTTCCGGCTCCCGCTTCTTACGTTCCAGCTTCTTCTGCGCCCACTCGTCGGAGTGACGGTGATAGGACGCTCGTGCTGCCGCCCGGTGCTGATCTCGATGCCCGACGACCCACTTGTGGTGACGTGCAGCATTCGCTTCCCGACACTTTTCACACCTGCATTTGTGTCGTTCGTAGAAGTTGCGCGTACCGTGTCGTGGGTCGTCGGGGTCAAAATCGGTCACACCCTCACTTTACGTAATTGGAGCGCTTTGGTACCCGCAGACAGCCGTCGGGACGGCCGTGTCGTAGAACCAGGCACCGTTCGGCTGGATCGCCTCCGGCACGTCCGCGTAAATCCCCATCCCCCAGTTGCCGTTCGCGACGGTGAAGCCAGTGAACTTCGGCTGAGAGAAGTCGTTCTGGGCCGTGTCCGCGCCGCGCTGCCAGCGAGACGACGGGAACACGTAACGGCGATACGGGTACGGCGCCGACGGCTCGTGGTCGCAGTCCCACAGATCCTGCCACGCCTCGAACGCCGCGTACGGCTGCTGAGAGCCGCAAGGCACCTTGAACTGCACGCCGATCGGGAACCCGCCACCGTCGGTGATGACCGGTGCGCCCGTCAGCAACTCCTCCAGGCCCGGCTCCAGCACGCCCTGGTCGAGTTCGAGGTTGAACCGCTTCAGGATGTCCTGACCCCGGTACGTGTTCAGAAGCTGGTCGCAGCCGCCCTTCTGGTCCTTCACCTCGCCCGCCAGCACGTCAGGCGTGATCGTCAACTGGATCGGCTTGTCGCTGACGTAGAGGTTGTTCGGTCCCGCGATGGGGTTGCCGAGCGCATCCACGCGAGTCGCCCGGATGTAGCAAAGATGGATCGCTCCATCACAGATTGCAGGCATGTTCTAGTCCCCCTCTCGGGATGTCGTTTGGTCTCTCATCAGGAACCCGTGTTGCAGTCCGTAGAGCAACGATCCACCAGGACGGCCGCTTGTAACACGACGTCCCACACCGCCGAGTAGTAGCGTTCGGCCCGGTAGGTGAACGTGTTCGGGCGGCCATTCGTGGCGCCACTTGATGTGCCGCGGTCGAGCGCCTCCGTGCGGGTGTCCGGTGTCGTGAAGATGTCAGAGCGGCGCAGATCGACCGGGCCTGTCGCGTACGCCCACTCCTCAGTCGGGCCGGGTGTCGGATGACCGACAGGGGTCGACACGCCGACATAGCCGCCATCGGGGATGACCACGTTCCCGTTGATCGTCCGGATGACCCCGGTCTTGTCCTGGATCACGAAGCCGGTGCCCAGGAGGGCGGTCGCCATCATCGGGGAGCAGTGGATAACCCCGAGCGAACCCGTCAGGCCGATCGCGGCCTCCAGAATCTGCAGTGCATGGTTCGGTCTCGTCGCGACGTTGCCGTTCGGGAACGTCCCCATCCCGTCCGCCAGATACGGCTGCGAGGACAGGGTCGCGCCCGACATGAACTCGCGCGCGACCGCGAACGACTCCTTCGCCGCTATCGCGACGACCGCGCGGGCACGGAACGCCGCCTCGTCCGGCACCTGCTGCGACGTACACGTGATCGACTGGACGACCGTCAGCGTGTTGAACTCCGGCGGGGTCGCGTTCGAGCCGAACGACTTCTGTACCGGGTGCGCGGCACACGCGTCCCACACCGACGGGGCATCCTCCGGGTACGGGTACACCGCGACACCGTTCAGCCAGCGTTCGCGGCCCGCGAGATCCGGCACATACACCTGCTCGTCCGGCGCGCTCGGAACCCGCAGCCAGATCGACCCGTCGGCTTTGCGATACAGGCCCGGCTCCAGAGAGCCGTCCTGGCCGATCGTTGAGTCGTCCACCGGGCCGATCGTCGTGTCGACGACGATCCTCACACCCGCCGCATCCGACGCCGCCGCCGGGACAAGCCCATGTACTGGCGGAATCGGTAGGGGGCCATCTACGCGCCAGGTCGGGAAGTTCGCGTTCACGCCGCCCCCCTAAATGAGGTAAAATAAATGCCGGGACGTATCCGCGTCCCGGCCCTCAACTGGGCCACATCAACCAGGGAGAAGACGTGACCAGCAGCGAGCTTTGCACCTGCACCCTTTGCACGGCAGGCGAGCCTGTTCCGTACGGCACCTGCCACTGCGCGTGCGGCGAGAAAACGAACCCGGCGCCGTTCACGAACCCCGCCAGGGACTACGTGAAGGGCGAGCCGGTGAAGTACGTCAAGGGCCACGGCTCCCGCTCGAAGGACTGGAAGAAGCGTTGGAACAGCGAGGGACCAAACCCATCCGGCATCTGCCAGTACAACGGCTGCGATCAGCCGACCCTGCTCTCCGCGAACACCGTGTGGCATCTCGGGATCATCCGAGGAGAGCCGCTCCGTATGTGCCCTAAACACAAGCACCCCGGACGGAAGAAGGCCACTCTCACCTTCGACATTGAGGATCGTGGATACATCAGCGACGAAGGGGTGGCTAGCGACTGCCACATCTTCAATCGTGACGCCCGCGACGGGAAGAACGGCGTATACGGAGTCATCGGCGGAAAGTCGCGGCTCGCCCATATCGTCGCATGGGAAGCGCTCAACGGCGCTCTGCCGCGCGGTCTCACCCTCGACCATCTCTGCGAGATCAAACTCTGCGTCAACCCCGATCATCTCCGCCTCTCCACTAGAGCGGTACACGCCAAGCGGCACGCTGACCTGCGGATTGACAAGAACGTGATCTCGGCTATCCGCGACGCCCTGCGTACAAGTGATCTCACTCAGAAGCAGATCGCCGCGAAGTTCGGCGTCAGCCTCAGCTACGTGGGCAGAGTCCGCTCCGCCATGAAGCGCGAGTCCTAGACTCCCACCGCCAAGAGCGACCGAGCGGTCGTGCCCTCCCGCCGATAAAGGCTGGAAGGCACGACCGCTTTTCTCTTCCGTAATACTCACTGAGATTAATCAGTCAGTAATTACGAGTGATTCTGGTAGGAGTAGGGACAATCCCCAACAGCGACCGGAAGCGAAACGGCTCCGTTATCGCAAACGAATGTCTCGACCGCAAGTGACTCCACACCAACGTAGGCCACATTTTCGAAACTTTCGCCGAAAAGTTGGAAATTGTTAAGCGCATTGAGTACGCTATCCCGTACAATTCCCAACTCCAAAACTCCGCCGTCCAAATAGAGGAACGACCCCTCGGGGAAGAGGTACCAGACGACGGTCGGCGGGAACGTCAGGAGCGCCCCGTTCGCCTGGGTGCCGAACACCTGGCCGCGGCCGTTGGCGCCGTCGATGTAGTACGTCGGCTCGATCCCGAACGAGCGGAGCAGAGCCGTGACCTTCGCCTCGTCCGTGTCGAATCGCTGGAACTGGCCGCGGATGACGTCGGACACGATCAGGTCGACGGCCCAGTAGGGGATCATCAGCCTGAGGATCGCGCCCGGGTCCATCCGGTTGCGGTTCCGGAGGCCGTTCGCCGCAGCCAGGATCTGGCTGAACAGCGTGGCCGAGGCGCCCAGCCCGAGCGACCCTGCGGTCACCTGGGTCGAGAACGCGTCGATCTGGGTCAGGAGGTTCGACTCGGCCAGGCGAGCGTGGGCGGCGAGCACCAGGTTGTTCCACTGCGCGACAAGCTCCGGGAACGCGCGCGCCCCGAGGTTGCCGAACTGCAGGCAGTGGTAGATGATGTCGACGTCGGTCTCCTGGAACGGCGGGCACGGGATCGTCTGGCACGACTTCGTGGCCGACGAGCCGCCCGCGGCGTCCTGCGTCTCGGTGATGAGGCCGACACCCGTCGTGACCGCCGAGAGGGCGGCCGGGCGTGCGTAGCGGAGACCGCCACGGTCAGCGTTGAACGACGGGAGGGCGCCCATCACGGGCCGGGTCGGCACCGAGATGTACTGCAGGTTGTAGTACGGCGTCACGGGGGCGCAGAGACCGCCGGACGCGACCAGCGAGTCGGGGGCGCCGTCGAGTTGCATCTTCTTCCGCTTCTCGAACTCGGCGTTGATGATGCTCTTCGACGTGACGGACGCGACGAGATTCATGTTCTGCTCGATCGACTGTCCGAGCAGACGCGACTCAGGGTACTGGTCGTGCCAGTCGAACCGGCCGATCGTGAACTTCTCGTTCGTGTCCGGCCCGGCCTGCCCGAACGCCCGCTGGCGGTCGATCATCGCCTGGGCGAGGTCGAGGTCGGAGGTGAACTGGCTTCCCGGCACCCGGTCGGGGGCACCCGCGGCGGCCGTCAGCGCGATCGGCTTCTCCGTCGGCTCGTACTCGACGGGGGTGCGGTCGGCGGACGGGCGCGGCAGACGGCCACGCACGACAGGCTTCGCGGCAGCCGTGACGGCCGCTGCTTCCTCGACCGGCTCGGCAGGCTCCTCCGGCTCCTCCGGCGTCTCAGCCGCGGCAGTCGCGAGGTCAGCGAACGCGGCCTTGTCCTCGTCGGACAACTCGACCGGCTCGGCGGGCGTCTCAGCCCTGGTCGCTGCGGCGGCCTTCAGAGACTTCACAGTCTCGATGGCGGCCTTCGTCTCGTCCAGCAGGTTCGCGGTCGTGTACTCCGCGGTGATGAACTGGAGCGGGTTCGACGTGACGTCGCTGATCGCAAGCTCGTACGAGGCGATCAGACTCGCGAGGTCTTCGTCGGAAAGGGATGCGATGTCGTCTGGGACGGGCGCGAACAGCGGCTCGTCCAGGTTCTCGTTCTCCATCAGGTGTAGCCTCCTTGAACGCAAGTAGGGACTTCGGTTTGCGCTCGGCGGCTATGCCTGCCTTGCTACCGCACCCACTGGCTAAGCCGTGGTTACGATGGGTGAATCGTACTGCGGTCTAGTTTTGGCTTGAAACCAGGGAAACCGGGTAACGCGCGCGTTACCGCGCTACGGTGTTCTGCATGAGTGCCTCGACGCTATAGCCGCCCTACGGGGGGCGGCGCTGGAACGCGAGGAGGTACCCAAGATGCGGAGATGGCACTCCGAGACCGCGCTGATGATCGCGCGGATGCAGTTCGCCCGCGCTGACCACGATCAGTGTGCTTGCCGCCGATGCACATCTGACGGGATCGGCTGGTTCCGCGACCGTCACCCGCGCGACTGTGGACGCGCCCGTTGCGGCTGTTGCCACGGCGAAAAAGCGTACGGCCCGAAGCGTCGCGGGGCTACGAAACGGCGCGCGGTCGAGTTCGAGTTGTCGCTGTAGAGGAAGCGACGGGCCGCCCGTCCCCGGTTCCCGGGCGGCCCGTCTCATCGCGGCGCTAGGAGGCGGATGACGTGTCAGCGTTCCGCCACGCCGCAATCGGGTGAAGTCTATGCAGGAATCGGCAGGTCTCTCAGAGTCCCGAGAACGCCCCAGCGTCCATGCTCGATCAACGTCGAGAACACGAGAGGAAGATCGACGGGCACCCCGATGTAGGCAAGTCCCGGTGTTCTCCACGTCGGATCGATCACGCCGCCGTCTGCGTCTGAGCACCACGCGTGGTGAACCGCGAACGTGTCGTGCTCCCAGCCGTCGATCGCCGGGACGGCCCATCCTTCCACGTACGGCAGGCCGTGTTTCTCTGCGAGACGGTAGGCGTTCGCGAAGCAGCGGCGCTCCTGCCCGAACCGGTAGCCGTGACCGCGTGGCTTCGGCTGCGGCCGGTAGCAGACGCCGTGTTCGAGCACGTGCGTGGCCCAGTCCCACCGGGAGAGCGCCGTCAGATAGTCGCGGATCACCTGCTCGTGCTCGTTCACGTCTCATCCTCTGGCATGTACTCGAAGGCGAGATTGTCGTCCTCCGACGACCCGTACGTCCTCAGCCACTGCACGCACTCAGCACGGGTGGCGAGTCCCTCCTGCCCGTAGAAGGCGCGGATGGCCCGCCGCCATTCATCTGGGACGTCGACGGTGTAGGCGACACGGATCTTCATGCCGTCACCGCCGATCCCTGATAGACGGTCAGCACCCGGAGCGCGTGCTCCTCACAGAGCAGTTCGCTCTGCTTGCCGCGGCCCCGGTCGAACGCCAGGACGTGCATCAGTTCGTGCGCGAGCGTATGGACGACGGCCTCTTCGACGGTGTGCGTCCGGTAGATCGGCCAGCGGCCGATGTGCGTTGCACCTTCGGCGACTGTCGTCTCGATCCACTGATAGGCGTCAGCGACAGAATGACCGGCCGCGTACTGGCGTAGCGGGGTTGCGTGCCAGCACACGCGGGCGGCGCCGAGGATGTCCCAGTCGTCGCCCGGCACCGACGTGGTTACGAAGTGAGCCGCACGTCCCGCCCATTTCCGGATCGACCCTGGGCCTGCGTGCCCGGACGGGAACTCGCCATCGAGCAACTTGATCGCGATCGTCTTCTTGATCGTCGGGGAGTGGGCGAGCGCGAACTCGACCAACTCGGCGGCGGTGTCGTCGCTCAGACGGCTCTGGTTAAGTAGCCGGTAGCTCATGACTTCGCCTTCGTCTCAGCGACGGGCCAGAAGTACAGCCCGGCCCGGTCGTCCTCGGCCACGGTGTACATCGGGCCGCTCAGAACGACGGTGCCGTGGAAGACGGTCTTGTCGATCGTGCGGGTCACGTGGGTGCCGGGTGCGAACCTCATGACGCCTGCCCGATCTTGTACGCGGTCTCCCACCCGTTCCGGTCGCGGATGTTCATGATCGCGTGCTCTGCTTCGACGATCGCCTTGCAGGCAGCGTCGTAGAGCGGCCGGGGCATTCCGCCTCCGGTCATGCATCCGTGCTCGTCGCGCTCGACCGGGGTCTCGAACGGGATGCGAACCATCTCGCGCCGGAGCGCGACACGGACGGCAGTCAACTCGCGGATGTGGGCGTTCAACGCGTGATACTCGGCTGCTTCGATCATCTCTCCTACCTCCTCTTTCATGGAACGCTGACGAGACTCAGTATAGCAGAATACCTCTAGGCGCAAGTCTCACCCTCCCCCGTTCTTGATAGCAGGCTACCCTTGTGGTAGGGTCGTCTCGTGCCGCTTAGCACCACAGGACTCATCGAGACGGTCGCCCGGTTCCGGGCTGACAAGCTCGCGCTCGTCGCGTTGATCGGGACAATGGGCGCCGAGACCGAGGCGGACGCGCTCGCACGGCTGCGTGACGTCATCCGTGTCACGGCCGAGCAGATGGCGGCGATCAGGAAGATGCCGCGCCCGAAGCGGCAGGGATTCGATCTGTGGCATGACGTGCATGAACTCGCGACCGAGGTGGAGCCGTGGCTCGCCCAGCTTGTCGAAAGGACGGCGGCCTGATGCTCGCGTTCACGTTGTCGATGCCCGGCGTCGGGTCATGGGACGGCCGCTGGTCAGGAGCAGGGCGCCCGTATGTCATTGTGCGGCCCGTGCGTAGCAAGGCCGCCAAGGAGTTCGCCGAAGAGATCCTGGACGGCTCCCCGTATCGCTATGACTTCGGTGACGGCTGGGCCGCATCCGTCTCAGTGCGAGAGGTAGACGGGGTTGAGGCGCGCAAGCTGCGCCGGGCCAGCGCCGGGTTCTGCGGCTACGGGTGGATGGTCGACGAGATCATGGAGCACGGCCGCATCCTGCGGCTCGACGAACGAGGCACGATCGACAGCCGGAAGGCCGAAGCGTGACCAACACGATTTGCTACCCGCACATCACGAAGCCTGGCGTCCGCTACTGCGTGCGATGCGGCGCTTCGCTGCCGGTCTTTCGAGCGCCGGTAACGCCCGCGTGATCCCTCGCGGCCACGTTCACCGGCTCGTCCCGATCTCCGTCTACGACCGGCCCGACCGGTCGACGGTCATCCAGTCCCGCTGCCAGGCCATCATGCCGTCCGGGGCCGCCCCCGACCTCGTTTGCTCACTGGAGGAGGAGCGGGTGTTCCACGGGCAGACACCGATCTCGATCCGGTTCAAGTTCGGCGGCATGTGGCTGAGCGCACTCGACCTGCTGCGACTGCTGCCCGTTGCCGTTCAGGAGTGCCCGAGTTGTCACGGAGAACCAACGCTGTTGCGCTGCACGATCTGCGCCGGTACGGGAGTTGTTGAACGGGAGGGCGACACCTTCGTGGCGTTGAAGCTCCCTGATCTGAAAGTGACATGACCAGCCGAGTCCGGAATGTGCCGGAGGCGACGGCTGAGCATCTCGCGCTGGTCGAGCAGATGGCGACGAGGGCGATGACAGGCTGGTATCTCGGGTCGATGGAGACGCTGAAGGAGTTCGGCGCCACCGTCGACATACCTTCCCGGACCGACCCGGAGGAGGTGTGGGTTCGTCTGCTACTTACGCGCGACCGGATGCACCACTCAGTCGGCTGGTGGCGCAACGCCGAGTACGAATACTGCTGGCATCTGTCGATCAGCGCGCGGCCCGCCACCGAGGTACGGCTTGCCCGGATCGGCCTGCGCGAAGACGCAGGCTACGTCGATCTGACGAAGCGCGAAGAAACCTACTGGGGCCGACTGTTCTTCGCCGCTCACGCCGACAAGGTGTGGCACGAGCCGGGCGGCACCGACCCTCGCCTATCGCCGCAAGAGGCCCACCGCAACCGAGCGATCTCCCATCTCCGCCTGTTCCTCGACCCGGAGACATTCGAGCCGTTCATGCCGACCGGCGAGGTCTACGATCTGACACGGTGGATCGAAGGTCTAACCCCGGAAAAGGTCGACCGATGATCGGCGGCATGGTCGGGCGCACGTATCTGCTCCCCGACGGCCGTCTCGGCCGTGTCGTCGCGCGCTGGTCGGGGAAGGGATGCCCGCGGAACGTGCTCGTCGCGTTCGAGGACGGCAGCATGACGTGTCGGCCCTTCCGGGGCCTTCGTCGCCTCCCTGCGCCGTATACTCCGCCCCGTGATTGACCAGACGCAGCCGGGCGCCACGTGGGGGCTTGGCGATGTGTTTCTGCAGCCGCGGCAGGTGGCCGATCTCGCGTATCGACACGGTGTCACGAACGCCGCCGACTTGGCGGTCATCATCGCGATCTGTTACGCCGAGTCTCAGGCAGGGGTGAACGCGTGGCACGACAACCTAGCGGCGGACGGCGTGACGGTTCTGAGCCGCGACGTCGGTCTTTTCCAGATCAACATCCCGGCCAGTGCGATCGGCGGACCTCAGGAGGAGGCTCTGTACGACCCGGAGAAGAACGCGGCAGCGATGTTCGCGCTCTACAGCCACCGCCGCTTCGAGCCGTGGGCGTCGTTCAACTGCGTCCCGCTTGATGCCCAGATTTTGACAAGGCGCGGCTGGCTTGACTCCACCGACGTACGCGCTGGGTTCGATCAGACACTGGGCTATGACACGGCGCTCGAACAGCTTAGATGGACGTCGATCCTTCACGTCGGACAGCTAGAAAAGCAGGTCACGATTGAGATAGATGGCCGTCAGTGGAAGGCGCGAGTAACGCCGGGGCATCGCTGGTCCCTAGTCCGCAACTGGTATACGCGACGGACGAGGACACCGCGAGAGGAACTTGCCCCAACGAATGAGATTCGTCCACATGATCGTATTCGGCTAGCGGCAGTCGCTGTCGGAGGCGATCTCCCCATCTCCCCGCAAGAAGCAGCGGTGATTGCGTGGCTGCTTGGAGACGGGAGTATGCGCACACGTCAGAGCGACGGAAGACGCCGGGCGTTTATGGTCGAGAGCGACGAGGCAGACCTCGTTGGCAAGGCGTGCATCTTGCAGTCGAAGCCCTCAGGGGTCGCCGCATTACAAGCACTCCTAGAACCCGTCCCTCACCGCGCCACACAAACTGCGCACATCGCCGAGGGGCAAAACTATCGGCGCTCGCGATTCACGCTTGCCCCAGACTATGTACGGGACGTCCTTGCTCGTGCCGAGATCGACCAGCGTGGCCTGATGGGATTCGTGTTCGGACTAAGCATGGAGGCGAGACAGGCGTTTGTTGAGGCATTCGTGATGGCCGAGGGTGGTCATGAACCCACAGGGTCGTATTTCACCCAGAACGAGGGGGCCACTACTTGATGCTGCGATTGTCGCGACGTACATGAACGGCAAGCGACCGAGTGTCCACGTCAACGCGCCACATCGGTCAGACATATCGCGCAGCGTCCACCTCTGCGAACCGTATGCAGCCGGTTCGCGCCTCCAGTTCGGAGTCGAGCAAGTCGAAGATGTCTGGTGTCCTACGACTGAACTTGGCACGTGGACGATGCGCCAGAACGGACGCGTAATGCTGACGGGGAACTCCGCCGTGTATCTGAACGACGGCTACACGGGGAAGGCCGCGCTCGGGATGTGCAACTTCGCGGTCGAACGGTTCAACACGGCCGGGGCCAAGCTGCCGTTGCCGCTGTTCACGCTGCCCGATCTGCGCAAGAAGCTCCCGCACTAACGCGTGCGTTACCGGGTCCAGTCGATGGCCGCGACGTCACACTCATCGCAGTCGCCGACGTAGCAGCACGAAGTTCTTCCCTCGTCGAGGCCGTTCATCGTGCGGCGGCCGATCAGGCTGATCGATCGATCCTCGTGCTGGACGAGGTTCGGGACGGTCGAGATCGGCTCGACGCCGACGTGTCTGGCCCAACGGTTCACGATCTCGTCGTCGGCGGTGAAGTCGGGCCGCCATCCTTGCACGTCGACGAACTCCAGCAGACTCGGGATCATCACCGTCGGCCATGCCACCGCGACCTGCGCCAAGAAGTGCGCCGCGGGTAGCTCGGCCCACGGTTCGTCCCGTTCGCAGGCGGCCCACACGGCACGTGCGTGAGTCTCCGGGCGCCCTGCGACGAAGAACAGGATCAGACGGTCGCTGCGGGCCTCTACGGCCGCGTGTGCCGCGTCGCGGAACCCTGGGCAGACGGTTGTGTCGTCTTGAAGACTCACGACGTGCGTGGCTTCCTGCGGTCTCGTCTCCAGCAGATGCCGCAGGGTCCTCCAGGGTGACTTGATCGGGGCGTCCGGCTCCGGGTCGTAACACACCTGGCCGCCGACCTCCTGCGCGAGCGTCTCGGCCATCAGCGTCCGGGTCGGGTGCGCCTGCACCCTGAATGCGATGTCGACGGTCACGCGGCCGTGACTTTACAGCAGGCCGAGCGCGAGCATCTCTTCCAACTCCGCCTGCTCCCGCTCCGCACGCGCGTCGACGGTCGGCAGGTGTTTGTCGAGCCAGTCGGCGGGGAACCCGGAGCCGCCGCCGAGCGCGACCGTGACGGGCGGTGGCGGAACGTGGCCGCCGGACACGGTGACGGCCAGGGTCGATGTGCCCGCCAGGACGGGGGTGAGGTACTGGAACCGTGTGAGGGTCGCGGCGAGCGTGCTGGTGCCCGTCAGGGTCGGCCGGATGTAGACGACGCCCAGCAGCGACGCGGTCAGACTCGATGTGCCGACGAACGTCGGGGTCAGCAGCTTGTACTCGGCCAGTCCGGCGTCCAGTGTCGAGGTGCCGCTGAGCGCGACGGTGATCTGCTGGAACTCGGTCAGCGCGGCACTCAGCGCGGACGTGCCTGCCAGATCGACGGTGACGTACCGGAACTCCGTGACGGCGGCGGCGAGACTCGATGTACCGGCCAGCGTGACCGTGATGCGCTTCTGCTCCGCAACACTCACGCTCAGAGACGAACTGCCCGCGAGGGTCGGGGTCAGATAGACGAGTTCCCCCAGGGTCGCCGTGAGGGTGCTGGCCCCGGCCAGGGCAACGGTGATGTGCTTGTACTCCGTGACGGCTGCCGACAACGACGAGGTGCCTGTCAGCGACACCGTGATCTGCTTGAACGAAGTCAGGGTTGCGGTCAGCGACGATGTGCCCGCGAGAGCCGGGGTGATGTGCTTGAACTCCATCAGGGACGCGGCGAGCGTGCTCGTGCCTGCGAGTGCAACGGTGATCTGCTTGTCCGCCGTCAGGGCCGCCGTCAGCGACGAGGTTCCAGCCAGGGTGACGGTGATGGCTTTGAACTCGGTGACGGTCGCGGTCAGCGAACTTGTCCCGGCCAGCGTGACCGTCAGGTTCTTATCCGACGTCAGGGAGGCGCTGAGAGACGACGTACCGGTCAACGAGACCGTCAGACGCTTCTGCTCCGTCAGGGTCGCCGTGAGGCTGCTGGTGCCCGCGAGGGACACCGTGAGATTCTTGTCCTCGACTAGCGAAGCGCTGAGGGCCGATGTTCCCGCGAGGGCGACCGTGATCTGTTTGAACTCCGTGAGGCTTGCCGCAAGGCTGCTCGTTCCTGCCAGTGTCACCGTGAGGTTCTTGTCCTCGACTAGAGACGCCGACAGACTCGACGTGCCCGCCAGAGCAACCGTGATTCGTTTCTGCTGCGTCAGCGAGGCCGTCAACGCCGACGTCCCGGCCAGCGTGACCGTCAGGTCGTCGTCCTCTACGAGCGCCGCCGTCAGTGACGAGGTGCCCGCCAACGCGACGGTGATCTGCTTGTATTCCGTCAGCGTCGTGCTGAGACTTGAGGTACCGGCCAGGGCAACGACGAGGGAGTCGATGGCTGTTTCAGCCGGAACCTGCTGGCGCATCGGCTCACCAGCGCGGAAGTAGTCGAACTCGAACTCGCTGCTCTTACCCGCGAAGGCGCCGAACGGCTCCCCCGCGCGGAAGTAGTCGAGTTCGTTTGGGTTAGCCGCCGAGGCCATCAGGCCACCGAGAACGTGTCGAAGATCGTCTTGCCGATCCCCGAGGTGTCACCGGCAATCAGGCGTACCGTCACGATCCCAGCCTGGGTCGGGTCAATCGTGATCGACTGCTGCTCCCAGGCGTTACGGGCCAACGAGTCGAAACTGACCTGGACGTCTCCGACACCGACCTGGCCGCCCTTCACAATCTGAAGTTGCGGCAACGGGCCTGCATAGTTCGAGTCGAACTGGCAGTAGACACTGATCGTGAGAACGCCCGCGTCTACAGCAAGATCGAAATCCTGGAATCCGTCGCCGACCACGGAGATGGCGTTCGCGCCAGTGTGAACTGTCCCGGTTTCCTTGCCGAAGTTGTTGCCCGCCTGGAACGCGCCCGAGTCGATCCGGGTCGAGAGGGACGGGCGCGGCCCGGCTCGGCCGTCGAGCGGGGTCTGCGAGCCGTCCGCACCGAACACATAGGGAGCCAGTGGACCGCCCGCGATCGGCTCGCCGAACACCCGAGACTCCGCGCCCCAAACCCGCTCCTGCCCGAAGTAGAACAGGGGCGCCCATGACGCGTCCGCGAGGTTCTGAGAGTGAGGCCCGGCCGTCACGAGCGTGTTCGCTACCCGGTTCGTGTTCATGTTGTAGTCCTCAAGGATCTGCCCGGCAACGGCCGCCGTCAGGAAAGCCTGATTGCCGCCGTACGAGAAACAGTTCTTGACGAGACACGGGACCGTCGTCGACGAGCCGGTGACGTTCAGGAGCGCCGGGCCGAGCACGGAGGCGTTGTAGATCCGGAGGCCGCCGCCCTTACCGGTGCCGGAGCCGCCCGAGATGACGGAGATGGCGACGGTGGGGCCGAGGAGGTGCGAGCAGTTCGTCATGGTGATGTTGAAGTCGTAGTCGGGACCGGCGCCGAGCGTCGCGGTGATCTGGATGTGCCCGCCAGCGGTCGCGGAGATGACGTCGACGCCGCCGCCGATGAAGAGGCACCGGTCGAAAAGCCAGTTCATGTTCGAGCCGTATGCGGCACCGATAGAGAAGAACCGGCGGCCCGCCGACGACCCTTGCTGGAACGCGCAGTCGCGCCACGTCACGTTGACGCTACCGGCGGTGTTCGCGAGGATGTTGACGTTCGACGAAGCCTCACCGCCGACGCAGTACAGGTTCGCGAACGAAAGGTTCGGTTTGCCGTTCAGGTCGATCAACTGGTTCAGAGACGGAGCGGTACGATCACCGGCCGTGTAGGCAGTCCACTGCACCATCCCGACGTCGCCGGTCATGGCCCCCGTCACGTCGCCGAATATCTGCACCAGGCCGCCGACGGGCCGCCAGTTTGCCCCCATCGTCGACGAGAACCGGTACACCCCGGCGCCGACCCAGACGGTGTCCCCGGCCCCTACCGGGCTGTTGGTGTCGCCCGTGATCGCGCTGTCGGCCCATGCCGCCCGAGGGTCAGCCCAGGCGCCGCCGATAGCCCACGTCTGCCCGGACGCGGACAGAGTGCAGGCACGGTCGAGGATCACCGTCGTTCCGTTCGTGACGGACACGATCTGGTGGCGGCGAGCGGTGGCGCCTGTCGAGATGCAGATGCCGCGACCGACGTCGGCGGAGGTGAATGCGGCAGTCGCCGACGTGAACGTCGTGGTGTTGTTCGCTACGCCGTCCGTGCCTGACCGCAACGCCGTCAGCGACTTGTCCGACCCGCCGTTGTTGTTCGATCCTCCCGCCCGGACGAACCAGTTGTCCCCGAGCGGCGTCGCGGCGCTGGTCTGCTGCGCCCGCGCCCCGGCCGCCGCACCGAGAACGTCGGTGGGGCGGAACGGGGTAGGCGGAAGGATGAACCCCGGTGCGAGCGCGGGCTGGTTCGGCCCCGGCACAGGGTCTCCTTAGTTGATCGAAGCGAGCGTTCGCAGGTGGTTCGTAAGCTGCGTCGTCGCCGTGCCGACGGAGAACTGCGCCGTTACCGACAGCGCCGAAGCAGCGACCGTTGAGAGCGACGAGACAACAGCCGGAACGTTCGCGCCTCCGGCGGTCATCGTGTAGATCGACTGCGGCGCAGAATCGGCCGCGACCGGCACGTCGTTCAGGAACACCTTGCCCATGCAGTACGCCGAACCTGCCGCGCCGATGGAGCGCCAGCACAACGTCGCCTGCAGCGAGCCGGTGTAGTTCGACCGAGCCGTCGCGGAGAGAGCGATGGCGGCGGTGGCGGCGAGCAGGGTCCCGGCGACTCCACCCCAGCGGATACGGAACGTCAGGGTGCCCGGCGTGGTCACGACGTTCGACACATCGAACTCGCACTCGATCTTGAAGTACGCGCCCGAGTAGATGTGCGGGTCGTTCGCGGCGAACGTGTAGTCCGGCGTGATGATCGCTTCGGCCGTCGAGTTCAGGATCTGCGTGCCGTCAGCGATGTCGGACGCGAGGATCTCGAAGAATCCCTGCTTCGTCGCGTTCGGGCCGGAACCACGCGGATGCGCTCGCGCCCGGTCGAGCTGCTCAAGCACCGATACGGGCAACCGCCCTTCCGCATAGGCGTCGTTCAAGTAGTCGCGGTAACGGTTGGCCTCGACCGGCTTGCCGGTACGAGGATCGAGGATAAGTCCGGGATTCATCATGCCTCGCTGCTGGTCAGGCCGGAGGGCTGCACGACAGGCGTGTCGAGCGGGTTGATCGCCGTCGACGTGATCGACCCCCAGTAGATGATGTTCCCGGCACCGATGGTGACCGAGTCCAGGACGACATAGAACGTTGCCGTCTGGAGCGTCCCTGCATTCGTCGGGAACGTGATCGCGGTCGCGTTCGTGATCGCCGCCCCGGCCGTCGACGTCGGGAAGTTCGTCGTGTTCGCGGTGACCGTCACCCGTGTGTAGCCGGTGTACGACGCCTCACCCGAGGTCGCGCCCGTCGAGGCCGCCGTGATCGTCGACGTCCAGAGCGCGTGGAAGCTCGAAGCGGGGAACGAAAACGCGGCGGCGTTCCAGTACGCGTTCAGCAGCTTGCTGGCGTAATACTGGGACTTGCCGGACGCCCAGACGACGAGGTCTTTCAGGCTGCGGCGGAAGCCCCGCGTGATGACGGCGCCGGGGCGCAGAGACGGCAGCCACGGCGTCTCGATGATCGCGCCGTCAGGGCAGAACGTCAGGTTGACGCGGTTGCCGCGCCGGTTGTGCCACTGGATCTGGTCGAGTGCGATCTCCACGTCTACTCACCCCTCCGCTTCTTCAGCATTTCCTGGATCGCCTCGTACTCGTTCTGGTCAACCTGCAGACCCGGCTGCACGCCGTCCTCCAGCACGATGTTCGCGAAGCGGCGATGCTTCCGCTCATGCCACGACCGGGTGTCCGCGTCCGTGGCGAGCCGGTAGCGCGAGTTGCCCTCGTCGTCGTCTTCGAGAACGAGCCGTTGGTCGGGAACCTCATGCGGGTGGGCGACCACGGCGGCGAGTTCGGCCTCGGCCTCGGCAATCGCGTCCTTGTCGCCGTTCGCGGTCGCGAAGTCAAGCTGTGCCTGCGCGATAGCGGTACGCCGCGTCTTGTCGGCCTCGTCCGTCTTGACGGTGTAGTGCCAACCGTCCATGTAGACGATCGGGCCGAACTCAGTTTCAGTCATCGATGTCCTCCTGGACGTAGACCTTCTCGCCCGTGACGGGGTCGAACTGGATTCGTACCTGCCGCGGCTTCACTTCCGCCGTGTGAGTGTGAACCTCAACCTGGGCGGGCGGCACGTTCACGACCGTCTCGGGGACGTTCACGACGACCGACGGTGCGGCCTGCTCCGGCACGGTGAAGTTCACGACCGGCGCCTCCGCGGCGGCGACATGCACGTCGACCTGGGGGGCGGTCTGTTCCGGCACATGGACGGTGATCTGCGCGGGTTCCACCCGCACATTCTGCTCCGGCACGTTAACGGTGATCGGGGCGGCGGCCGTTTCGGGTCTGAGCGCGAACTGGCGGAGCGCCTCGATGGCAGCCGAGGCGAGGATGTCGCCCTGCGCGGAGCCGCGCTCCTGCACCGCCGACGCGACGAGCGCCATGACGCCCTGCGTGGTCGACAGGTGCGCGGCCTCCAACGTTGCGAGCGCCGCTCTGAGAGCGTCTGTGTCCATCGTTCCGGCGCCGACACCCGGTAGATCACCCAGCGAGGCGATGAGGCTCTCAGCGGACGGTACGGTCTCCTGGACGGGTTCTGGCGGCGTCAGGTCTTCCAGCACGATCGGCTCGGCCGCGAGCGCGAGCACCTCGGCGAACAGTTCGTCGGTCACGCCCGCGTTACCGGCGCGCTCGGTCACCCACTTGGCCGGGTTCTCCGGGTAAACGACCTGCGCGTCCCACCATCCGTCCGGGAGCGCCTCGGCCTCATGCTCGAAGTTGTCGACCCCGTCGATCGCGAGCATGTCGTCCTTGATCGGGTCAGGGTCGGTCCAGTCACCGCAGACGTACAGCACCGTCTTCGTGTCTGGATTCCACGCCGTCTCGCCGTAGCCGCTGGCCTCATCCTGATGCTTCGCGGCGACCTTGGCGATCTGAACGCCTACGTCCTGCGCAGCCGCGGCAGACATGGAGACGACCTGCTCGGGTAGCGCCGCTTCGCCTTCGGCCTTCCGCGCGTACAACTCCGCAAGCGTGCCGCCCGTCTCGACGGTCTCGCCAAGGAACGCGGACGCCTCGTCGGCGGAGAGCGGCCCAAACTCCAACTGTGACGCGCAGCGGCCCGGACGGCTGACCGCCGGGTGCAACGTCCCGAGTTCGTCGTTCGTCGTCACGAGCGCCAGCACCCGCAGCCCCTGACCGATCATCCCGTCGACGACGTTGAGCAGCCGCGACAGCCCCTGACCGTACGACTCCTTCGCGTTCGCCGCGAGCAGTTCCCCGGTGTCTTCCAGGATCAGCACCCGCCACTTGCCCTGCGGGTCGCCTTCGCTGTAGACGTCACCGGTCGGCTCGTCGATCACGTCGTAACTGTCGGAGAGGAGCACACCGATCATGTAGGACGGGTCCTTGACGAAGAACGCGTCCGGGTCGGTGATGTAGTGGAACTCAGCCCACTTCGACCATTCCGACGCGAGCGCACGGAGCGCCCATGACTTGCCGGTTCCCGGTTCGCCCTGCCAGAGGATCAGTTGGCCGTCCCGCTTCGGCTCGTCCCACGACATCAGGTCGGCAAGTTCGGTGCGGACGGCGGCGGTGTAGTTGTGCTCGATGCCGTCCCACTGCGCCGACTCGATCTTCCGGAGGCGTGACTCGGGGCCGAACTTCCCGAGCGTCCAGAACGTGATCGGCACCTTCCCCTCCGTCGAGTTCAGGTAGGACGCCGGGAACTGCGCCCTGAACGCCCCGCACATCGCCGAGGCCGCCGCGCGGTCGTCTGACGCAACCTGGACGCGTAGCCACCCCCAGGAGAGCGACACGAGCGACAGCACGCCATCGGGGGAGCAGACGACGGCGCTCTCCCCGTCCCGGAACAACGTGCCTGGGATGTCTCCGAGACCGGCCGACTCGCACGGCCACCGGTCAGAGACGATCTCGTTGTGGTTCGCGGCAATCGCGAGGCTCAGGAATCTCCGCTCCGCGAGGCTGCCCTGCGTCAACTCGTAGTTCGAGACGACCTCCGGCTCGGCTGTCCCGGCGGCTAGAAGCGCCTCGTGGACGGCGCGGCGGCGTGCCCTCACGGACGGGTGACGAACGAGCGCCGGACGGCCGATGCTGACGGTGCTACCCACCGTTAGACCTGGCGGGCAAGCTCGGCGAACTCAGCATGAGCGGCCAACGCCTTGAACCGCTCCAACTCGACGGCCGACAGTTCCTCGTCGAACACCGGGATGCCTGCCGCGAGCAGAGCGACGACGTGCATCTCGCCGTCATCCCCGGATGCGACGAGGTGGCGGCTGTACGGGACGGGGAAGCCCGGCACGTTCACAGCCAGCAGCGCGACAAGTTCGAGGTTCCCGTCGATCTGGCGCCAGTCACCCGACAGCTTCGCACCGCGGAGCAGCGCGACCTTCTCGGCGGGCGCGTCCGGCTGCAACGCCCCGGCGACCCAGATGCCGTGCTCGTCCTCGCCACAGACGACGTGGGCGGCGACGGTGCCGGTGTGGTCGTAATGACGGGTCGCGTCCGCGGAGCGCATGTCGCGGTCGGCGTGGCCGGTGTCGAGGGTGATCTGTCCGCACGGCACCCGTTCGCCGTCCTCGCAGAGAACCTCGCCCAGATGGAAATACGCGTAGTCGGTGTTCGAGTGCGGCGGCGACACGCACCTGCCGGGCAGCCCGATGTGGCAGGCGGGGGAGCCGTTGATCTCCCAGACGGCTGCATGGCCGGACACCCGGCCGTTCTCGTCGACCGTCAGCGGGGTCGGCCCTTCCAACTGCGGGTCGTCGAACCAGGACGCCGGGGGCGCCTCAGCGACAAGACCGGCAGCGGAGGCCGTCAACGACGGTTCGGCGTCGTCGCAGCCACAGTCCTCGCCCAGCACGGCGGCGGGCGTCTCAGCGGCTCCTGTGGGCTTCGCGAACCATCCCGCGTCAGCCGTGACCGTCCAGCACATCTCGGACTGCGCGGATGCGACGAGTGACTGCCCGACCGCGATCTGTGCCTCACCGAACGCCGGGAACGGGCAGACGGTCGTCATGCCGATCTCGGCGGCCAGCACGACCGAGATGAGGTTCTCGCCGTACAGCAGGTCGAGCGGCGACACCTGGTCACGGTCGGCGTCAGGCTTCGGCGCCCACTCGCCGTCCTCGTTGAACCAGTCCGTCGACGGTGAGCGGTCCCACTTCTGAACCGCCAGATCGACCGACACACCGCGCAACGTGCGGTCGTCGACGAGCCGGGCGATCTCGGTGCCGTACTCCCCGGTGTCGAAAACCCCGGACGCGCGGATCAGACCAGCAGCCTCATCCCGCCATATCTTCTGGATCTGCCCGCACAGTTCGGCACCGACGTGGCCGCCCTCTGACGTGACGGTCATCGCCATCAAAGCGAGCGGGCCGTCATCGAGCCGCGGCCACGTGATCGAACCAGGGGCGAACGCGCGCCCGTCCGACGTCATCTTCCCCTCGGGGGCCAGTACGGCAGACCACTCGGTCGGGCCTGCCGTGCTCATCGACGGCTCGGGTGCCTTCACACCCGCACGCCGCCGCGGCAGCTTCTCGCCCGGCTTGTGAGCCTCCGGCAGCGTCGCGCTGATCGCGTCCGCGAACGTCATGCCGTTGATACCGGTGAACGTCATCGTCGCCGGGATGTCAGAGATGTTGTGCCAGCCGTTCTGGAAGGCGATCACGCCCGCGTTACTCGCGGCCATGTAGGCACCGCAGTCGCAGCCGGGAGACGAGCACGCACCGTCGTTGTCGTCGCCGCCGTGCATCCCGGCCGGATGCTCACAGTTGTCGCATGGAGCAAGAACCGCAAACCGGGCAGCGAACCTTGCCGAAAGTGCAGCAGCCTGCTTGACCCAGCCCTTCTCGATCGGCGTCCAGTCGGCCTGGTCGGAAAGCACCGGCTCCTTGTCGTCCCCGATCGTGAACGGGATCAGCCAGTACGACGGCCCATCGTCGTCATCATCAGACCCGGAGGGCGCGACGGACTCGGCCATGCTGGAGCCGTAGTTGCAGGCGATTGCTTTGTCCGCCGTCAACGCCACGTCGAGAACCGACCAGCCGTAGCCCAGCAGCGCTTGCAGATCGTCGGACAGGTCAGCGAACCCGTCCTCGTCGTCCCACACGGCGGTGCCAGCGGCGGGCGCGGCGGCGAACTCCTGCTCCCAGATCGCCGTCGCCATCGAGATGAGCGCAGGGTCGGCGTCAGGGCCGTGCTGCGCGTAGGCCATCGTGTGGGCTGCGGCGGAGGCGTCTCCCTTCCAGGGCGCCTCGATCTTGTCGTCTTCGTACTGCTTCGCGGCCTTCTCGTACAGCCCCTCGACGCGCGTCTTGATCGCGTCCGCGTCACTGCCGATGTCGGCACCTCCCCGCGCGCCCTGGAGCACCCCGGCGACCGCCGTGATGCCGCCCCAGTTCGCGACGAGTTTGCCGTCGACCGGCTCAGCGAACCCGAGCTTGAACTTCCCGAAGTCCTCAGCGGGGCCGTCAGACGTGTCCTTGTAGAGGAACGCCTGCCCGTACTTGCCCCAGTCGACCTTGTCCTTGTCGCCGGAGCCGTCCGAGGACGCCCACTTCGCGACGGCCTGCGCGGCGGCGGGGCCGTCCCACTTCGCGTCGCGCTCCCCGAGCGGGAGACTCGTGCTGCCGCTCGCTGCGGCCACCAGCGCTGCCGGGCGCACTGCCCGCATCGCTACCTGCCGCCGTTCGGTCCTGCGCCTACGTGCCCCGGTTCCTCTCGACATGATTCTCCCAAGCCCTTTCAGTCGGTGTGGCTTCTGCCGGGAATCGTAGTGCGGTGTTTTTTCGGGTCACGCGCGCGTTACTCCTCCTCGTACTCAAGCGGAATGTAGAAATGCTCGGCAAGCCACTCAACTGCCTCGGCGAACTCAAGTCCCTGAATCTCCTGGACGAACTGGATGACGTCGCCCCGCTTGCGACACCCGAAGCAGTAAAAGAGGCCCACATCCCCTGTACTCACGGCAAAGCTCCTCTTGCACTTTCCGTTGAAAGGGCAGAAGCCGACCCAGCGTTCACCTTGCTTTCTGAGAGCCGTCCGGTTGTCGATCAACTCCACAATGTCGACAACCTGCCGCACGACCATGACGGAGGAGTCCTTGATACGCGCCATCACCGGTCGCTCCACGGCTCGGGCATTTCCCCGTTCTTCACAGCGAGAATCCCGACTTGCTTGCCGTCGCGCCATTGGTTCATCGCCTTCAAGTTGTAGAGCAGCCATGTCTGGGGATGCTCGTTCGTCCGTTTTGCCATCGTAAGAATGGCCCATCTCCGATAGGTGAGAATAGGGTCTTTCGCGGTCAGCCCTTCGCCTGTTGATGCGAGCCGCCAGAACTCCGCCGCCGCTTCGGGGTCGACGCGCGAGTTGAGATACAGCGCTACGGCCACGGGCGTCCGTGGAATCCGTAGATTCACGTAGACAGATTTAGCGAGAGTGACCGCTTCTCGTATGCCGCCGTTGTCTTCTATCCACGTAAGTGCCTCTGACCGTGACGGCCAGTCTGTCTGCTTGAAACGATGGTGTTCATATCGCCATGCCATGTTCGCGGCAGCGGCGAGGTCTTTCGACGCTCCTTCGGTCCCGGTGACGTGCATGGCGTGCTGAAGCGTTCTCGACCTTCCCGAGTCGACGAACTGGATCGCCCGCTCCTCGTTCGGTATCCCGCGCACGACGACGGACTGGATAGCGACCCCGGATTCAACGATGGCCCAGAGTCGATGCTGGCCGTCTAGGAGTCTCCCGGACTCCCCGAAGATGATGGACTCGCCCGTGAGGATGTACTCGCCTTTGCTCATGTCCCTGGCGATTCTCGTTACGACTAGCTGAGCTACAGGACGGTTGAGTCCGTTCAGTTCAAGCCATTCCGCCGCAGTTTCGGGCGTGATGATTTCGATGGTCACACTGACGTCCGCCAGGTCGAGGGACGCCAGAAGATCACGGACTTCCAGTGAGGAAGATCGCGTCACGGGTGAACTCCTTTTGGTTAAAGAGGGTCGACCCGGCAGGTGTGTCAAGTATGTCATTGCCCGAACGAGACTGAGCATCTGCAGTTAGCTACCTGCGAGACGTCACCATCTGGATCACCGGGGTAGTTCAGCGCGAACCCGTCAACGTCGAACGCCTCCTCAAGAGCGCGCTGCTGACCGTCGAGGCCGTCCACGAGTTCGTGTCGCGGATACAAAGCTCCCGGAGCCGTCATCCAAGTCTTGGGCATCGTCGAGCCGGTCGCCTGCCCGACGAGTTGCGCCGACGTGACCGCGGCGCCGTTCGCCAAACCGGTCATCTCCGTATTTCCCGTGTAGACGCCGTTCGCGATAAAGTACCCGTACGGCGTGCAGAGGTTGAAGACATAGCCAGCGAACGAGACCAGTCGACTCGCGATCACGCGGTCCAACTGTATGTCTCCGGTCTCAGCGCGCGGGTGGTCGGGTCGGCTGTCGGCGTGGATAAGAGCGTCGTGCTGCGATGGGTCGACGCAGCCGGAATACCTCGTCGCACTCTTCAGGAGGCTCGTGCTTTGTTCTTCGAGAACGGCGGGAACGTCCATAACCGCCGAGACGACATTAACGCTGCCGATGTGATCGAACGCTTCAACTCGGGACGGGCGGTGAAAAAGATCGCCGGGGATCTGGACACGAGCGGAATTGTCATCCGACGAATCCTGCTCGAAAACGGGATCACCCCTCGAAACCCCGCAGAAGCAGGCGCTCTGGTCAATCGCCAGCAAGCCTCCGCACTCCGCGCAGAAGGGCGAATGTCCCAGTACGTCGGCTGGGGCGAAGACATCATCGCCGAGATGCTCTCCGAGAGGGGCGAACATCCCGAGCGACAATTCCCCGTCGGGCCACGCAATCTCGACCTCGCCCTCATGCCCGTCGCCGTGGAAGTCTGGCTCTCCTCCGCTTCGCCTCTCAATGATCCCTACTGTCGCGACCGTCTCGAATATCTCAGCGATCGTGGCTGGTGGATTTGCTACATCTTCATCGCGCGCCGCACTCGGGTTTTGGTTCCCGAAGTAGCAGACGAGATCGTCTCCTTCGTTGAGTTCGCCCGCAGTTCTCCAGCCGCCGCGCGTGAGCATCGGGTGATTCGGGGTTGCGGTGAACTCGCGGCCAGATTCCATGACGATGACCGCCATGTCTCCCTCGTACCACCGTCTCGTGACTGCCCGCACCACAGCACCATCAACAAGCGTCTCCGCGGGTAGACAGCGCGCGATCAGGGTGGAGCGGGTGACTGACGCCTGCTTCATGCCGGACCGGATCGCCTCGGCCGTGTCGGGGATCGACAGTCCGGCCTGGTACGACTGGCCGATGATGTCCATCACGTCGGCCTGGGTCGTCTCGGTGATGTTCGTGACCTGGCTGGCGGACTTCGCGAGCACCCCGCTGATGAGCGGGTTGTGGACGTCCCAGTTCAGCCCGGCCGCTTCGAGGACAGGGGTCATGGCGGACTTGATGAACGCCTGCCGGATCGGCTCGGTGCGCGCCTTGATCTCAGCGATCAGCGCGGTCACGTCGAGGACTTCGGCCGGGGCGGGCGCTGTCCACTGCGGCGGGGTCGGCGTCGCGTCCTGATCGCCCGCGGCGGTCAACTGGCGAACCCCGGTCAGCGGGAAGTCTGCGACCACCTGGTTGCCCTGCACGATCTTCAGCGAGTCGAAGTGGAGTGGCGCGCCGAGTGTGGCCGTGTCGGGCGGCGCAGTCGAGTCATCCCGGTAGGCGATCGTCCCGTGTGGCTGGTAGCCGTGGTTGCGCGCGTAGTCGGCGTCCGCGACTAGCACCGCCGTACAGACCGCCTGGCGCAGCTCGACAAGCCCTGGCACGTCGGGAAGAACGATCGCTGGTGTCCCGTTGCCCTGGTCTTGGAACGCGCCGACACCGCCGACTGTCCCTTCGAGCGGCGGGTGAGACGCTGCGACGCGGGTGAGTGCGGTACGTACGGCGTCGACGGTCTCCTCGTCGGTGTCTCCGAGGTACGCGAGCGTCACGTGGATGTCCTCGGGCTTCTCGCCTCCCGTCTCAGCGATTGCGGCAGCCTCAGCCGGGCGCGGAAAGAGTGCGATCATGGTTGAGGCGCTCGTGATGTCCGCAGCGGCCGTCAGCGCAAGTGACGCGAGCAGCGCGCGGCCTTCCTCCAACCCGATCGCACCGAGCGCGTCCCGGTCGGCACGGCGGGCAAGCGAGGCGGTGAGATGGTTCGTGACGCGGGACTGGAACGTGCGGGCCGCCTGCTCACCGGCCTGCTCTAGGATCGGCTGGATCGCGGCGGCGAGCTTCGGCTCCAACGCGTCGACGCGCTTCTGCGCCTCCGCCAGAACCTTGTTGTGGAGCAGAGGCGGGACGACCTTCGCGGGCGGCGCGGACTGCGGGGCGGCGTCGGCGGTCACGGCGTGGTCGGATTCTAGCCTCACCCATTCGTCACACACGTTCGACGGCGACACCGGCGCCCCGAACATCAGGCAGACGGCGTTCTCGTAGAACTTGCAGGTCGCGCAGGCCACGTCGGGGTCGTCCGATGCCCGGTAGTGGACGCGGGCCGGGATGCCGTCGTCCACAGGCTTGTCCCCATCTGTGGATTCGGCGAACGCCCGCTCGACGTGAGCCGCGACAATGGCAGGAAAGACGGCCTGGCGCGCATCTTCCGCAGTGGCGGGTTTGAGGATGTCGCTCAATCGAACCTCGTCGAACGCGGAGTCACGGACGACGCGAAACTCAAGTCCGCCCGGATTCGGGTTGGCGGCGGTAACGCGGGCGTTACTCGCAACCGTCCTGGCAGGGGAGACCGAGGCTGGAACGCCGCCGTCCTCCCAAGCGTTGCAGAGCCGATCTCCTTGCACGGTCACGTCGAACCGTCCGCACTGGTCGACCGTCCCAGCGCCGTAGAACGAGCACGTCGCGCACGAGACCGCATGGGTCGGCGCAGGCCGGTACTGCTCCGACGCGGGGATCGTCCCGCGCCCGTCGTTCACAGTTCGCCCTTCCACGACTCGATCACCTCTCGGAGCGCCCGTGCCTTCTCCGCCACCGCGTCCGTGATGAGCGCCTCGTCGGCGTACTCGATCTCGACGAGCAGGTCGAGTGCGGCGGCGGTGAACTCCGTCAGCACGAGCGACGGGCGCAGCCTCACGTACAGCACCGCTTCGCCCGGCACGGGCTACTTGCCCGCCGTCAGCAGTCCCTGAACGAACTGCGGGAACGAGTCCGGCATCAGTTGCGGCTTCAAGTCGTACAGCGTGCGGGCCGCGTGCTTCTCGATCGTGTCCGCAATCGACGTCTGCACCCCGTCGTCCGTGATCCCGAACACCCTGAGCGCGTCGAGGATCAACGTGCGGGCGCCGCCGACGAGGGCGGCCTCTGACGGGACGTTGGGGAGGTTCCGCACGCGCGCACGTCCCAGAGTGGCTGCAACGTCGCGTGCCGGGACGCCCTCTATCAGCGCGAGGGTTTCATCGTCGCGACGTGCGAGCGTCCGTAGGCGGCTTCCTGCGGCCTCACGAGCACGTAGGAGCGCCAACTGGGCGGCGCCCTGAACCATCACCGTCTGTGCCCGCTGCGCGGACGCCACGACCTCGTTGTCGACCCCGGCCGGGTCGTCCTTCGGCACAGGCGGCGTCTTCTCGACGTCGGCCGCCGTGACTCCGCCATCGCCTGTAGTGCCACCGTCTGGACCGGGCGAGACGAGCGTGTCCGAGTCCGGCTCAAGTTCGGAGTTCTGCCTGAGCGACGGGACGCCGTAGACAGCCAGCGACGGGTCGCGCAGCTTGACGCCGAGCCAACGGTTCCGCTCCTCCTCGGTCGGCGCGTCGTTGTCGCCGAAGTTCGCGACACCGCGCAGCGCCTCGTCACCGATGACGCCACGGTCGTGGAGGTCCTTCGCGTCCTTCGTGCGGTCCGGATGGTTGATGACCGCGGTCGCGTCGTACGCGATCACGTATTTCCCCCAGTCCGCGATGTTCTGATCCATCAGGTACGGGGACAGGTAGGCGTCCGTCAAGTCCTGCACGAGCGAATCCGCGACAGGCTGCAGGTGGTACTTCCACGTGATCTCGTCGATGTTCCAGGCGCTGTTGCCGGTGAAGAACGTCCGCCCGTCCCGCCGCGCAAGCCATGTGCGGTTCACCGTGGTGGGGCACCAGACGACTCCCGAGTAACTGACTATCTCGTCCGTGGCGCCGTCGTCGTTGAACTGCCGTCCGGCTTCCTGCGCCGCCTTGACAGGCCGTACCGCCAGAGAGCGCAGCGCCCGCACGACAACACCGCCATCGTGTGACGGTTGCCGGGAGGCGGCGCGGCCCGAGAGGATCACCGCAAGCTCGAATGCGTCGAGCCGGGCCGGGTCCTTCTGCCAGACGTCGAGTAGGCCGCCGCGGTAATGATGGCCGTCCCCCTGGCAGGAGACGTCGATGAAGAGTTCTAGTTGCGCCCTGCTCAGCGCCGAGATGAACTCCGGGCTGACGCATTTCGACGGCGCGATGTCGAGCAGGGGCTTCGACGCCTGCTGGTTCAGGTGGAAGACGGTGATGGGGACGCCGTGACTTCCATCGTTCTGCTGAATGGCCTCACGCCATGCCGGGACACCGAGCATCCTCGTCTTGCCGACCGATGGTCCGTAGAGACGGGTCAGGCAGCCGCGGATGCGCTCCACCCTGTCGGCGTTCCGGGTGTGGGACTGAGCGATCGACAGCGTCTTGCCTCGCGCGTGTCCTTCCGTCCAGAACCAGGCGGCAAGCTCTACTAGATCGTCCGGAACGACGGCAAGATTCTCGTCGCCCGCGAACGCACCCGTGATGATCGAATCGGCAGCGGTCAGGCGCTTCGTTGTCGTCCACTCCCGCGATACGTACGGAACCTTGTCCTTGTGCCGAAGCCGTGTAACCGGCCAGCGATGGTTCAGCGTCGTGAGCGAACTGTGCGTGCGACTCTCCAGCCGACGCATCGGCTCGTTCGTCACGCCAGCGCGATAGATGTCCAGAACGGGCTGCCACTCGGCGAGGCCGGTCTCGTGATTGAGAGTGCGTACGACGTCGCCCGTTTCGAGGTCGTCGTGCGTCACCCATCCTCTGTCCTTCGTCAGAATCTCCGTCGATTCGTCCGAGCACCAGTGGTTGACGTCGCCCAATCCGAGAAGGACTTCGGGCGGCATGTCGAGCGAGACGGCGAGGCGGCGGATGCACTCGTCGCGCAGCCCGGTCTCCGGGTACACCTGGGTCGGGTCGATGATCTGGAGATGGAAGACCAAGTCGGAGAGTTTCATCCCTTCAGGGACGCGCACACGGGCGACGAGCGGTACGACGGCCCCGGCGGTGCCTTCGTTGATGATCGGCTTCGTCATCGCCTCCGTCAGGTCGGCGAGGAACGGGTCCTCCTGCGGGTCCTCGTCCGGGGCGGCCTCTGACGGGGTGGTGGTGATCCGGTCGTCGATGAACAGGACGCCGGAGCCTGCGAGGCGTGACCGGGCGCGGGCACGGACGGCCTGCGTGAGGAGCACGTACTCCTCCAGGATGTCCAGGCACGCCATGACGGACGAGTCGGCCAGCGACGACCAGCGCGGATGCCGTTTCCAGATCCGGTAGGCGACCGCCGTGTCTGCGAGCGGCTCGAAGTCCTTGTCGGGGGCCGGGTAGAACTGGTTCGCGGGAAGCTGCGGCGCCTTGAAGCGGGTGTAGAGGCCCTCGATCAGCCGCACCTCGTCGGTGGAGAGCATCTCCCACTGTTCCAGCTTCGTCCGCTGGTTGATCGTGACGAGCAGATACGCCTCGCCGACGAGGAACATCAGGCGGCCGTAGTTCGCCAACAGCCCGGTGCGCCCGGTGCCGCCCGGGTCTTTGATCCGGGCGAGCGCGTCGATGACGACCTCGTTCTTCGTACGGACGACCTCGCCCGTCTCCTCGTCGATCTCCCCGGCGAACAACTCCAACTGGGCGAGTGCGCGGCTGTAGAACTGGGCGGCGTACTTGAGCGGCCCGACGATATCGTAGTAGCCCATCGCGCGTACCTGCCACGCCTGGATCAGTCGGCGCAGATAGGTCGCGTCGCCGTGCTGCACCAACTCCCCTGCCGCGGTGAGTGAGCCGGGCTGCTCTGCCCGGAGCCGATCCATTTCGGCCCGGACGGCGTTGTGGCGTGCGCTGACCCGATCAGGGGACGCGTCCTTATAGAGAACCGGGGTTGTGTCGCGGCGGCGACTGAACAGCGCCATGCGGGGCTGCTAGGGCTTCGGGGGGCCGTTGTGGGCCGACGACGCCTCGGCCGGGCCGTTCACAGGCCGCTGGGGTCCTGACCAGTAGTAGTCGGGCGTTCCTGGCCCTCCGCCGCGGCGTACCGGCTCGGGCGCTCCGGGACGTACCTGGCGGGCCACTGGCTCACGCCGCACCTGCGGGTTCTGCTGCGACCCGCCACAGTTGCACGGCATCTAGAAGCTCTCCCTCATGTCGCCTGCTCCTTCCGGCTATGCCGTTGGGGGTTGGTTCTTCAACGCCTGAGCCTTCGCCCCGGCGGTCACGCCCGTGTGGACTCCGAAGATCGCGATGGCCGCGACCGCGACGGGGGAGATGACGAGCATCGCCTGGGTGCCCGTGACGCTGCCGTGCCACGTCAAGGCTCCGAGGAGCGCGAGCACCCCGAGGATGACGAGGGTGCCTGCGACGACGAGGATGTTCGGGTTAGCGCCTGTGACGTTCACGCGGCAAATCGTACTGCGGCGATTCCAGACCCAAGACCGCGCCGGGAGTCGAACCCGGTTGTGCGGCTTTGCAGGCCGCCACCTAAGCCGTTCGGTCACGCGGTCAACGGAAGCTGAAGGAATCGAACCCTCGGGCTTTCGACCCGGCCTGGTTTTCGGGACCAGTTTGCCCCCACGGGCGCCAGCTTCCAGCGGCGGGGGTCGGAATCGAACCGACTCGGGCTATTGACCCTTACGCAGTTAGCGGCTGCGCTCCTGACCGTTCGGGTCCCCGCCGAGGCTACGCGCTACAGCGCGAAGATGATGACAGCGGGGTGATACTCGGCCAGGTCATTTCAGGAGCGCCCCTGCGAGTTGAACCCAGTTCTCAGCCTTATGAGGGCCGCGTGTTGCCGTTTCACTCGGGCGCTGCGCGAGATACTACCGTGAAGTCCACGCTGTCGTTGGTGTCCATCACGATGAAGGCGCGGTCTCTGAGACCTACCCGGACGAGTTCACCTACCAGCGCTTCAACGAACTCGGGGATGCTGTCGGGCGACTCGTCCGCGTCATCGGGAAGGGCGCTGTTGACGCGGATGATGAGCCGGTCGTCGGGGCCTACCCGGAGCGCTTCCGCGTTGACGATGCGAACCTCGGTCACGGGTCGATGAACCTCGACCAGGCGCCGACGACGGTGCTGAGCGCTAACGGGACGGCCGCGTACAGCGTCCAGCGCGGCTCGAACCGCCACGCGACATATGCCGCCGTGCTCAGCCACAGGCCGGAGCAGTACGAGCACGCAATCAGGTCTGCGAGCCACTGCCGCCGGTACGTGACGGTGTTCTGTACCTGCTCATTCGTGACGCCCAGCCGGGCGTTCGTAGACCCGTTGCTTGTGTGCTGCTCCCCGGTCGCCCAGGCGCGCACACGGATCAGGTACGGCATGTGGTCCCAGCCGATGAGACGAACGAGCCGGAAGACGGCGAGCGTCAAGATGACCGCGATGTACGGATGTGGTGTCACTCGTCGTCCTCCTGATCGTCAAGCCAAGATTCCGGGAACGTGTACGGGCGCCCCGGGTCGTCGTAGCGGATGCCGCCCCGACCGGTCTTGACCGATGGAAGCGAATCACGAATCGGCCGCTTCAGCCCGTCGACCATGACTAGGTCGTAGTAAGGGGCGACGGGCGCGCACAGACCGCCGGACGCGATCATCGACCGCGACAGCACCGTGTTCTCGACAGGGACAGGAGGCCCAACGTCGTAGTCGATCCACTCGGCGTCGGTCTTGGCTGCCGCTGCGGGCAGCTTGCCGAACGCGAGCGCGCCAACGACCGCGCCTGCGCGCTTCAGGAACGAGCCTCTGTTCATAGCGGCGTCTCGTCGAAGACGATCGTGCATCCGTCAGGCAGCAGCAGTCTCTCGGCCTCGGCGCTGACCTGCTCCGCAACCGCGTGAGCGTGTTCGAGCCACTGCTCACGCTGCAGCCGTGCAAGGTCTCGGGCGGCCCGCTCCCGCTCTTCCAGAAGGTCGACGAGTTCTCGCTCCTCGTCCGTCAGATCGAGGGCCGTGTAGATGCGCTCCTTGAACTGCTGGCGGAATAGAGCGAAGTCGTTCGTGCCCGAGTCGCCGATGACTCCGACCTCCACACCGGCCTCCCGCAGTTCGTCCCAGGTCGGCGGCGTGGTCACGCGACGGCAGCCTTGAGATCGTCGAGATCGGCGCGCTCGAAGACGCGATGCTCCACCCAGGTTGACTTGCACCGCAAGCAGCGCATGTGGAGCCGCGTGAATGACCCTTCCCGGCTGAACTCGAAGTCGCGTTGCATGATCGTCCCCACGCAATCGCCGACGTCAACTAGATCGACGAAATGAGGCGACTTGTGGGAATCCACGAGGCAGCGGCGCGTCACGGCCCCTCCAACTGTAGAGGAACCTCGCCCAAAGGGATCAGTTCGCCGCGGGCGCCGAGCATGTGCGACGGCTGATGAGTCCAGAGCCGCCACTCGACGTTGGCTTCCTCACGGGCGACCATCAGTTTGTACTCGGCCTCCTGCGGCGTGTTGGCGCGGCCTCCGCGCGCGAAGCGGAACCCGCGGTCGACGACTCCCTGACGGGCCTGTTGGTTGCGGCCCTCGGACACCTCCAGGTAGAGCCACCAGCGGACGACGTCGCGGCGGTCGTGGAGGCTGTCGCGTTCGTGGCCGAACTCGTACATGTCGGTCACCTGGATGCCTCGACAGTCTCAGTGAGGATGATCGTGACGGACTGGCCGTCGTTCTTGTCGATGAACCCAATCTCCCGGCCGTGCTCGTCCGTCACACTCGATTCCAGGCGGTGCCAGTCCGGACACGGCTCCTCGGGCTTCACGCCCAACTTCACGATGATGACGCTCATCGCTTCGCAGGCTTTCCGTGGGTCGGGCATTCCCACCAGCCGTTGAACTCCATCGGGGCGTAACAGACGGGGCACGGGCGGGGGTCCTGCGGGCGCTTCACGATCGGCTTCGCGGTCATGGTGCCCCGTGAGCGGTCATCCAGACGAGAACGTCTCTAACGGACGCACCTGCGTCGAGTAGGGATGCGGAGGCTCGCGCGTCGGACTCCTTCACCGCCTGAGGGCACGGTGTGTCGTAGTGTGGCGGGGCGCCCGGGTGGTTACCGGCTTTGCCGCACGTCGCGCAGTATTCATATCTCGCGGTCACGGGATTCTCTTCCACCAGACCTGCCAGTCACCGAACCTCGCGAGCCGATGCGCGCCGCGCCGTTCACGTTCTGACCAGCGGAGCGGGTACAGGCTGGCCCGTCGCAGCACGAGGTAGCGCTTCCCGATCACGAGGCCGTGCCAGCCGCGCATGTGGTGCGTCCGGATCACGGCCGTCTTGCCGCCCACCAGATGCAGGCCCGATGCCAAGGGCCGCGGTGACGTCGAATCCCGACGAACCCGTCCGCATACGTCGGGAGTGCAGGTTTTATCGCGCGCGGGCTACGGCAGCAGGCCATCAGGAAAGCGCGTCCCTGAACAGTCTGAACGCGCCCGCCAGAAGCTCGCACACCTGATAGAGCAGATAAGCCGAAACGACGCCGAGGAAGTAAAGCGGGACGGTCCGGCCGATACCCCACACCGTGTGGCCGTGCGCGTTGACGCCTTTGCTGCTGAGCCAGCCGAGGATCATCCCGTGACCGCCGTGGACTCCAGCCGCCCACAGCCACGCCAACACGAACAGTGACCCAAGGCCGACGACGGCCGGTATCCCGATCGCTCCCAGAAGGAATGCTACGCCGACGGCAATCCACTGCCTATCCGTTACATCACCCACGCACTGCCTCCTGCTTGATGAGTTCCGTTGACTGAGGTTCCCGCGACGTCGGGTCTGTCGCGCGTTCAAGACGAAGGTGGATCGCGTCGTCGACCCGCATCTGAATCGACTCGCGCTCCAGCCGGATCTGGCTGAGCGTCAGTTCCGTCCGTTCGCGTTGGACGCGGCGGAGATTCGTGTTCGGCAACGTCAGTTTCCCGTTGGCGATCAGGATGGCTCCCGCGACTGTGGCTACCACCATTGACAGGCCGAGGAAGACGCTGAGGACGATCAGAGCCGCGACCATTGGTAGCAGCCTACCACCCGCGGGGCTATCGCGCCAGTGGTCGTCTCGTCTCGAAACGACGCAGCGCCGACTGCTCCGCTTCGCGCCATTCCCGCTCGAAGCCAGGATGCCCGTCCCGCTCTCTGAGAGCCTCCCTGCGCGTCACAGACGCCACAGCGCAGGAGAACGTCAGGTTGCCCGACACGGCAAGTTCAGCGACGAACAGGGCGCGCTGGTCGGCGGTCATCTCGTCGCCCACCAGAGGAACAGGACTAGGAACACGATGCCCACCCCGATATTAAAGATGAGCCAACTCACGCGCGCGTTACCGCCGGGTCATACACAAGGCCGCGTTCGTCTTCGGAGCCGGGCGCCCGCGGCGGGTTCGGCGCGTGGAAGTAGAGGCGGAACCACTCCGCGGCCCGCTCGTCCAGGTCGGGTGCGTCCGGGTCACCCCACATCCGCCAATGACCGCCGACGTCTTCCGGCAGATCCGTCGCGGCGTACGCTCGCGCGCCATTCCGCACCTTACGGGCGAACTGCTCCGCCGTGCGCCACGAATAGTGGTCGACCCTCAGGCCGCCCGCCGTGAGGTAGCGCTTCGACCCGTCGTAGGAGCAGCCGTGGTTGCCCGCCTCAATCACCAGGCCCGGCCAGGTGCGGCACGCGACCTTCGGCAACGCGGACGGTTCAGCGAGCCGCCAGCGGATACGGTCGAACGGCGACGGGCACTCGGCCGCGGACGGGTCGTCGCCGGACGGGATGTAGTGGTATATACCGGCGGCCACCACCGGCACGTCGGGCGGGATGCTGCGCAGGAACGCCCCGACGGTCCGGCCGTCTTTTGCGACCCATCGTTCGTCCGCGTCGATCAGGACAGCCCAGTCGTAGCCAAGCTCGCGCGCCTGATCCGCGAGCGTCGTCATCTTCCGTGCCTGGAAGTACGCCGGGTCGAGATCGGGATAGATGGCGAGCCAGCCTTCGGTCTCCAGAGCCAGGTCGAGCAGGATCTCAGAGGTGCCGTCCGTCGAGAGGTTGTCGAGCACGAGCAGCCGGTCGATGTCCTGGGTCATCAGATGCCGGATCGTGTGCTCGATCACATCGGCCTCATCACGGACCATCATCAGCCCAGCAGAACTCAAAGCCACCTACACGTCCCGGCGTCGGAACGCCAGCCCCGATCGGCGGTAGTGGTTGAACGGCCGCTCGTTCTTTGACGACAGCGCCCGCGTCATCGCGGTCAGACCCTCGTCAAACTCGAACCCGTTCGCGGCGAATACGCCTTTCCAGTAGTCGTCTGAGCGGCAGTTGACGTGATGCCAGCCGGGACAGCCCGGCTCCGCATGGGTGATCGCGGCGAACCGGGCCATCTTGAACGTCGCCATGAAGTTCGGGACGTACTGCTCGTCGACGTGCTCCACGAACTCAGCCGACCAGGCAAGATCGAACTCCTCCAGGCTCCCAGGGAACGGCCCAACGGTGTAGTCGTGCTGAAGTATCCGCTCGTCTGTCTGCGGTGTTCCCTCGATGCCGAGCACGCGGCAACCCTTACTCGCGAAGTAGGCCAGCGTCTGCCCGTCGCCACAGCCGATGTCGATCACCGACTTGACCTCCCACGTCTCTACGAGCCAGTCCCACATATCTTCATAGCGCGTATCCGGGTCGCCGCCGGTCAGGTAGCCGCCGAGGTGCCCGGCCGTCTCCATGCGGTGATGCTCTGGTTCGGTCACAGTTCGACCCACCATATCGATGTCCCTTCGCCCACATTCACCCTCTCTCCGAAGACTTCATTGACGGCCTGGGCGACGCCGGGGTATCCCGCGTCGGGGCCGGGCAAGTAGTCGTGCCCGCAGATCAGCCTCCTGGTGAGCGGCAGCCACGCGGCGATGTCCTGCTTGACGGATTCGTACGCATGGTCGGCGTCGATGAATGTCATGTCGACGGCGGCGTAGCCGAAGGACAACGCCCGCATGGTGTCGGCGGCGGGGAGCGAGTACGTCTGCAGCGCACGCAGGTTCTCGAAGTGGCCGCACGAGCGCATGAACGACCGGTAGCAGTGGCCGCCCTCGTCATCCCACGGGTCGACGCAGTAGACCGGGCCTTTGCAGCCGGTCAGGAGCGCGAACGAGGAGCGGCCGTGGAGGGAGCCGATCTCGACGACGCTGTCCATCGTGGCGGCGGTGTCGTGGAGCCACCAGCATTCGACGTTCGACATCCAGCCCCAGATGTGGTCGCCGGGGAACCCGGCGTCCGGTGTCGGCTCCGGTCCCATGATGAGCGGAGTCGTCATCTAACCGGGCCTCTGGGTCGTACTCCGATCTCGTTCGCGCAACGCTTGCACAAGTCATCGAAGTGACGGGGTCTTTTCTCACAACGACTGCAGAGCGGTGAGACAGCGCGAGGTTCATCGTCAATCGCCTGGCGCCGTTGATCGCGTTCTGTCAATCTTCTGCGTCTTGCATCGGCGGCTACATCTTCGCTGACTTTAAGCATCGGGCGGTGGCGATCAATTTCCGCGCTAAGTCGCTCAAACTGGCCGTCCTCCCACACCTTCGTGCCGAACTCTGATGCCGCGTAGTCGGCGAGAGGCACCAATCTGTCCCATAGGTCAATAATGACCGCTAGCAGCGCGGGTGCTGAAAGTTCATATCCATCTTCCGGCAGAGAGTTGAACGCGTCTTTTTTGGAATCGAACGCGCGGCAGAGATCGTCGATAGCGCGACACGTCGCCACGTATTCCGACCTGTCTTTCACCACGCCCCTCCACGCGTTCTCGAAAGACTTCCGCATTTTTCGGGAACCAAAAGTCGTCAGGTCGCTCGCGAAATCGCCGGTGGAGGCATCTAGCTCGTGAGTAGCGAAAAAGGCTCTTGCTACTTCGTAGTAGATGGAGATTTCGTGATCGGATAACGCTGAGGACGTCGAGAAGTAGGCCACGAAGTCGTCCTCGTATGCAGCGAAGATCGGGTCGTCTTCCCGGTCCTTGGCTCTGTCTCTGAGAACGTGTCCGTCTCCGATCGCCTGAAAATCGGTTCCCTCGGTTTCGATGCCGAACACATCTGAGAAGAACCCCGTCTTGCGGAACTTCATCTCAGTAGCCCGTCCCGGTTCTGACGCCCGTGTGGTGAATCCACTCCTCGCCGTTACCCCATACGCCGAAGCGGTAGCCGCGGCCCATCAGGTCGTGGCTGAAGCGGCCCTCGCAGTGGTCTTCGTAGTCGGGCCAGGGGTTGTCGCGCATGAACTCTGTGCTCATCAGCGACGGGTTCGTGGTGAAGTACATGCGCTGTTCCAGCCACTGGAGGCTGTAGAGGCCGAGACCGCCGAGCCACGCGTTCGCGGCATGGGTCGTCACCGGCTGATATTCGTGGCGGTGGAGGGCGTAGAGGCCGCCCGCACGCCGTTCGATCGGGTTGACCGCGTCGCGCATCAGCGACATCTGCGCCACCTCGGGTTCGGCGCGAAGGACGGTCGCGAGTTCAGCCAGGTTCACCGGGCGCAGGAACTCGAAATCATTTTCCAACCAGAAGACGTGCTCCGGCCCGTCCTTGGCCGCCTGCTGCCAGAGCGCAGCGGTCGCACCGCAGAAACCGCGCTGCTCGCTCAGGAAGATGCCGCCCCACGACCCGAGCGGCTCAATCGGCGGCAGGCGTCCGTCTTCACCGTCCACGACACAGACGAGATCGGTGGGGCGCGGTGTGACCATCGCGGCGAAGCTCTCGATGGTGCGGTCAAGCGTCGGTGCGTCGCCGTGGGTCAACACAGCCAGCCTGTAGGAGAAGTCGCTCACGCGGGCGCGACTATAGCCTACTACCGGATGCCGTGCGGGCCAGATGGTCGGCCCAGATGGCGTTGTACACCTTCATCGGGTCGCCTCCGGCTACGTTGCGGCTGTTAGGCCGGACGTGTGCCCGATACACCGCGTCAGGGACATGCACGAGATGTGCGCCCGCATCCCAGAGGGCCAGGAACGTCGCGTAGTCCTCGTAGATCGTGAGCGGGGTTCCGTCGCTGGTTGTCTCCTGGAACCCGCCCGCTTCGAGGAACGCAAGCCGGGGCATGAGTGTGCCGATGACGCACTCCGACGTGCGCGGCCAGCCGCCGATGTTCGGGATGCCCGCGCCCGGCTCGCGTCCGTCACCGGCCCAGTAGCGAACCGCGGGCGCGAGGAGCAGGTCGGGGAGCGGGAAGCCCGGATGGTCGATGCCGTCGCCGTGCCAGAGCAGCAGAAGCCGCCGGTACATCTCCTCGACGTAGAACGGCTCCAGTTCGTCGTCGGCGTCGAGGAAGCACAGCCATTCGCCTTCCGCCCGGGCAGCGGCCTGGTTGCGCGCCTGCGCCAACGTGCCGTCCTCCAGATGGTGGACGATCGTCTCGACCGTCCCGTCGAACGGTTCCTTCATCCCCTGCCCGACGGTAGACGGGTACGCGCGTGACCACGACAACTCCTCCCAGGCCGGGTCGCCGTAGGTCGCGACCAGGATCGAGCAGAACGTGGTCACTTTCGCCTACTGCCTGACTGATAAGCCCTTCTGAGACCTTCGCCAATGCGCGCTCGGTGTTCCGCAGTGTGTCGCTTTGATCTTCTTCCCTTCGCAATGCAATCTGCCGAGTTGTCGGCGTGAGTACCGACGAAAAGATGCTCCGGATTCACACAAGCCGGGACGTCGCAGCGATGAAGTACAAGCAGCCCGTCAGATATGGGGCCGACAAAATGTCGATACGACCAGCGGTGAGCGAGCATGTTGACATTGCCGCCCTTCGCCGATTTCGTCCCGTCCCAGAACATCCCGTAGCCACCCTTTGTCGGATGCCCCTGCCAGAGCCAGCAACCGGTAGCTAGCTCTACAACGTAACGGCCGTGGAATCTCTCTTCGTCAGTCTTGACCGTCTTGGCAGGCGCCGGAGCAATAGGGTCGCCATAGATAGTCCAGCGCCAGTAGTGAGGTCGACACCAGCCACGCGTGTACGACCTCTTAGAACATCCCTCTACGGCGCAGTCCGGAACTTCCCGCAAACGCTTGTAGTGGTAGCGACACC
>Ga0265323_10000024_pt1 | contig 82291 bp, 72 predicted proteins | sample 41225metaG_FD_193580 | JGI IMG/M metagenome (GOLD analysis project Ga0265323, IMG submission 193580) | Rhizosphere microbial communities from Carex aquatilis grown in University of Washington, Seatle, WA, United States - 4-12-25 metaG | ecosystem: Host-associated > Plants > Roots > Rhizosphere...
CGAGCATGTTCGACTGGGCGCGTTTCCGGCGCACCAAGGGCGCGGCGAAGCTGCACCTGTTGCTCGACCACGACGGCTGTCTGCCGGTGTTTGCGCATATCACCGAGGGGGCGGTCGCCGATGTGACCGTCGCCCAGGGACTGATCCTGCCGCCGGGAAGCATCGTGGTTATTGATCGGGGGTATACGGACTACCGGCTCTTCGAAGCTTGGTCGTTGGAGAAGGTCGGCTTCGTTACCCGGCTCAAAAGCAACGCCGAATACTTCGTGATGAAAACCCTGCGGAAAGCCGACGAGGACCGATCCGAAAGGGTCATTTCTCACCTTTTACCTTGACGACACGGACTGTGCGGAGGCGGTCTCAAGGCCGCGGTGTGAACAATCAGGTTTTCGCTGCGCGAAAACCTGGCGTTCAACTGCGGTAGTCCGCGTTCTCGCTCACGTATTCGTGCGTGAGATCGCCGCCGAGCACGGTCGCACCGGCCGCGCCGAGCCCGAGATCGACCTCAATCTCCACGCATCGCTCATGGGTCGGAAAATCCACCGGCGGGAAGAACACGCCGTCCTTCGGCGGCCGGCTGCTGTAGAGCTCCGCATCCTTGAGGTGTTGTGCCAGCGCCTGCTCCTTGCCCTGATCGAGCTGGAACGCGCCGCGGGCAAAGATCTCGATCCCGCCGATGCGCGCGCGCACGTTGGCCAGATCGAGTCCGGGCTCGTGCGCGCCAATGTGGCGGCCGATCGCCTGGATGAGGCGGCCCACATTCGGATCGTTTCCCGCGACGGCGCATTTGAAGAGCGGTGCATTCACGATTGCCTTGGCGAGCGAACGCGCGATCGCGGGAGTCGGCGCTCCATCAATCTTCACGCGCATCACGTGGTGCACGCCCTCGCCGTTGCGGACCACGTCTTCCGCGAGATCGCTGCAGACCGTGGCCAGCGCCGCCTCAAAGGCCGCAAGATCCGGGCATGCGACACAACCTGACGAGACCGCCACAACGGTGTCCGACGTGCTGGTGTCGCTGTCGACGGAGATGCAGTTGAAGGAAACGTCGACCGCGCGTGTGAGCATTGAGCGCAACGCGTCGCGCGGAACGACCAGATCCGTGAGCACATAGACGAGCATCGTGGCGAGATTCGGCTCGATCATGCCCGCGCCCTTGGCGATGCCGACCACGCGTCCGTTCCCGACCGTGGCGCTCCGGACCTTAGGAAAGAGATCGGTGGTGACGATGCTTCCGGCTGCGGGAAGGATGGAATCAGCATTGAGGGCCGCAACGACCTGCGGCAGTGCGGATATCATCTCGCCAACTGGCAGCTGCCAGCCGATCACGCCGGTCGAACTCGGCAGGATTTCGTGCGGCTGCAGGTGGAGCAGGCGCGCGGTCTCCGTGCAGACGCGTTCCGCGGCCTCCACGCCGCCGGGCGCGCAGACGTTGGAGATCTTGTTGTTCACCAGAATCGCGCCGAGAGCCGGTTCTGCCAGGCGCTGGCGGCCGATGACGACGGGCGCGCCGGGAAAGGCATTGCGCGTGAACACCGCGGCGAAATCCGGCGAAGGCCGGTCGAGGGCGATCAGGGTCAGCGTCATTTCCGCGGGTTTCGAAACCTCGCGCGGCGTGAAACCGAAGCGTGTGGTGCCGACGCGGAAGCCGGCTGGCAATGTTCCCTGCGTGGCGAGCCATGCGCGGTGGACCGAGCGGGAAGAAAAAACGTTGGCTGAACTGGGCACGTTCGACAAGTGGGGCGGAGATGCCGCGGTGTGAAGCTGAATCTGCACACGTTCGAGCCGGATGCATGCGATTGGGAAACGCAGGGCGGGGCTGGAGGAGCTTGAACCGAAGGTGGCGCCGGTCTGCGACCGGCGGATCTGCCAGACCAGGACTTGCGCGACACAACACAGTCTGAGGTCTGCGTTGAATCTTAAGGCGAAATATTCCGACAAATGTGAGAATCGGCCCGGCGTCCTGGGGTCTTTTCCCGGTGGGGATGGGGTATGTGCCTTGCGGACAAAATCCCGCGCGGCTGCTACCATAACGTCCAATCACCACCACCATGACCGACTCAATCGACGGAATCATCTCCCGAAATCTCCAGGCAAGCCGGCGGTTTGCCCGGCTGGTACTGTTGTGCGGCCTTGTGGTCGCTGCGGTGCCGATCGCGCAGGCGGTCACGGAAGCGGCCGTGCCGGTTCGTACGACGGCGCCCGACTATCCGATCGCGCTCAAGCGAGAAGGGATCACTGGTGTCGTCACGGTCGTGTTCTCGGTCGACGAGAAAGGCAACGTCATCGATCCGGAAGTGCGGAAATCAAGCAATCAGGGCTTCGATCAAGCCGCGTTGAACGCCATCTCGAAATGGAAATTCAGACCCGCCCGGCAGGATGGCGTCCCCGTTCGATCGAAGCTCGCCATTCCGCTTCAGTTCAAGGTGGACAGCGACTAGATCCGCGCAAACCCCTTTTCAATTGCGTAGCGCATCAATTCGACCTGGCTGTGCAGGTCGAGCTTCCGCATGATGTGCTTTCGATGGACCGCGATCGAGAGGGCCTGAAGGCCGAGCACCGCCGCGACTTCCTCGTCGGCCATCCCCGCACCGAGGTATTTTAGGACCTCCTGCTCCTTTTCGGAGAGGATCTTGTTGAAGAAGTCGGAGTGGGATTGCATCTGCATCCGCATCCTCTGGACGGTCGGCGAGAAGAATGTACCCTCGGCGAGCACGGTCTTGATCGCTGCATGCAGAACCTCGGTGGCGTCATTCTTGTGGACGAATCCCGGGATCCTGGAACGCAGTGCGCGGTAGAGAATCAGATCCTCGTCGTGCGAACTCAGGATAATGATGCGCGGACAATCGTCCTTCGCCGCCCAATCCTGCGCCCATTCCAGGCTGTTGCCGTCGGATAGCTCCAGATCGACAATGGCCAGGTCGAATGAGCCGGCCGCATGCGACTTGGCCTCCGCGAGCGTTGCAGCCTCAGTGATCTTGCTGCCGGGATAGGCGCCGCGCAGATGCTGACACAGCAGTTGGCGCAATAGCGTCTCATCCTCGACCACCAGGAAATGGGGGCGTCTCGCTGCCACGTGCGCGAACCTAATCGCGGCTGCTGCGATGGCAAGCCACGGCCGGCCGGGCGTCGTTTGCGACAGTAGGGCGGATCCATTCCCGGCCGCTACATCACGAAACCCTTCGTCGTAGGGGCGCGATCTTGCCTGCCGTGCCGTAGGCTTGGCAAAGGCTGGTCGCGCCCTCGGGAAAAGGCGCAGCAAGTCTGCGCCCCTACGAATAATACCCCATAATCGCAGCCGGGGATGAATCCGCGCCGTTCGCATCAGGCTGCAAGCGCATGACAACGGCAGGCAAGCTGCCGGTCCGTCATCGGGCCGGAACGCTCCAGCAACCAGATGCTCTCGGGCTCCCACAGGCTGGTGCGCAAGGGTTCAAGAAGCCGCCGGGGCACGTCCGGATCGGCAATCTGCCGCAGGATTCCCAGGGTCTGGCGCGAGGCGGGCAGCCCGATCCATTCGAGAACGCCAAAGATCCCGCTGCGCTCGTGGATCGCTGCGATCTCCTGCCACCGCGGCGCCGGGGCACCGCGCAAGCTGACGTGGTTGGCGAGAAACGCGCTGAGCGCAGGCGCCGCCGCCAGATCCCGCAGCAGACCGGGGCAGCGCAGGACGACCTGCAGGGCACCCAGGCGTCCGAGGTGGAACCTGCGGAGAAACGCACGCTCCTCGGCCGGCATGAATTCGAGGTAGCGCCGCCAGCCCGCATCGTCGAGGGACACCGCCCCGGACGCCACCACATCCTCGGATGGAGCCTCGGGCACCCAGTCGCCGGCGGCCGACTCCCGCTCGAAGCGAACATCCGGCCAGAGTGTGGCACGCCAGCGCGCGCCGAAATGCGACCAGGTGAGCTCGAGCGGGGAGTCGATCGTGAACGAAGCGATGGTTTTCATTGTGATCATTCTAGCCAGTGATTGGGACATTGCTTGTCTCAGCCTAGGAAATCTGCATCATTTCCGGGCATGGGACGCGATTTCCGATCCGTGGCAAAGCAGGCCGGAAAGCCTCTGCCGGTTCCGGCCGGCCCAGCGGACCGCGTGCCAGCGGGCGATGCGCGCGCGGGCATGAGCCCCCGCGCCTCGCTCTCCCGCCCGCCGCTCGAACGCATGCTCCGGATCCATGAGGAACTGCGCCGCGACGCCCTCATCAACTGCACCAAGCTCGTGAAAGTTTTCGAGGTCTGCCGCAAGACGGTGGTGCGGGACATCGCGTTCATGCGCGACCGGCTGGACCTTCCGATCGAGTTCGATCCGCGGATCCAGGCCTACCGCTACACGCAGCCGGTCAATGCGTTTCCCACGGTCCAGGTGACGGAAGGCGAGCTGCTCGCACTGCTTGTGGCGCGGCGCGCCCTGGAGCAGTACCGCGGCACGCCGTTTCACCGGCAGCTTGAGATCGCGTTTGACAAGCTGGCCGGCGGATTGAAGGACCGGATTTCGTTCTCACCGGCGGACGAATTGCGCTCGGTGTCGTTCAGGAACATCGGCCTCGGGAAGGCCGATCTCGCGGTGTTCAATGCGCTCAGCGCCGCCGTGCTCCGGCAGGTCGAGGTGGAATTCGAATACCGGAAGCCAGGGGAACGAAGTGCCAGCCGGCGGCACGTCCAGCCCTACCATCTTTCCCACCGGGAGAATCTCTGGTATCTGGTGGGCTTCGACGTCGGTCGCGCTGCGCTGCGAACGTATGCCCTGCCGCGCATCGCGAACGTCGTTGCGAAGAAGAGCCCTTTTGTCCGGCCCGAAAACTTCTCACCGGAGAAGTTCTTCGCCAGTGCCCTGGGAATTCTTGGCGGCGAGGGCAACTACACGGTGGTGATCCGGTTCGACGCCGCGGTCGCCGACCGTGTCAGGGAGAGGGATTGGCATGAATCGCAGCAGTTGCGCGACCTGCATTCCGGGGGACTGGAACTGACGCTGCGCCTGGGCGCGCTTGCGGAGGTCGAGCGCTGGGTGCTCGGGTGGGGTTCCGCGGCTGAGGTGCTGGAGCCGGCCGAGCTGCGAAACCGGATCGCACGCACCGTGACTTCACTCGCGGCAGTATACGGCAGGGGCTGAGGGCAGCAATTCCTCTTTGCTTCCGGCACAGAACCCGCCAAGCAGGACCCGCACCATGAATCCCCAATCCGAAGTGTTCATCGGCACCGACAGCGGTGCGACGACATCGAAAACCGGCGGCGTGTGGGCGGACGGCTCCACGGTCACGACCAAGCTCCTGCAGAGCTCCACCAATTCCCAGGCCGGCACCGACGCAGTGGTGCGTGGCTGGATCCGGGGAGTGAAAGACTTTCTGGCTGAATACCACCTGTCTTGGGATCAGGTGAGGGGGGTCGGACTCGCCATCCCCGGACCGTACCAGCGCTATGGCGTCCTGGCCCACTCCGCCAACCTGCCGGCGAGTTTCGAAGGCTGGGATTTCCGAGCTGACTATGCGCGGGCGCTCGCGGAAACCGCCGGCCGCCCGGTTGAACTCACGGTTGGCAACGATGGGAAGTTTGGCGGAGTCGCCGAGGCCCGGGTGGTGCGCGGCGACAAGCGGGCTTCCGTGCTCATGCTTGCGCCGGGTTCTGGACTGGGCTGCGCCTATATCGGACAGGACGGTCTGCCGCTGGATGGCGACACTCTGGCTGCGATGGAGGCTGCGCACATGCCGGCCCCCCTCCATCTGCTCGGCGTCCGCGCCTATCCCTGCGGCTGCGGGCGCACGTGGGGTTGTGCCGAGGCCTACACGACTCTCTCCGGGCTGCCGTATTTGCTGGCGGACAAGCTGAAGGAGCACCCGGAGCATGAACTGGCCCGTTCGGCGCAACCGGTACGAGAGACGGTGCTGTCGCTGCGGGGCCGGGCTCAAGCCGGCGATCCGCTGGCGATCGAAATCTTCGATTTCCAAGCCCGGGCGCTCGGGCTGCATGCGGCGGTCCTGGCGATAGCCCTTGACCCGAGCTTTGTAGTCATCGGCGGCGGGCTGATGGACCCGGAGGCAACCACCTCGGAGTTTCGCGCCCGGTATCTGGGCGTTCTGCGCGAGGCAGCCATGTCATACCTCTGGCCGACCCAGCGGGAAACACTGCAGATCGTACCGGCATCCCTCGGAGAGCTCTCCCAAGCGGTCGGCGCCGCGCTGGTGGCACGGTACGCGGCAAAACCGTAGCCTGGACGCACCGGAAGCAGTCGCGGCATGCCGTCAGCCCTTCGCATGGCGTGGCGGGCGACCCGATTGGCCAGACGTCGCCGGCAGGACGCGTTTTGCGTGCTCCGCAAGAGTGGAAGAGCCGATCCCACATGGGGTAAAAGGTTTGCCCAGAGCGACGGCACCCCCTAGCCTGCAGTCTTCTTCATGTCGGAAATCTCCACCGAGCTGTTCATCCTTGGCCTGCTGTTGGTGGCCAACGGGCTCTTTGCGATGGCGGAGATCGCGATTGTTTCGGCCCGCAAGGCCCGGCTCAAACAGATGGCCGATGAAGGAGATGAGGGTGCGCGGGCCGCCCTTGAGCTGGCGGCGCAACCGACGCGGTTCCTGTCTGCGGTGCAGGTGGGCATTGCACTCTGCGGCATCCTCGCCGGCGCCTTTGGCGGATCAACGGTGGCCAGTCAGGTCGCAGCCTGGCTCTCCCGTTTTCCGGCGATCGCCCCGTGGGCGAACTCGATTGCATTTGGCGGGGTCGTGGGACTCATCACGCTGGCCTCCTTGATCCTGGGCGAACTCGTGCCCAAGCGCATCGCGTTGAACAATCCCGAGCGGATCGCGCAAGCAATTGCACTGCCGCTCAGGGCGATGTCCCGGGTGGTCGCACCGGTCATCGACGTTCTCAGCGCGGTCACCGACTTCCTGCTCAGACCGTTCGGTCTCACCCACCGGCGCGAAATGCCGGTGACGGACGAGGAAGTGAACATCCTTGTGGAGCAGGGACTTCAGGAAGGCGTGTTTCACAAGGCGGAAAAGGAGATGATCGAGGGCGTGCTGCGCCTGGATCAGCTGCCCGTGACAGCGATCATGACTCCGCGGCCGAAGATCGTCTTTCTGAACATCGACGACGCCGAAGAGGTCAACTGGCGCAAGATCGTGGCCAGCGGCCACTCGCATTTCCCGATCTACCAGGACAACCGCGACCAGGTGCTCGGCATGGTGGCGGTGAAGGCCCTTTGGGCGCACTCCGCCATCGGCATTCAAACGAGTCTCAAGAACCTGCTCACGCCGCCCCTGGTTGTGCCGGAGACGATGAATTGCGTCCAGTTGCTCGAGTCGTTCAAGAAGTCGGGCCGGCACACCGCGCTCATCGCCGACGAATTTGGAAGCATCCAGGGCATGGTCACCTTGATCGATGTTCTCGAGGCGATCGTGGGCGATCTCCCTGCGCAGGGGCAGCGCGACCAGCCGCAGGCAAAGCAGCGCGAGGACGGCTCGTGGCTGATCGATGCGACGCTCGCAATCAACGAACTCAAGACCATTCTCCACCTGAGCGAGCTGCCCCAGGAGGCGGAGGCGGATTACCAGACCCTGGGCGGGCTTGTGATGACCCAATTCGGCCGCATTCCGGCTGCTGGTGACCGGTTCGAATGGGATGGCTGGCGTTTCGAGGTGACCGAAATGGACCGTCACCGCGTGGACAAGGTGGTGGTCACGCGAGTTCCTCCACCGGTGGTGGAACAAAAGACTGCGGTGTAGGGCGCATGTTTCCCAACGCAGCGGAGCCACAACCAACCCCGAACCATTCTACCGGAGCCAAACATGCAAAACGCAGTTTTGCTCGCGACGGGAAGAAACTTGTAGCCGGAGTAGCGGCGAGCGCCAGGGAGCCGATATTCGATCTCGGATCCACTCGCTGGCGCTCGCGGCCACAACAAACCGCTGTTTCCTAGGAGGCAACGGAGGGAACGGAGAACATGGACAGGAGAGGGAAACCCCTCTCAGTTTCCTCCGTTCTCTCCTGTAGAAAGTCAGGGGGCTGAGATCGTCGCGCCATCAAACCTCCGGGCCCGGCATCCGCCGGGTCGGGACGTCAGCCTCCGAGTTCTTTCAGCGCCTTCAACACGTCCTCGGCCTGCTGTTTCGTCGAGGCTTTCAGGTCCCGCCAGACGATCTTGCCGCTCTTGTCGATCAGGAAGGACTGCCGGGCGGCCATCGTGCCGAACGCGGGAACCTCGCGCACCGGCACGCCAAAGGCGTTGATGATCGTGCGGTCCTTGTCGGCGATGAGCGTGAACGGGAAGTGGTATTTGTTCCGGAACGCCTTTTGCGCGGGCACGTCGTCGGTGCTGACGCCGATGACCGTTACGCCCTTGTCTGAGAGATCCTGATACGCATCGCGCAGGCTGCAGCCCTCCGCCGTGCAGCCGGGCGTGTCCGCCTTTGGAAAGAAATAGACCAGAGTATAGCCTTTGGAATAGGTGGCGCCGAGATCGAGTTTCTCGCCGGTGTCGGTGACCCCGGCGACTGCGGGAGCGGCGGCCCCCACCGCCAGCGGCTCGGCCCCTGCCGGAGTGAACATTGAGAGGAAGAATGTCATGGAAAAGAACACACCTGTGAATGTGCGCATCATATACCGATAGCCGGGAAGAGCGTTTTCGCAAACGGGCGCAGGCTTGAGCCCCCGCGCTGTGGAGAAGGCCGATTCCCTTGTGGCCGCGAGCGCCAGCGAGTGGAGTGAACCAGATCGGGAAAGCGTGAAGTCGAGAAATCCAGGGCATTCCTCTGATTTCAGCCTTCCGGTCGACCGGCGGTTCAGCATCTGCTCAATGGCGCGCGCAGCTACATCTTCCGCAATCGCGAGCAAGTGAGGATGCCGCCTCGATCGGGACCTCTGCTGCGGCTGCAGGAGTCCGCCTCAGCCATCGCTCATCCGGCCTGATCGAGCCGGGTCACCAGGGCGGGCAGTTCCCGCAATGATTGCAGCTGAAAGAAACGCCCGGCTGCTGGCGGTGGCATCGTCGCAACCTGTTCGCCCTCCCAGAGCAGATGGTAGGGGATCAGCACTGCGGAGGCACCGAGGTCGAGCGCCGGCAGAATGTCCGACTTGAGCGAATTGCCGACCATGAGGAACTGTTCCGGACGAACCTGCAGACGGCTGAGAAGGCGCGCATAGGTTCCGGGATCCTTCTCCGATACGATCTCCAAATGCGCGAAATGGCCTGCGAGCCCGGATTTCGCGAGTTTGCGCTCCTGGTCGCGCAGGTCGCCTTTGGTGATGAGGCACAGCGAATGGGTACGGGCGAGCAGGGCAACCACGTCCGCGGCGCTGTCGAGGAGTTCGACCGGATGGTCCAGCATTTCCCTGGCCCTGGTGATGATCTCGCGGATCTCCGCGGCGCTGATATCGCCCTCGGTCAAATCGATGGCCGTCTCGATGCACGAGAGCGCATGCGATTTGATGCCATAGCCGTAAAGTTCCAGGTTGCGCATTTCGGTCGCGAAAAGCCTGCGATCGACCGTCGCCGCATCGTGCCATCGACTGAGGAGCGCGCGGTATTTCTCATGCGCAGCTTCGAAGATCGACTCGTTGTGCCAGAGCGTATCGTCTGCATCGAAGCCGATGGTCGTGATCATGCGGTGAACAAAAGCTGCCTAGTCCAGCCCCGCGACGTTCAGATCGCCCGGGTATTCGACCTTGAACTTGACCGGGATCTCACGCTTCTCGCCGGGCTTCACATCCAGCCGCCACACGAGCCGGCCGTCCTCCTCACGGGTGACCTCCCTGGGGCTCTCCTTCGTGCTCAGGTCTTTCGCGGCCGGTGTGATCAGGGTCACCTCGATTTTCTCGTTGCGCGAAATGGGTAATGGCTCCTTGAATACCACTCGCTCTGCGGTCTTCTTGTTGTTCGTGATCGTCACGAGGAATTCATAGGTGATGCGGCGGCCCTTGCCCGTGAGGCCGGTGTCCTCGCTGAAGCGGTTGACGAGCTTTCGCTTGATGGCGACGCCTTCGTCCGCACCGAGTTGCAGTTCGATCTTCTCGCCGGGCATCACCGTCTTGAGGCTGCTTGAGGCGACGAACGTTTCGTCGAGGAACGTGTTCATCGCCCCTGCGAGGAGCGGATACTCGGTTGAGTTGACCGCATTGGCGCCAAGGAAGGCGGTTTCCATCAATTTCGGAGTCGCATGATACTGGAGATCCGCCGCGAGCTTCACTGTGGCGATGCTGATCTTCTGGGTCGTGTTGTTTGACGGCAGGGTGACCGTGACCGGGATCTTGAAGGTGGCGCTGGTTGTGCCGGTTTCCACCGCCGCGGCGAGGACGCGGGCCTTCCGGTCCTCCTGGGGTGCTGCGGCCGGTGCCCGGGCTCCGGCCATCGAGGATTTCGAGAAGTAGCCGCTATCCCGGGCGTTGGTGACCTCGAATGGACTCAATGTGACGACATCCTCCGATGACACTTGCGGCTGCACGACGTCCACAATCCACGGCTGCAGCTCAGGCGCACCGCCGCCAAGGCTCGGGCGTGCGGTGGACAACGTGAGGGCGACGTCGCTCCAGTCCTCGCCGGTGCCGTTGCGGACAAGTCCGAAATAGGTGAGCTCGACGGCGCGGTCCGCCGCGTGAAGGCGCGCGTCATAGGCCGGCGCCCAGCTTGCGCCCGGAACGGCGTACTTCAACGCCAGTTCGAGTTTGCCCGGCTCGGCCACGGCGACCCGCACGGTGACCGTCTTGTAGCTCTTGCCACCGGCGCCGCGGATCTCATTGAGCTGCTGCTCCAAAGCCGTCTGCTTCGTTTTCAACTCCTCGCGTTGGATGTCGAGCGACTGCAATTCGCCGGTGATCTTCCCGAAGGTTTCGTCCGAATAGGTGTAGAGCTTTTGCCAATCATCGAGCGTTGGGCGCGCCGCGGTGCCGCCGCCATGCGCCGCATCGGCACCGATCGGATAGATGATCGTTCCGGTCGAAGCGACCAGCATGCGTTTCACAAAGTCGCGCTGATCGTTGAGAATCGTCGCCCGGTCGCCGCAGGCGCGCTGCTGTTTTTGCAGATCCTTCAGTTTCTCCTCGATGTCCTTCACGCGCTCGTTCGGCGTGAAATCCACGAAGGCGGTCTGGGCGCTGACATCGAGGATGGTCGCGCCGGCGGTGCCGTGGCCTGTTGCCTGAAGCGATTGATCAACCAGACCCGCAGGCAGGCGCTCGAAGACCAGTGCGTGCTCGCCGGCGGTCAACTCCAACGTGGCAGTCCGCGTGACGACGGCGCGATCGAGATAGACCGTGGCTGCGGAAATCCGCGACTCGACTGGGGCGGCGCGCAGTACGGAGACGGCCGCCACCAGGAGACAATTCACCAGAAGCGTGGTTTTCATGGACGGGAGACTGGACCTCGGTGCAGAAAGAAGCCAGCGGCCATTTTCCCGGGATTGGGCGGGAGGAGCGATTCCGGAGAAGTCCGGCGCGAGATCTTGCAGCAGTGAACCCCGATCTGCGTTCGATTTCCCTTCGACGCGGCCGCGCCGAAGACTACGATCGCGTTCATGCGATCATTGGTTGGGCAGGTGGTCATTGTCACCGGAGCGTCGGCGGGTATCGGCGAAGCAACGGTGCGGCGGCTCGCGCGCGGCGGGGCGAGGCTGGTCATCGCGGCCCGCCGGGGCGAACGGTTGGAGGCACTCGCGCGCGAACTCGATCCTTCCGGGCAGCGCATTCTCGCGCTTGCGACGGACATTGCCAACGACGCCGACCGCCGGCGGCTGGTGCAGGAGGCGGTCGCCCGCTTTGGCCGGATTGACGCGCTGGTGAACAACGCAGGCTACGGGACGCGCGGGCCGCTGGAGCTCGTCCCGGTCGAGCTGATCCGGCGCAATTTCGAGACGAATGTGTTTTCGCTCATCGCGCTCACGCAGCTTGTCATCCCGCATTTCCGAGGGCGCGGCGACGGGCGGATCATCAACATCGGCTCGGTGGCCGGCCGGATCGCGCGGCCCCTGTCGTCGGTGTACGATTCGACGAAGCATGCGCTCGAGGCGATCACCGACGGGCTGCGCGGCGAACTCGCGCCGTTCGGAATCGACGTGGTGCTGATCCGCCCGGGATTCATTCTGACGGAATTTGTCGATGCGGCCAACGCGGCGTCGGCTTCGGTCGTCGAGAATCCCGGGCCGTATGCGCCGTATCTCGAAGGATTCCGCGCGGTCTACAAGCGGTCGCAGCAAATCGCAGGAAAGCCGGATGACATCGCGCGGTTGGTCGAGCGGGCGCTCACCGCGCGCAAGCCCGCGCCGCGCTACGCCGCGCCGATGCACGCGAAGCTTCTGTTGCTTGTCAAATGGCTGCTACCGGCCCGGGTCATGGATCGCATCGTCCGTCTGCGGAGGAAGTGAACTTGGAGCCCGCGGGCGAGCTTGTGGCGAAGCGGCGTCGGGCTCCGCTGCCCGGACGCCTCGCTCTCATTTTGTAACGTATTACGTGACAAATGCGACTGGGCGCGGACCCGCTCGCGCCCGTCAAAACCCGACTCACATCATGTAACGTAATGCGTTACAAAACGCGATTTCGTGGCGCGATGGAATGACAGACAGGGGACGGGCGGGCTTCGAGGACACAACCGCGCTACGCGCCCTGCAGGAACCGATGCAGCTCGCGGGCGAGCTTGGGTCCGAAGCCATCGATCTCCTGGATCTCCGCGGCCGACGATGCGCGGAGCTTCTCGATCGAACCGAAATGTTCGAGCAGTGCGGCGCGGCGCACGGGGCCGAGCCCGGCGAAATCGTCGAGAACCGACTCGCGTATCTTCTTCGAGCGGAGGTCGGCGTTGTAGGTGTTTGCGAAACGGTGGGCCTCGTCGCGCAGGCGCTGGAGCAGCTGCAACCCGGGGTGATTGAGGGGCAGGTTGAGCGGCGGCCGCTCGTCGGCGAAGACGATGGTCTCGTGTTCCTTCGCCAGCCCGACCAGTGGCGGCGGGGTCAGCTCGAGCGAGGCGAATGCCTTGAGCGCGGCGCCGACCTGGCCCTGGCCGCCGTCGATGACGACCAGGTCCGGAAACGGTTTCTTTTCGGCGGCGAGGCGTTGGTACCGGCGACCGACGACTTCCGTCATTGCGCGGAAATCGTCGTTGCCGACGAAGCTCTTGATCCGGAAGCGGCGGTAGTGGTTCTTGTCGGGCCGGCCGTCGGAGAAATGCACCATGGAGGCGACGACGTAGGTGCCCGAGATGTGGGAGATGTCGAAGCACTCGATGTGCGCCGGGGGCGCTGGCAGGCGGAGCACCTCTGCGAGCAGCCGCGGCGCGACTTCATCCGGGCGGGGCACCGACGGTGCGCGCTCGAAGTGTCGCGTCTTCGCCAGGGTTTCTTCCAGCGCGAGAACGACGTCGCGCAATTTCGCCGCGCGTTCGAATTCCTGTCGCGCCGCCGCCGCCTGCATCTCTGTGCGCAGGGAGCCGAGCCACTCCCGGCTCTTGCCTTCCAGAAAGTCGCACGCGGCGTCGACCCGCTGGCGATAGTCGGCAGCGGTCACTTCGTTGGCATGGCCGTAGAGCTCGGCGCGCACGTCGTCGTAAAGGCGGTAGGCGCCGTCGGGCAGCCGCTCCGGATGCGCGTCGCCCAACAGCACGCCGAATTGCCGGCGCATCTCGGTCAACGTCTTGCGGACGAGGCTGCTGTAGGCGAACGGCCCGAAATAGCGCGAACGGTCGTCCTTGCGCAGGCGCGTGAGCACGAAGCGCGGCATTTCCGCCTCGAGCGTGACACGCACGAGCAGGAACCGCTTGTCGTCGGTGAAATCGGTGTTGTAACGCGGCTTGTACTCCTTGATCAGGCGGCCCTCCAGGAGCAGCGCCTCGGGCTCCGAGCGGACTTCGATGATGTCAAATCCCGCGATCAACTCCACCAACGCGCGGATCTTGGGCTGCTGCGTGAAATCCCGCGACGGCTGAAAATACGAGGACACGCGCCGCTTCAGGCTCTTCGCCTTGCCGACGTAGAGGATGCGCCCCAGCCGGTCCTTCATCAGATAGACACCGGGACCATCGGGGAGCCGGCGCACCTTTTCCTTTAGGCTAGGAACCTGTTGGGCTTCGCCCTCCATGTTCCTAAGCAAATGGCTGGCGCCATTTGGGACGGACTTGTGCATGGCAGTGTGTGAGACCTGAGAAATGGTGTCGTCGGGGCGGAGGCTGAACAAGAATCCAGTTGTAGGCGGCCGCGCTGAGGCCGGCCCGTTCGACAGGACAAGCGCCCCCGGCTACAAGTTTCTTCCCTGCCGAAGCAAAACCACGTTTCGCATTATTGGCTGCAGGGATTGCAGGAACATCCGGGCTTGGCGGTTCTGGCGAGGGGGCTGGCATTTTTCGCAGATTACACTACGGTTCAGGCTCTCGGCAAAGCATCTATGGCAAACAGCGACACTCCAGCTTCGAATCAGGCCCCGGGCCAGGACCGACCTTCGCCATGTCGGCGTTTCGAGCTTCTCACCCTCGGAGATGAACTGCTGCTCGGTCTCACAGCCAACAGCCATCTGACCTGGATCGGCCAGCAGCTCGGCCGGCACGGTGTCCTGCTCGCGCGCAATGTCACTGCCACCGACGAGGCGGCGGCGATCGTCGCGGAGCTGCGCGAGAGCTGGGCGCGTTCGGACGTCGTGATCACCACCGGCGGACTCGGCCCGACATGCGACGACCGCACGCGCGAGGCGGTTGCGGAGGTCATCGGGCAGAAGCTGGTGTTCGATCCCGCGATCGAGCAGGCCATCGCCGAGCGTTTTGCGGCGATGGGCCGCAAGATGACATCAAACAACTTGAAGCAGGCCATGCGGTTCGAGCATGGCGAGGTTCTGGCCAACGCAAACGGCACGGCACCCGGCCTCTGGGTGGAGCAGGGCGGCAAGGTGCTGGTGATGCTGCCCGGGCCGCCGAACGAATTGCAGCCGCTTTTCACCGAACAGGTTTTGCCGCGCCTCGCGAAGCTCGGGCTGATCAGCGAGGGCGAGGCCTACGTGCAGTTGCGCACGGCCGGTGTCGGCGAATCGGCGCTTGAGACGAAACTGCAGACCATTTTCGACCGTGCAGGCGCCTCGCTGAGCGTTGCGTATTGCGCCCACCAGTGGCGGGTCGACGTGCGGCTGAGCGCGCCGGACGGCAGGCTTTCGATGCCGGAACTTCAGGCGATTGCGGATGAATGCGCGGCGCTGCTCGGAGAGGACTTCGTTTGCTACGGCCACGACTCGCTGGCCAAAGTCACATCGGACCTGCTTCGCGTGCAGGAGAAGACCCTGGCGGTGGCGGAATCCTGCACAGGGGGCCGCCTTGCAAACGTGTTCTCGGATCTGTGCGGGGTCGCAAAGTTTTTCCGCGGGGCGCTTGTCTGTTATGGAAACGACGCGAAAACGCAGATCCTTGGTGTGCCCGAGAGCCTGATCGCGCAGCACGGTGCGGTGAGCGCCGAATGCGCCGTCGCGCTGGCCACCGGCGCTGCCGAAACCCTGGAAGCCGACTACGGGCTCGCCACCGCCGGATATTCCGGATCGGGGGGCGGACCCGACGCCAGTCCATACGGCACAGTCTATCTCGGCCTTCATTCGCCCCAGGGCGTCTGGTCGAAGAATCTGACCTACTCCGGCCAGCGCGCTGCGGTCAGCGACCGCGCCGTGACGGTTGCGCTCGACTGGTTGCGCCGCGAATTGGTGCGTGCAGGGCGCAATGCGAGCACGGCGCCGAGCCGGGCGACCCTGGTTGGGTAGGTTTTCGCCTCCTGCGAAGACCTCAGCCGAGGAGATTCTTCAACGCGGCGAGATACTTGTCCTGCGTGCGCTCGATGACCTCCGCTGGGAGCCGCGGGGCGGGCGGTTTCTGGTCCCATTTCAGGCCAATCAGGTAGTCGCGCACAAACTGCTTGTCGTAGCTCGGAGGAGACTGGTTTACGCCGTAGCTTTCCTTCGGCCAGTAGCGCGAGGAATCGGGCGTCAGGATCTCGTCGATCAGGTACAGGCGGCCCGAGGCATCGGTGCCGAATTCGAATTTCGTGTCCGCCAGGATCATGCCGGCCCGCGCCGCGCGTTCGTGGCCGAACCGGTAGAGGGCGATGCTGACGGATTTCACCTGCTCATAGAGGGCGGATCCGACCAGCGCGGCGCCCTCCGCATCGTTGATCGGCGCGTCATGCTGGCCCTTGGGCGCCTTCGTCGTCGGGGTGAAAATGGCCTCCGGGAGGCGATCGGCCTGGCGCAGTCCGCCGGGCAGGCGGATTCCGCAGACTTCCCCGGTCGTCTGGTAGGAACTCCAGCCGCTGCCGACCAGGTAGCCGCGCACGACGCACTCGATGGGCAGCGGTTTCAGTTTCTTCACGACCATGCTGCGGAGCTGACCGTCGCGGGAGAGGCCGTATTTGCCCGCGAGCAGGCCGGCCTGGTCCGGCAAAAGGTGGTTGGGAATCAGATCCTTCGCCTGATCGAACCACCAGAGGCTCATCTGGGTGAGCACAATGCCCTTGCCCGGGATCCCGTCGGGCAGGATCACGTCAAAGGCGGACAGGCGGTCGGTGGCGGCGATCAGAAGGGCGTCGCCGAGGTCGAAAATCTCGCGCACCTTGCCGGAGGCGAGTTTTGGGTAGGGAAGGCCTTCAATCTGCGTGACGGCCGTCGATGGGATGGAGCGGGCGATGTCGGAGAAGGTCATGCGAAAGTTGCGTCCTCACGGGGATAGGAGCAGCGGTGTTTTGTCAAGCGTCCGCAGCGGAGCGCGGGTTCGTCGAAAACGCGAGATCGGAACGTTTTTGTGGAAGTTCCTGGGGGGCCGCGCACTGAAGCAACATTCTGGGGTTGATTTTCGCGACGGCCAAACGAAGGTTCGGTGGGCACCCGCACACCAAATCCATGGACAAGCCAACCTCGACCGGCAGTCAAAAGTCGCACCTTCGCGGACTCGGACAGCAGCTGGAAGCCTCGCTGAAACTCGGCAAGGCCGGTCTGACGCCCGCATTCTTCGCGGAATTGCAGCGCCAGCTGAATGCCCGCGAGCTCGTCAAGCTGCGGTTTCTGGGGTTCGACCGCGACGAACGGGCCTCCTTCTGCGTGCAGATCGCCAGCGAAGGCCGGTGCGAGTGCGTTGGGGCCGTGGGGCACACCGCGCTATTTTTTCGCACGAACCCGGACCCCGCGTTGCGCCGGATCGCTCTGCCGGAATAATCGCCCGCCTTCGCCGAGGCTTCCGTACGGGTAGCGCCCGCCGCAACCCGCTCACGCCTTCTTCACCGGCTCGCGCAGGATCGTCGTGAGCTGCTAGTCCGCATATTTCGCACCGCGGCCTTGAGGCAGAGCCGCGCTAAGAAACATCCGGGCTAGAAGAGCGACTTGGCTGCGACTCCGACGGCCGTGATCGGCCCCTGGTCGCTCAATCCGTCGACGGCGCGATCCACTTTGTGCATGGTGCCCTGCACCTCGCGCAGGAGCGAGTCGTCGTTGATCAACTTGCCCAGGGTCCCCTGGCCGTTGTTCAGTTTGTCGGAGACTTCACGGAGGTTCTTCAGAGTGATTTTGATCTCATTTCCGGTTTGCTCGTCGTAGACCAACGTGCCGAGAGCGCCCTTGCCGGTCTTCATCTGGTCGATGACCGACTGGGCGTTCGCGACGAACGTCCGGGCATCCGTGGCTGCCGCCTTGATTTCGTTGACCGAGGCGAGGAGCTCGTCGTGGAGTTTCGCATCGTTCACGAGCTTGCCGATTGTACCGTCGCCGCGGCGGATCTTGTCGGTGATGTCCTGCAGATTCGCGACGGTTTCGGTGAGCTTCGGGCCGTTGTCGATGACGAGCTGGTCAATCCGCTTGAACAGGCTCCCGCCTTCGCCGCCGCCGAGGTTCTTGCCGATGTCGGTGACCACCTGTTCCAAGCGGTCGCCGAGCGCTCCCAACTTTGCGATGACCTCATTCATGTCGACGGTGTTGCGGGTCTTGATCTCTGCGCCGGCGGCAAGGACCGGCACGCCGGGCGAACCGACCGTGATCTCGAGGTGATTGGTGCCGAGCAGGCTGGACGTGGCAACCATGGCGACAGCGTCCTCGGGAATCCTGACATCGGGCTCGATCTTGAGCGTGGCTTCCGCGCGGCGATCGACGAGGCGGGTCTTGGCCACGGCGCCGATCCTGACTCCGGCCATGAGGATATCGTCGCCGTTGTGAAGGCCCTTCAAGTTGTCGAAATGGGCGACGAGGTTGTATCCCTGCTGCTTGAAGACACGGCCTCCGTTGAGCGATTCGAACGTGACCCAGAGCAGGGCCAGACCGAGCAGGAAGAAAAGTCCGATGCGGATGGTTTGCGTGCGATTATTCATGGTCGTCCTCCAAGTGTCTGAATCGTGGATTCTTGAGATCGATGGCCGGATTGAGGAAGTTCGCGATCGCGGCGTCGGTGGAGCTCTTGATATCGGCGACCCGGCCGATCGCGCGGATGCGCCCATCCATGATGATGGCGATCCGATCGGCGATGGCGAACGCAAGGCCGCGATCGTGTGTAACGACGATGGTCGTGACGGCGGTCTGATCCCGCAGCGCGGCGATGATCTCGGTGATCGTGGCGGACATCACCGGGTCGAGTTCGGAGGTTGGCTCGTCGTAGAGCAGAAGCTGCGGATCGGTGACCAGGGCGCGGGCGATGGCCACGCGCTTCTTCATTCCACCGGACAACTCGGAGGGATATTGGTTCACCGCGTTCGCAAGGGAAAGGATCTGCAACGCGTGCATGACCCGGTCGTGGATGTGGGCCTCGGTCCCGAGCCGGTGTTCGCGCGGATAGAGCGCCAGGTTGTCATAGACCGTCATCGAATTGAACAAGGCGCCTGCCTGGAAGACCATCGCGAGGTGAATCCTGCGGCGGGTGCCAGGGTCGGCGACATCGAAGTCCCCGATGCGCACGCGACCGCTGGTCGGCTGCTCGAGCCCGGCAATATGCTTCAGCAGGACGCTCTTGCCCGATCCGCTGGGGCCCATGATGACGAAGATCTCGCCCGGTTTCACGTCCAGGCTGACGTCCGTGAGCACGGGCACGCGGTCGAAGCTCTTGTTGAGCTTTTCGATCGTGACACCGAACGTCTTGCTGGGAAAGGGTGCGACAGAGCTGTCCATGGCGGGTCAGATCAGGGCCTTGGTGACGAAGTAATCGAGCACCAGAATGAGGATGAGCGACACGACAACGGCCTTTGTCACCGCCGCGCCGATCTCGCGCGGTCCGCCGCGCGTATTGAGTCCGATGTTGCAGCAGACGAGAACGATCACGAAACCGAAGACCTCCGACTTGATGAGGCCGTCGCAGACGTCCTTGACCTCCATGAATCGTTTGAGCGCGGCGAAATAGGAATCTGGCTCGACCGAGATGAAGCCGGTGTATTTGCACACCAGGGCGCCGCCAAACCAGCCGCAGAGATTCGCAATGGCCGTCAGCACCGGCATCATGACCAGGACGGCCACCAGCCGGGGCATGACCAGCATGCGCTCCGGCGGGATGTTCATGGTGACGAGGGCATCGATCTCCTGATACACCTTCATCGATGCCAGCTCCGCGGTGATGGCCGAGCCGACCCGCCCGGTGACCAGGATCGCGACCATCACCGGCCCAAGTTCGCGGACCATCGACATGCCCACCAGCGTTCCGATGAGCTGTTTTGCGCCGAAACTCTGCATGCTGTATCCGCTTTGCAGCGCGAGCACCGCGCCGATGAAGAAGGTGAGGATGGTCACGATCGGCAGCGTCGTGTAGCCAATCAGGAAGCACTGCTCCATGAAGCGCGGAAACTGGCGCGGCAACGTGTTCAGGTATCGGGCCGAGCGGATGGCCAGCAGCACGGTGCTGCCGATGCTCTCGAGAATCTCGTTGAGTTGTTTCATTGCGACGTGGCCGCCGCGGCCGTCGGGTTTCGTTTGGAGGGGAATTCGAACAGGAACAATCTCCAATTGCTTCCGGATGAATCGCGTTTCATGCCCAGGAGCCCGTTCAATAGCGCAATCCTCCGTTGCCCGAACCCGGTGTCGACACCGAACAGGGGGCCAAGGTGAAACTCGCGCCGTTGAGGAGCGCGGCGCCAGGTGACGGCATTCCAGAGGAACGAAGTCTCGGTGTCGTCGGGGGCAAACTGCTCGTGGCGGTAAACCGCGAAAAGTGGCGAATAGCTGCGGCGCACGGCTTCGTTGTCCTGGAAGAACACCTCCAGCGGGCTCAAGACCTGGACCTGGCGATGGTTCGCGCCATCATCCCAATAGCTAAACAGCGGCCACAGATGCGTCTTCTGGGCGGACGGGAGGGCAGGATTGTCCGCACTGCGCTCGCGAAGCGACGAGTACACAAAATAGAGGAGCTGTGTCTTGTTCTGCACGAGGCCCTCGTCGGTCCATTGCTCGCGGCGATAGATCGGCCAGAGGACCCACCGCTTGTCGTCGCCTTTGATGATCGAGTGCGTGTAGAAGGGCGCCCAGCGATCGATCCGGCGGTCGTCGCCCTGGCCTTGCACGAAGAGCGGCCAGAACCAGCGGGTCTCATCATAGCGGAGCGGTGCGGTGCGGTGTGTGTAGCCAAAGAATGGCCATGCGTAGGTTTCGCTCAACGAATCCGCGCTTTCGTCGCGCGCATAGAACGGGAGCACGCCGAAATTCACGTCGGGCTTTGCCTGCCAGAGCTTCGCCTCGTTCTTGTAGATCAGCGGCCAGAAGTAGTATCGCTCGCGGTAGGCGCCTTCCTTCGCGCGCCAGCCAAAAAGAGGCCAGAAGGTGAATCCGTGATTCCCTTCGCCATCGAGGATCTTCACGAATGGCCATGGCGCCGTGGTCGTGGTGACGCCATGGCGCTCGAACCGGCCGTAGAACGGGAACAGGGTCCAGGAGATGCGATCATCGCCAAAGCGGTTGATGACCGTGCCCTGGACCGGAAACAGCGCGCGATAGGAAGTGCCCGGATCGCCCGTGGCGCGGGAAAAATAGAACGGCCACACGTCAAGACTGCGCACCCGATCGTTTGGAGGCGCAGAAGCATTGGGCGCCGACGAGTTGACCAATTCGAGGAGACTCCATCGGGATCCGTCCGAGTCGGTCCTCCGGGCCAATAGTGGATAGAGGATATCGGTCTCGGTGGTGCCGTCGGACGCATCCCGGCTATAAACGAGAAACGGCCTGAAGCCTCCGCTGGTGTTGCTGGCGTCGGCCGTTGTCTTTCCAAAAAACAACGGACCAGCCGCCTGCCAGGCCTTCCCCTGTCCTGCGGGGGATTTGGCGGCCACCGGCTGCTCGACGCTCAGCGGCCAGAAATTGCGCTCCTCCGCTGCAGCCAGGACGCAACAGAGACCGGTCAGTCCCGAGAGTGCGATGAGCCGGCAAGCGCGCATGAAGTGTGGTTTGAGAGGAGGAGCAGGAGGACACAGACAGAATGCCAGACCGGGCAGAGCGTCGGCAAACAGCTGATCCAGCGGATTTAAGATTGTCAGGCTATCACTTTGTCCGTTACGTGCAATTTCTATGTTATTACCGGTGAATCGCGCCGAAGTTCCGTCGGCCGGCAAGATTGAAGGTGCGCGAATCGCCTGCAGGATTGGGTTATGCGCATAAGCGGTGGAATCGCACGAGGTGTTCCGCTGGTCGTGCCGAGGGGCGACCAGGTGCGGCCGGCCACCGATGGAATGCGTCAGGCAGTTTTCTCAAGCCTCGGCGCCCGGACGGTGGGGGCGGTCTTCTGGGATCTGTTCGCCGGGAGTGGCGCCTACGGGCTGGAAGCTTTGAGCCGGGGAGCGGCGGCTGGATTGTTTATCGAGCGGAACGCAAAAACGATGTCCTGCATCAAACGCAATCTTGCGACCGTGGCCCAGAGCATCGGCCGGGATCGAGTGGCGGCGCAGCTGGTCGAGGCCGATGCGCTCAGCTGGGTCATGCCAGGAGGTGCGGAGGCTGCAGATCTTGTGTTCATCGATCCGCCCTACGAGATGATTCCGGAGGTTGCGCCCGTGCTTTTCCCGCGCCTGACCGAGGCACTCCAGTCCAAGCCGGATGCCCTGGTTCTCTTCGAGATGCCCGGTGAGATCGATCTCAATCCTGAAGGTTGGAAATGCGTGAAACGCCTGGGCAAGGGTGCGCATCAGCCGACCGTCGCGATCTTTCGCCAGAGTTGAGAGCGTACTGGTTGCTGGCGGAAGGGTCGCCGGACCGATTCGGATCGGCGTTGCTCATCGGCCGTGGCCGAATCACGCCCTCCGGGTTATACCCCATACAGCTTCGAAGGGCCTTTAGGTAGCCTTGTGTCATTATGTCTGAGGCTCCCAATTCCAGTCCGGCTAGCACGGAAGCAAAAGTACCCGCCGCCAGCAAAAACGATTCTCACGAATCCGCTGCGAGCACGGAAACGGCCCCGGTTCCCGCGCCATTCAATCAGCACGTCGTGGCCATCTCGCTGGGAATCTTGTCCGCCGTCCTCTTCCTCACGGTCGCTGGTCTTTGGATCAAGGTCAACGCGCAGACCACGACAATCCTGGAGAATAAGAATCGAGCCGATCAGTTTGGCTCCGACATCGGGAGAATGCAGATGCAGATGGAGGAAGCCAAAGCGGACTCGGCCCGGCTGCAGACCCAGGTCGACGACCTCAGGACGCGGTCCGATCGCCTCAACACCCAGCTGGAAAAGACCAGGGCCAGCGCGGCCGATCTCCAAATCCAGTTGGACAAGGCCCGTGCGATTTCCAATGGCTTCCAGTCGCAGATGGAGGACGCCAACGTGGCGTCGATCCGGCGCCAGGGGGAAGTGGAAGTCTCCAAGGCTCAGGTAACAGTGATGCAAACCCAGCTGGATGACGCCAAATCTGACGGCGTGCGACTCCAGGCCCAGCTGGACGATAGCCGGACCAATTCCGCCGCATTGCAGGAAAAACTCGGGAAAGCCGAAGCAACCATTGCTGCGCTACCACCTGCGCGCCGGTAGAACCAAAGAGTCAGCATTGCCCTGCTGACAAACACCGGGCCGCTGGCGGGAGCAGGCGCGGATAAAGAGCAAAGCACCACGGCCGGTCTTTTCAGCCGATGCGCCGCCGTCTTTCTTTCATTGCCGCCTGTCTGGTTGCCGTCTTTGTCGCGGCGATCGTGGCGCTGCCATGGTGGCTGGAACCGGTGCTCGTCCGGTGCGGGCGCTCGTTGGGTGCTCACTTCGGCGGTTATGAACGAATCGGGTATGCGCGTTTTGCCCTTCTCGACGTCGAGGTGCACCAATCCGCTGTGCAGGTAACCGCGTCGCGCGTCGAAGCGGACACTCCGCTCGTCTGGCTTTTGCGGCGCTGGACTGGCCGGTCGCATGAGATCTTCGTCGATCGCTGGGATGTGACGGTGAAAACTGACGACAAACCGGCAATCCCAAGGGCAGCGACAGCGAGTGGCTGGCTTCCCCTGCGCGAGATTCTGTTCCGAGTGGCAGCGGGTCTCGATCATTGGCTGCCGATCGCGAAGATTGGCGCCGGCACGGTGCATTGGCCGGGCGGTGGGCTCGCCATCGCCTCGGGAACGTGGGCCCGTCAGACGATGGCCGTGAAAAGCCTCGCATTCGGACCACTGAAGGCAAACGCGACGCTCGAATTCTCCGCCGCAGAAGATGCACTGCGGATTGCCGTGCGCACAATCGGCGAAAACGGCTCGGCCAACCTTGAAAGCCGCGGCAAAAACATCACTGGCAAAATCACTGGGTGGGAGCAGGGCGCGGCGTTAAATGCCCGGTTTGGCGAGCATGGCTGGCTTCCGTCCGAGGCGACATTGCAGGCCGATGCGTGGCAGGTGCCGGGCGAACGACTCAGGATCGGAGAGCTGTACGCGACAGTGCGGGGCCACGGAAAAGTCGAATGGCGCGACGGGCATTTCACCATCGAGGCCGCGGTCAACGCAGAGTCGGTGGCGGGAAAGCCGGCACCACCACTCGATGCATTGTTGAGCGGGCATGGAGATTCGCAAACCTTCACCGTGGAGAAACTGAATGCCCGGCTGCCTGGAATCATCGCGGATTTGAGCGCACCGGTCACGGTCGATCGCCACGGCAGATTTCGGCAGGATAACGCCGCGTTCTCCGTCAAACTAGATCTCGCAAAGCTGCCATTGGGCAACACCACCGGAACAGTCGATGGCGAGGCCCGGCTCGAAGCAGGTATTGCGCAGCCGCCGGTGGTCGCTTTCACCCTCAGCGCACGAAATGTGGCGGTTGGCGACGTGGATTTGGGCGCCGCCACTGTGGCAGGTCGTTTCGCCTGGCCGCGGGTGGAGATCACGGCAGGCACGATCACAACAGCCGATAGCAAGATCGCATGGAGCGGCGGGTGGGATCTCCAAACAGAGGAGATTCTCAATGGAACGGTTGCCGGGCAGATCCGCCAGGGGACGCTCGCGCGCTGGCTTCCGGCTCAACCCTTCTTCCAGGCCATCTCGATCAAAGTCCGGCTCAGCGGGCCGCTCGCGAACCTGACGCACGCAGGCGATGCACGAGCAGAAGGCGTGACGTTGCCTGGACTGAAGCCCTTCGCGGTGGCTCTTGCCTGGCGCGGTCGAGGTGACGCCATCGGGAACTTCTCGGCCAAGGCGACGGCCGGCACGACGACAATTGCCGCGGAGGGTGACACCACTTCCAAGGAATTGCATCTTACCGGGCTCACGTTCGGCCGGGGTGACACGACGTATTTGAAGCTGGCGGCTCCGACCATTGTCCGGTGGAGCCCAACATGGCAGATGGATGGACTGCAGCTTTCCGGAGCAGGCGATCTAGGCGCATCCTTCACCTCGGGAAACACCGGCCGCATCGAGGTTGTGATGCACAGGGTTCTTTCTGCATGGTTTGCCGAAATTACAGCGCTGCCGTGCCCGGCGTGGCGGGTCAATTCGCTCGCGGTCACGGGTGAATGGGACCGCGGACCGATGACGTTTTCCGTAATCGGCGACGCCGCGGTCGACCTCGGGAGCGGGCGGACGGCTGCGGTCGCCATTGCCGCAAAAGGCGACCCGAAAGGATTGTATATCGATGCGTTGCGCGCCACCGAAGGAGCGACAACGATCTTCACGGCAAGCGGGCGGATTCCAGTCGCCTTAACACCCTGCCCATTTCCATCAGTACAAATCGAGCCGGGCGGTGCGCTTATCATCGAGGCGGCCGCGGATTCGAACACCGCATTCTGGGACAAGATTGAGGAACTGACCGGGGTCGAGCTCAAAGGGCCGCGTGCGACCGCGCACATGACAGGCACCTGGGCTCGACCATCGGGCGAGATACGCGTGACGGCTGCACAGCTGGCCATGAGCAAGCAGCGATTCGGGCGTCCGCTGCCAGCCGTGGATTCGCTCGATGTCGTCCTGACCGGCGACCGTGGCGTCCTGAAACTCGATCGGTTTTCCGCGAGAATCGAGGGCCAGGAAGTACGGGCTCAAGGACGGTTGCTGATCGCTGACGGCGGCTGGGACAAGTTGCGACAGGATCCGCTGGCGTTCGCGCAAGGCAACGCCGAGGTGCATTTGGAATTGCCCGATGCGGAACTGGCAGCATTCACGCCGTTCCTTTCGCTCTACCTCGCGCCGAAGGGGCGGCTGCAAATCGATTTGAATTACGGTCCAGGCGGCGCGCTGAACGGCTTCCTGAAACTGCACGATGCGGCTTCGCTGCCATTCGGTCCGCTTGGCGTGCTGCAGGAGATTAACGCCAACGTGCAGATGTCGGGCCACCGGCTCGAACTGCGCAGCGTGACCGCGACGGCCGGAGGCCAGCTGGTCACATTGAACGGCTCGATTCTATTCTCCGCTGACGGCATCCCGAGCTACGACGTAGCGCTGCGCGGGGACAACCTGCCGTTCATCCGCCAGACAGGACTGCTGGTGCGCGGAGATCTGGACCTAAAGATGCGCACGCCCGCCATCGGACCAACTGCGCTCAGCGGAACGGTTCTGCTTCGCGACAGCCTTTTCCTATCCGACGTGCGCGCTTTCCTGCCTGGCGTTACCTATGGAGAGGGTTCACAGCCGCCCTATTTCTCAGTGGATACGCCGCCATTCAACGCGTGGACTCTGGGCGTGGATATCCGGGGCAGCCGCTTCCTGCGCCTGCGGACACCGGTATTCAACGGGATCGCGTCAGCCCGGCTTCACCTGGGAGGCACTCTGAGTGAACCGCGCGCGATTGGCGAAATGACGATTGATGAAGGGCAGGTCCTGCTGCCGTTCGCAAACTTTGCGGTGAAGCAAGGCACATTGCGGATCGCCGAGGAGGACCCTCACAAGCTGACGCTCTTCGTCCGTGGAACGGCGCGCTTCAATGGATATGATCTTGCCATGGAGATCACCGGCGCGGCGGAGGCTCCGACGATTGTGTTTACCTCAAGCCCGGCGCTCGATTCGGATCAGCTGCTGATGATGGTCATGACCGGCGCCGCGCCGAGCAACGGGACCGGATATTCCAGCACGCAGCGGTTCGCGCGCCTTGGCACCTACGTCGGCCAGGGCATCCTCGGCAGTCTCGGTGTCGACCCGGGCAGTTCCGATCGCCTGAGCATCGTCCCAGGGGAGACGATTTCCGAACAAGGGCGCGAAACCTACACCGTCGAATACAAATTGGCCGATCGTTGGAAGTCGGTCGGGGAATACGACCAGTTCGACGACTACAACATCGGCTTGAAATGGCGCCTCTTCCCGGGAAAACACAAACCGGAGGCGCTGCACGATGAGCCCAGATAGGCAGGGTCAGTTGCGCGTCGTTCTCCTTTTTGCACTGGCTCTTGCATTTCGCAGTGCAGCGGGCGCTTCATCGCCGGCACAACCAGTTCCGGGATTGGCAACGCTCAGAGTCTCCGGCGTTGGCTTCCTTCGCGATCGCGAGCTTCGCCGTTCGCTTCTCCTGCTCCTGGGCTCCCAGCGCGGGGAGACGTTCGATGCCAATGCCATTGAGGACGCGGCGGTGATGCTCGTCTCTGCGCTCGGAGCGGAGGGTTTTCAGAAACCCATCGTCGAGATCAAAGTGACGGCCGCAAATGCCGCGGTGCTGCGGCTGCCTTTCGATGCAACCATGGAGACTCCGCTGCCGCGGCCGCTCTCGGCGCGCGCCCTGGAATTCGTCGTGAAGCCTGGGACGCGCTGGCACGTTGACTTGGTGGAGATCACCGGCCTCACGGCGCTGCCTGAAAGGACTGCGAGGGGGTTTTTCCGCACGGGGTCGATTCTGTTCAATCTGGCAAAGACGAATGCCTATTCGCCGTCGCGCGTCGCGAGCGGCGTTGGCGCACTGCTGGGCGAGTTGCGGCAGCGCGGATACGCTGACGCGGTCGTGCACGCTGACGTCGCGAAGGTCGACGAGGCAAACGGAGCCGTGGCATTGCGCATCGAGGTGACCGAGGGTGCCCGCTGGCACGTGGCGGCGGTGCGGTTCGAGTGCCCGGAGGCTGCGGCGGTGACATTGCCAAAAGCGGCGGATTGGATCGGCCGCGCCTGGTCGCCGACATTGCAGGAGAATTTCAAGGAAGCGGTCCGACGGGCGTTCTTCAAAAATGGATTCCCAGATGTCACGGTCCGCATCGTGGCCGAGCCGGGATTAGAAAAGGACGGACAGAAGCCGGTGAGCGTCGTTGCGCGAATCCAGCCGGGGTCGGAGGTGAAAGTCGGGCAGGTTCGATTCAAAGGCGATGCGATTACGCGCGAATCCGTGCTGCGGCGAAGCGCGAGCGTTCAGTCGGGCCAACCGCTCGATCCAATGGCGCTTGCGAACGCGCGGTACCGGATCTCGCGGCTGGGGGTATTTGACTCGGTGGATCTCGGTTACGATCCGGCGACCGGGGAAGTGCGCGACCCGGTGTTCACGCTCAAGGAAAGCCCTCGTTGCGAGGCCAACCTGTTGTTCGGTTACGGAAGTTACGAGGAATTGCGCGGCGGGGTCGAGCTTCGCCAGTTGAATCTTTTCGGGCTGGCGCATCAGAGCAGGGTTGAACTCGTGCAATCGATGAAAGGTACCAGCGGCGACGAGACCTATTCGGTGCCGGAGCTTTTCGGCGAATCGATCGACGGCGCGGCTAGAATCTTTGGACTGCAGCGGCAGGAAGTCGCGTTTGTGCGGCAGGAATATGGCGCGAGCTTCACCTTGACGCGGCCCATCCCGTGGCTGCGCGCGGTGGGGACGGCGGGCTACACCTTTCAAGTGATGCGCAACAAGGATGACGAACTTGCGACTCAGGCCACCGACAAGACGCAACTGAACGTCGCGAGTATTGATTTCGGGCTCACCGGCGATCATCGCGACAATCCGTTGCGGCCGCGCAAGGGTTACCGGTGGTTCACGCAAGTCGAGCTCGCCGCCCGCAGTCTGGGCGGTGAAGCGGAATATCAGCGGTTCGAACTGGGCGTGGCGTATCACACGCCGGCAGGCGAGGGCCGGTGGTTCCATGTCAATCTGACGCACAGCGTAATCACGACGTTCGGCACGACCGCTGCCACGTTGCCAATCAACAAGCTATTCTTCCCCGGCGGCGACAACAGCATCCGCGGCTACCGGGATGGCGAGGCCGCGCCGCGCGGAGCTGACGGGTTGTTTGTCGGAGCAAAGAGCTGTGTGTTAATCAACACAGAGATCGAGCAGGCGCTGACGCCGCGCTGGTCCGCGGTGGCGTTCGTGGACGCGCTCGGAAGCGCGGCGCATTTGAGGAACTACCCGTTCGACGAGCGCCTCTACACCGCCGGTCTGGGGCTGCGCTTTCAGACCTTGATCGGCCCGATCCGTGTGGAATATGGCCACAACCTGAATCCGCGGACCGGCGATCCGCGTGGCACGCTGCAGATCTCGATTGGCAATCCGTTTTAGCCCGGATCTCAGGAACGTATTTCACTTCTCACGGCGATTCGCTGCTCTTGTAGCGCGCCGCAAGAAAACCGGTCGCTGCATCGATGTCGATGTCCGCGACGAGCAGCCCTGCTTTGCCGTACGGCTGATGCCCGTTTGATGACCGCGCTTGAGCCGAATGAGAGCCGATTGCGGCTGAAGGGCAATTCGATGCCCGGTTTTCCAGAGGCTTTGGCCGTGGAAGCCTGAACACCGGCCGTGGCGGCGGCGATGAAGACGAGCACGACTGCGTCGAATCCATGGCTGGCCGCGCAGCTGAACATGGGCAGCCAGTTCCGCCTGAACCGTCTGGTCAGCGCCTGCAGGGCCAATCCGCGGGCATTCCAGCCGTACGTGAACCTGATGACAAACTGCAGTTTGACCTCTTCGGGATTGCTCCTAGGGGATCAGCACCCGCAACTTTCCCGAATACGTGGGAAGGCGCACGCGCCTCCCGTCGACTTCAAACTGGATATTCTGCATCTCGGTGGCGGTCACGAAAAGCCTGCCCCGCTTCGTAAGTGAATGGCTTTCGTTGGCCTCCATGTGAGCACGCCAGATAACCTGACCGTCGCTTTCTTCGCGCACCTCCACGTCCACGGACCCCGTGGCAGAGCGCAATCTGAAGGGGTCAAACTTTGCAGTTTGTCATTGAAACAGCGGGCTGGCGGAGCAGAGCGTTCGGGCGAGCACACGAGGTTGCGCCGATCAAGGCAGATGGCCGGGAACAGCGACTGCAGTTCAGAAGGAGACCTGGAACCGGCTGATGAGCGCCTTCTCGTCCTGGCGGATCAGCACGGCGTCCGGGACTGCAGGGGCGCCCGGGGCGAGGCTGAACTTCGTCTGGTAATAGTCGAATTTCACGGCGATGACCTTGTTGAGATACCAGTTCAAGCCGAAGCCGATGGACGCCGCTTCGTCGGGGTTGGTCGAGGTGGAGGCGAACAGCGGGAATGTCGCGTCATCGATCTTCAGGCTGGCGTAGCGGGCAGCGATTTCAAAGGCGCCCCAGGTTCCCGCAACCGGATCGAAGTTCGTCTTGGGGGTCAGGCCGGCGTAGGATGAGTCCTCGCCTGTGAGCACATAGCCGGCGGCGAGCTGCCAGGCCTTATTCCGCAGCTCGGCCTTGGCGGCGGTCGCGCTCGGACGCAAATTGACGGTCGAGACGACGTATTCCCCAAGCAGTCCGAACGGCCCGTAACGGTATTCGCCCTGCGGCGAAACGTGCCAGCTCCGGCCGTCGGAGACCACGCCGGGGGCATAGGCAAAAAAAGTCTGCTGGCCGTCGGTCTTGTACCCGGCCGTGTGACCGGAGACGGTCTTTTCGCGCCCGAGGTTTCCGGATATCCCGAAGGAAAGTCCGTGCAGCGGGCTGGCGGCGGCGTTCTTGAACGGCGTGGCATAGATGCGGCCGACGACATCCTTGTCGTTGTCGAAGTCGGTGTTGTTGGAGGTGGCGCCGTCGGGTACGCCATTGAGAATGCCGGCGGAGTAGGTGAGCGTGTCTTTCAGGATGCTGCCCGAGGCGAGGATTCCGAGGTCGCGCCACGGAACGAGATTGGTGACGATGGAGCGTTCGTCGAGGAACGACCACGAGTCGGACTGGAGCCATTCGAGTCCGAGCGGCGACTTGAACTTGCCGATCTTGAGCTGGAGCGCGCTGTCCAGCGCGATGCCCAGATTCGCGTCGAGGATGATCGGCGAGGTGGTGCCGGCAAAATCAGGCACGACCTGAAATGAGAAGATCTTCGCAAACGTTCCCTCGGTGAAGACGCGGGCGCGGCGCAGCACAAACGCATTGTTGACCAGGCCGCCGTCGTGGAAAAAGAAGCGCGAGTCGAGCTGGGCGAGGCCGCGGAACCGGATGGTGTTTGCGCCATCGCCGGATGAAAGCGTGAATCCCCTGTCGGTGAGGCTGACCTGTGGGGCGGCTTTGGCGGCAGCCGCGGCCTGATCGTCCTTGGCCTGCTGTTTGAGCTCGAGCTCCTGCAGCTTCTGGTCGAGCTGCCGGATCTGTTCGCGCAACGCCCGGATGTCGTCGCTGGTGTCCGCATGCAGGGCGGAGGCGAAGCCGATCAGGAGCGAAGCTCCGGCAAAGACGATGCGGGAAACTGCCGGCAGAACGTTCATGTTGGGTTTGGGTTGAGGCGTGTGCCGGAGGCTTTTCTGGAAATGGGGGAGCGTGGCGACGGGAGATGCCGCGACTCGATCAGGCACACGCAATCGGTGCCATCCTGAGTCTGCAACCAGCGGAGTTTCAGACCGCCGAACGCGGCCTCCATCGCACCGCGCAGGCCGCCGACTTCGATGAGCAGCAGTCCGCCGGGCGCGAGGCGGGCGGGCGCCTGGGCGATGAGCCGGCGGATCACGTCGAGGCCGTCCCTGCCTCCGTCGAACGCGAGTCGTGGCTCCCGCCTGAATTCCGGCGGGAGCGTCTTCATGAGGCGGGACGGCTCGTAGGGCGGGTTGGAAACAATGACATCGTAGCGCGTCGCCGGCACGCTGGAAAAGACATCGCTGCGGTGCAGCGCGATCCGGTCCGAGAGCCCGTGTTGGCGCACATTGATCGCCGCAACGGCAAGCGCATCGGCGGAACAGTCGACGGCGTCGATCCGCGCCTCCGGAAACTGATGCGCGAGCAGGATGGCAAGGCAGCCGGAGCCGGTGCACATGTCGGCCGCATGCGCGACGGCAGCCGGCTTCTTCAGCCAGCGGGCGAGCTGCGGAATGAGTTCGAGGAAGTAACTGCGGGGAATGATGACGCGTTCGTCGACATAGAATCGGTGTGCACCGAGAAACGCCTCATGCGTGAGGTAGGCGGCCGGCACGCGGTCCTCGACGCGCCTGCGCAGCATCGTTCCCAGGACGATTCCCTCGGCTTCGGAGATGCGCCGGGTGAGCACGGCGGGTCCGCTGTCGAGCGGAAGCTGCAGCGTGCGAAGCAGCAGATAGAGCGCCTCGTCGTGGGCTGAGGTGGCGACCTGGCCGACAGCAATCCCGTGCTGCCCGTAGAGCCGTTCCGCGAGCGCAAGCCAGCCGCGAAGCGTCCGGAGGCGGCTTGCGGAGCCGGCGGGGACATCGCCACGCCTTCGCCCGTGTAGCGGCGCGGCGTCCCGCGCCGTCGGAGCCGGACGCGGCTCCGCTACGGATTTCCCAACGGCTGTGCGCCGCTGCCCACAAGCTTGATTTGATCGCGGCATGTTTCGAAGTTCAAAGACTCCGGCGCTGCGCAACCTCACGACGGTCTCTTCGGCTCCTCGTCCAGGAGCACATGCTGATGGTTGAAGATGTGGTCGGCGCAGTAGCACTGATTGCCGGCGCATTTGGAACAGTATCGGAATTCCGCCTTTGGATCGCCGAGGTCGGTCTTGCCGCACACGCGGCAGCGATGGCGGGGTTCCTCTTCATCCGGGGTGGCAGCGAAGACGCGCGCCTGGTGCGACATGCGGCGGCGGCCGGTGCGGATCTGGTTCGCAATGTCCCCCGCGAAGAAGATCAGGAAGTTGCCGGTGGCGGCGAGGACTGCCAGCCGCCCGGCCCACGGGCCGACGATCAGCGTGAAACCGAAGCCCAGCCACATGATCAGGGCGAGCCACTTGATCTTCACGGGGAGAATGAAGAAGATCAGGAGCTCGAAATCGGGGTTGAGGCGGGCGAAGGCAAGGAAGACGCTGCCGGTCAGAAAAAGATACGATGCATACCTTCCCGGCGTGACAAATGCGGCGGCGACCGTGAGAAGCCAGCCGAGTCCGATGAATGCGTTGTAACGAAAATCCCCCCAGTAGTGTTCGAGGGCGCTGCCCATGAGGTAGAACATATACCAGCCGAACGCCATGAACACGAGGGAGAGGACGTCGGTGCCCAGGGTGGGTGGGAAGAACAGGAACGTCACCACGCGCCATCCTTCGCCCGCGAGCACCGCGGCGGGGAGCAACGCGATGCGCTCGACGTTGAAGCCGGTCATCATCGCCAGGCCCCAGAAGAAGACCTGCCCGATGATCAGATAGAGCGAGAGGTTCGGGATCGCGAATCGTCCGAGCAGGCGTTCGAGCTTTGAAAGGAGAGGCATGTTGAGGAACGCGCCTCAGAATGCGTGCGGTGGACCCGCAGCGGCAGGCGCGTTCCTTACTTCTCAGGGTTTGCCGGGAGCTGGTCGAGCAGCTTTTGCTTCTGCGCGTTCAACTTGTCGGTTGTCACGGTCGCGAGCAACAGGCGGGCATGATCGAATTTCTTCTGTTTGATCAGGATGTTGGCGGCGTGCAGGCGGATGGTCTCCATCTCCAATCCCGGCGAGACCTGGTCCTCAAGTGCACCCCAGACCTTGAGCGCCTCGTCCCAATTGGGCTCGGCGAGATCGTAGAACGACATGGCGTACCGGTAGGCGTACCCGAAGTTTGTCGGCGCAAGTTCGGCCGCGCGCTTGAATGCCTGTTGCATGACCCGGTCGAGCTGTCCGCGGTTCCACTGGCCGCTCTTGAGAAAGTCGTCGCGCGCCTCGGACATCAGCGTGCCCAGCTGGTAATGGTAGAGCGGTTCCTCCGGCGCGAGATTGGTTGCCGAGATGTAGTAGTTGGCGGCTTCGACGGGCTCGCCTTCTTCCGCCATGTAGTTGCCGAGCTGATTCTTGACGATCGGGATGTTCGGATCGAGCTGGTTGGCTTTGAGGAGCATCGCTGTCGACTCGCGGCGCATGCCGATCTTGCCGAGCAGCAGCCCATAGGTCACGTAGCCCGGTGTGTAATTGGGAAACGTGCGGAGAAAGCCGTCGTAATCGAAGACCAGGATTTGCAGATCGCGCTTCACGTTTTCCTGGTCGGCATCGTCCTTCGCGAGCGCCGCCAGCAGGGCGTCCTGGCGTGAAACCAGCTTCTTCAGCTGCGGGATGGCGCGGGCTGCAACTTCGGCCAGGACAGCTTCATCTTCGGGTTTTGGCGCGGATGCCAGGGCCGGGGCTGGTGCTGTTGACCTTTCCGTGTTCGGAGCAGCGGCCTCGGCGGATCCAGCGGGTGCGAGCGCGGGGGGATGCTTGTCGGCGGTCGGCGGAACGGACGGCGCTGCGGAATCGGCGGCGCAAAGGGAGGCAGACATGACGGAAAAGACCAGCGAGGTCAGGAGATGGCGGGAAAACGACATGCGCATAAGGAGTGACAGCTCCCAAGACAGCGGTCAGGCCGAATCGTTCGATCGTTTTGCGCGAGGGCGCATCTCCCTTGGGCTGCAGGGAGATTCATGGGGCGGCAAGTAAGAAGATCTGATGGTGGTAGGCAGACCGGCTAATAAGCCCTTCAGCGGTTTGGTCCCAGCCTGCAGAACCTTTACTTTCGCGCCGCGCTTTGGTCTACCCACCGCCGATGTGCGTTTCGTTCTGGCGGGCGAATCCCGTTCGATCCATGTCCTCTCCCTCTTTGCGATGAATCCCGTCTGCAGTCTCTTCCGAACTTCAATCGGCAAGAAGTTCATCATGGCAGTGACCGGTGCGGTCCTTGTCGCTTTCATCTCCGGTCACCTTGTCGGCAACCTCCAGATCTTCGCGTCGCCGGACAAGATCAACGGTTACGCCCATTTTCTTCAGAGTCTCGGGCCGGTGCTGTGGATTGAGCGCCTGGTTCTGCTTGCCTGTGCGATCGTTCACGTCGGGATCGCCGTGCAGCTGACCATCGAGAATCAGCAGGCCCGCCCCGAGCAATACGATTTCAATCATACCATCCGGGCCACGCTCTCCTCGCGGACGATGCGGTGGACCGGGGCTGTGGTTGCCGCGTTCATCGCCTACCATCTGGCGCAGTTCACCGTTGGATGGGCCGGGGCGAAGGATTTCAAGGCGGTGCTGCCCGAGTATGTCATGCAGTCGGATTTCCACATCCTCGGGATCCCGGTCGTCGCAAAGGATCTGCCGGTTCGCGACGTCTACAGCATGGTGTTCCTGGGGTTCTCGCACACGGTGGTCGCGCTGTTCTATATCATCGCGGTCGGCCTGCTGAGCGTTCACCTCATGCATGGCGCGGAGAGCATGTTTCAGACGCTTGGCTGGAAGAGCGGCAAATGGGCGGCCCTGCTCAAGAAGGTCGTCGTTCTCTGCTGTGTTCTCTATTTTCTCGGCAATCTCGCGATTCCCGGCGCCATTCTGACCGGGATCGCCCGGCCGGCCCAGGGCACGTATGCCGCGCAACGGCTCGATGCCGCCGTCCCGTCCGCCATCGTCACCCAGCGCTAATCCTTCCCGCCATGGCCAAACTCGAATCCAAGATTCCCTCGGGACCGCTCGATCAGAAGTGGACCAAACACAAGGCGGGGAGCAGGCTCGTCAATCCCTCCAACAAGCGGAAGTACGAGATCATCGTTGTCGGCGCCGGCCTCGCCGGAGCCTCGGCTGCAGCGACGCTCGCCGAGCTCGGCTACGGCGTGAGCTGCTTCGTCTTCCACGACAGCCCGCGCCGGGCGCACTCGATCGCGGCGCAGGGCGGAATCAACGCGGCCAAGAACTACCAGAACGACGGCGACAGCGTGTACCGGCTTTTCTACGACACGATCAAGGGCGGCGATTTCCGCGCCCGCGAGGCCAATGTCCACCGGCTGGCCGAGGTATCGGTCAACATCATCGACCAGTGCGTGGCGCAGGGCGTGCCCTTTGCCCGCGAATATGGCGGCCTCCTGGCCAACCGTTCCTTCGGCGGCGCGCAGGTGTCGCGCACCTTCTATGCCCGGGGGCAGACCGGCCAGCAGCTCCTGCTCGGCGCCTACTCCGCGCTCTCCCGGATGATCGGCCTCGGGACGGTCAGGATGCACACGCACGCGGAGATGCTCGACCTCGTCGTGGTCGGCGGCCACGCGAAGGGAATCATCGTCCGCGACCTCATCAGTGGCGAGATCACCCGGCACGCGGCCGACGCGGTCGTGCTCGCGACCGGCGGCTATGGAAACGTTTTCAACCTGTCGACCTACGCGCGCAACTCGAACGCCACCGCCATCTGGCGCGCCTACAAGCGCGGCGCCTGTTTCGCAAACCCGTGCTTCACGCAGATCCATCCGACGTGCATCCCGGTCACCGGAGACTACCAGTCGAAGCTGACGCTCATGTCCGAGTCGCTCCGCAACGACGGCCGGATCTGGGTGCCGAAGAAGCAGGAGGACTGCAAGCGGAACCCGAACGATATTCCGGAGGAGGAGCGCGACTATTATCTCGAACGGATGTATCCGGCCTTCGGCAACCTGGCGCCGCGCGACATCTCCTCGCGCGCCGCGAAGAAGGTGTGCGACGAGGGTCGCGGGGTGGGCGAGTCCGGTCGCGGCGTGTATCTGGATTTTGCGGACGCAATCGGGCGTTTGACCGAGGCAGGCGTCCGCGAGCGCTATGGCAACCTCTTCGACATCTACCACGAGATCACCGACGAGAACGCCTACCAGGTGCCGATGCGGATCTTCCCCGCCGTCCACTACACGATGGGCGGCCTTTGGGTGGACTACAACCTGATGTCGAACGTGCCCGGCCTCTATGTGCTCGGAGAGGCCAACTTCTCGGATCACGGCGCCAACCGCCTCGGCGCCTCCGCCCTCATGCAGGGCCTGGCCGATGGCTACTTCGTGCTCCCGTACACGATCGCCGACTACCTTGTCTCCCAGAAACCCGCGGCGCGTCCGAAGACCGACGCGGCCGAGTTCAAGCAGGCCGAGGAGAACGTGCGGGGCATCACCACGCGCCTGCTCGCGGTCAAGGGCAGGGAGCCGGTCAGCCATTTCCACAAGCGCCTGGGAAACATCCTCTGGAACGGGTGTGGCATGGCGCGCAACGCCACCGCGCTCAAGAACGCGCTTGCCGCGATCCCGGCGCTCCGGGCGGAGTTCTGGGAAAACGTCAACGTCCCGGGCGACGGCGGCACACTCAACCAGTCGCTGGAACGGGCCGGCCGCGTGGCCGACTTTCTCGAGCTCGCCGAGCTGCTCTGCCTCGATGCGCTGGAGCGCGACGAGTCGTGCGGATGCCATTTCCGCGAGGAACACGTCGACGCCGAGGGCGAGTGCCTGCGCAACGACGAACAGTTTGCCTACGCCGCCGCCTGGGAATTCCAGGGCGATGACAAAGCCCCGCTGCTCAACAAGGAGCCGCTGGTGTACGAAACCGTCCACATGGCCACGCGAAACTACAAGTGAACAGTGAAGGTGAACAGTGAAGGTGAACAGTGAAGGTGAACAGTGAAGGTGAAAGTGAGAGTGAGAGTGAGAGTGAATGTGGGGGGCAAAATGAAAGAGAGTTTCTGCCGCTGATGTCGTTGCCCCCAGCATCCACCGTGTCCCCATCTTCGTCTTCCAGGTCACGATCCACATCACTTTCGCCTCTCCCTTTCCCTTTCACTTTCACCTTCACTTTCACTTTCACTTTCACCGTCCCTCTCACTTTCACCCTCCCAAGCCACTTCTCATGAAGGTCAAACTCAAAGTCTGGCGCCAGAAGGACGCGAACACCGCTGGTGGATTCCGGGAATACGAGACGCCGGACCTCAACGCCAACATGTCGTTCCTCGAGATGTTGGACGTGGTCAACGACGAGCTCACGATCAAGGGCGAGGAGCCGATCGCGTTTGATCACGACTGCCGCGAGGGCATCTGCGGCACCTGTTCGCTGGTCATCAACGGCAAGCCGCACGGACCGCATCGCGGCGTCGCCACGTGCCAGACGTACATGCGCAATTTCAACGACGGCGACGACATCACCGTCGAACCCTTCCGCGCCAGGGCATTTCCCGTCATCAAGGACCTGATCGTCAATCGCAAGGCCTTCGACCGCATCATGCAGGCGGGCGGCTTTATCAGCGTCCGCACCGGCAGCGCCTGCGACGCCAACGCGATTCCGGTGCCCAAGGAGGCGGCGGAGCTCGCGATGGACGCCGCGGCCTGCATCGGGTGCGGCGCGTGCGTGGCCGCGTGCAAGAACGGCAGCGCGATGCTCTTTGTCGGCGCGAAGGTGTCACAGTTCGGACTGCTGCCGCAGGGTCAACCCGAGCGGGACAAGCGGGTGCTGGCAATGGTGAACCAGATGGACGCCGAGGGATTCGGGAACTGCACGAACTACGAAGAGTGCTCCGCGGTCTGCCCGAAACTGATCAGTCACGAGTTCATCGCCCGGATGAACCGCGACTACCTGAAGGCCACGCTGCGCCTAGCCTTCACGCCGACGCCGACAAGCGCCGGCGCGGGGGGCTGAGATCGGCCGCCAACCCGGGTTTGGACTGGCCGGCTGAAGGAAAGCAGCCCGGTCACGCATTGGGTCGCCAGGGCGTCCGCAATTCCCGACTCGTTGTAACGTAATACGTGACGACGACGCCAAGCGTCACCGGGGTTGCGCAGGTGACCTGTAACTTTTCCGCGGGCGGCGTGTTCTTCATGCAACCACTCAATCACCATGAAGACACTGATCACCCTCCTTTCCACTTTCGCACTCATCGTCGCGGTTTCATCGCTCGATAGTCACCGGCTCGATGCCGACGTGCTGTTCCCGGCCATGGCCGTCGCCGCCGTTTTTGCCTTTGCGCTCACAGAAGGCCGCAGGCCGGTCCGCACGTACCACTCCCTCGCGAGCCGCGGCGCGAAATATCTGGGCTGATCCGCCCGCGTTCGCGGAGGGCCGCCGGACTCAGGCGCGCCGCGTGCAACGAACCGGCCCCATCTGCGTTTGCATGCCGCCGCCCTGAAGCGCTCTCACAGGCACGCGGCTACGGACCGGTGCAGGAGCAAACAAGATTGCGGTCGCCGTAGACGTTGTCCACGCGGCCGACTGACGGCCAGAACTTGCTGGCGCGCGCCCAGGAGTCCGGAAACGCCGCGAGTTCGCGCGGGTAGGCATGGCTCCAGACATCGGCGCAGACCGCCCGAGCCGTGTGTGGCGCGTGCTTGAGAGGATTGTCGGCCTTGTCCAGCCGTCCATCCGCGACCTGCTGCATCTCTCCGTGGATCGCGATGAGCGTATCGCAGAAACGGTCGAGCTCGCGCTTCGACTCGCTCTCGGTGGGCTCGACCATCAGGGTCCCGGGCACAGGAAACGACATCGTCGGGGCGTGGTAACCATAATCCATGAGGCGCTTCGCCACGTCATCCACCTCGACGCCGTGCTTTTTCCACGGTCGAAACTCGAGGATGCATTCGTGCGCGATCAGGCCGCCCGCGCCCTTGTACAGGACGGGGAAATAGCCCTCGAGGCGCTTCGCAACATAATTGGCGTTGAGAATCGCGTATTGCGTGGCGGCGGTGAGTCCGTCGGCTCCCATCATTCGGATATAGAGCCACGAGATGACGAGGACAGAGGCCGACCCATAGGGCGCCGACGAAATCGGCCCGCACGCTTCCTTTGGCGTTTGGGATTTGGAGTTTGGAGTTTCCGCTTGTTGCGCGGGATATCCCGGGAGATACGCGACAAGGTGCGCGGCAACACCGATCGGCCCAACGCCCGGTCCGCCGCCTCCGTGGGGAATGGCGAACGTCTTGTGGAGGTTCAGGTGGCAGACATCGGCGCCGATGTGGCCGGGCGAAGTTAGGCCGACCTGGGCGTTCATGTTTGCGCCGTCCATGTACACCTGGCCGCCGTGCTGATGCACAATCGCGCAGATGTCCTTGATCGCTGCTTCGAACACTCCGTGCGTCGACGGGTAGGTGACCATCAACGCGGCGAGGTTTGCAGCGTGAGCGGCGGCCTTCGTCCGCAAGTCGGCGATGTCGATGTTGCCCTGCGCATCGCAGGCGACCGTCACCACCGTGAAGCCGCACATCGCCGCGCTGGCGGGATTGGTTCCGTGCGCCGACGTGGGAATGAGGCAGATGTTGCGGTGGGCTTCCCCCCGCGCCGCGTGATGCGCCCGGATGACGAGCAGACCGGCGTATTCGCCCTGCGAACCGGCGTTGGGTTGAAGTGAGACCGCGGCGAACCCCGTGATCTCGGCCAGCCATGCCTCAAGATCCCGGAACAACTTCTGGTATCCGAGCGTCTGCCCGGCAGGCGCGAACGGATGCATGCGGCCGAATTCGGGCCATGTCACGGGCAGCATTTCGGTCGTGGCATTCAGCTTCATCGTGCATGAGCCGAGCGAGATCATCGAATGGCAGAGCGACAGGTCGCGCGCTTCGAGGCGTTTGAGATAGCGGAGCATCTCGTGCTCGGTGTGATACGAATTGAAGACGGCGTGACCGAGGAAAGCGGACTGCCGCGCGTGGGGAGGTGGAAGCGGAGCAAGTTCCAAATCCCAAACTCCAAACTCCAAACTGCCACCGCCGAAGACGGCGACCAGCGCCTGCACATCGTCGAGCGTGGTCGTTTCGTCGAGCGAGATGCCGACCGAGTGCGCGTCGATCGCGCGCAGGTTGATTCGCGCCGCGGTGGCGGCGGCGTGCACGCGGTCCGCATCGATGTTGTCCACGGTGAGCGTGTCGAACACCGGCCCGGAATTCACACGCGCGCCGGACGCCGCAAGCGCCCTGGCGAGCAACTGCGTGAGCATGCGGACACGTTGCGCGATGCGGCGCAGACCCTCCGGACCGTGATAGACGGCGTACATCGAAGCCATGACGGCGAGCAATACCTGGGCCGTGCAGATGTTGGACGTGGCCTTTTCGCGGCGGATATGCTGTTCGCGCGTGCCGAGGGCCAGACGCAGGGCGGGGTTGCCCTGTGCGTCCTTGGAAACGCCGACGAGCCGGCCGGGCATCTGGCGTTTGTATGCATCGCGCGTGGCGAGATAGCCGGCGTGCGGTCCGCCGAAACCCATCGGCACGCCGAACCGCTGCGCAGAGCCCACCGCGACGTCCGCGCCGAACTCGCCCGGAGGGCGCAACAGCGTCAGCGCGAGCAGGTCAGCCGCAACGACGCAGTACGCGCCTGCGGCATGAACCTTGGCGAAGAATTCCGCGTAGTCGTGGATGTCCCCCCGGGTGTCGGGGTATTGCACGAGTACTCCCGCGAGGTTGGCGGCTGGCTCGCAGGTCCGGTGGTCGCCCACCACCACGTCAATCCCAAGCGGCCTCGCGCGCGTGCGGACGACATCGATGGTTTGGGGATGGCAGGACTCGGAGACAAAGAACGAGTGCGCGCGGCCTTCCTTGAGACGATGGCAGAGCATCATGGCCTCGGCGGCGGCGGTGCCTTCGTCGAGCATCGACGCATTGGCGATCTCAAGTCCGGTGAGATCGCAGATCATCGTCTGAAAATTGAGCAGGGCCTCGAGCCTGCCCTGGGAAATCTCGGCCTGGTACGGCGTGTACGCCGTGTACCAACCCGGATTCTCCAACACATTGCGCTGGATGACCGCGGGCGTGAACGTGTCATAGTACCCCATGCCGATGAAGCTGCGGAAAACCTGGTTCTGGCCGGCGATGGCGCGCAATTCCGCGAGCGCGGCGCTTTCGCCCGCCGCAGCCGGGAGGTTGAGCGGCCGCGCCAGCCGGATTTGCGGAGGCACGGCGGCGTCTGCCAGTGAGTCGAGGGCGGGCTGGCCCAACAGCCGCAGCATGGCGGCGGTCTCGGCGGAATCGGAGCCGAGATGACGGCGGGCAAATGTGTCAAGCGGGGCGACGAGGTCGCGGTTCGAAGACATACCCGCGGACGGTAGGCCGAGGCGCTGGCGGCGCAAACCCGAAAGATCGCGTGCAAGCAGGCTCCCAAAGGATTTCGGCCGGGTTGCAGGAGCTTGCCGCGAACCAGAGCAGATTCATTCTCGGGCTAGAGGCCTTGACTGAGCAAAGTTTGACTAAAGAGGGCAAAGTCGCCGTTACATCTCGTCGGGCTGGGGCGAAGCCCCGCTCGATGTCCGGTTCCGTCCCGTAGGGGCGCAGTCTCGCTGTGCCCAATCCCAAGGGCGCGACCAGCCTTCGCCAAGGCTACGGCACGGCAGGCAAGATCGCGCCCCTACGACGGAGGAACATGCGAAAGCGCTGTCGAGAGTGAATCCGCCCTTGCTCGCAAGCGATGGGCCCTCTTTTCGCAGTTGTTGAGCTTTGGTTTCAATCCAATGTCGACGCCATGAAGTCCATGCCATCATGTCTCACGCCGATCGTGGCGAAATGACCCCATCCCGCCCATTTGCCATCAAGGCCGCCAGGGCTGCCTACATCGACCGGCGGCTCGCGGAGCTGTATCCGGAGACGCCGATTCCGCTGCAGCACGCCGATGCGTATACACTGCTCGTCGCGGTGGTCCTTTCGGCGCAGTGCACTGACGTACGGGTCAATTCCGTCACGCCGCGGCTCTGGGCGCTGGCAGCGACGCCCGGGGTCATGAGCCGAGTGCCGATCGAGGAAGTCGAAGCCATCATCCGGCCCTGTGGACTTTCCCGGCAGAAGGCCCGGGCGATTGTGGAGCTGTCGCGCCTGATCGTCGAACGCCACGGTGGACAGGTGCCGCGCAGCTTTGAGGAGCTTGAGGCGTTGCCGGGCGTCGGTCACAAGACCGCATCGGTTGTCATGACGCAGGCGTTTGGCAAACCGGCGTTCCCGGTGGACACCCACATCCACCGCCTGGCGCGACGTTGGAGGCTGAGCAACGGACGGAGCGTGGAGCAGACCGAACGCGACTTGAAACGACTCTTCCCTACGGATCGATGGCATCAGCTTCATCTGCGCATGATCTTCTACGGTCGCGAGCATTGCACCGCGCGCGGTTGCGATGGCACGGTCTGTGAGATCTGCCGCGCGCTTTTTCACCGCAGCCCGAAACGCACCGGACTGCGGGAAGACATAGGTCGGGGGCATTCCACGGCCGAGGGATCCGGGAAATAGATCCAGCTGGGTTGCGAGGATCTCTTCCCCCCATCGATCCTTTTGTCCGCAAAGCGGACATTTGGCGAGGCGCTGGCGTTACCCCCGATAAGCCTCCAAACTCCCGATCGCATCGATGTTCAAACCCGGGACGAGGGGCGCCTCGCCCGGTTTACGTGGTTGCCAATCTTGCAGAAACCGGGAAGCTGTCCGACTTTCTTCTGACATGTTACGTAAACTCTTTGCGTCGATCCGCAGGACTCTGACGCCCAAACCAGCCGGTGCTTCGACGAAGCCGGCGCCAAAATCGTCCGTCAGGCCCGCCGCCCACGAGCAGCCGCCGCACTCCAGACCGCATCAGACAGGAAGGCCGGACCGTGAACGCGACCAGGGCCGTGACCGCGACCAGGGCCGCGAACGTGACCAGGGCCGCGAACGTAGCCAGGGAAGCCATCAGCGCCAACGCACCGGATCATCGTCCAGGCAGGGAACCAGACCCGAGCCAAGGCCAACGGCCCGTCTCGGGCACCGTTCATCCCATGCGGCTCCGAGCGAGCCAACGGCGCCGCCCGCGTATCCGGCGCAGGGTACTCCGCCGCCACCGGCGCCGGAGATGGACACCGTATTCACCAAACTGGGACTCAATAATGCGTGCGCGTTTGCGGTCCAGGAGATGGGCTACACGGAACCGACGCCAATTCAAACGCAGGCGATCCCCGTGGTCCTCGCGGGCCGCGACGTCATCGGCTCCGCCCAGACGGGAACGGGGAAGACCGCCGCCTTTGCCCTGCCGATCATTCAGCGGCTCGGTGGACACGGTTTGATCCGGTGCCTGATTCTTGAGCCCACGCGTGAACTGGCCCTGCAGGTCGAGGAGGCCTTCCGCGATTTTGGCAAGTACACCGACCTGCGCGCCACGGTGATTTACGGGGGCGTCGGCTATGGCCGGCAGCGCGACGATCTCAAGCGCGGAGTCGACGTGGTCGTTGCCACGCCAGGCCGGTTGCTCGACCTCCTCGAACAGCGGGACCTCACCCTGCGCAACGTCAATGTCGTCGTGCTCGACGAGGTCGATCGCATGCTCGACATGGGTTTCCTTCCCGACGTCAAGCGCATCATGCAGCAATGCCCGCGGGAACGGCAGACACTGCTGTTCACCGCGACGCTTCCGCCCGAGATTGAATCGCTGGCGGCTTGGGTTCTGCACGATCCGGTGACCGTCGCGGTCGGCCGGCAGCGGGCACCCGCCGAGACCGTGTCGCATGCCTTTTATCCGGTAGTCGGCTCGCAAAAGGTGTCGCTTCTGAGCACGCTGCTTGAGCGGACCAAGTTTGAGAGCGTACTGATTTTCTGCCGCACCAAGATCGGGGCCGACCGTGTCGCCGCCCGGCTGAAGACGCACAAACATACCGTCGCGGTGATGCATGCCGACCGCAATCAAGGCGAGCGGCAGGAAGCCCTCCAGGGATTCAAGGCCGGCCGCTACGAAGTCCTCGTCGCCACCGATCTTGCGGCCCGCGGCCTCGACATCGCGGGCGTGACCCATGTCATCAACTACGACGTGCCGGAAAACCCCGAGGATTATGTGCACCGCATCGGACGCACCGGGCGCGCGCACCACACGGGCGACGCATTTACCCTGGTGAGCGAGGAGAGCGTGCGCGATGCGCGCAGCATCGAGCGATTCATCGGCCGGGCGATCGAGTGGAAGCGGCTCGACGATTTTCCGTACATCTATTCGGCGTTGTTCGACGAGCGCGAACAGATCGCCGATGAGGCGGCGAAACCCGCAAGCCGGCTCCATCGCGGCATGCGCCGGTAGGAATCTGCCGGCCTTCGTCCGCCAGATTCCTTGGGTAAAATGGCCGCGCCATTTTGCGCGGAAGGGGAAGCGATCACTGCCGGAAGGCAGCTTGGAGCGCCGGAAGCTGCTTCGCTGCGAGGAACGCTGCGCGAATCGAAGGCGACCCGCGCCGCTGCTGAAGCCTGCAGGCGACAGTGACGGGCCGGCGGGACTCCATCTCGCCGGATTCCACCGACATCGCTTGACTATTACGCCAAGTAGCGAAATAACGGCCGCCATGAACCTGACGAAAAGCCGGCGTCTCCGCCAGCGGGCCGCGGTCTTCAAGGCGCTCGGTCATCCCGCGCGCCTTCAAATCGTCGACCGGCTGGCGGGAGGCGAACGCTGCGTTTGCGAGCTGGTCGAAGCGGTCGGCTCCGGGTGGTCCACGGTGTCGCGGCATCTCTCGGTGCTCAAGGCCGCAGGGGTGCTGGAGGACGAAAAGCGCGGTCTGCAGGTCTACTACCGGCTGGCGCTGCCGTGCGTCACAGCATTCACCGCGTGCCTGAATGCGGCCCGGAATGGGGAACGGGTTGAGGTCCGCCGCTGTTGCCGGTGAGATTTTGTAACGTATTGCGTTACATTGCGGAGATTCGAAGCATGAGCCGGCAGCACCAATTTTCCACCTTGGCACGGGCGGCCGCCGGGCTGGCGGCGCTTGCGGCGTGGTGGCTGGTGTACCGGCGGCTGGAGGCGTTTGCAGGGTGGGCGACGTATTCGCTGCTGCGGCTGCCAGAGGGCTCGCATGTTGGCTCGACCGTGGAGTTCTTTGTCCATGAGACGCCGAAGGTGCTGCTGCTTCTGGTTCTGGTGGTTTTCGGCGTGGGCATCGTGCGGACCTTCTTCACGCCGGAGCGCACGCGGGCCCTCCTGCAGGGTCGGCGGGAATCGGTCGGCAACGTGCTGGCTGCGCTGCTGGGGGTCGTGACTCCGTTCTGCTCCTGCTCGGCGGTGCCGCTCTTCATCGGCTTTGTTACGGCCGGAGTGCCGCTGGGCGTCACGTTCTCGTTTCTCATCTCCGCCCCGATGGTCAACGAGATCGCCCTGGTGCTGTTGTTCGGTCTGTTCGGCTGGAAGGTTGCCGGGCTTTATCTGGGAACCGGCCTGGTGATTGCCATCGCGGCTGGTTGGATCATCGGCAGGCTCAAGCTCGAGCGGCACGTCGAAGACTGGGTGTACGCCACGAAGACGGGCGCCGCGGCGCCGGAGGCGGAAGCGTTGGACCTGGCGGCCCGCGTGGCGGCTGGCCGGGAGGCCGTGCGCGACATTGTCGGGCGGGTCTGGCTCTACGTCGTGCTTGGAATCGCGGTGGGCGCTGGAATCCACGGCTATGTGCCGGAGAATTTCATGGCCTCGATCATGGGCAAGGGCGCGTGGTGGTCGGTGCCGCTCGCCGTCCTGATCGGGGTGCCCATGTATTCCAACGCCGCTGGCATCATCCCCGTCGTGCAGGCGCTGCTTGGCAAGGGAGCGGCGCTCGGCACGGTGCTGGCGTTCATGATGTCGGTCATCGGATTGTCGCTGCCCGAGGCGATCATCCTGCGAAAGGTGCTCAAGCTTCCGCTGCTCCTCGTCTTTTTCGGCGTGGTGGCTGCGGGGATCATGGCGGTCGGCCTTCTGTTCAACTGGCTGCTGTAGAATACGCGCAGTCGCAGCCTGTCTTCTTTGTTTTCCCATGAAAAAGATCCAGATTCTCGGCACCGGGTGTGCCAAATGCCAGAAACTCGCTGCGGTTGCCGACGAGGCCGCCAAAGCTCTCGGCGCTCCCTACGAGCTCAAGAAGGTCACCGACATGAAGGAGATCATGAGCTTCAAGGTGATGAGCATGCCCGCGCTTGTCGTGGACGGGCAGGTTAGACTGTCCGGCCGCGTGCCCACGGTCGAGGAGGCAAAACAGCTGATCACCTGAACGAGGCGACGATCATTGACCATGGACAATCCGACAATCGGTTTTATCGGCGGCGGCCAACTCCGGTTTGAAGCGGATGGTTTGTGGCGCCGCGGGCACACTCGTCGACTCGGGGCTGACCCCCGCCGAGGTGATGGATCTGGTGCCGGTGAAGCCGCTGGCCGAGATGGAACCGCAAGTTCTCGAATTCTACCGCACGCGCCTGGTACATGCAGGCTGCGGTCGAGAACGGTTGGAGCCGGGCGATGCTCGGCCCTTGATCAGCCTTGGTCAGCCGCCTCGCTTCGTCTGCCCAATGAAGTCTTTCAGGAAATCCAGGTAGGCCCGCGATCCCGGGCGGCCGTCACCGCGCAGTTCACAGGACTCGCGCACGGCCAGCAGCGCCTTGATCCAGTCCGCGGTGGGCAACGGTTTCTCAAGAACGGATCCGTCGGGTTGGGTGTCCTCGATGGCGAGATCGGAGCGCGCCGCTTCGACCTCGAGCGCCAAATCGGCGGGAAGTCGGTCCTTCTCAGCTGCCGAAGGCGGCACCGGGGTCGGAGGGCGGCCTTTTGCCGCATTGATCGTACGAACGAGCGCGGAACGCACCTGCGAATCGGTCAACGCAAGCCCGCGAGTCGCAACGGACTGGTCTGTTGCATGAATGCGACTCTCGATTGCAAACATGATCCCTGCATAAAACGGGTTGGTCATCAGGTCGCCATGGCTCATGATTCATGGAAAACCCGGCGAACAACGGACGCAATTCTCCTTTGGAGGTGACTTACCTGCTGATTAACGGCGCGTCGGGGACTTGGCCGAAAGTGGCAGGGGTGTCCCTTTCTGGCCCCGCTTCGAGCCGCGCTTGCGTCCGATACGACGGGAGTGCGAGTCTGGAAGGGTTCCGCATGAACGACGCCGATTCTCTTCCCGCCTGTTGCCGCCCGCCATCATGAGCCGCGAGCGTTGTTACCGCTGTTTCTGGCCGAAGGAGCTGTGCTGGTGCGATTCCATCCGCCCGATGCCGACGCGCACGAAGCTCGTGTTCCTGATGCATCCGAAGGAATTCAAGGATCAGCGCACCGGCACCGGGAGGCTCACGCACCTTTGCCTGGCCGACAGCGAGCTGCACATGGGCATCGGTTTCGACGAGCATGAGGCGGTGCAGGCGCTGATCCGCGATCCGGCCAATTTCGCGATGTTGCTCTATCCGGGACCGCAGGCGCGCATTCTCCCCGGTGGACTTCAGCCGGGGGAACTCGCGGGCCGGCGGCTCGTGGTGTTCCTGCTCGATGGCACCTGGGCATGCGCCCGGAAGATGCTCCGGCTAAGCATGACGCTGCGGCGGTTGCCACGGATCATGTTCCCGCCTGCGTCGCCGAGCTGCTTCGTCATCAAACAGCAGCCGGAGACCGGGTGCCTTTCGACGCTGGAGGCGACTCACGAACTGCTCCTCGCGCTGGAGGGCGCCGGGATCGACCGCTATGCGTTGCCCGAACAGCTGCCCGGGCTGTTGAATCGGATGCAGGAGCACCTGATCCGTTGTGCGCAGGATCCGTCCCGGCCGGGCTACCGGCGCCAGCCCTACGGCACGCCAAGCGAGCGCCGGGTGACGCGCGGACCGGCCAGCCGGCGGCCGATGAAGCTGTTTGCATCCGTGCCGGCGGCGGACGGGCAGGGGGATCCCACGCCCGGAGGTCGCGTCGATCATTGACCGGCGTGCGCCAATCGGACAAAGCCACCACCGGCCGGAGACCTGCGCCTCGCACTCCAACGGCGCCGCCATGCGGGCGTTCGGATCGCTCTGCGGGATTCGGTTGCAAGGTGGGGCGGGGTTTGCTCTCTTGCGCGGCTTCATGAAGCTCCACATCCCATCGGGCGATTTCGCGGGGTATTTGTTCGATCTCGACGGCACGCTGATTGACACCATGCCGCTGCATTTTGCGGCCTGGCGGCAGGCGCTGTTGCAGTGCGGTCTGGGCCGGGAGCTCGACGAGGATTTTTTCTACTCGTTCAGCGGGGTGCCGACGCTTCTGGTGGCGCAGCGCATCGGCGAGCACTATGGCGTCAAGCTCGACGCGGCAAAGGTCGAGCACGTGAAGGAGACGCTCTACCTTGAGCATTCTGGCGAGGCGAAACTCATCGGGCCAGTGGTGGATTTTGCGCGCCGGATGGCCGGGATCCGTCCCATGGCGATTGTCACCGGCGGCATGCCGCATGTGGCGAGCAGTTCGCTCAAGGCCGCCGGACTCGACACTCTGTTCCAGATCGTGGTGACGCCGGCCGATGTTCCTCCGGGCCGCGGCAAGCCTGAGCCGGACATGTTCCTGCTCGCCGCCGGACGCATGAATGTGCCGCCGGAGCGGTGCCTTGTGTTCGAAGATGGCGAGCCTGGATTCGCCGGAGCGCGGGCGGCCGGCATGCAGTTCGTGCGCGTGGCGAGTCGCGAGCTTGGCCGGACTCACGCGCCCTGAGCCGTCCGTTTGCCGCTGGGCGGCGCGCTGCCGGGCCTGAACGGCGGGGCACTTCCGACCAAACCGAAGCACGTAGCGGATTGCGTTACAAATCGCCTGCCTCTTCCCCGGACGCTTTGTAACGTATTACGTGACAAACGTCGCAGGCGGATTTCCGCCGCTGCGATGCATTCCGATCAAGCGTCAACCGTGCTTTGCGGCTGCGCGGCGCAGACGGTCATTGATTGCCATGCCCGGGCCGTCCGGCGGGGCAATCTCCGCATGGAGCAGGGTCCAGGCGCCTTGGTCCAATTCGCGGAGCAGGGCATAGAGGCGGCGGCCCGCCTGTCGGACGCCGCCTCGTTCGCTGAGCCAGAAGACGTTGTTGGCGCGACCGGCCCATTCCGGCCGGCGAAAGCAGATCCATGCTTCGTCGGCACCCGAGCGGGCAACCATCGCTGCGCTGATACGCCTGTGGGTGCGCAGGGGCCGTTGCGGGCTGTAGTGGCGGTCGAGAAGGCCTGGAGCCAGGACGGGACACAGGCTGCGCCGGCGCCGGACGACAGTGCGCACGCTCACACCGAGCACGCGTCCAATCTCCGCAGCGCCGATCACGCCGGGGCGCAATAGAACAGGCCGCTTTGGGTCGCGAACATCGACGATCGTGGACTCGAGGCCGTGGCGGCACGGGCCTCCATCGAGAATATGAGCGATCGAGGATCCGAGGCCGTCCTGCACATGGCGGGCTGTGGTCGGGCTGATGTAGCCGAAAGGGTTGGCGCTTGGCGCGGCCAGCGGCAGGCCGCAGAGCCGCAGCAACCGGCGCAGGAGCGGGTGTGCCGGCATGCGCACCGCGACGCTCGACAGGCCGGCGGTCACGACATCGGGAATGACGGCTTTGCGTTCGAGCACCAGTGTGAGCGGACCCGGCCAGAATGCACGCGCGAGTCTTGGCACAGCCGGATTCACCTCAGCGATCGTTGCGAGCATGCGGAGGTCGGCGACATGCACGATCAAGGGGTCATTCGCGGGGCGGCGCTTCGCGCGAAAGATCTCGCGGCATGCTTTTGCATCGAGTGCGCTGGCGGCGAGGCCGTAGACCGTTTCGGTGGGCACTGCGACCAGGCCGCCGCACTGCAGTACGTGCGCGAGCTGGCGGAGACTGGCGGGAGTGCCGCGATGAATTCGAGCCAACGCTTTCATCGGCTGGCTGCGCGCTGAGACCTTTGTCGGATGGCTGATTCGGATGGCTGCACGGGAATCGATGAAACGCCTTGCGGCGGATTGCGGCGACAAAAAAGCCGGAGCATGGCGCTCCGGCTCGGAAATGATCCTGATGGTGACTGCGCTTCAGGGCGCGAGCAACATGTGGCGCGCGCGCTTGAGGGTCTTGGTGACCGCGCGCTGATGCTTGGAGGCGAGCCCCGTATATTTCCGCGGCAAGATCTTGCCGGTGTCCGTGACACAGCGGTTGAACATGTGCGCGCTGGTAAACGGAATCTCGGGAGGCGTCAGGCTGCGTGGTTTCGATTCGGGCGTTGTCATGGCGTGAGAAACGTGGGGAGCGGAGAAGGGTGGGTCGGGAGCTGACGTTGTCAACCCGCATTTTCCCCCGTGGTTGATGCGGGTGCGGATCTCCCGATTTTGGACAAAGCGAGTCGGGAAGCCCTCACAACTTCCGGCAAACCGTCGAAACCACCGCCAATCCCAGGGTGCTCCTGCATGCCCAGGCGAAGGCGGTCAGACCTTGACCGTCTGACTTCCGGTAATGAGAGCCTCGGCCTTTTCCACCATCTTCTTCAGCGAATCATTGGACATGGGCTTGTGGAGACAGCCTACGACTTTCGGGTGGTCCTTGTAGTGGTCTGGATTGAAAAAGCCCGACATGATGATGAAGCGGGCGTGGCATTTCGTCCAGTTGGCGTAGGTCTTCATGATCTGATCTCCACCGAGCCGGGGCAGATTCAGATCCAGAATCACAAGGTCGATGCCGTTGTTGTTTTCATCCAGCAATGCGACTGCATGCAGCGCGTCTGAAACCGCGAGCATGTCGTGTCCCATCGAGTGGAGGAGCTCGTAAAGCAGCGCGCGGTAATCGCGGTCATCTTCGACAAGAAGAATCTTCATGGATTGTGGTCCGTGATGAGGGTGGCGAGGCGGCGTCCGTGGTCGGACTAGGGTGTTTTACGAGTATTGGGTGTACGTCTCTTCTCCGCAATGATTTAACGCAACGGATTCCGTAAAGAATATGCAAACATTCGAAATTTTGCGGCGGAGGCTGGATTCGACTTCCCTCCCATTTCCATATGGCTCGGAACCGGCACGATATCACAGGGTCCCGTTATTGATCGTGAGTCCCGAGCATTTCCTTCGGCTCTGTTTGCCTTCACGCACCGCTTGGCTGCAATGGCCGCCCAGCTCAACCATCACCGTGTGAAATCGCCATCGCTGTTGTTGGTTCTCCTCATGTGTTCCGCCGTGCCCTGTCTCGGTGCGGAAGGCGCCGTTGCGGCGCGGGCGTCACCACAGCTGGCTGCCGCAATTTCGACGGGACTTCCCCGATTTGACCAGGTTGCTCCTCAGGCGCCGAAACGGGAAGAGGCGGTCGATCAAATCGCCATGCCCCCGTTCCTGGTGCAGGGATACCGAATCCCGCAGCTTTCGGAGCACGATTTTCTCAACAAGGATGGGATGGAGGCGTTTTTGCTGAAACTTTATCCCGGAGCCAGCAACCGCGGACAGGAGCCGACACAGAATGGCCGTGTTCCGAACTATGCGGTGCTGATGTACGAGGATGACCTGCGCCTGAGGCGGATGGCGGATTTTGAGCAGGTCGTCGGTGCGATGGCGAAAACGGGGGATTCGATCGAGGCGAATAAGCTGAAGGCCATGTTGGAGGGGATCTTTCTGCGAAAGCATGATTTTCGAACCGAGGGCATGGACAAGTCCGTGAATCATTGGCGGAGGTAGGCCGGAATTGCTGAAAACACGATGGGCAGGTGACGGTGGCAAACCGGGATCTCATGGGTTTTCACCTTGTCGGTGGAATGGGTTACCGTTAGTCCGTCACGAACCAGATTCAAGCGGTGGTAGCTCAGCCGGATAGAGCAACGGTTTTCTAAACCGTCGGTCGCGGGTTCGAGTCCCGCCCACCGCGCCAGCTTATAGACAACAACTTAGGAGATTTGAGCCGGTCGAGGTAGTCGGGCTTTTCCGGCATTGGTGCCAGCTAGGTGCCAGATAAACTCGACAAACGGTGCCATCCCGTGCATTCCGGTGCCATGTCACGTGCACCGCACCCCACCATTCGCCGCTGCCCTTGGAAACAGGATCGATGGCTCGTTGACGGCCTTCGCGATGACCAGGGCAGGCGGTTCCGACGGTTCTTTGAGAAGAAGGAGGACGCCAGGACTTGGCTCGCCAATCACCGCGAGAAATCGCTGGTCGAAGGCCGCGCCGGCATGGCCTTCACCGATGCCCAGCGGGCGGACGCGCGGCACGCCTTGCAGGAGCTGGCGACGTTCCCGGGCGCGACGCTGACCGATGCCGCCCGCAACTATGCCGACTTCCTGCGCCGGACGGAACGCACGGTGCCCGTTGCTGAACTGGTCGCGATGTTCCTTGAGGCAAAAAAGGCGGACGGCCGCTCGCCGCGTTACCTGTCGGACCTTCGCGTCCGGCTCGGGGATTTCGCCGGAAGCTTTGGCGACAAGCTGACGGCAGCTGTGACCACGCGGGACTTGGACGATTGGCTCCATGGCCTGCCGGTCGGGCCGCAAAGCCGGGTGAATTACCGCCGGGTGTTGAGTGCCCTCTTCAACTTCGCCTGCGCCCGCGAGCTTGCCCGCGAAAACCCGGTGACGCGGACGGGAAAGCCCAAGGTCTTCGCCAAGGAGCCGGGGATCCTGACACCGACTCAGTTTGAGCGGCTTCTCAACGCTGCCGACGAAAGGATTCGCCCGGCGCTCGCAATCGGCGGGCTCGCCGGCCTGCGCCCTGCCGAGCTTCACCGCCTGACATGGGACGCCATCAACCTTGAAGAGCGGCATATATCGGTTTCCGCCAAGACATCGAAGACCGCCAGTCGGCGCTTGGTTCCAATTTGCGACAACCTCCTTGCGTGGTTGCTGACCGCGCCCAAGCGCGTCGGGCCGGTCATGCCGCTGTCGGAGATGATCGAACGCGGTCTTGCAATCGAGGCGCGCGAGGCGGCAGGCATCAAGACATGGCCGGCGGACGGTCTGCGGCACTCTTGGGTGTCCTATCGTTTCGCCCTCACTGGCGACGCCGCGCGGACCGCCGGCGAGGCAGGGCATGACGTCGCGGTGCTGCACAAGCACTATCGCGCACTCGCCACGCACACCGAAGCGGAACGCTGGTTTGCCATCTTTCCGGGCGGCAAAGCGGCAGAGCCAGTGCCTTTTGAACCGTCAGTTGCACAGGCCTGAATGGGAATGGATGTTCTGGCTTGCATTCACTTTCCCGTTACACCAAGTTGCATTCCGCGTAACCGGACTCGCTAACCGGAAAAGGATGTAACCGGTCTCATCCCCCGAGATGGAGCGTTCGCCCGCGCGTATCGCGGAGCCCCGTCGGACAACTGAAGTGCCCTCGTTGGCACTTCGCATCCGCAATCTCCGTTTCGAAGGGCTTGTTATGTCCGCTAATCAATTTCCATCCTTGGCCATTCAGGCCGAGTGCCTTGTGACTGATCATGAACTCGCAGAAAAACTGAGGGTATCACAAAGGTTCATTCATATTTTGCGCGCGCGAGGGCAACTTCGCGCTGTCAAATTAGGGGGAGCTTTGCGCTTCCCACTCTTCGAAAACCTCGCCCGCGTGCTCGGCACTGGCGATGCCGGCGTGAAAGGAGGACACGGAAAATGAACCGAGAAAAAAGTAGCCGCGCCCTGCCAGGGAACGCGGCCAACCTAACAAAACGGTATCAGCAACGCTGTGACAGCGGCTGCCGGCAGTCAAGCCCATCCGCCGGAAATGGAGGCCTTTCATGACTGCGTCGATTGTCTCCCCGGCACCGAACGATGAACCCGGCGATCCACTCACCGACCGAAGTATTTCCTATGTCCTCAGCGCTACCGACACCCAAACCTTTGACACGACGGTGGGCGATGCGCTGCGAACCATCAAGGAGGGCGTCTTCAGGGAGCAAATCGATGAAATCAGACTCTTACGGGATTCGACGCCCGGAGATCAGAAGGCGAGGAAAGCTGCTCTCAAGCCGTTGAAGTTGCGGTTGCGAGGCTACCTCTTTTCCGGCCTGTTCAGCGTTCGCAACGCAGAGGGACTTCTGGAGCACTCGGGTATCCTCTGCGTGGACCTTGACCATCTTGAGGACATTGCTGCCACGCGTGCCGAACTCGTCAGGGACCCGCATGTCAATGCGGTCTTCCTGTCGCCGACCGGGACCGGGCTAAAATTGCTAGTGCTGATCGACCCCCGCCGGCCGCATGAGGATGGCTACTTTGCCGCAGAGGCCTACTTCAAGCGGCAGTTCGGTCTGAAAATCGACGCACCATGCAAGGATGTGAGTCGGATCTGTTTCGTTTCGTGGGACCCCGACCTTTACTTAAATCCGAACGCGCTTCCGCTTCCTTATCCGGAGCAAGGGACCGATTCAACCGAAACAGAAGAGCCGGGAACGAATGGGAATTCTGGCGGCGATCTGATGCGGCTTCCGTGCAGCGATATCACTGTTGAACAGGTTCGGGAACTTTTGAGCTATATCCCCCCGCGTCCCCCCTACGACGATTGGCTGCGGATCAGTTCAGCGGTTTGGTCAGTTGTTTCGAAAGAGCAAGGCTGCGCGCTCCTTTCGGAATGGTCGCCGGAAGAGGAGGCGGGCGAGTACGGCAAGAAATGGGAGAACCGGCTGACTGAAATCCAGGTCGGCACGTTGATTCGTTATGCGAAGCTGAATGGCTGGCAGTCGCGAACAGGGGAATCGGCCGGATTAGCGAAGCCCTTCACCATTTGGCAGCCCGCGCAGTTCCTCGACTGGCAGCAGTCGGCAGACGCCTGTCTGCTAGGCGCGGGGCTTATCGAACGGAGCGAATTCACGTCCTTGGTTGGCATCGGAGGACTCGGGAAAAGCCGGATCTCTCTTCAGTTGGCCATTGCGCAAATCCTTTCTCGCGATTGGTGCGGACTTCCGACACACGGGGCGCCTGCGAAATGGCTCTTTATCTCACCGGAGAACGGAATTTCGCGATGGAAAATTGATCTGTCCAAGATGCTTCAAGGCTTAACCGACGCCGACCGCGCGAAAGTTGAACAGAACTTGCGGCTGTTCGCGATGACCCCGGAAGAAGACGGCGACGTTTGCCTAGCCGATCCACAGGTCTGTGCGCGCCTCGCGGCGACTCTTGCGGCCGAAAAACCTGGGGTTGTTGTATTCGATCCACTGGCGGACATGATTGCCGGCGACGAATCGAAGACAGTGGACATGGTCGAGACGCTTCGACGCCTGCGAACTATCGTATGCAAGAATGCACAGACCGCGGCTGTGCTTGTGATTCATCATTCCCGGACCGGTGCTGCGAACGTGGCGCAAGCCGGAAGCAATTTCGACGCCGGCAATTTCGCCCGTGGGGCAAAGGCGCTCTATTCGCGCGTCCGTTGTGAACTTCAACTTGCGCCGGCAGACCGGGACAATCCGAACCGGCTTGTCCTCGCATGCGGTAAGGCCAGCAATGGCCCCAAATTCGAGACGCGAGGCATCACCTTTGATCCTGAGACGTTCACCTATTCGGTTGACCCTGATTTCAGCCTCGACGCATGGCGGGATGACGTTGCCAACAAGCGGCGGGAGTCGGCCGTCAGCATCGCTGATGCCGTCGAGGCCGTCCGCGAGGCGTATCGGGGGGGCGAAGACGTATCGACGGCCGCAATCGTTGAACCGTTGAGGGCACAGACTGGCGCTTCTGCGAAGACGATTCAACGCCGCCTAAAGGAAGCCCTGTCCGGCGGATACCTCGATACCGGCAGCAAGCGCGGAACATGGCGGCTGGGCTGCAAACCCATCAAATGAAACTCGGGACACGTTCAGGACATGTCTCGGGACAGTCTCTAAGTTGTCCCGAAACCGAAGTTGAGGACACGGGACAAACACCCCGTAGGGGTTTGTCCTGTCCTGAACTTCCGGGGCAACGGGTATCGTCACTCAAGCTGTTTTTTCAAATCTGCAACCGTTCAACACAGAAAGGAACCATGTCAGTCCTCAATTCAAGAGCCATCTACTTCCCCTACTGTCTTCACCAACTCGATGACAAGAGCTGGATTGTCCTGAATCGTAATCACAAGCCACTTGGCTCCGGACCCGCGGCCTTTGCGAATTTCGAGGACATTGATCCCGAGATACGGATCGCAAGGATTACACCGAACCAAGCCCGTCAGCTATCCTCCTTAGGGGACGCCGGTGGGGCCGGGAGAATCTACCTCTATAACGACGGCTGCATTCCCACCGACAACAGAAAGAACATGGCGGGGTATTTGAAGCGGCTGTCGGTCTTGATGAAACTCAAGCAGGTCAAAACATGTAAGGCTTTCCAGCGCAAAACGGCGTGACTCTGCGACGTGCTAGGCGTATCTACCAATCAACGACAGAATATGAATGATCAACTACAGAACAACGACAGGCGGAAGATCGAAAGACTTTACCTTTCCGGCGTGAAGCCGACGGAGATTGCCCGAAAGGTTGGCATGAAACCGGCGAGCCTGCGGCAACACCTCTACCGGGAAGGGCTGACCAAGCGCCGGGATGAAATCGAGGCGGTGAAGCAGCGCACGGTTGTGGAGGTTCTGGAGAAACTGCGGAAGAACAGCGTTGAGGATTTCGAGGCCGTGCTCGGGTTGCTGGGCGACGGGATGAAGATCGACGCCAGGAGGCTGCGCGACGGGTGGCGTTTGGTCGACAACGCGGCCGGGGCGGCGAGCCTGCTGCGGGCGAAGACACTGCTCCAGAGCCAAGTGCTCCGGTTATACGGCACGGAGAAAGCCGACGGTTGCCAACCGCCGCCGCCCGCCGTGGATCTCAGCTTGTTTGTCCTGCCTCGGGACTGGCCTGTCGTGCCCCTATGCAAGCGGCGGGAGCCTGTCGACGTAAAGCGAATAGACTCAGGAGGAAGCGGCAAGGCTGTCGAAGGGATCCAACCCTAAAAGGCCTCGGCTAACGCTTCGTCCGGCGCCACTCCCTCATTGGGCTACCATCAGGATCAAGGCTGATGAGCTGGTCACCGATCAGGGTTAGTCTCAAACAAACGACATTGTCCCCTTTGCCAAGGTCTGCCCTGTATCGTCCCCGCCCTAGGCGAACCACTCGCCCAATAATGCGCTTCCGGGTGCCGTTGTCGATTTGACCAGAGAGTTGCAGCATTCCATCCTCAAAAATGTCGATGTAGCTGGAAGGTGGGTCGGGCGACACCCAAGATCCGTACACAGAGCAGCCAAAGAGGTCGGATCGCTCGTAAATGGCGATGCTCGCACTCGTGAGCACAATACCAAAGAGAAACCAAATCACGGCCCCGGCATCGAATCTGGCAAGCCGGCGGAGCATAGAAGGAACCGCCAATGGGCGGAAGGCTGGAATCGCGGACAGGGCATCAGCTGGGGCTTTGCTTGTGTGATCCTGGGCGGATGCAAGGGATTTTGGGAGAAATGAGAACCGCGCCATCGTTTGAGCGAGCACTCCCTCAAGGCGAGGGAGGAATGACTTCTTGTTGAATTGGTGAACAAGCTCACGGCCCGAAAAGACGAGACGTTCAAATCGCCTTTGATGCAAAAGCCCCGATTCGCCACCGGCACTTTCTTGCTCTGCTCGACTGAATCGAAGTATTCTGGAATCGGGGTGAATCGCGTGGACCAGAGCAAGTGCATCCTCGCTGCTCTCGGCTTCAACCCTGCTATGATGCTCGTGGCCGCGCGGCATCAAAATAGTGTATTGGAATGTCTGCACGCGGCGAACCTGTCATTTGTTCTCGGATTCCTGCGTGTCTGTGATGCTCGCCCGGTAGGCCGAAAACTGTCCAAGGGATCCCCGGACCAAGATGCCCAGCCGATTGACCCACTCAATCGCCGTTTTGTGGATTCTTTCTCCGGACTGCTTCAGTCCTTGAGAGTCCTCGATTGTCGGGGTGATCGTGTCCGCCCCAACGCTCATCCGAACGCGGAGGTAATACCCTCCTCTTGTACACCCAAAGACGACGGCGCGATCCTCGACGCTCTCGATATACCATTGCCCGCGGGGTGCATACTGTCCCGCGTATCGGACACCGAAGGCAGCGCCTAGTGCGGCATTGGTCATCTTCTCCCAGTTCTTCCAGCCGTCGCCGGCGGCTTCGCCGGATACGGCTCGGGCGAGTGCGATCTTCGCGTCACGCGGGCTCAGATTCCGGGGGATGGCGATGGACTTGATTCCTTCGATGCTTGTCGTCGTGCAGCCGACAAACAGCACTGCGAAAACGAGAGCCAGAAGCTTTGGGGTGCGCGGGGTCATGATGGATTCGAGTATATGCTGCCTGACAAGCAGCGGCGATGAGTTTTTCGACTGGTGCGTTCGCCTGGGGGCAGAGCAACAAAACGCCTGGGCGAAGACTAGCCACGCCAGAAGGCGCCGGGCAACGATAGAATGCACACGGCTGTGTGTATCAATCGGGGCACCTGGTTCGGTAGGATTGGGTCTTGCCCTTCGACCCGACAATTGCCTTTGGTCGCGTGCTGCGGAGTTACCGCGAGCAGAAGGGCTGGAGTCAGCTCAAGCTCGCAGAGGCGGCGGACCTGCACATCAACGCCGTCGGACTCATCGAGCGCGGCCAACGCAGCCCGAACCTGCCGACGATCTTTGCCCTTTGTCGCGCGCTAGGCGTGCCGGTGTCGAGATTCATGGCGGCCGTCGAGGACGCGGCGCACTGAGCGGGGGCGAGGATTGCCGGAAGCTGAATTCTCGGGCGGCGCGGTGTGTTGGCGGCGCACGCAAGGTGGACCGGCGGGGGCGAATCCCGGGGGGTGAGGGCCGCCGGGGGACCATCCAGCCGACCATGCCCGCCCGGCATCAAAGGCGACAATGCCAAATTGAGGCGAGAAGTCTTGAGTTCGGCCTCTCTATTTGGCTGCACTGGCGGAGCGAAGATCCATAAAGAAGAAGCCCCTTACGGCCAACAAGAAGCCCTGAAGTGTGAAAATCATCCTCTATGCTCTGGTGCTCCTTGGCATCCCCAATCTCGTTGGCATGCTGTTTGGAGCGTTGCCCCTCCTCCTCACCGAGATCGTTCGGCGGAGACGCGGCTCGCAAACTCGTCAGAGTGCGCAGTTGAACGCAATGCTGACAGGTTTCCTGTGCGGGACGGGATGCGCCATCACCGATATCGCGTTGGTCCGACTCTTTGGCGGAAACGCGCCGGTGTTCGGTTTGCCTACGATCTCAAGCATTTGGGCGCTGTTCCTCTCGATCAGGAGATCGAAAATGGAGGCATGGACTAGCGTAGTCGCCATTTTCGGGGTCTGGACGATTTGGTGGCTTTGGCTTTGCATATAGAAAGGGGTGACCGGAGCCGAATTCACGGGCGGCGCGGTGTGTTGGCGGCGCACGCATGAATTGACCGGCCGGGGGCAAACCCGGAGGGTGGGGTCCACCGCCGGGGTTCTGGCCTGTCGCGGAGGGCGTACCCGCCGGCGGTCGCTTGATCCCGCGCGCCGCGAGGCGTGGGAAAGCCGGTGCCAGATAGGTGCCAGATAAAGTGCATCAAATCGCAGTCGGGTGCATTCCGGTGCATTTCTCATAGGAGGAGAGAGAAATCTTCCCTCGGCGAAAAATGGATTTCTAAACCGTCGGTCATGGGTTCGAGTCCCATCCACCGCGCCAGTTTTCGCCCCCGGGCGAAAACTGTAGCGCAATCATCTCATCCCGGTTGGTGGCAGCAAGGCCAGCGCCTCGCGCGGGGAGAACACGCCCACACCATGACGAGCTGTCCGGGGATAATGCCTCCCGTTGCCCGTTACCAGAATCTGGTCAGGTGTGGACGCTGCGACCTCAAGAAAAGGTGTATCGCCGGGATCGGGCAGAGGCGGCAACGCTGAAGTCGGTATCACGATCTCCCCAAAACGGGCGATCACCCCGAAGAGGTCCGCAACTTCTGAAGCGGTGAACCCGAATTTGGCCCGGCTGAGGACTTGCTGGTATTCGTGGAGAATGCGGGGATCGTAGGCTAAGAGATACCGGCCGTCACCGAGCGCATCCCATAGCTTGGCGGGCGGTCCTTGCGAACTCAGGAGGGCCGAAACAAGGACATTCGTGTCCAGCACCCAGAGCGGTTTCACGGCTGACGGACCTGACGGCGAGCCGAACGGACTGTCGCGATCTCAGCATTGACTGCCTTGAGGCTCATCATGTCCGCACCGGCGGCCCTGGCGCTGGCGCGCATGCGCTGCGTGACCTGCGCGAAGCCCAGCCGGTTGAGCGCCGCCATGTCGGCGTCGATGTTTTCCGGGTTTGCCTTGATGACATAGGCGGCCGGCACGCCATTCTGGGTAACGATCAATGTTCCTGACTTCCGCAGTTTGCGCAGCAAGGACCCGGTCTTGGCCGACCAGTCGCGGAGAGGAACGAACGTATTCATGCGCCTAATGTCGTGCAATTGCACAACACTGTCAAGTGGCAGTGGCTCTCGGACGGCTCCACGCTGACGGAGCAAGACGCAATCCGGGTTCCTGGCGTGGAGGAAAAACTGCATCCGGCGCTTGCGGCCGTCCGGAGGAATTTCGTCGAGCTCAAGGACGGGACACGGCTCCATTTCTTCGAGCCGATGATGACGCCAGTGAAAATCGAGGAACCCAAAAAGGCTGAGGAGAATGCGGCACTTGGGCCGGCGGTAGTTCCGGACGATCCGCAGTCAACGTATTTGCCGCCGGATAAAGACGGCGTTGCGCGGTTACGGCACCCGGGGAAGCTTGGTGAGCCGGTGTACTTCGAATTCCCTCCGTGATTCGTGCGGGCTGTTCGTGAGGATTGAGCGCTCGGGGCTAGGCCGTGCGCAACCGGGCGGCGGCTCGCAGCAGCGAGGGGCCGTAGGCGCAAAAAGGGGGGCACGGGGCGGCGAGCAGCACCGGGTCGGCGGAGCAAGCGAGCGTTTCGCGCGATGGCTGCGAGCGGCAACACGAGAGCGACCGGCGGACCGAGCAGGGCAGGCGTCCCGTGCGGGTAGTGGAAGAGGCGGGAGCCTATGGCACAGCCAGCGGTGCTGAGTCGTAACCTGAGACGCTATTACAGGCAGCGACAATCCGATGATCTGACATGGAAACAGTTGACATCAAAATCCGCGACCTGACCCCTTCCGGGCTGCCCCTTCCGGGCTGCCTTGGCTCTACTCGGGGACGGTGGATCGAGTAATAAACCATGAAAAGTTCATGTTGACTGCAAGGCATGGAAACCCCATTCGATTTACACCCCTTGGTTTACCCCTGCGTGAACTTAAAACTACTCCACCGCTACAGGGCGTCGGCAAAGTCCTTATCCAGCAAAGGGCATGTTTGTTTTGTCAACGTTGTCCTGTTTCTTTGTGGCGCTTACGTTCCTCTTCAGAAGTTATTGGCCTTTTCTGTTTCTGGCGGCCTGACGCGCATTTTTTCCGTGGACGCAGGAATTTGGGCCAAATTCATTCTGATCATGGTGGTGTCGTACGCCGTTCTCATGCGGATAATCCTGTTCGTCGTGGAGGCCTTCCCAGCATTTATCTCTAAAACTCCTTCTCCGGAATGCATAAATCATTGTGTATTAAGAATTAACGAAGAAATTACAGAGCATCTGAATAGCGTTATTGCCGAGCCCGATAAGCTAGATGCAAATCTTTTACTGTTACATCGTTTCAAGGTGAACGTCGGTTTGGTCGTCGGAGATTTGGCTACACACTCGCAAAGGGCCTTTTCATCGATAAAGGTAAGTAACCACGATATTTTCATAAGTGTTTATCAAGTAGAAGGATTCGAAAAAGAAAATTGGGAGCCAAAGGTGCTTGAGTATGTCACACACTGGCACTTGCAAAGCGATTTGGTAGCTACCCGGAGCATAATGATCGATGATCCAGCTTACAGCGCCTATGAATGCGTCAAAGCCATCCGGTCTGGATTAGGGACAGTTATTTTGTTGGATGGCTCGGGGTATGCTCCGAGCCGATTTCGGCGCAACGAAACGGTAAAACATTACGTAGGTTTCAGGTTGGAGCACGAACGAAAAACAATTGGAATGATCAACATTGAATTTCACAACCACACCTACTTTACCGATGAGGGGTTGATGACGGATTTCGTCGAGAAAGAGATGATAGCGTTCCGCTACCTGATCGAGTATCAGTTCTTGAAGAGAAAATTTTTTACCACGATTCAAAAAAACTTACCGAAAACGGGAGGCGACCATGCCTGAAAGCAATGATAATAAGACATTTACTACCAACGAGTTAAAAGATTTCCGGGAAGAGAACCAACGACTATTTGAAGAACTCGAGCGCATGAGAGAATCGCTTGCCAGGCAAATCAAGGTCGATTCAGGCAAGGCCGTCTTCATCCCTGAAAGAAAGCGCCGTGCTGCAGTGGCTTGAGCGGCGTCGGCTTATGGGCCGATCATGCTGTCGGCGATGGGCGCCCTGATTGTTGTTTCTGGTGGCTGGGTGGCCATGAGAATTCGTCAACTCATGGTCAGTGACTAGATGTAAGGTATTGACGGACAACAAAACCGGATCGGTTTTCGAGTTGGATGCTGTATGGTTTTTGTCGGTTTTGTCAACGGATGGTCAACCAGTTTTCTAAGTCATTGATGATAAGATGCGACGGGACGGTTTTCTAAACCGTTAGACGCGGGTTCGAGTCCCGCCCACCGCGCCACTTTCAGAGGTAAATCGGGAAGGCGAAGGAATCGCGGCCAGTGCAGATTGTGCAACGATAGCTAAAAAACTGTTGGTCGCGGCTTCTGATACTGCAGCCGCCGACATCCGGTGCACTTCGATTTCACTCGGTGAATCGTGCTGCGCCTTGCGCATTGCGCGGTGATTGAGCGCGCGGGGCTAGGCCGTGCGCAACCTGGGCGGCCGCTCGCAGCAGCGAGGGGCCGTAGGCGGCAAAAAGGGCGAACGGGGCGGCGAGCAGCACCGGGACGGCGGAGCGAGCGAGCGTTGCGCGCGATGGCTGCGAGCGGCAACACGAGAGCGCCCGGCGGACCGAGCAGCGCAGGCGTCCCGCGCGGGTGAGGTACTGCGGATGGTCTACATCGAGGGCCGAACGCACAAAGAGGCAGGCATCCGGCCGGCGTCATGCTCGGTGTCACTAATCAACTGCGCAGCCGATGAAAACCGGGGTCAAACTCGCATCCGGCAGACGGACGGAATTGCGTCTGGCGACACGCAACCAGTAGCGTTCTGAGCCGGGAAAAGGTTGTGTCACCAACTCCACGAGCAACGTTTTGCCTCATAGTCCCTCAGTGAGATCCGAAAACGTGGTTTCAGCCATGGCATGGCTCCAAAAGAGGGTTCCCCCCCCCGATTATCACAACCCAGTAATTGCTTGATCGATGCGAGAAAAGGGCGTAAACGCTCAGTTATATAACCACTAGGCGTTTGGCGTATTATGAAGATCCCGCCACCCGAAGAATATCAAACGGAAAAGAGCTACATGAGTTTCTTGCTGCGCTCATATCCTAAGTTATCTTCGTTTATAGATGAGGCTCACGGTAATTTACTAGTCATTTACGGGCTAAACTATTCTGCGAATGATCTTTACGAGGAGCTTCTTGAAGTCCTCCCTGGAGACGAGTTAAGCATAGAATATGCTGTCTTAAAGCAAAGAGTCGTCGAGCGCGTGCGGTCCGTTCTCACAGCCCAGAAACGTTTTGTCTTTGCCAAGGACGCATTGCTCGCCCTGTCTTTCCGCGATGAGGATGACGTTATGGATAGAGTTGTTCTTTGCCAAGCGGAGACAGTCTTTCCGAACAAAGTCGATGTTCGTCTATTTGTCTATGAGCAGAGACTTTTCGGTGGTTACCATTATGTCCTCAGTAAAGAGCATAAGGAAGTCTCACTCGATCTGCTACCGCTGGAGTATCTTCTCTATATTCTACGGGAGACCGACAAGATCGCCTAACTCCAGCCATCGCTGCCAATTCGGCAGTCGGTCACGCCTCGTGCTGGGGCACGAGTCGTGCCCGCCAGCCTCATGGCAGGCGTAGTGTTCGGCGAGAATAACGCCACACCATGAACCCAGATCGCCAGATTCGCTTTCTCTATCCCCCAATCTTGATTCTCGCGTTTTCCGCATGGGCTGTTCTCGCGGACCCTGAGTTAGGCCCGAAGTTTATGGCTCTTTTGTCCAAGTTAGATTCACATTATGGAGGATTTGGAGCATTAGTTGCCGGCAGCAGTGGAATCCTAATCGTCGGGTTTGTATTCGGCACCATTACGTTCCTTATGTTGCGACTCATCTTTGCCATTTGTGGTTTACGCACACACGAAGTCCCTGTTTCTGGCAATTGCAGATCTAGAATCTGGACCGCGCTGATGCCGAGTTCGGTTGTGGAACACAGAAAGATCTTGTTTGCAACGGCCTATTTGCATTTCGGCGTTTGCCCTAAAGAAGTAGCTGAGTGGATAAATCGGCGTTGGAACGCGTTTAATGTTTCAGCGAACATCTTTTTTGGCATTGCCATTGTGATGGCCTTTGGGGGCTGCTCTAAGCTGGTTCATCCCCCATCATACTGCTGGTTCACAGTCGGTGCCGTCGCGATGTCCCTTACCCTTGTGAATGCCATCTTCGCCTGGAGGGAGGCGATGGGTATGGTGACTTTCTGCGCAGAGATTCACAGCAATAAGGCCAAGGAGAAGAAAGAGCCGAACCCAGCGACCACTGCGAATGGCCTTGGCTGTCATGCTGACTGCCAAGCAGCCGTCGCGCCTCCGCCCGGCATCGCAGGTCTTTAGCATTGATGGATCCATCTAGACCTAGCGGTGGAAGCCGTGTGTAGCATAGCGGAGAATGCCCCGCCGGCCGGAAACTGCGCGTGGCGTTCTGGAAAATCGCTAGGAATCCTAACCCGAAATCGCTTTGGCACGTTGGTTGCCAGCGGTTTGGTCAAGGTGTGGTCAAGGTGTGGTCAAGGGTGCGACGCAAGACGTTGATAGACAACAAAACCTGGTCGGTCTTCGAAACCGATGTCGGGCGGTTTTGTCGGTTTTGTCAACGGATGGTCAACCAATTTTCTAAGTCATTGATGATAAAACGTTACAGGGCGGTTTTCTAAACCGTCGGTCATGGGTTCGAGTCCCATCCACCGCGCCAGTTTTCGCCCCCGGGGCGAAAACTGGTGCGCAATCATCTCATCCCGGTTGGTGGCAGCAAGGCCAGCGCCTCGCGCGGGGAGAACACCCCCACACCATGACGAGCTGTCCGGGGATAATGCCTCCCGTTGCCCGTTACCAGAATCTGGTCAGGTGTGGACGCTGCGACCTCAAGAAAAGGCGTATCGTCAGGATCGGGCAGAGGCGGCAACGCTGCGGTCGGTATCACGATCTCGCCAAAACGGGCGATCACCCCGAACAAATCAGCCACTTCTGGAGCAGTAAACACGAACTTCGGGCGGCTGAGGTCTTGCTGGTATTCGTGGAGGATCGGTGGGGCGACGGAGTCGGCATTTCCGATGTGTTGTCGACGACTCAATCCGGCCATTCATCGTGACTACGAAACCTGCGCCGTGCACCGCCCGCCAAACCGGGTAAGGTTGGTTTCAGCCTGACTATTCGCCGCTGTTTAATCAAGTTCCGCTCTCCTTTCTTCATGAACCAACCCAGCCCCCCAACCCGGCATCCTGCGTTCTGGGTGCCTTCGCTCTACCTCGCCATGGGCGTCCCGAACGCCACGGTCGCAGTGGTGTCGACGATCATGTACAAGAATCTCGGCATCTCGAACATCGACATCGTGCTCTACACGAGCCTGATGTACTTGCCGTGGGTGCTGAAGCCGTTCTGGGCGCCGTTTCTCGAACCGTATCTCACCAAGCGCCGCTGGGTGCTCACAATGGAGTTTCTCATGGCGGCCGTGATCGGGTTGGTGGTTCTTGTGCTGCCCCTGCCGGGTTTCTTCCGCCTCTCCCTCGCGTTGTTTTGGATCACGGGATTTGCATCTGCGACGCAAGACATCGCCGCTGATGCGATCTATCTCACGACGTTGCCGCAGAAGGATCAGGCGAAATGGATGGGGCTGCAGGGGATCTGTTGGAATTGCGGCAGCCTTCTGGCCACCGGTCCGCTGGTTGTTGTCACGGGGAAACTGCATGACGACTACGGCTGCGATTGGACGCGCGCGTGGATGGTCGTGATCGGACTGCTGGCCGGTCTCATGTTGCTCTTTGGCCTGTGGCACACCTGGACATTGCCGGAGGGTGAACCCTCGGCGTTGCACGGCGGCGGGATGGTCGGGGCCTGGAAGGCGCTGGACGAGACGTGGATCACATTCTTCCAGAAGAAGAGCATCTGGATGATGCTCCTCGTTGTGTTCATGTACCGATTCGGCGAAGGCTTCATCGAGAGGTTCGGACCGTTGTTTCTGATGGATCCGCGCTCGGTTGGCGGGATGGGGTTCAACAACCAGGCGATCGGCAGCATCTATAACACCTACGGCACGATCGGTTTCCTCGCCGGCGCGCTGGTCGGCGGACTGTTCGCAGCGAAGTTCACGCTTCGGCGCTCCTTCTTCTTCATGGCCGTTGCACTCAATGTTCCGCACGTCACGTATTATTACCTCAGCCATGCGATGCCCAACAACATGGCCATGGTCTCGATCATTGTGACAATTGAGAAATTCGGATTCGGCTTTGGCTCGATTGGACATATGCTCTACATGATGCAGCAGATCGCGCCGGGGCCGTTCAAGATGTCCCATTACGCCTTTGCGACCGGCGTGATGGCGTTGACCAAGATGTCAACCGGCTGGATCAGCGGGCCGATCTACGAATTCTTCCACCACAACTACCCCAACTTCTTCTTCTTCGTCCTGCTCGCCTCGATTCCCCCAATTCTGCTCGCCTGGTTCGCCCCGTTTCCGCAGCCGGACAACGGGGCAGCGCCGGCGGCGGAGGAGGGAAACCTGTAGCCGGGCGTCCCGACCCTGGCCCAACCTCCTTTCGCCGCCAGCCAGTGAAAATGAAACCGGCCTCCCTCGCACCCAATTCGCGCATCGACCTCATCGACGCGTTGCGCGGCTCGGCCCTGTTCGGAATCCTCCTGCTGCATTCGATCGAGCACTGGGATTTCACGCGCTATCCTCCGAATCCCCCGGCGTGGTTGAGGGCACTCAACGCGCAGACCCACGACCTCGGCTTCTTCCTGTTCGGTGGCAAGGCATATGCAATCTTCGCGATGATGTTTGGCGTCAGCTTCTTTCTGATCCTGGACCGGTGGTCGCAACGCGGGATCAATTTCCGGGGGAGGTTTCTGTGGCGGCTGACGGTGCTCGCGGCGTTCGGTTTTCTGCACGGCATCATCTACACTGGCGACATCCTGCTGGTGATCGCCGTGCTGGGCTTGCCGCTCGTCTTCTTCTACAAGCTCGGCAACCGCGCCCTGGCCTGGATCTCCGTGGCGCTGGTGCTGCAGTTCCCGTCGTTGTGGGAAACGGGCCGCGTGCTCTTTGAGCATGGCTATCAGTTTCCGCAACCCCGCCACTGGGCGATCTACGGCCATCTCTGGGGTGTCTACTCAAACGGGACGTTTCTCGATGTGATCCGGACCAACCTGTGGGAGGGCCAGCTGGCGAGGATCTGGTGGACAATCGAGTCGGGGCGCTACACGCAGATGATGGGTCTGTTCGTGTGGGGCCTGCTGCTGGGCCGGGCACGTGTCTTCGAGGATGCCGCCCGCTCCGTGAGGGTGGCCAAGCAGGCGCTGTTGTGGGGGGCAGTCGGGTTCGCGATCCTCTTTCCGATCAAGCTGCACCTGGGCGGCTGGGGTCTCCGCGACATGGGGCTGTACGTGACCGACAACCTGGTCTCTTCCTATTGCAACATCGCGCAGATGGCGGTCTGGTCCGGCGGTTTTGTGCTGCTCTACCAGTGGGCCAGGGCCCGGGCGGCGCTGAATCTGTTCGCGCCGTACGGCCGGATGAGCCTCACGTGCTACGTCACCCAGGCGCTCGTTGGCGTGCCGCTTTTCTATGGCTACGGGCTGGCCCTCTACCGTTACGTGGGGCCGTTCTTCAGCGTGCTCGGCGCCCTGGCCTATTTCGCGATCCAATGCACTGCCGCCCACCTCTGGTTGCGGCGCTTCCACTACGGACCGCTGGAATGGCTGTGGCGCGCCTTCACATTCTGTTCGTTCGCCACGCCGATGCGCAAGACCCGGACTGCCCCGCCCGCCGGGGTGGAAGATGTCGCTGCACGGGTTGGCCATCATCGTGGCAGTTGTCGTGTTCGGAACGATCGTTGTGAAGACGGAATTGTCACGGGAGAATCTGATCCAGCAGGATGACTGCCTCCGGCGCCCCGGGGCCAGGATGCGCTCGGTCAGAGGGCGAGCTTCGGAAGGCCAAGCCGGTGCTCCGGCCTCGGGACTTGCTTCGAGGCGGAGATTCACCTAGAGAGCTGGCGCGTTCCACTTGCCATGCCAGCGCAAAATCCCCGTGCAGGAAACTCGCCCCGGAAACTCATCCCCATTTGGCGCGCAGACTGGCAGCGGCTGATGTGTGCTGCCGTCCTGGCGGCCGGGACGATCGCGGTCTATGGCCGGACGTTTCACGTTCCGCTGCTTTTCGACGACTATCGCAGCATTGCCGACAACCTGACGATCCGGCATTGGAGCACCGCGTTCTGGCCCCCGCTCAACACGACCGCGTGCGGCCGGCCCATCCTGAATCTTTCCCTGGCGCTCAACTATGCCGTCAGCGGGACGGCGATGTTGAGCTATCATGTCCTAAACCTGGCGATCCATGTTTTGGCGGGGCTGACTCTGTTCGGAATCATCCGACGGACCCTTCGACTCTGCTCAGGGCAGGCCCTTCGACTCCGCTCAGGGCAGGCCCTTCGACTCTGCTCAGGGCAGGCCCTTCGACTCCGCTCAGGGCAGGCCCTTCGACTCCGCTCAGGGCAGGCCCTTCGACTCTGCTCAGGGCAGGCCCTTCGACTCCGCTCAGGGCAGGCGCTCGCGAGGCGGGGGGACGGTGACGCCGTTCTCATCGGCTTCTCCGCGGCGCTTCTTTGGACGCTGCATCCCCTGCAGACCGAAGCGGTGACCTATGTCGTCCAGCGCGCGGAGTCCCTCATGGGGCTTTTCTACCTGCTCACCGTGTATTGCTTTATCCGGGTTGTCGAAGCGGACGTTCGCAACCAACGTCTCTGGTCCACCCTCTGCGTCGCCGCGTGTCTCCTCGGCATGGCTACCAAGGAAGTGATGGCATCCGCTCCGCTGATCGTTCTGCTCTATGACCGGACCTTTGTGGCGGGATCGTTTCGGGAGGCATGGCGGCGGCGCCGGGTTCTGCATGTGACGCTGGCGGCAACCTGGTTGCTGCTGGCCGGTCTGGTGGTGGGCTCGGGTTGGGATCGCAACGGCACGTCCGGTTTCGCTGCCGGCATCACGCCGGGAATGTATTGGCTGACGCAGTGCGCGGCCGTCGCCCGTTATCTGTGGCTTTCGGTGTGGCCCCATCCGCTGGTATTCGATTACGGCCTGGGGGTCATTCACCATGCGGCCGACGTTGGGCCGGAGGCCGGGTTGATTGGATTGCTGTTTGTCGGCACCGTGATTGCGCTCTGGTGCCGGCCGGCCTGGGGTTTTTTGGGGGCCTGGTTTCTTTTGATCCTGGCTCCGACCAGCTTGGTGCCCGTGGTAACCCAGCCCATGGCCGAGCACCGCATGTACCTGCCGCTGGCGGCGGTAATCGTGGCTGCGGTCGCCGGTCTGCACGCTGTGATGCAGAGACCACGGGACAACGGACCACAGGACCACGGACCACGGGACCACGGACCACAGGACCACGGACCACAGGACCACGGACCACGGGACCACGGACTGGTTGCCTTGTGGTCTGCGGCCCTGCGGTCCTGTGGTCTTATGGTCTGTGGTCCTGTCGTCTCTGTGGTCCTCGTTTTCGCACTCGGACTGGGGTTGCTCACGGCGCGGCGCAACCAGGATTACCGGAGTGAACTTGCCCTCTGGAACGACACGGTGGCAAAGCGGCCGGACAACGAGCGGGCGCATAACAATCTGGGCCTCGCTTTGGCGCAGATCCCGGGGCGCCTGAATGATGCGATCGCCGAATATGAAGAGGCGCTGCGCCTGAAGCCGGATCTGGCCGAGGCGCACAATAACCTGGGTCGCGCCTGGGCGCAGACGCCGGGCCGGCTGAATGACGCGATCGCCCAGTATGGGGAGGCGCTGCGCGTGAAGCCGGATTATGCCGACGCCCACAACAGCCTGGGCCTCGCCTGGGCGCAGCTGCCGGGCCGGTTGCAGGATGCGATCATCCAGTATCAAGCGGCGCTGCGCCTGAGACCGGACAATGCCGAGGCACACAACAATCTCGGCCTCGCCTGGGCGCAGTTGCCGGGGCGGCAGGACGAAGCCATCGCTGAATATGGGGAGGCGCTGCGCCTGCAGCCGGATTATGCAGAGGTCCATAACAATCTGGGCCTGGCTTTGGCGCAGAAACCTGGGCGACTGAACGACGCGATCGCCCAGTATGAAGACGCGCTGCGTTTGAAGCCGGAGTTTGCTGAGGCGCACAACAATCTGGGCCTCGCCTGGGCGCAGCTGCCGGGGCGGCTGAATGACGCGGTCGCCCAGTATGGGGAGGCGTTGCGCCTGAAGCCGGAGTTCGTCGAGGCGCACAATAACCTGGGCCTCGCGTGGTCAAAGCTGCCGGGGCGGCTGCCGGATGCGATCGCCCAGTATGAGGAAGCGTTGCGACTGAAGCCAGATTCGGCCGAGGCGCACTACAACCTGGGCAATGCCTGCCTGAAGATGCCGGGCCGCCTGAATGACGCGATCGTCCAGTTCAAGGAGGCATTGCGCCTGAAAGGGAATGTTGCACCGGCATGGCACAATCTCGGAGTGAGCTGGTTCCAATTGGGAAATCTGGCTGAGGCGGAGGCCGCCTTCCGGGAGGAGGTGCGCCTGTCGCCCGACGATCCTGTGGCCCGGCAGGCGTTGGCCACGACTCTTCAGCAAACCCGAGGCCATTGAACAACGGACACTGGGAAGTGAGCATTCATTCCTCGGGGCTTGCCGCGAGGAGCGGCGATGCCTAGCCTGCGCATTTCATGGAGATGCGGCGCCCTCGCCGCGTACGGCTCAAAAGAACGCGACGAGGGTGTCGCGTCTCCAAGACACAGCGTGTATCACAGGATCATTCTGAGTGTAGAATATCCGGCCTGGACAGCCGGCGTATTCCGCGTGCCATGCCAGCGCAAATTCCCCCTGCCGGAACCCCAGTCGTGAAACGAATCACGGGATCGCGCGTGGATTGGAGGGGGTTGTTGTGCGGGTCCGTTCTGGCGGTCGCAGCGATCGCGGTCTACAGCCGGACGTTTTCGGTCCCGCCACTTTTCGACGACGATGATGCCATCGTCAACAATCTGACGATCCGGCACTGGAGCACTGCGTTGTTGCCTGCGATCAACACGACCGCGACCGGGCGGCCGATCCTGAATCTGTCGCTGGCATTCAACTACGCCATCGGTGGGACGGCGATGTGGAGCTATCATGCCGTGAATCTGGCGATCCATATTCTGGCCGGGCTGACTCTGTTCGGAATCGTCCGGCGGACCCTTCGACTCTGCTCAGGGCAGGCCCTTCGACTCTGCTCAGGGCAGGCCCTTCGACTCTGCTCAGGGCAGGCCCTTCGACTTCGATCAGGGCGGGCGCTCGCGGGGTGGATGGACGGTGACGCCGTTCTCATCGGCTTCTCCGCGGCGCTTCTTTGGACCTTGCATCCGCTGCAGACCGAAGCGGTGACCTACGTCATTCAGCGCGCGGAGTCGCTCATGGGGCTGTTCTATCTGCTCACCGTGTATTGCTTCATCCGCGCCGTTGGCGCGGATGTAAGCGGCCCGCTCGCGGGCCGCGCTCCGAGCGAGCGCAATCCTCGGTTGCGGTGGAATCAGGGACATTTCCAGACTATCGGTGATTCTGGAGGCTTCCCGAATGTAGCGAAGGCTGCCGACGCTGAAAACGACCGAAGTGCGTCATGGATTTGGTTCGCGCTCTGCGTCTGCGCCTGCCTCCTCGGCATGGGAACGAAGGAAGTGATGGTCTCCGCGCCGTTGATCGTGCTGCTTTACGACAGGACCTTCGTGGCGGGCTCGTTTCGGGAAGCCTGGCGCCAGCGCTGGAGGATGCACGCGGCACTGGCGGCAACCTGGCTTCCGTTGGCTGGGCTGGTTGCGGGCAGCGGATGGGATCGCAACGGCGCGTCCGGCTTTGACGTTGGAATCAGGCCGTGGGCGTATTGGCTGACCCAGTTCGAGGCGGTCAGCCGCTATCTCTGGCTGTCGGTGTGGCCCCATCCGCTCGTCTTCGAATACGGCACGTTCTGGGTGAAAAACGCCGCGGAGGTGGCGCCGTGCGCGCTCGTGCTTGTGGGGCTGGCGGTGGCGGTGCTGGTCGCGCTGTGGCGGTGGCCTGCGCTGGGTTTCCTGGGTGCTTGGTTCTTCGTGATTCTTGCGCCCACGAGCCTGATGCCCGGCCGGGTCCAGATGATCGTCGAACACCGGATGTACCTTCCGCTCGCAGCGGTAATCGTGGCTGCGGTCGCCGGTCTGCACGCTGTGATGCAGAGACCACGGGACAACGGACCACAGGACCACGGACCACAGGACCACGGACAACAAGACCACGGACAACAGGACCACGGACCACAGGACCACGGACCAGTTGCCCTGGGGTCTTGTGGTTCTGTGGTCCGTAGTCCTGTGGTCTTTGTGGTCCTTCTTCTGGCGCTCGGACTTGGCCTGCTCACGGCGCGGCGCAACGAAGACTACCGGAGTGAACTGGCCATTTGGAGCGACACCGTGGCGAAGCGGCCGGACAACGAGCGGGCGCGCAACAACCTTGGCCTCGCGTGGTCGAAGATGCCGGGGCGGCTTGACGACGCGGTTGCGCAGTATGAAGCGGCGCTGCGGCTGAATCCGGATTATCCCGAGGCGCACAACAACCTGGGCATCGCCTGGGCCCAGATGCCGGGGCGACTAAACGATGCGATTGCCGAGTTTCAGGAGGCGCTGCGCCTCCAACCGGATTCCGCCGAGGCGCACACCGACCTCGGGGGCGCCCTGTTGAAGATCCCAGGCCGGTTGAGCGATGCGATCGCACAGCTCGAAGAGGCGGTTCGCGTGAAGCCGGATTATGCGGAGGCGCACACGAATCTGGGTCTTGCCTGGGCCCAAATGCCGGGGGGGCTGAGTGCCGCGATCGCCGAATTTGAAGAGGCGTTGCGCCTGCAACCGGACGATGCCGAGGCGCACAACAACCTCGGCGTCGCGTTGGCGGAAATGCCCGAAAGGCTGGATGCCGCGATCGCCCACTATGAAGCGGCGCTGCGGCTGAATCCGGATTATCCTGAGGCGCACAACAATCTGGGCATCGCGTTGGCCCAGATGCCGGGGCGGTTGAACGATGCGGTCGCACAGTTTGAAGCGGCGCTGCGGCTGAATCAGGATTATGCATCCGCCTGGCACAATCTAGGGACGAGCCAGCTCAATTCCGGAAATCTGCCGGCGGCGGCCGCCGCCTTCCGCGAGGAACTGCGATTGAAGCCCGGTGATACCTCCGCCCAGCAGGCACTGGCCGCGGCAACCCGGCGAGCCGGAGTTCGCTGAAAAAGACAGACATTTGGGATGTTCGTCCTCTCATCGAAGGGAGACGCGCCACGGTGGCCGAGAATGCATGGCCCTGCGCTCAACGATTCGAGGCGTCGCCTCGCTGCCGGTCACTGCTTCATCCGCAGGAGAACCCTTGCGAGCATGCGCCGTCGCGCCCAGGGGGATTTCTTACGCGCCGCGATCTGTGCCTGAAGCGCCTCCTCCGATTCCGGCGGAACCGTCTCCGGAACACGCTTGGCCAGGCGAATCGCATGGCTTGGGCAGGTCGTCACGCAGAGTCCGCAGCCGATGCACCGGTTTGGATTGATCCGCGCCCCGCCCCTGGGCCGGCGCACCGTCACGGCGCCGATCTGGCAGCGGGAGACGCACTTCCCGCAGCTCTTGCAGGCCGCATCATCGATTTCCGCACGAAAGTTGGTGGTCCAGAAATCGAGCGGGTGGGGCAGCATTTTCTGCAGCGAAAGCATTCCGCAGCAACATCCGCAGCAGGAGCAGACAAAGTCGGGGCGCCGGGCGTTGGCCGGCTGCAGAACGAGGCCGTCGGCTTCGTTCCTCTGAAGAATTTCCAGCGCCTCGTCACGGTTCACCTCGCGCCCGTGGCTGCGGCGCCGTATCATGGCTGCGGTGTCGTTGAACGCCATGCAGGTCTCCAACCGTGCGGTCTGTTTGCAAGGCTTGTTCTTCAAGACCTGTTGTTCGCGGCAGAGGCATTTGAGCACGACAAAGGGACCGCGTGTTTCCGCCACGAGCGCCCGGATTTGATCGTAGGTGGCGACGTTGTGCTCGACCGGGATGCTCTGGTTGATGGGAATTGTCCTCATCTGCGGAGGGCTGACGGCCAGCAGCGAGGCGCTGTAGCTCATCGATCTCATGTAGGCTGCCGCGTCGGCCACGAAGTCCGGCGTAGGCTCGCCGTCCTGTCCCTCGTACATGCCGACGACCAGCGGCATGAGAAACCAGTGCCCGATTCCGCCCCGTTCCTTCCAGCCGATCGACCCCTTCGCGAACATGCTTTCGAGCAGCCGGGCGGTTTGCTCCGGCGGAAACTCTGTAGCGGTCCGTCCGGCGATCGTCTCCAGCGACTGCGGCTGATGGGACAGCTGCAGCGCCACCCGCGCCTCATCGGGCGTGAACATCCTCCGAAGAAAACGGAGATCGCTTCCTGACCATGTGGCCGGGAATCCCACCGGCTGCCGGTCGAGGTGCTGCTGCAGGAGACGGTAGATGAGCTTTTGGTCGGAAGCCATGGACGATGGAGGAGAAAAGGGTCTAAAGGACATCCAGGACAAAAAGGACGAAAACGACAAGAGCGCGAAAAGGCGGAAAAACATCACTTGCACACGCACCATGGTGTTTCTTTCGTCCCTTCGGTTCCAAACGTCTCTGCCGAACCCCAGAGCCATGTCTGAGCGCTTCATACCTCCTCACGGCGGCTACGAAAACCTGCTCTCCTTCCGGAAAGCCAGGATCGTTTACGACGGTACGGTTTGGTTCTGCGGGCACTTCCTGGAGAAACGCGACCGCACGAATGATCAGATGGTGCAGGCCGCGCGATCGGGCAAACAGAACATCCTTGAAGGCAGCCAAGCATCAGGCACGCCCAAGGAGACGGAGATAAAGCTCACCAAGGATCTGCTCGACAGTCCCAATGCTCCGGCGTAGCCCGACTGGATCCAGCCGTTGGTGAGGAAATAGCTGGGTTTGTCTCGGTATCGGTTCGGCGACGAACGGCGATCCTGCGTGTGCCAGCCTTGAGCGACAAGGCTAGCGTTTTGCGCCGCCCCAGGACGCAGGGGACTGTCATGCTTGACGACAATACTGGAACATTGCAGAAACAGAATTGTTTTCTGTTTCGTGGTCTTGCTGCTCCATCCGTTTCGGGAGCAATGCCCGGCTCCAGGGCGGTGAATTGGCGGATCATCGGCCCCACTCTGGTTTTCAACCCCATTGATCCTTCTGGAGTCACCTTCAGGATCCTTCTCAGGCAAATGCCAGATACGGGCGGCGCGGTGCGCGCGGTTCGCACCTCCGAAACGTCACAGCTCTACGAAGCATTGCAGGCGAACGAGAGAACATGAACACACAATTCTCCATTCTCCGCTTTGTGGCTGGCTGGAGCCGCCCAATTGCCTGGCAACGTCGACGGTGCTGGTTCTCAAGCGCGGTTCGGATTGCCCCGTCGGATCGCAGTCGATGCTTCGGGAAATCTCTACGTTTCCGATTCGTACTTCAGCAATGTCCGGAAGATCACCCCGGTGGGGGTCGTGACAACCCTGGCCGGAGCGGGATCGAACGGGTATGCGGATGGCACTGGATCCGCCGCGGAGTTCTGGGGGCCGTACGGGATTGCGGTCGACGCCCGAGGATCAGTCTATGTGGCCGATAAGGGTAACAGCGCGATTCGCAAGATCACGTCTGCCGGCGTGGTGACGACCATCGGAGGTGTGGCGGGAAAGATCGGCTGCGACGAAGGGATTGGCGCCCGCGCCCGATTCTGGCAACCAAAGGCGGTTGCGGTGGACAGTGCCGGCGACCTCTACGTGGCGGACACAGAAAACCACACTGTCCGCCGGGGAAGTCTGCTCGGGGCTCCCCTGATTCTCACCCAGCCGGTGAGTCAGACCGTCGATGCGGGAGCAACGATGACGTTCTCCGTCGGCTTGGAGGGGATGCCCACGCCGACCTGCCAGTGGTATCACACCGGCTCGGCGATTTCGGGGGCGACCGGCCCGCAGCTAGCTATGACGAATGTCGGAGCTTCCTTAGCCGGCGATTACGTCGTCATGGTCGCGAACGACGTAGGGCAACTGACCAGCAATACCGCGACGCTGACGGTAAATGGTGGGACAGCTCCCACTGGGACGTCCGGCGGAGGCGGTGGCGGAGGAGCGCCGTCCGTCTGGTTCGTCGCCGCGCTTGCACTGCTCTTCGCCTGCCGGCTGCGGGGCAGCAGCCCGCGGCACGGTCCTTGCCGGCGTTGAGGCCGGGGCGCAGCGCGAATCGGATGGCGGAACTGAATGGGACAAAGAAAGCGGAAGCAGGAAGCCCGACTGGATCCAGCCGTTGTTGGGGAAGAAGCCGTGACGGTGTGAATCAAGGGTTGCCAGCGGCGATTGTGAGAGGGCGCAGCAAGCCTGCGCCCCTACGTGTCGAGGGGCGGGGTCGAGGGACTGGCGCTCGCGGCCACCAAGCGGTCGCCTGTAAACAGGCCTCCTACATTGTATGCGGGTTTCCTTGGGATTCGGCGTTTGGAATTTGGTGTTTGGGATTCGGTGTTTGGCCCTTGGGAGTTCGCCCCCTTGGATCTTGCTGCGGGCGCGCTTTCGGCAAAGCTCGCGGCATGGTTAAGATCACCGGCGAATATCAGGGCGAGCTGCATTGCACGGCCACGCACGGCCCGTCGGGAAAGTCGTTGGAGACCGACGCGCCGGTCGACAATCAGGGCCGCGGCGAGGCGTTTTCGCCCACGGATCTCGTCGCGACTGCGGTCGGGACCTGCATTCTCACGACGATGGCGATGGCCGGGCGGCGCCTCGGCGCCGACCTCAAGGGTGCCCGATTTGAGGTGGTCAAGGAGATGTCCTCCGATGTTCCGCGCCGGATCGTCCGGCTGGCGACCCATGTCTGGCTGCCGGTTCCACGCAACGTCGATCCCGACGACCTCCTGGAGCGCGCTGCACGCACGTGCCCCGTTCACAAGAGCCTGCATCCGTCAATCGACGGGTCTGTGGTGTTGCATTGGAAAGAATAGACTCGAGGCTCGGCCTCGCAGCCTATTCTTTTCCCGTGAACCGATAGACCGTATTGAAGACGAGTTCGAGGTGTTTGCCCACCCATACCCGGACTTTCATTTTGCCGTGGTCGGCGCCGGCAGCAGCGGGAACCGCTTGGCCCTCGATCCTGCGTTCCTTGCCTTCGCTGTTGTTGGCGTGGCCTGTAAAGTCGACCGCTTCGCCTCGTTCGATCCGGCGCAATAGATCGTCGGAGACATCGATCGAGATGATGCCGTGCTCGCTGAAGAAGAAATACGGGAATACTTTCGCGGTATAATCGGAGCGGTAGACGCCGTTGCTGCGCGTCAACGGGCGGATGGACAGGCTGACGCTCCCGACGTAGATTGAGGTATCAGAGGGATCCACCTTCACTTCCGCGCAATGGCTGGGGGCGGCTGCGGGCGCCGGCGGCGACGCAGTTGCCACCCGAGCCGCACCGACTGCCAGGACGGCGGTCAGCAGTAGGAGGCAGGGTCGAGACATTCCCCATAGGGCATCGGTTCTGCTTGTAGCCTGCATGTTCTGCGATTTTCGACGACATAGCGGTCGAAAGCAGGAAGACGACCGTTGAAACGACGGAGACTGCGAAACATGCAGGCTATGGGCAACCCATCTTTCGAATTGCCCCGGTCGCGGCTCGGCGGATGATTGCCCGAGCCTATGGCCAAGAAAGCTCAAGCCACCTGGGGCGGTCGTTTTTCCGCGGAGCCTTCCGCGCTGATGCTGAGGTTCAGCGAGTCCGTCTCGTTCGACCGGCGCCTGGCGCTGTTCGACATTCAAGGCAGCAAGGCGCACGCGGCGATGCTCGCGCACGTTGCGCTGATCTCCGGGGCGGAGCGCGACGCAATTCACGCGGGACTCGACGATCTTCTGCTGGAGATCGAGGCCGGAAAGTTTGCGTGGGACGCAAGGCTGGAGGACGTGCACATGAACCTCGAGCAGGCGCTGACGAAGCGGGTGCCTGCGGCGGCGAAGCTCCACACCGCGCGCAGCCGCAACGATCAAGTTGCGCTGGATATGAGGCTGTTCTTCAAGCAGGCCTGTGCGGCACTGCAGGCAAAGCTTTGCGACGCAGGCCGGGCGATTCTGGTTGCCGCGGAGGCGGGCCGCGAAGTTCTGATTCCAGGCTACACCCATCTTCAGCGGGCGCAGCCGGTTCCACTCGCGCATCATTTGCTGGCCTGGATCGAGATGCTGGAACGCGATTTCGAGCGGTTCGCGACCGTGGCCGACCACGCCAACTGGTGTCCGCTCGGATCTGGCGCGATCGCCGGGACCACGCTGCCGATTGACCGCGAGTTCACGGCGCGTGCGCTCGGCTTTGTCGATGCGCGCGGCAAGGTGCGACTGACGCAGAACTCGATGGACGCCGTGTCGGACCGCGACGTCTTCATCGAGTTCGCCGCGGCCTGCGCCCTCGTTGGGGTTCACCTGTCCCGGATTGCCGAGGACCTCGTGCTCTGGTCGAGCTCGGAATTCGGATTCGTCTCGCTGCCCGATGCGTTCAGCACCGGGTCGTCGCTGATGCCGCAGAAAAAGAATCCCGATTCCTGCGAGCTGTTGCGGGGAAAATCGGCGCGCCTGCAGGGAAATCTGCACACGCTGCTGACGCTCGTGAAAGGCCTTCCGCTCACGTACAACCGCGATCTCCAGGAGGACAAACCGCCGGTCTTCGACAGTCTGGACCAGACGGCGATCTGCCTTGAAGTGCTCGCAGGAGTTGTCGCTGGGCTGAAGGTGAACGTTGCGCGCTGTGCTGCCGCGGTGGCCGATCCGGCGCTGCTTGCAACGGACCTTGCCGATTACCTGGTGCGCAAGGGCGTGCCGTTCCGCGAGGCGCATCATGCGGTCGGCGCTGTGGTCCGTCTGGCGGAGACCAATTCGGTCCGCCTCGACAGTCTGACTCTCGCCCAGGTGCAATCGGTGCACACGGCGTTCGAAGCCGACTGGGTCGGCGTTTTCGATTTGCGCCGCGCGATGGCCGCGCGGATGGGACCGGGCATGCCAGGCCCCGCGCAGGTGCGCCGCCAGCTGGCGCGCTGGCAAAAGCGGCTGGGCGCGTGATTCCCGGCATGGCCTCGATCCGCATCCTGTCCGATCGCGTGGCCAACCAGATTGCGGCGGGCGAGGTCATTGAGCGTCCCGCCGCCGTGGTCAAGGAGCTGGTCGAGAACAGCCTTGATGCCGGCGCGACGCGCATCGAAGTGGAGTTTCGCTCGGGAGGCCGGGCCTACATCCGGGTGGAGGACAATGGCTGCGGAATGGTGCGCGACGACGCCCTGCTGTCGCTCGAGCGCCACGCCACGAGCAAGATTGCCGAGACCGCAGATCTCGACCGGCTCGCCACCTTTGGATTCAGGGGCGAGGCGCTCCCGTCGATTGCGAGCGTTGCCCGCTTCGAGCTTCAGACGCGCACTCCTGAGGAGGAGGCCGGAACGGAGATGCTCATCAACGGCGGCAAGTTTGTTCACGTGCGGGATTGCGGCCGGCCCGTGGGCACGCGAATTGTTGTGTCGCAGCTTTTCAACTCCGTGCCGGCGCGCCGCAAGTTCCTCAAGAGCGACGCCACGGAGAGCGCCCACATCATCCATTGTGTGCGGCTCTACGCCCTCGCATGCCCGCAGGCGGCGTTCACGCTGATCGAGGATGGGCGGGTGATCTTTCGCTCGCCGGAATGCGCGACCACGGCGGAGCGCGTTGCGGAGATCTTCGGCAGGCAGATTGCGGAGTCGTTGCTCGTTGTCGGGGCCTCGGATGCCGGGCTGCAGCTGCGGGGACTCATCAGCCGTCCTGGAGTGGGACGGGCGACCCGCCATGAAATGATCACCTATGTGAACCGGCGGCCTGTGGACAGCCGGACGCTGAGCTATGCGCTCATCGAGAGCTATCATGATGCGGTGCCGAAGGGACGCTATCCGCTGGCGTTTCTCTTTCTCGACCTCGATCCCGCGGCGGTGGATGTGAATGTGCATCCGGCCAAGCGCGAGGTGCGATTTCGCAACGAGACCCAGGTGCGGGCGTTTGTGATCCGCACGGTGCTGGACCGGTTGCGGGAACTGACGGCAGCGCCGGCGGCCGGAGCGGGTCCGGGGGTCGTGGTTCCGGCGGCCGGCGGCGCCGGCGCGGAGAATCCCGTGGCGCCGCAGTTCATGCCGGCTGCAGTCCCGCCGCTGGAATCGCGGATTGCGGCGCCGTTTCCCGCCTACCGCGTTCCGTCCGCGCAGCCGGCGATGGCTGCGACTTCGGGGGTGATGGCTGCAATTCCGGCGGTGCCGGCCGGACCGGGTGAGGCGCTACGGGCGAGGGCTGGATGGCGTTACGTCGGCCTGGTCCATGAGGTCTATGCGCTTTTTGAAACCGACGCTGGGCTTCTGCTGCTTGATCGCCGTGCTGCGCACGAACGCGTCTGGTACGAGCGTCTGCGGGAGGAATTCGCTGCGCAGCGGGTGGCCACACAGCGCCTGTTGCTGCCGGTGCCCGTCGAGCTCGATGCGATCACCACAGCGCTTCTGGTCGACCGGCTTGGATTCCTGAATCAGCACGGCTTCGAGATTGTCGAGTTCGGCCGCAATTTCTTCCGCGTGGAAGGTGTTCCCGGGTGGATGGACCCTGCGGATGTCGAGGCGTTTCTGCGCGATCTGCTCGGGGCGCTCCGGGAAGGGCTGCTGGTGGCCCGCGACATCGATTTGGCGCGGGACGATCTGGCGCGGCTGGCGGCGCTGCGGGCGGTGCGGTTGCCCGACGGCGCCAGCGGGGCCGAGATGCATTCGCTGGTCGCGCAGTTGTTTGCCTGCCGGCAACCAATGACCAATCCAACTGGCAAGCCGACGTATATTGAACTGGGTTACGGTGAACTGGCGCGACGATTTCAAAGATGATGCTGGGCTGGGAGGAGGCCATCCCTTGGCATGAGGTCCGCTTCAATGCCGGTTGTTTCACAGGATGCCTGTTACCAACACCTCCAAACCGAAACCGATTGCTGAGCCCAGGTCTGGCGCCCGGGCGGGTCCGCCAGGGGCCGCGGCGCTTGCGATCAGGCAGTCCATACTGGATCATCTGAAGCACACGCTGGCGCGGGATCCCGGGATGGCCACGCTTCGCGACTGGTGGATCTCAACTGCGATTTGATGGGAATGGGAGGTCGCGGCCGAACTGGGTCGACCCCCGGACCGTCTTGGCGCCGGATGGGTGCGGGATCTCGATCAACTCCGCCAGCTCGAGAAATGGGAGGCCGGGCCGAGCGTTCTGTAGTGGCAGATCAGATACATCGTGGGCGCACCGCGGTTCCGAAGGCCGCGCCGGCCCACGGAATGGTCGGGGCGGATGCTTTTCGGGGCCGGCCGCCGGGCATGGCCAAGAAAAAATCGTTGTAACCCGTTTGTTACAAACGACACAAAAGAAAACTGGCTCTGCGATCAGAAAGAACTTGATTCAAGGCCCCGGGTTTCCATTGTCGCCCCTCCTTCTTCCAACGTCCCGAACAAATCGGCGGAGACGAAAGAAGTGACAATTCATCAAGCAACCGTTCCTTCCCAGCAGACATTCCGTTTTTGACGGAAATAGTATTGACGGAGAAAAGGCCGGTTGCTTTAGTTGAAATCTTTCCCTCGGAGGGAAGAGGTTCTTTGAGATTTACTTTGTGCGATTGATTGGGACCCCCAATCAACCTTAAATATTTAGAATCGTGCGTGGGAGCAATCCCACGCACTGCGTAGTTCGTGAATCACTAGGTTCCGAACTCTCTTTTCGGAGAGTTTGATCCTGGCTCAGAATGAACGCTGGCGGCGTGGTTAAGACATGCAAGTCGAACGGGTTTTCGTGAAGGGCAACCGGATCGAAAGCTAGTGGCGAACGGGTGCGTAACACGTGAACAATTTACCTGCGAGTGGGGAATAGCTCGCCGAAAGGCGAATTAATACCGCATGTGGTTGGTGACCTCAT
>Ga0265323_10000025_pt1 | contig 82188 bp, 60 predicted proteins | sample 41225metaG_FD_193580 | JGI IMG/M metagenome (GOLD analysis project Ga0265323, IMG submission 193580) | Rhizosphere microbial communities from Carex aquatilis grown in University of Washington, Seatle, WA, United States - 4-12-25 metaG | ecosystem: Host-associated > Plants > Roots > Rhizosphere...
CGGTCAACTCGGACAAGACGAGCGGAACGAACACGATTGCGGCGTCGGGGACCGGCATCGCTGTGCCGACGAAGATCATCGGTTTGTCCGGGAACCTGGCATTCGGCAACGTGACCGTGAACACAACTGCGACGGCAACCCTGACGATCGCCAATACGGGCAACACCGCCCTGACGGTTAGCAGTATCAGCTACCCGAGCGGGTTCAGCGGAACTTGGTCGGGGACGATTGCTGGGGGGGGCTCGCAGCCTGTGACGGTCACATTCGCGCCGACGGTGGCGCAGAGTTACAGCGGCACAGTCACGGTCAACTCGGATGCGACGAGCGGAACGAACACGATTGCGGCGTCGGGGACCGGCATCGCTGTGCCGACGAAGATCATCGGTTTGTCCGGGAACCTGGCATTCGGCAACGTGACCGTGAACACAACGCTGCCGGCGACCCTGACCATCAGCAACACGGGCAACACGGCCCTGACGGTTAGCAGCATCACATACCCGAGCGGGTTTAGCGGACCTTGGTCGGGTACGATCCCTGCAGGGGGCTCGCAGCCTGTGACGGTCACATTCGCGCCGACGGTGGCGCAGAGTTACAGCGGCACAGTCACGGTCAACTCGGACAAGACGAGCGGAACGAACACGATTGCGGCGTCGGGGACCGGCATCGCTGTGCCGACGAAGATCATCGGTTTGTCCGGGAACCTGGCATTCGGCAACGTGACCGTGAACACAACGCTGCCGGCGACCCTGACCATCAGCAACACGGGCAACACGGCCCTGACGGTTAGCAGCATCACATACCCGAGCGGGTTTAGCGGACCTTGGTCGGGTACGATCCCTGCAGGGGGCTCGCAGCCTGTGACGGTCACATTCGCGCCGACGGTGGCGCAGAGTTACAGCGGCACAGTCACGGTCAACTCGGACAAGACGAGCGGAACGAACACGATTGCGGCGTCGGGGACCGGCATCGCTGTGCCGACGAAGATCATCGGTTTGTCCGGGAACCTGGCATTCGGCAACGTGACCGTGAACACAACTGCGACGGCAACCCTGACGATCGCCAATACGGGCAACACCGCCCTGACGGTTAGCAGTATCAGCTACCCGAGCGGGTTCAGCGGAACTTGGTCGGGGACGATTGCTGGGGGGGGCTCGCAGCCTGTGACGGTCACATTCGCGCCGACGGTGGCGCAGAGTTACAGCGGCACAGTCACAGTCAACTCGGACAAGACGAGCGGAACGAACACGATTGATGTCTCCGGCATGGGCACAGTTCCGGTCGGCGAAACACTCAATTTCAATGACAACCAGTTGCCACCAGGGTGGCAGCTGTATTCGGGCAATTATGGGGCAGGTGGTTTTGCCGACGGCCGGATGAATGCATACGCGACGGATGCCGCATTCAGAATCTACCGAGCCATCTCCCTGACTCCGGGAACGGCTCGTCTTGAAATCAAATACCGCGGCAATACTTCCGATGGTGCCCCCGGAGGCGGCAATTATGCCATTCTGGAGTCCAGCGTCGGCGATCCAATCCAGATTTCGCATGGATGGGGCTCCAATTCTTCCAGCGGACAGATGAATGCCGATGTCTATCAGGGAAGCACTTCGCTCGCACATCAGTCGATGGCTCGAACATTTGAGGAGTTTGCCTACACGATCGCGGTGAAGGACGGTCAGATTTCGCACCGTGGAGTTCGGACGAATGGGGAAGTTGTCTTCGATTACACCGTGACCGTCCCGGGCCTGCTCCTTTCCCAGATCAACCGCATCGATCTCGGTCTCTACGTGACGCGCAATCCAGTGCTTTGGATGGACGATGTGCAAATCTCAATGCAGGCGGCGGACCCGGCCCCAGCATTTACTGCCCAACCGTCTGATCAAACAGTGATCGCCGGCGGCAGCGCCAGCTTCACGGCGGCGGCTTTGGGCACGCCGGTGCCGACTCTGCAATGGCAACTCAGCACTGACAGCGGAAGCACGTGGACGAATTTGGGAGTTACGTCGCCGTACAGCGGAACAACGACGGGAACGCTAACAATTTCTGGTACCACGACCGCGATGAACGGTTATCAGTATCGCTGTCTGGCCTCGAATTCAGTGCAGAGCAACGCGCCCAGCATTGCCGTGACATTGACGGTCAACACAGCGCCGGCGTTCACGACGCAGCCAACGTCTCAGACCGTGACGGCCGGCGGGGCGACGACGTTTACAGTCGCGGCTTCCGGCAATCCGGCGCCAACCTTCCAGTGGCAGATGTCGACCGATGGCGGGAATACTTGGAGCATTCTGACGGAAACAGCGCCGTACAGCGGAACGGTAACCGCCACGCTGACTATCACGGGCGCTGCGGCGGCGATGAACGGTTACGAGTACCAATGTCTGACCTCGAACTCGGTCCAAAGCAACGTGGCCAGCAGCGCGGCGGCGCTGACGGTGGCTGCTCCTCCGGTAGTCACAACGCAGCCGCTGCCCCAGACAGTGACAGCGGGCGGCGACGCGACATTCAGGGTCGCCAACTCTGGCGATTTGTCGGCGACTTATCAGTGGCAGGTGAGCACAGATGGAGGGATCACATGGACAAACCTCACCGACAACAACCAACTGAGCGCGGCGGCACGGTTCCGCAGGACGAAGCTTGTATTTGCCAGTGCTGATTTGCCTGTGAGTGGTGCATACAGCGGCACAAACACCGGCGCGTTGACTATCACTGGCGCGACGGCGGCGATGAACAGCTACGAGTACCGCTGCTTGATTTCCAATTCCGCTGGGACCAGCGTGGCGTCCAACGCGGTCGTCTTGACGGTGCTGCCGTCGGCGGCATCGGCGGAAGCGGGACAAGGCGTGATCAGCAGCGGATTCCAGGCAGTCTGGAACAGCGTGACCGGGGCCACGGGCTATCGGCTTGACGTTTCGAGCGACAGTTCGTTCGGCAGTTTCGTGAGCGGCTATCAAAATCTGGATGTCGGCAATGTCACAAGTGCGACCCTCAGCGGCCTGAACTCAAGCACGACCTATTACTACCGGGTGCGGGCCTATGACAGCGCAGGCACCGGGGCCAACTCAAGCACGATCACGGTGACGACGAGTGCGCCGGCCGTGATCACGACGCCATTGACCATGAGTACGCTTGCAGGGCAGCCCCTGACCAGCGGCAGCGCCGATGGAACAGGCACTGGGGCCCGATTCTATTATCCCTCCGGGGTCGCTGCGGACAACGCTGGCAATCTTTACCTCGCCGACACCGACAACCACACGATCCGCAAGATTGTCGCCTCGACGGGTGTGGTGACCACGCTGGCGGGTCTGGCTGGAGCTTCTGGCATCGCTGACGGCACGGGTACCTCCGCGCGGTTCAACAGTCCGTCCGGTGTCGCGGTCGACGGAGCGGGCAATGTCTATGTGGCAGACACGCTGAACCATACGCTGCGCAAGGTGACGTCCACAGGCGCGGTGACGACGCTGGCCGGGCACGCTGGCGTTGCGGGCAACTCGAACGGTACCGGCACGGCGGCACTCCTTAATGCGCCCGAGGGCCTCGCGATCGACAGCGGAAGCAATCTATTCGTCGCGGACACGAACAACCACACGATCCGCAAGGTGGTGCCGTCCACCGGCGTCGTGACCACTGTGGCCGGACTCGCCGGCAACTCCGGCAGTGGTGACGGCTTAGGCAGCGCGGCGCGGTTCAACTTCCCGTCCGGAGTCGCAGTTGATGGCACGGGCAATCTTTTTGTCGCCGATACCGAGAACCATACGATCCGGAAGATCCTTTCGTCCGGATCGGTCAGCACGGTGGCCGGCCTTGCGAGCAGCTCGGGTGGCGCCGATGGCACAGGCAGCGCGGCCCGGTTCGATTCGCCGTCCGATCTGGCGGTGGATTCCGTTGGGAACCTCTACGTGGCCGATACAGACAACTTCACGATCCGGAAGGTGGTTGTGTCCACAGGAACCGTGACGACGCTCGCCGGATTGGCAGGAACGAGCGGAAGCGCCGACGGCTCGGGCGCTGAGGTCCGGTTCTTCATGCCTTCCGGCATCGCGGTGGACGGCAGCGGCAATCTCTTCATTGCGGACACGAACAACGACACGATCCGGCTCGGGCTGCTGCCGACCGCGCCAGTCATCACATCCCAACCGCAAAGCCAGACGGTGACCGCCGGAAGCAGTGTGCAATTCTCCGTCACGGCGACCGGACGGCCGACTCCGACGTATCAATGGAACTTCAACGGCTCAGCGATCAGCGGGGCCACTGGCAGCTCGTACAGCATCTCAAGCGCCCAGTCCGGCAATGCTGGAAACTACACGGTCACGGTGTCCAATTCCGCCGGCAGCGCGACAAGCAACCAGGCGGCGCTCACGGTCAACGCGGTAACTCCGCCGCCCAGTGGTGGAGGAGGCGATACCGGCGGCGGGGGCGGCGGTGGTGGTGGCGCCCCGAGTCTGTGGTTTGTCCTGGCGCTGGCGCTCCTCGCGTTCGCACGCTGGACGGCGCACAAGCAGAGGCATTACCATCTGAGCCGCTGAATACGGCGGGGGTGGCGCAGGAATGGGCGCCCGTCAGGTCTTTTCCACCGCCGCGGCCAAGACCGCTTTGATATGCGATTGGTACGGCACGCCGCGACGATGTGCCTGGATGCGCAAACGGTTCAGCACGGTCGACGGCAACCGCAACGAAATCGTCTCCGTCGACGGCTTGAGGTTCGGGAAATCGACGAAGCACCCCTTAAGCAGGTTCTGGGGGCGGGTGCTGCTATCCTCTTTGACGTAGAGCTTCTTCATAGGCTTTTCTTTCTTTCCGGCTGGCAACGCGGCATGAGATGGGGCGGATCTTCGTTCCGCGCACAGTGAAGAATGGCCGGCCCGTTCCCAGAACCACTCGCTGGCGCTCGCGGCCACAGGAGGCAGGTCAATTGTAGCCGGCCGCGTTGAGGCCGGCCATGCCTATCGAGCGGAATTGCCGGGGTCGGCGCCCCCGGCTACAGGAGTTTCTCGTCGAGCAGCGCGAACAGCGCCTTCTCGTCGATGCGTTCCTGCTTCATCGAGTCGCGGTCGCGGAGGGTAAACGTGTCGCCCGGTTTCTCGATGGTATCGAAGTCAACTGTCACGCACCACGGCGTGCCGGCTTCATCCTGCCGGCGGTAGCGCTTGCCGATGTTGCCGCCGTCGTCATAGGCCACGGCATAACGGCGCCGCAGCTTTGCGTGGAGCTCCCGGGCCCGGCCGACGAGCGCCTCCTTGTTTTTCAGCAGCGGAAGCACGGCGACCTTGCAGGGCGCTAGGCGCGGATGCAGGCGCAGCACCGTGCGTTTCTCCAGCTTGCCCTTCTCGTCCGGCGCCTCGTCCTCGGCGTAGGCGGCGCAGAGCACGGCCAGCAGGATGCGGTCGACGCCGACGGCCGGCTCGATGACATGGGGCACGATGCGCGCCTTCGCGGCCTCGTCGAAGTAGACCTGCGGCACCCCCGAAAACTTCTGGTGCTGCTGCAGGTCGTAGTCGGAACGGGCGGCGATGCCCCACAGTTCCTGCACGCCGAACGGATAGTTGAACATGATGTCGACCGTGCGGCGGCTGTAGAATGCGAGTTTCTCCTTCGGATGTTCGTAGAGTGAAAGGGACGATTCCGGGAGACCGATGGACTTGAGCCAGTCCTGGCACCATTTCAGCCATGCCTCGTGGCAGGCGAGCCAATCGGCATCGGGGTGGATGAAATACTCCATCTCCATCTGTTCGAACTCGCGAGAGCGGAAGATGAAATTGCGCGGGGTGATCTCGTTGCGAAACGACTTGCCGATCTGGGCGATGCCGAAGGGCAGCTTCACGCGGGTGGTGTCGATCACGTTCTTGAAATCGACAAACATGCCCTGGGCCGTCTCCGGGCGCAGGTAGGCGATCGAGGACGAGTCGCGCATCGGGCCGACGTAGGTCTCGAACATCATGTTGAAGGCGCGCGGCGGCGTGAGGCTGCCCGGCTCGCCGGTGGCGGGCGACGGGATGAGCGCGTATTCCTCGGGCTTCGCTTCAGTGAAATCCCTGGCAACGACTGGTTCGAGTTTGCCCCTGACCGCCTTTTTCCGTTTCAGGGCCTCGGCCTTCTCCTGCAATTCCTCGGCGGTGCGCTCGCTTTCCAGTGCGGAGACATAGCCGATGATTTGTTTTTCGCTGCTGCCGGGTGTGCTGTTTTCGGGCTCGACTCGTACAGCAGCGAAAAACAACTGGTCCGCGCGGTAACGTTGCTTTGAGACTTTGCAGTCCACCAGCGGATCGGTGAAGCCGGCGACATGGCCGGAGGCCTCCCAGACCTTCGGGTGCATAATGATCGACGACTCGAGGCCGACGATGTCGTCGCGGCGATGGACCATGTCCTGCCACCAGGCGTTGCGGATGTTGCGCTTCAGTTCGGCGCCCAGCGGACCGTAGTCGAAAAAGCCATTGAGGCCGCCGTAGATCTCGGACGACGGGTAGATGAAGCCGCGGCGCTTGCAGAGCGAAACGAGCGCATCCATGACGTTGGCGGGAGCGGGAGGCGTGGGCATAGGGACGTGAGTTAGCCCGGGGGACGCTTCGCGGTCAATTCCGGGCTGAAGATGTTGCCTTGAGGGCGATCAGCGAGGCCGCAGGGCCCTCTCATGGCGCGCCGCCAACTCTGGCGTTGCAGAGGACCCGGCGAACCGACAGGTATTCGGAACCCCATGAAAATTCTCCTTCGTTCCGCGTGGGCGATTGCCGTGGCGGCGGTTCTGTCGCCCTTCCTGCGTCTGGCTGCGCAGGATGTCACGGTTGGCGAACCCGGCTGGTTTCAGGCCGATGGCGTGCCCGATCAGCCGCCGCATTCCAGATGGCGTCTCAAGCCCGGATACCCCGCTGAACTGAGCGACCACAATGCCGGCGAGCCTGGATACGTGATTGTGAATTGCTGGCTCGATGCCAAAGGGCAAAGCCGGGATCTTGATGCGCGAAGCGCCTATCCTCTGTTCAAGCGATCGGTCGAGGAGTCCTTCCAGGACTGGCAGATGCTTCCGGCAAAGCGCGGAGGCCAAGCAGTTGCGGCGAGCTTCTGGATTCCGATCATCTTCAATCCCAAGTCGGCTGCACCGGGTCAACCCAATGCAACGCCGCGCTTGGTCGCGGTGACGCCGGTGATCGTTCCTCCCGCGATGATGAGGAGACTGGAGGGCAACCCCGCAGCATGGGGAACCGTGAGCCTCGACGCAGCTGGCGTTCCCCAAAGAGTGGCATTGGACGCCGGGGCGCCGGGGAAGCTGCTGCCGTACGTTGAAGCTGCGCTGAAGCAATGGAAATTCGAGCCGGCGCGCAAAGGCGGCCACGCGGTCGCGGCCGACTTCCGTGTTGCATTTCTCTTTTATCCGCCGATGGCGCCCGTGCCGACGAAAGAGACTCCGCCGCGTGTCAAATATCAGGCGGAACCAGACTATCCATCTGCGATGAGGAAGAGCGGAATTAGGGGCGAGGTATTGCTCGCGTTTGTGGTGGACAAGGACGGCGTGGTGAGGAACCCGGTGGTTGTCCGCTCGAACAATCCCGCCTTCAACGAACCCGCCATCGAAGCTGTGCTAAAATGGAAATTCGACCCGGCGACCGTGGATGGCCGGGCGCTGAGCACCCAGATGAGCGTTCCCATAATATTCATGATGGATAATCGCTTCGACGATGGTCGGGAGGAATTCGCGGTCGAGCCCCTCGGCCGGAAGGCGCAGCAACAACTTCCCGAAGATCTACGCTATGACGTCGCCCCGAAGCCGCGCGGTGTTGTGATCCCGGTGTTTCCATATCGGTTGCTGCACGACGACCAGAAAGGGAAGGCGACTGTGCTGGTCGCGATCGATCATGCAGGCAACGTGGTCCAGACGAAAATTGTCGAAACGACGCTCCCCGAATTCGGGCTCGCCCTCGTGGCTGCGGCCGAGACTTTCAAGTTCGATCCAGCGCTGAAAGACGGCCACCCCGTTCCGGTGGCGATCCAGATCGACCAGGAGTTTGTCGCATATGGAGATCGAACGATCGTCACAGATGACGACAGGTCCATCCTCAGGCGCGAGAAGAAGAAGCCCGAATCCATCGTCGGTGCCGACAAGCTGGACGCTCCTCTGAAACCGCTTTCGCGCCGGTCCCCGGTTTTCCCGCTGGCGCTGCGCGGCAACGTCGCTCGCGGCAAGGCCCGGATCGAGTTGTTGATCGACGAAGAGGGGCACGCACGGTTGCCGCGGATCGTCGATGCAAGCGAGCCGGCCTTTGGTTATGCCGCGGCGCAGGCCGTTGCACAGTGGCTGTTCGAGCCGCCGAGATCTGGCGGAAAGCCTGCGGTGGTCCGCGTGATCGTGCCATTCGAATTCGAAATCAAACCGCCTGCATTGGGAACTGCAGTTGGCGAGCCCGCGGCACGCAGTGACACCAAGCGAGACCAGAATCCCAATCCATGAACCTGATGCGTGGTCTTGGCGTGACATTGGCGTTCGGGCTCTCTCTCGCCATTGCGTGGGCGGCGGATACGAAGCCCGGGGAGAAGCCCGCGCCCCTGGTGGTTGATATGGGGCTGCCGCTTGTGCGTTCGTGGGTGCCGCCGGTCTGTCCCAAGGAGGCGATCGACCAGAAGCTCGATGGTCGCGTGCAGGTGCGCGTTGTCATCGACGAGACCGGCATGGTCACGAAAGTGCGGGCGATTCGTTCGTCCAACAAGATGTTTGAGGACGCGGCGCTCGAATCCCTGCGGCAGTGGAAGTTCGGGCCGGCGGTCTCGGATGGACGCGCTGTGAGCGCATGCATTGACATCACGCTGCCGATTCGCCGGGCTGACTTCAAGGATGGCAAGGCCCCGCACAATCCGCCGGCCGAGGTGATACGGTCGGTCGCATATTCACCCAGAGCTCCGGCGGCCAAGGCCAGCGGTGGCGATCCCGATTATCCAGACTCCCTGCTCTTTCGCCATCTCCCTGGCGCGGTTGTCGTGACGTTCACCGTGAATCCGCAGGGGGGGATACAGGCGCTGAAGATCCTGGGGGCCACGCATGCGGACTTTGTGCAACCGGCGCTCGCGGCGGCGGAGAAATGGACCTTTCGCCCTGCCCGGCAAGGCGATCTCGCGGTTGAGGCTCCCTTCGAAGCGTCGCTCGAATTCACCGTGGTGGAGGAGGAAGGCAAAGCAGCCGATGTCCTCGCTTCCAATGGCGTGACCCTTGCGAAGGATCAGTCGAACGACATCGAGACGCGGCCACATTTGAACATGCTTGCCGATCCGGTCTACCCTTACGACCTCCTGCTCGCCGGCACCGAGGGCACGGCGGTGGTGGACTTTGTGATCGGTCCTGGAGGGCGGGTGGGATCCATCGCGGTGCGCGAGGCGTCGCAGGAGGCTTTCGGCCAGGCGTCGGCCGCGGCGCTGGATGGCTGGGTTTTCGATCCGGCGCTTCGATCTGACGGTTTGCCGTTCGCGGTGAAGGCGAGTCTGCGGTGGAGCTTCAGCCTTGCACCGGATTCCGCGCTGTTCCAGGGAATGTCGCGGTTGTTGAAACGCGTTCGAACCAACGACACGGCCGACCTGGGAGCGAAGGGACTCGATGGGCGGCTCAATCCGCGATATCGGGTGCCCCCGCTTTATCCGGCCCGGCTGCTGGGCGAGAAGCCTTCGGGCGAGGCGACAATCCAGTTCATCGTCGATCGCGACGGACGGTGCCGGATGGCGAAGATCGTGTCGGCGACGCGGGAGGAGTTCGGCTGGGCGGCGGCGACCGCGGTTGAGCAGTGGGTCTTCGATCCGCCCCGGCGCGGCGGCGAGCCCGCCGACGTGCGGGTGAGCATCCCCTTCAAATTCAGCCCGCCGGACTGAGATGGTCGGGGGTATCGCATGCGGTTGACGCGCGGAGCCGGCGCGGGCAGGGTGGGTGTTTACCGTCTATCTCATGAAGTTCACCTTTACGCAGAAGGAATTCCAGCGGCTGCTCGAGCTCACGCATCTCGGCATGTGGGTCGTGACCGGCTACCAGGGGGAGGAAACCGCTGCGGCCAAACGGTACTTCGATCTCGACCAGAAACTGCTTGAACTTGCAACGTCGCTGGGCTGCGGCGAACTGGTCGAGCAGCGGCCCGACGGCACCCTCCAGCCGTCGCCGAAACTGGCCGAAGAGGAGCGGGTGTGCGAAATCCAGGGCGATTTCACAAACGATGCCTTCTGGCATGAACTGGTCGCGCGGATCTCCGATCGCGACTATTCGACGGAGCAGGCGAAGCGGGCGCTTTCCGACACACCAGGTGTTGAGCCGCCGCCAACGCCTGAGGAGCGAATCAAGCAACTGGAGGAAATCTTCTGGGCCGAATTCGAGAAGAACGATCTCGCCAACGTCATCGTTCTGCGCGGCGGAGGAAAGGGATGAGAACTCTCCATGGATGGTTGCTCGTCGTCGTGCTCGCGGGTGCGAACCTTCGCGCCGAAGAGACCGTGATCACGATCTGGCCCGAAGGCGTGCCCGGATTGCGCGCAGATGCCTCGGTGGAGAAATCAAACGACCGTGGTGGCGTGGGCAGCATCGACCATCCGACATTGACCTATTATGCCGCGCCAGCCGCCAAGTCCACCGGCACTGCCGTGATCATTTGTCCCGGAGGTGGCTACGGCTCGCTGTCGATTGACAAGGAAGGCACCGAGCCGGCGCGCTGGTTCAATTCGCTGGGGGTGGCCGCATTCGTGCTGAAGTATCGGCTGGTCGAGTATGGTCAGCCGGCGCCGTTGCGCGATGTTCTGCGCGCGGTCCGGCTCGTCCGCTCGCGGGCCACGGAATTCGGAATCAAGCCGGATCGCATCGGGGTCATGGGCTTCTCGGCGGGCGGCCATCTCGCCTCCTGTGCGGGCACGCTTTACGACGCTCCGGAGGGACGCACCGGCGCGCCGCTCGACTTGGTCAACGCGCGGCCCGATTTCATCCTGTTGATCTATCCGGTCATCACGATGAAGGATCCGTATGCCCACGCCGGATCGCGCCGCAACCTGCTCGGCCCCACGCCGACGCCCGAGTTGATCGACCGCTATTCAACCGAGCTGCAGGTCAACAAGGACACGCCGCCGGCGTTCCTGATCACGACCGAAGAGGATCGTACGGTTCCTGCGGAGAACAGCCTCGGGTTTTTCGCCGCGATGCATCGGGCCGGCGTGCCCGCGGAGCTGCACGCGTTTGAAAAGGGCCCCCACGGCTTTGGACTGCGTCCGGGCTTTGGACCGGTTTCCGAATGGCCGAAGCTCTGCGAACAGTGGCTGCGCCTGCACGGCTGGATCGCTCCGTAGGCGCTTTCGAAGGACGCAGCCCCTCGACAGTCTCGGGGCCCTGACCCATTCGACTCCGCTCAGGGTCATCCTGAGCCTGCTTGCGGTGAGCCTGTCGAACCCGTCGAACGGATGAGCTTGTCGAACGGGCAAGCCTGCGCCCCTACGGCGCTTCGAGGCAGCGTCCTACCCTAGCACAAAGTACGGCTGGTTAGTCAGGGCTGGTCCGAGTCCCGGATACAGCCATGCCTGCCCGGATTCGTCGCTAAGCTCGAAGTAATACTGCAAGGGATAGGATGTGTTTGCGTAGTCGGCGGGAATGACCCCTTCGGCGAGTTCCGGCCGCACATGCATTGGCGTCGCGTTCCACGGTTCGGCTTGATCAGTGCGTCGGTAAAAGAGCCGGATTGTCTTTGCGCGAATCGAGCCGTCGATGGCTTTGAGCGAAAGGGGCACCAGCTGACCCCGCCGCCACGATGTCGGTGGAACGTGGACCACGCTGCCGGCGGCCGGACGCAGCGGCCGGTCGAGCACGGCTGACACCAGGGCCGCAATCTTCCCCGGTGGCAACGCCGGCGCAGCGTGCGCCGGGGCGTCTTCGCGCGTCTTGCGTTCCATCGCGGCAATATCTGCATCGATTGCAGCCAGGCGGTCGGACCAGTGTCCTCGTTGGAACGATGCGTCGCCGTAGGTCATATCCTGCACATAGGCATTTTCGGTCACTTCGACGATATGCTTCCATGTGGTTCGTGCCGCGCGATAGGTCCTGAGCGCTGCCTCAAGGGCGGCGCGTTCGCCTGTGCGCTGGTACAGGGCGTAGAGCACGCCCGAGCGGAGTTTCTGTCCGAAGAACAGCCCCAGACCGATCTGAACATTGGTGTCGATCACGAACCGGCGGAAATGAGGCCGGTGGCGGTCCGCCGTCTGCGCATTGGCCTGGACAAGGCTTTCGGCGGCGGTGCGCGCGAGATCCTCGAGCCATTGCGCAACCTCAACCGGCGAGTATTTGCCGCTGACTGTGCCGGCAAGCAGTTCGTCCGCATGATCGTCAATGCGCGCGAAGAGCTGTGGGTCGAGAGGGCTGACTGCGCCGAATCGCTTTGGACTCGGCGTGTCGGTGTATGGCTCCGGCCGCGAGGCGTCGACGATCGACATGTTCACGTACATCTCGGGCCAGTAGTTGCTGTTTGCGGCCGAGGGAGCATGTGCCGTGGTGAACAGGGGCAGGATGCGGCTGGCGTGACCCAGTGCGCGCTCCGCGGCTTCGGCCGCCGGGCCATGATCCTGCCGCAGCTGGCGCTGCCACGTTTCCGGCGTGGCGTCAGGATTGAAGAGCAGGCGCCCCCAAACGCGGTAGGTATACGTGAATTTCTCGAAGGCGGCCGGCGCCGGCCGCAACGAAAGATCGGCATATCCATCGCGGCTCCCGGGCAGTCCGGATCCTTTCCGTCCTTTGAATGAAAGCGGATCGAAAAGCTCGGCCCCCTGGCTGCCGCAGAAGCTGAAGGCGCGGCTGTAGGCGGCTGCAAACACCGGATCGCCCCACAGCAGAACGCGCTGCGTGCCCGGCCAGATGCGATGGACAATTCCGTAGCGGCGGTTTTCCGTCAGCAGGTCGCCATAGCCGTAGCGAAGGAAGCTGCGCGCCCCCTCGCTCTGGGAAAACAGGCCGCTGCCGCGCTCCCGCTTCGGCAGTTCGGTCGGGCGGATCGCGGCCTGGTGATAGGGCAGGCCCATGTGCTCGGCCCAGAATTTGGGCGAGATCGTGACCGGAAGTCTCGTGGCCAAAGCCGCATCCAGGGTCGCCTGGTCCATCCCCTTCGCGTGCATGTCGATTCCGACCTGCCGGCCGCTTTGAACGCAGCCGTCGAACACCGCCCGCCAGAAATCGTAGCTTCCCTCGGCGACGCCACTCTCCCCGTGGATGCGAAACGTCACCCCGCTGATGTTCGGGCATTCTTTCAGGAGCAGGGCCAGTGCATCGCGACAATAGGCGGCATGGGTCTTGGCCGTGAGTCCGAGAATCTTGTGGTTGGCTTCGGCGCTATCGATCCATTGATAGGCGTGGGTCCACAACCCAAGCTGGAAATCCAGACCTCGCGCCGCGGCCTCGTCGCTGATGAACCGGAGCATTCCGAGGTTCTGGTTGACTTCCTCGGAAGGCAGCCTGCTCACGCTCACGTTATAGCCTGGCACCGAAAGAAAGAACGGGTAGGCAAAATAGAAATAGGTGTCGCGCAGATTGTTGGGCGCATCGTAGCCCAGCCCGAGCGCGAGATTGAAGCGGTTGAAGCGCTGCGCGGCGAGCATCGAGAGATAGCTCTGCCAGAAACTGCGATCGTTGAACCACGCCTTGTCTTCGACGTCGCTGGCGAAAACCCGCATGACACTCCGGACGGGATTGGACGGCCGTTCGAGGAGCGGCAGGGCTGGACGGAGTGCGGCCTGAGGGTCGTCGGCCATCGTCACCGCGTCGGCAATCTCGGTTAGCGCGTACGACAATCCGCGGCTGTCGCTGCCGTTGGCGATCAGGGTCTCGTGTTGTCCCAACTTGCCGGCGACAACGGTCAGCACCTCAGGCGCCACCCGTTGCGCAACGCCGGCATCGCGCGCGATGGAGGAAGAAACGCCCGTGGCGATGATACAGAGTTCGCCTGGGGCGGCCTCATCCAGCTGCCTGCAGACCCGCACGCTGAAATCGCGCGCGATCAATGCCTGGCGCAGTTGTTCAACCGCCCACCGCGAAGGCGGTGCGGAAACCACCGGATCGGAGGGATCGCAGATGATGGCAATGGTCCCGCTGGGCTGTTTCGCAGGAGTCGACACCACGGAGGCGCGATTCACCAATGCGCCGCCGAGCAGACATCCCGTCGTGGCCGCTCCGGTGTGGATCAGAAATTCGCGCCGGTTCATGTTGCAGGTGTTCGAGAAATTGGGCGGACCCGGATGTCCGCCTCATCGCAGCGTGTGCTGCGGATTGGGTTTTGTCGATCCATCGGGCTTTGGGCTGGTGGAATCGCCGGAACCGGTGTGCCCTGCGCCAGCCCACGCTGAAGCTCCGGAGGGGGAGGCTGTCAGCGTTCTCCGGAGACCCGGCGGCCACAGGCTGGCGCGGGACCCGCGCGCAAGAATCACGGTCTTGCCCCTTTGGCGCGGTGATACACGCCAAATACGCCATCCAAAAATCCGATCTCCGGCGTGTCGCCCTTCTGGAACCTGTCCTCCACGCTGAACACCTTTACCAGCTCGTAGTTCTTCGAGAGAAACTCCGACTGACCGATCAGCCAAGCCTCGCTAGGCCGGGCGACGATCCAGGCCGGCTTCAGCGATTCGGCAACCTCGCGCCAGGCGTATCCGGACGGAGAAGGCAGCTTCCTCCGCGCCGCGACCACTTCCGGCGAAACGAGCCCGGGCCAGTCCAGCATCTTGCACCTGCTGAAAAAGCCGATATACCCGAGGGGCTCGAGGTAGACGGCTTCGCCGGGAGCGACATGGTCCTTTAGCCACAAGCCGATCAGCCGCCGATGATCCCATTCGATGACATCCTGCTTGAAGCGAAGCGGACGCAAAGACGTGAAGAAGATAAACCCCATCAGGCAGCCCATGCCGGCCAACGCCATCATCGAGAAACCAAAGGAGACCGGGACATTTGTGATGCGTCGGGCAAGCGCCGCAACGATCGACACCAGCGTGAAAAGGCTCATGAACGACAGCGGCGGGAAATACCACGGGGCGTGCTGGGCGACCAGGTTGGCGTAGACCAGATAGACGAAGAGCAGGAATGTGAAGAACGAAGCCATGCGGCCGAGCCGGTCTCGCGTCGGAACCAGCCAGTATAGGACTGCAACCAGTTCCAGTGCGAATTCGCAGTCGTGCGTCCACAGAGGCCAGGAGCTCATCCAGTCGTAGATCGGTGCCAGTGCCCAGCACAATACTGCCGGCGCCTGCCTGATGCCGGCTGCGACGGGGGCAAACATCCCGAAAGCGACGCGGCTGCGGTCAACTTCGAAAGACTCGATGCCATACTTCGCCACAATCGTGTGCGGAATCGGAGAACCGTAATAGGCCCAGGTGAACAGGAACCACGGCAGGTAGAGAATTGCGCAGATTGCTGCGGATTTCAGCAGGGCAACCACGAGTCTCTTCCGGGAAGTGGTTTCAAAGACGATGGCGGTAAGTCCGAGCAAGGCGATGAAGACGCAGCAGTCGGGGCGGCTGTACATCAACCCGGCCCACAATATTCCGCCGAGCGTTGCGTGCTCCACCCAGCCCAGCCAGACAAGTGCAAAAGCGGGCGCGAGGAAGGCAAGAACAAGGCCTGCCTCTTGTCCACTCATGGCGAATGCGGTCGTCTTGATTTCCAAGACGGCGATCAGGGGAAACAGGCTGCATGCAAACAAGGCTGCGCGCGCACCGGAGTATTCGCGCGTGAGGACGCTGGTGGCCGAAACAAAGGCAATCGTGAGTCCGGCAAGTGACACGAGTCGGAAGAGCCACAGGGGCAGAGCGAAGTCTCTGGCGCCGGACAGCCATGCGAACAAGGCCGGGAGCAGCGTGTTGAGGGGGGAAGTGAATCCGTGGACGTGTTCACCGGGCGTGTAGACCAGACCCTGACCGCAGGCGAGATTCTCACTGAAGCGATAGGTGATTAGAAAGTCTTCCCAGACAAGACCGGTCGCAAACGTGAAATAGAGCGGAATGGCCACGCTGACGCCGAGAATCATCCAGAAGTGAATCGGCGGCCTTTTGAGGCAGGAAAACAACGGGCGAACAGACCCGAGCAATGAGTTGGGTATAGGATCCGTAGGCACGGCACCAATCGGGTCTAAACAACCGGATTGTGGGATCGTCCGTGATTCGGACTTTCAGATTGGATGGTCCGATGACTGGAATCAAAGTTTTGCAGTGGCGGCTTGCAGGACGTGCTGACAACTCACCGGAAGTCGTGCGAGGCCTCGGCGGGCAGGTCGTCGCAGCGGAGCGCGCGGATTTCCTCCGCCTTGATGTGGATCACGCCGTCATGAAGCTGGAGGCGGCCGGTGATGATCAGCGCCGGCTCCTGCGTGATCGTCAGCCGCCTTTGTTCGAAAAGCTGCGGCCGCACGACCGCGTTCGCCACCCCGGTCTCATCCTCCAGGCTCACGAAGACGAAACCCTTGGCGGTGCCGGGGCGCTGGCGGCAGATCACGCTGCCGCCGATCGTGACCCGCGAACCGTCGCGAACGCCGGCCAGGTCTGCGGCTCGCAGGACTCCAGGGAGGGACGCCCGGATTGCTTTCATCGGATGTTCGCCGACCGTCAGCGCCTGGGTTTGATAGTCGGCCGCGATGCGCTCCAGGTGTGTCATCGCCTCGAGCGGGGAAAGCTCGGAGGCAACGCCGTCCTCGGCGACGGCGCTGAAAAGATCATCGGACTCAAGCGCGCCTTCCACCTGCCAGAGCGCGGCGCGCCGGTGTCCGGCGAGGGCATTGAGCGCTCCGGCGGTGGCCAGAGCGCGGCGCTCCTCTGCGTTGAATCCGGTGCGCTGCAGAAAATCGTCCATTGACGCGAAGGACCGCACTGCACGCGCGGCGAGCATCGCCTGGACCGTCGCCTGGTGCAGCCCTCGCACGCGATGCAGGCCGATCCGGATCGCATCGTCCGCCTCGACCGTGGTCAGCCATTGCGAAGCGACGACACAAACCGGCCGGGCGCGAACGCCGTGGCGCCGGGCGTCCTGGATGAGCGTGGCGACGCTGTAGAATCCCATGGGTTGGTTGTCGATGAGCCCGGCGTAGAACTCCGCCGGCCGGTGGACCTTCAGGTAGGAGCTCGCATAGGCGATCAGCGCAAAACTGAGCGCATGGCTTTCCGGAAAGCCGTAGAGGGCGAACGCCGCCAGGGCGTTGATGACCTCGTCAACCGCGGCTGGCGAAACACCGTTGCGCGCCATCGCCTCGCGCAGCTTCGCCTGCATGCGTTCCATGCGCGCGGTGGAGCGCTTGAAACCGATGGCCCGGCGCAGCTCGTCGGCCTCGGCGGCGGTGAAGTTTCCCAGCACCATCGCGATCTTGAGAATCTGTTCCTGGAACAGCGTCACTCCCAGGGTGCGCGCGAGAATCGGTTTCAGCCGCTCGTCGGCATACGTCACCTCCTGCCGGCCGGCGCGGCGCTCCAGATAGGGATGCACCGCCTTGCCGTGGATGGGACCGGGCCGGATGATGGCCACCTCGACGGCGAGATCGTAGAACGTGACCGGCTTCATGCGCGGCAACGTGGCCATCTGCGCCCGCGACTCGACCTGGAAGACGCCGATCGTGTCGGCCTTCTGCAGCAGCGCGAAGGTCGCGGGATCGTCCTTCGGGATTCGCGCGAGGTCGACCGGCCGGCCGCGTGCCTGGCAGATCTCAAGGGAATCCTGCAGCGCCGCCATCATGCCGAGCCCGAGCAGGTCGACCTTGATGATGCCCAGATCCTCGCAATCGTCCTTGTCCCACTGCGCCACGACGCGGCCGGGCATCGAGGCGTTTTCGAGCGGCACGACCGAATCGAGCTGTCCCTGGCAGATGATCATGCCGCCGCTGTGCTGGCCGAGATGCCTGGGAAGTCCGCGCAGCCGCTTCGCGATGGAGACGAGCGCGGGCATCCGGGGATGCGCCGCCGGCAATCCGGCCAGTTTCAGTTGCTCGGCCAGCTCGATGGTGGGCGGGAAATCGCCGTTTGCATAGAGGCTGGAGAACCGGTCCATGACGTTCTCAGGCAGGTTGAGCGCCTTGCCGAGCTCCCGCATGGTGCTGCGTCCGCGGTAGGTGATGACGTTGGCGGTCATCGCCGCCCCGCGCGGGGCGTAGCGCCGGTAGACCTCCTGGATCACGCGCTCGCGGCGGTCGCCGCTGGGAAGGTCGAGATCGATGTCCGGCCAGTCGGACCGGCCTTCGCTGAGAAACCGCTCGAAGAGCAGCCGCCCGCCGACGGGATCGATGGCCGTGATGCCGAGCGAATAGCACACCGCGCTGTTGGCGGCCGAGCCCCGGCCCTGCACGAGGATGTTCTGCTCGCGGCAGAAATTGCAGATGTCCCAGACGACCAGGAAATATCCCGCGAAACCCAGCTTTGCGATGAGCGCGAGCTCCCTGTCGAGCTGCGCGCGCACCGCCGGCGAAATGCCTCCATAACGCTGCTGCGCTCCGAACCAGGTGAGCTTTCGCAGAAACGTGTCCATCGTTTCCCCGGGCGGCACCGGATACGACGGAAATTCGTAGCCGAGGTTTTCCAGCCCGAATTCGAGGCGTTCAACGAATCGCGCGGTGTTTGCGACCGCCTCGGGCAAGTCGGCGAACAACGCCTCCATCGCCGCAACGGGCTTGAGATGTCGCTCGGCGTTGTGTGTGAGGAGCGTGCCGGCGGCATCGAGGTGCGTGTGGTTGCGGATGCATGTGAAGACATCGAGCACCTCGCGACCCGCCGGGTTGGCGTGGAGAACGCCGTTAGTCGCGATCAGCGGGAGATGATGTGCGGCGGCGAGCGCCACCTTCATCCGGTTCTCCCGATCCTCGCCGCGGACGAAGTGGCGCTGGATTTCCACGCCGATCCGGTCGCGGCCAAAGATCGCGAGCAGCCGCTGCAATGCGGCGTCGGCGCCTTCAGGCCCGGCGCTTTGCCACGCCCGCGAGACGGGTCCCTCCTCATCGCCGGTGAGGGCGAAGAGCCCGGCCGAGATTTCCGCGAGTTCCGTCCAGAGAACCCGGCTCTCTCCCTTGGGTGCGCGCAGCTTTGCCGTCGTGATGAGGCGGCAGAGCGCCCGGTAGCCGTCGCGGTTTGCAACAAGCAGCGGAACGACCGATTCGTCCTCCATCGTGAGCTCGACGCCGACGATTGCGCGCAGGCCGGCTTCGCGTCCGGAAGTGTGGAGCCGGACCGAGCCGTAGAAGCCGTCGCGGTCGCACAGCGCGAGGGTGCCGAGTTCCAGGCGCGCCGCCTCGGCCGCGAGTTCCTCGGGCGACGAACCCGCCCGCAGAAAACTGAAGGCGCTCCGGCTGTGCAGTTCAACGTAGGTCATGGGAAGCTCCGCTTGGAAACGCCAAACGCCAAACCGCCAAATTCCAAATAACAGCGCGCGCTCTCAGTGCGGTACCATTTGGGATTTGGACCTTTGGATCTTGGATGTTTCAAGGGGTGCATCTCCCGATTAACGGTAGCGGCGCAGCCCCTCCAGATGCCGACGACTTGTTGGAAGGCGGACCGCAGTGTCCGCCAGGCATCGGTAGGGCGCCCGCCACTCGTCGCTCGACTCTCGACTGCATTTTTCCGGCCTAGGAAACCGCGCTGCGTTGTAGCCGGCCGCGCTGAGGCCGGCCCTGCCTTTGGCGAGCATGCGATGGACAGGCCGGGGTCGGCGCCCCCGGCTACAAAACGCCAGCCCTACAGGTTTGTTCCCATTGTCCGCGCAGCGGACATTAAGCCTGGCTGCTTCCTGCACCTTGGTCGGCCGCCCAGATCTTTCGAACGGACTTCGGCCGAGCCAGCGAGCCAAGCATGATGCAGCCAGGCTAATCATACATTCCCTCCACCCACCATCGCCCGGCGCGGCAGCTCAGGCGGAACAAGCCGCCGTGCTCCAGCTCGACATCCCATTCCTCGGCGGCCCAGCGTTCGGGTTTCCACCATTCGCCGGATCGGCGCCAGGGTCCGCGGCGCCGCGTCACTTCGCCGTGAGCGATGCGACTTTGCACAGATGCAGGCCCTAGCTCGGATGTAGCACACCGAGAATGGCACCATGTCGCAACCTGTACTTGGAGACGCGACGCCCTCGTCGCGTTTTCGGGAGGTGCACGCGACGAGGGCGTCGCGTCTCCATGAAATATGCGGGCTAGGGGCCCCGTGGTCACCTGTGCTTCCACGGGTGGCCGGAAACGCCGGAGCGGGAGTCCCAGCGGCGGCAGAATTGGCGGAGCCGGAAGCGACCCCACGACGTCGATCGGTTTTCCCAGGGCAAACGCGTCCGGCCGGTGTGTTGTTTCCAATTGCGGCGTGCCGACGCGATCGGCGCCGACCACCGCTTCCACCCGCGCCAGGGTTTCCGCAAACCCGTGCGGATCGCGCAGCCCGGTGTCGAAAAGTCCGTGCTGCCGCACCAGCGGCCGGGTGGGGGCGACCACCAGCCGCACGCCCTTGATGGCCGAATCCGTGTGGAGGGTTTCCAGGTGGGTATGCAGCGCCCGGAAAAGGATGTCGGGATCGCCGGTCGGCTCGGGCAATCGGAAGCTGCGCCTGTAATCGGTTTCGTCGGCCAGATGGAGCGCGAGTGCGAGTTCGGCTGCGACGAGCCTGGAGTTGGCGAGCTGAAGCGCAAAGCGGTCGATGAATCGCCGCAGGACGAAAAGCAGCGGCTCCAGAGTTTCGATTTCGTTCTCCAGGTCCATGGCCGCCTCGAAGGTCTCCCCGTCGGCGCAGGGCTCGATCGGCCGGTCGGTCTCCCCGGAGGCGCGTTCCCAGAGGTCGATGCCAGCCTGGCCGAGACGGCGCCCGACTTCGGGCTTGGGCAACGCAGTCAGGGCGCCGAGCGTGCGAACTCCCCAGCTCTCGAGAATTGCCGCCAGTTCCGCGGAAGGATCGACGATCGCAAGCGGCAGCGGTGCGAGAAAGCTGCGTTCGTCCTCAACGGCGAGGACTGGGGGCAACCCGGAGCCGGGGTCATCGCCCCCGGCTACAGGAGACAGGTCAATTGTAGCCGGCCGCGTTGAGGCCGGCCATGCCTCTCGAGCGGAATTGCCGGGGTCAGCCCGTTCGACGCGCTCAGGACAGGCGCCCCCGGCTACAATGGCGGCATTGCATTCTCCTAGGCAGGTGTCCTGTAGGGGCGCGATCTTGTCGCGTCCCTCCAGGCGGGCGCAGCCTCTCGACTTCGCTTCTCGGGGCCCTGGGCCTCTCGACCGGATCGAAACCTGCGCCCCTGCGTTTTGCGGAATCCCCGCCAGCCGCGCCGCGTAGAGGGCGAGGAGGGGGGTGCGGGCGATGCCGGCCGTGGCGTCCAATCCCAGCAACCGGAGCCGCTCCACCGCCTCGTGGCTGTGCGGCAGATGCATGGCGGCAGGTTTTCCCGTGAGGTCGATGGTGCAGACACCCGCGGCGGTTCGTTCGACCCTGGGGGAAAGGGACCGGGCGACGGTGAGGAGCACAGCGTCCGCCTCCTGCTCGGCGGCGGCGGACCGCGGGCGCAGCACGATGTCTGCACAGCGCGCCATCGCCTGGGTTGCAGTCAGGCCGGCCACCACGCCGGCGGCCCGGGCGGGCGCGTTGGTTTGCACGACGAGCGCTTTCTTGAGACGGTCATCGAGCAACGCGGCGGGTTTTCCGGCGAGTCCGTTCCCGGTGCGGACGACAGCCTGCAACGCGAAATCGGCGACCTGCAGAACAGCGTAGCTCACGCGATCCTCCGTTCCTCACCGACGCGGCTGCGCTGCACCTCTGCCGGCAGCGCGGAGGCGAGCCGGGTCTGCTCCTCATCAAAGGCCGGGAGGGCGAAAGCGCTGGCCAGATTGAGCCGCAACCGGGCGCTGACTACGAATCCGAGTGGCGCTGACGGCCTGGCAACCGAAGCTTCAGCGACGGCTGACGCAGCGCCCTCCAGATGCAGGCGGCTTCTTGGAGGGCGGCCCGCCGCGTCCGCCGTGTTCCCGAATGGCGCAGGATTGCCGCTTGCCTGCGGATCGTTTCCTTGTAGGGGCGCGATCTTGTCGCGTCCCAGACGGGCGCAGCAAGCCTGCGCCCCTACGTCTCGCTGCAGGCGTGCCACTCGCGCCGCGGTGAACACCACCAGCGCCATGTCGGTTCGCTCCAGGGCGCGTTGCAGGCGGTACCAGGTGGTTGCGGGAACACCCCGCATGCTGCGCGATTCGATGCCGCGCAGATCCAGCATGACGAGGGAGAGGTTGGCGTCCCTCACCAGGATGTCGGCGGCGTGCATCGCCTCGTCGAGGCTACGACAACGGACCCAGACCAGATGCTGGAGCAGGAGCGGCTCGTGCGACTGGGGGTCGAAGGCGTCGCGTGCGTCCACGAGCGCCGCGCGCATCCGCCGCGCGCGCGTTGCCGCGAGCAGGCTGGAAATCAGCAGCTGGCCGCCGGAGCTGGGCGCCAGGGCCACGACTTCGGTGATGCCTCCGACCGGCAGGCCCCCGCCGGCAGCGTCATCGATCGCAGCGACCCCTGTCGGCAGGACCGCTGCCGGGCGCGGTGCGGCCTGCGGAAAGCGCTCGGTGAGCAGGAGCCGGAGCGCCGCGAGACTTTCGGGTGAGCTAGCCCGCATATTTCCTGGTCCTTGGCACCGCGATAATCGTCTACTTACTGACGGTTCCCATGCTGGCGGTGGTTAACGGATATGCGGGCTAAATGTCCAAGCGCTCCGTGGGGGAGAGAATGCGACCCCGCACGATCACAAAAACCGCCTCAAAAAACCCGGGAAACCATCTGAACCCAGCGTAAGGTCATCGGTGGATCCGGACGTGTCCGACGTAGACGCCCTGGATGATGAGTTCATCGGTCGCCACGATCGGCGGGTACTTCGGATTCTCGGGCATCAACACGGGCTTGCCCCGGTTGATCACGAGCCGTTTCAAGGTGGCCTCGCCGTCGACGAGCGCGCCCACGATGTCCCGGTGCTTCGGCGGCCGGCAGGCCAGCACCACGAGATCGCCGTCCTGGATTCCGGCGCCTTCCATCGAATCGCCGCGTACGCGCAGGCTGAAAACCTCTTCGCGCGGGCGGAGCTTGAACACGGCCGGATCGATGGTGAGGTGTCCGTCGGCCATCTGTTCGTTTGCGGAGGGCCGGCCGGCCGGGATGGTGCCGAAGATGGGAATGTCGAGCACGGCGGACCGGTGGGGGAGGACGAGCGCGCGCGCCATGCCCGGGCGCTGCACCAGTGCGCCTTTTTTTTCCAGCGCGGCCAGGTGGCAGTCGACCGCGTTGACGCTGGCGAAGCCGAAATGCGCCTGGATTTCGCGCTGCGACGGGCTGACGCCGTGCTCGCGCTGGTGCGCCTGCACATAGCTGAGAATCTCCTGCTGGCGTTTCGTGAGCATGACTGGACATTTGACCAGTAGTCGCCTTTTCGCAAGCGGAAACAGGGCTGTTTGGTTCGAGTTGTAGTAGCCTGCTTGCAGGCGATCCTTACCCCGGAATCGCCTGGCAAGCAGGCTCCTACAGCTACATGGACCCAGTCGGAGACTGGCGCCACATGCACGGGCGTCCTGCCCATGAAATAGATCCGACAGCCGCACCGATTTCGCCCAAAGATTCCGGCTCATCGGTCGGCGGCGGAATTTTGTGGAAAGAGGATTCATTTCGCGCGAAGCTGGTGACGGTCAATTTTGCCCAGTGGCGCGCCCTGCGCCTCTGCCTTCCAACCGTGCCCGCCAACGCTCCAATCTCGCCTCCGATCCCGTCGGGCATCCGCGACAACCACCACCGGGGCGCGGTGGCTGATTTTCTCCGGCAGCAACTGAAACCCGGCGCCGATCTGGATCTGGTCACCGCCTATTTCACGGTCTTTGCCTACGACAAACTGCGTATCCACCTTGATAATCTCGGGCGCATCCGTCTCCTCTTCGGCGAAGCCGCCTTCATCAAGGATTTGGGCCCGGAGAAAACCGACAGCGCGGCCTACGTCCTCCGCGATGACGGTCTGGCGCTCGCTGGCGGACTAAACCAACGCCACCTGGCCCAAGCCTGTGCCAAATGGATGCGTGACAAGGTTGATGTTCGCTCCGTTACACGCACCGGTTTCCTTCACGGCAAGATGTCCCACATCCGCCGCGGCGAAGTCACCGCTGCGATCGTCGGCAGCTCCAATTTCACCACCCGCGGGCTCGGGCTCGCGGCGACCAATAACAACGTCGAGCTCAATCTGATCGTCTCCGACGACCGTGATCGCGACGACCTTCATCGATGGTTTGAAGAATTGTGGAACGATGGCTCGCGGGTGGAAGACGTGAAGGCACGGGTGCTCGACTACCTGCTCCAGGTCTATCGCGACCAACCGCCTGAGTTCGTCTATTTCAAGACGCTTTTCGAACTTTTCCACCGGTTTATCGAGGAAGGACAGTCGGTCGACGAAGCCCTGCGCCAGATCCGGCTCCCCGATACGGGCATCTGGAAGACCCTCTTCGAATTTCAAAAGGACGGCGCCCGTTCGGCTATCAACAAGCTCAAGCAGCTCGGGGGCTGCATTCTCGCCGATAGCGTTGGTCTGGGTAAGACCTTTGAAGCCCTGGCCGTCATCAAGTACTTCGAGCTGAAAAACGAAAAGGCGCTCGTGCTCTGCCCGAAGAAGCTCGCCGACAACTGGCTGCTGTACCGCCAGAACAGCGCGCTCAATCCGTTTGAAAAGGACAGGTTTCGTTTCGATGTGCTCCACCATACCGACCTGTCCCGCGAGAGCGGCTGGTCCAACGGCATCGATATCGGCCCGGGCTTCTATTGGGGCAACTACGACCTCGTCGTCATCGACGAGTCGCACAACTTCCGCAACAACTCAGTCGGTCCTCGCGGCGAGGATGACCAACCCGTCCGCCGCACCCGGTACGAGCGCCTGATCAACGACGTCATCAAGTCCGGCATCCGCACCAAGGTCCTCCTGCTCTCGGCCACGCCGGTCAACAACGAGCTGGCCGATCTGCGGAACCAGATCTCCTTCATCGCCGGCGGCGACGTGGCCCGCGACGACCCGGCCGACGCAGCATTCGCGAACAACCTCGGTATCCGCAGTCTGAAGACAACGACCCGCGACGCCCAGGCTCGTTTCACCGCCTGGACAAGACTCCCGCCCGCGCAGCGCGAGAAGAAGAACCTCATTCACGTCCTCGGCGGCGACTTCCTGAAACTGCTCGATGCGCTGACCATCGCGCGGTCCCGCCGGCACGTCACCCGCCACTATAAGGCGGAGATGGCCCGCCTCGGCGGCTTCCCGGTGCGCACTCCGCCCGACACGGTATATCCGGAAATCGATTCAACCGGGAAATTCCCAGGGTACGACGTGATTGCCGGCCAGCTCGGCAAATACAAGCTCTGGCTCTTTCAGCCGGCCGCCCATCTCAAGGCGGATTTGTCGGCAGAGATGCGGAAGGCCTATGAGCGCCGGGTTGGCGGATTCACCCAGGAAGGCCGCGAACGCATCCTCACTGGCATGATGCGCGTCAGTTTTCTCAAGCGACTCGAAAGCTCGGTCGACTCCTTCAGGATTTCACTGGAACGGACTCTGGCCAAGATCGACCGGCTTGAGGAGCGCATGACCCGGTTCGAGCGCTTCCGGGACGAGAATCCCGACCTCGATTACGATGCGCTCACGCCGGATGAGGTGGACGATCCGGAACTGGCCGATGCGCTGCAGGTCGGCCAGAGCGCCAGGATCAAGATGGCCCACCTCGACTTGGAACGGTGGCGCGGGCATCTCGCCGAGGATCGGAAACAGCTCACCAGCCTACTCGAACAGGCAAAGCCGGTCACTCCTGATCGCGACGCCAAACTGGAGCAGCTGAAGCAGCGCATCGCAGCCAAGGTTCAGGCGGCACCGCTCGACAAGGACGGACGGCCCAACCGCAAAATGCTCGTCTTCACTGCCTACGCTGACACCGCCCGTTATCTCTACGACCAGCTCCACGCCTGGGCGCGACAGTCTCTCGGCGTCCATTCGTCGCTCGTCGTCGGCAGCGGCGAAAACGAGTCCACCTTCACGCTATCGCGCGACTTTGCCGATCTTCTCGTCGATTTCTCACCGCGCTCCAAGCACCGCGCTGAGGCGCGCCCCGGCGCCGGCGCCACCGAGGTCGATCTGCTCATCGCCTCGGACTGCATCTCTGAGGGCCAGAACCTCCAGGACTGCGATACCGTCATCAACTACGACATTCACTGGAATCCGGTGCGCATCATCCAGCGTTTTGGCCGGATCGACCGCATCGGCTCGCGCGCCCGCGAGGTCCATCTCGTCAACTTCTGGCCGACCCCGCATCTCGACCGGTACATCAACCTGAAACTCCGCGTGGAGGCCCGCATGGCGCTCGTCGATCTCACCGCGACGCAGACCGACAACCCGCTCGACGACCAGCAGCTCGAAGACCTGATAACCGCCGACCTGCGCTTGCGCGACCGCCAGCTCGAACGCATGCAGCACGAGGTGCTCGATCTGGAGGAACTCGACGACACGGTCACGCTCGCCGACTTCTCTCTGGACGATTTCCGGGTGGATCTCCTCAACTACCTGCGGGCGCACGAGGACGACCTGCGCGATGCTCCGTTCGGTCTCTACGCGGTGGTTCCGCCCGCTGCCGACGTCCCGATGGCCCGGCCCGGGGCGATCTTTTGTCTCCGGCACAAGGGCGGAGGAGCGGTCGCTGCCGAGAACGAGAAGGTGAATCCGCTCGCGCCACATTACCTTGTCTTCATCCATGCCGACGGCCAGGTGCGCCTCGCCTTCACCCAGGTGAAGACCATCCTCAACCTGTTCCGCGAACTCGCCCTCGGCAAAACGGAGCCTTACACCGAACTTTGCCGGCTCTTCGACCGGCAGACGGAGCAGGGGGCCGACATGCGCGCCTACACGCGCCTGATCGGGCAGGCGCTCGAGTCGATCACGGCAACCTTCCAGCAGCGCCTCGCCAGCGGGCTCCAGCACGGCCGGCAGTTCGTGCTCCCTACCGTCGACGACCAGCCCCGGCCGGAGGCCGCATTCGAACTCGTCACCTGGCTCGTGCTGCTGCCACCGGAACTTCAGCGCTGACTCGCATCACGATGGCTGCTCCCAAACAAATACTCCCCTTGGCCGCTGGCGCCGAATACGCACAGTTCGTCGCCGAGCTGAAGGCACGGGTCGAGGCCGCCCGGATCTCGGCGGCTCGGTCCGTCAACCGCGACCTTATTCTGCTCTACTGGGATATCGGGCGAGGCATCGTCGAGAAACAGCGGACGCTCGGCTGGGGTGAGTCAGTGGTGGAAATGGTGGCAGCGGATCTGCAGCGAGCGTTTCCGGGTATGACCGGTTTTTCGCCCCGCAATCTGCGCGACACGAAGCGCTTTTTTCTCGCCTATTCCGACGGGGCAATTTGGCGACAAGCTGTCGCCAAATTACCCTCTGTGGCCAGAGACGTTCCAATTTGGCCACAAGCTGCGGCCAATCCGGCCCCGGGCGCCCTTCCGACCGCAATTCGGCCACAGCCTGTGGCCAAATTACCCACAACAGAACCCCCCACATTTCTGCCGCAACTTGTGGCGGAGGTTCCATGGGGACACCATCGCTTCATTCTCGACAAAGTTGCCGCGCCTTCCGCCCGGCTCTACTACCTCCAGGCAACGGCGCGCTTCGGATGGAGCCGCAATGTCCTGCTGAACCAGATCAAAGCCGGCGCCTACGAGCGTTCGCTCAAGGAAGGCAAGGCTCACAACTTTCCCGCCGTTCTTCCCGGGGCGCTCGCCGAGCAGGCGGAAGAGGCGCTCAAAAGCAGCTACAACCTCGAGTTTCTCGGCATCGGTCGGGCGGTGCGCGAACGCGAGCTGGAGGACCGGCTTGTCGAGCGCCTGCGCGACTTCATCCTGGAACTCGGCTACGGGTTTTGCTTCGTCGGCCGCCAGCACCGGCTCGCTTTGGGAAAGAAGGAGTACTTCGTCGATCTACTTTTTTATCATCGGTTCCTGAAGGCCCTTGTCGCCATTGATCTCAAGGTCGGGGCGTTCGAGCCGGAGTTTGCGGGCAAGATGGATTTCTATCTCAACCTCCTCAACGACCGGGAGCGCGCCCCCGACGACCGCCCCTCGATCGGAATCATCCTCTGTGCGGAGAAGGACAACCTGGAGGTCGAGTACGCTTTGAAAACCAAGGCCAATCCCATCGGCGTGGCGGAGTACCAGCTCCAACCGCGGCTCTCCGCCGAATTCCGGGGCAAGCTTCCGACCGCGAAGCAGCTGGAGGACGCCCTCCGCCCGGCGATGTCTCCGCCCCGCAAGAAATAGCCGCCGATTTCCGCGTTTCACTTTTCCTTTTCAGTCTACAGCTCCCTCTTCTTTCAGCCTTCAGCGCTTCAGTTCTTCAGCCTTTTCTTCCGCCCGTGCCCGCCGCCCCACCAACCCTCCGCGAACAGCTCGCCGCCGCCCTGGCCGCATTTGCCACCCGGCCGCTTCCGGATGCCGCGGCTGCGTTCTTTTCGCTGCTGGGCTACGGCAGCAGGCGGCAGATGCGCTTCCCTTCGCGCACGGCCTTCCTTGCCCAATTCGCCTCCGGCCAGACAGATTTCGCCACCCGCTTTCCGGCTCTCGTCGCCTCCGGTGCCGCCCCGGTCTTCCTCCAACAGCTCACCGGCGACGAGATCTCCGGCAGCTCCTCCGGTCAGCTCGATCTTCTGGCTTCCGACACGGCCGACCTGCGCCAGATCGACTCCTACCTCTTTCTCGCCTTTCCGCTGCCGTCTTCTGCCTACACGCAGACCGAGCTTTCGGCGCTCGCTCGCTCGCTCAACGCCCTTTTTGCCCAGCCGGTCCTCGTCCTCTTCCTGCACGGCCAACACGTCTCGCTGGCGATCACCTACCGCCGGCGCTCGAAAACCGACCCCACCCGCGACGTCACCGACCGCAAGGTCACGTTTATCCGCGGCATCGCCGTCGCCCGCCCGCACCCGGGTCACCTCGCCATCCTGGAGGATTTCTCGCTCCCCGCCATCGCCCGCGCCCGCCAGCGCGACATCCGCACGTTCACCGACCTCGACGACGCCTGGCGCGACTCCATTTCCACCGAGCTGCTCACCAAGCGCTTCTACCGCGAGGTGGCCAATTGGTATTTCTGGGCCCGTGGGCAGGCGCGCTTTCCGAAGGACGCCCCGCTCGACGCCGAGGGCAAGCCCGCCCTGCCGCTCATCCGGCTGCTCACCCGCCTGCTTTTTTGCTGGTTCCTGCGGGAGAAAACCAACCCGGCCACCGGCGAGACGCTCCTCCCCGACGAATTGTTCGACGAGCCGCGCATCCGCGAACTCCTCCACGACGCCTCGCCCGCCGCCGGCACCTACTACCTGGCCATCCTTCAGAACCTCTTCTTCGCCACGCTCAACACGCGGATGGACCCGCCCACCGGACCCACCACCCGCCGTTTTGTCGAGGAGACCGACCGGCACGAGAGCGACGATCACATGGTCCATCACTTCTGGCGCCATGCAAAACTCCTCCGCGATGGCGCCGCCTTTGAACGCCTCTTCCGCCGCATCCCGTTCCTCAACGGCGGTCTCTTCGAATGCCTCGACGAGCGCGTGAAACGCGGCCGTTCGACCTTCACCACGGAGGTCCGCATCGACGGGTTCTCCGAGCTGGCGCGCAACCAGCCGCATCTCCCCAATTTCCTTTTCTTCGGCCCGACCCAGAGGGATGTCGATCTCTCCGCGGCCTACGGCGATTCCGGCCGCAGCCACGAGACCGTCCGCCCGCTCCTCGAAATCTTCCGCCACTACAAGTTCACCCTCACCGAAAACACCCCGCTCGACGAGGAGGTGGCGCTCGATCCCGACCTGCTCGGCCACGTCTTCGAGAATCTGCTCGCCGCCTTCAATCCCGAGACGGGCACCATTGCCCGCAAGGCCACCGGTTCCTTCTACACGCCCGATATCGTTGTGGACTGGATGGTCGATCAGGCCCTGCTCGTTCACCTGGAGGAGCAACTGCTTGCCGCGATCCCGACCGCGCCCGAGGTGACCGATCGTCTTCGCGACTTGCTGGCATGGAAGGAAGAGCTTGGGCACACGTTCTCCGACCCGGAGGTGGATGCGCTGATCGATGCGATCCACATCCTGCGCGCGCTCGATCCCGCCTGCGGCTCCGGCGCCTTCCCGATGGGCCTGCTGCAGAAGCTCGTCATGGTCCTGCGCAAGCTCGATCCCGGCAACCAGCGCTGGCGCGCCCGCAACCTTGCCGACGCCGAGGCGATCTCCAGCGCGCCCGCCCGCGAGGCCGCGCTCGTCGCCATCGAGCGCGCCTTCGCCCACGACAACGACGACTACGGCCGCAAGCTGTACCTCATCGAGCGCTGCCTCTTCGGCGTGGACATCCAGCCCATCGCCACGCAAATCGCCAAGCTCCGCTTTTTCCTCTCCCTCGTGGTCGATCAAGCCATCGATCCCCGGGAGGATAACTACGGCATCTTGCCGCTGCCCAACCTCGAAACCAAGCTCGTCGCCGCCAACACGCTCCTCGACCTCCAGCGCGGCCAGCTCGACCTCGACATGCACGGCACGCAGGAAAAGCAGGACAAGCTCGAGCGTGTGCGCCACGAGTATTTCACCGCCCGCAGCTACCAGCAGAAGAAGGAACTGAAAGCCCGCGACGCCGCCCTGCGCGAGGAACTCGCCGACGCGCTTGCTGCCTCCGGCGAATGCTCGGCGGCCGACGCCCGCCGGCTGGCCGACTGGAATCCCTACAACCAGAACGCCTCGGCGCCCTTCTTCGATCCCGGCTGGATGTTCGGCCTCTCGCGCCAGCGCGGGTTCAACGGATTCGATCTCGTCATCGGCAATCCGCCCTACGTCCGCCAGGAGGAACTGAAGGCCATGCTTGTCACCGACAGCCGCGGCCGCGAACGTCCGCTGAAGGAAGCACTCAAGGAGAACTACGCCTGCTACACCGGCACGGCCGATCTCTACGTCTATTTCTTTGAGCGATCGTTCCGCCTGCTTCGCACCGGAGGTGTGCTGAGCTTCATCTGCTCCAATAAGTTTTTCCGTTCCGGCTATGGCGAACGACTGCGCACTTTCTTCCTCTACGCCACCCGGCCCCGCGTGCTGCTCGATTTCGGCGACGCCCCGGTCTTCACCGCAATCGCTTATCCCTCGATTCTCGTCGCGCAGAAGACCCGGCACATCGGCGGCCCGACGGGGTTGCCGAAAGAAGCGCTCAAGGAAGTTCAGCTTCCGCCACCCGAATGGCAGGCCCGCGTGCTCAACTGGTCGCCTGGCGCCCGAATCGGCGAATTCCCGGAGATCTTCGAAGAAAGATCCTCCCCGCTCGCGCAGCGGGAGCTCAAGCGGGAGGGGTGGAAATTCTCTGGTGTGGGGAACCTCAGGTTACTCGCGAAACTCCGGTCGACAGGAACGACCTTGGATGAGTTTGTGGAAGGACGATTCTACAACGGAGTGAAGACCGGCTTGAATGAAGCATTCGTTGTGGATGGGTCTACGATGGCCGAACTCATTGCTGGCAATCCAGAGTGCGCAGACCTGTTCAGACCGTACATCCGTGGACGTGATCTCAAGAAATGGAGTGTTTCGCGGCCTGATCTGTGGTTGCTCTACATTCCGTGGCACTGTCCCTTGCACGAGGACGTGTCGATAAAGACAGCGTCCTCCAAAGCAGAAGCCGCGTTCAAGAAACGCTACCCAGCCGTTTACGCTCATCTGAGTCGATTCAAGAAAGAGCTTGGTGCCCGCGATAGAGCGGAAACAGGGATTCGGTATGAGTGGTATGCGCTGGCAAGATCCCGCGCAGAAGTCCAATCGGACTTTGAAGGCCCCAAGATCCTTCTCGGAAGGTTCATGAACGGACCGACCTTTGCTTTCGATTTGGAGGGCTGCTTTACGAACAATGCCAATTCGATCATCGCTGGAGCATCCCAATTCGTTGTTGCGGTGCTCAACTCCACGGTGGCGTGGTGGTTCCTGACGCAGACATGTACGGACCTGCAAAATGGCTATCTGCAGGCTCATAACGAGAATCTCGCGAGGATCCCGATCCCGCCGGCAACCCCCGCGCAGACGCAGCTGGTCGAGCGGCTGAGCGAGTATCTGATCTGGCTGCACGGCCCCGAAGCGCCGTCGGCCTCTGCCGCCCCGCAGGCCGGCCTGATGAGCGCCTATTTCGAGCAATGGCTCAATGGACTGGTTTACGAGCTCTTCTTTGCCGAAGAACTCCACGCTCGCCGCCTGTACCTCTTCGACGAAACCGCCCGCCTCGACCCGCCCGCGATCGCGACCCTCGCGAAGCTCGACCGCCTGCCCGCCCTCCAGGAGCTGTTCGCCAAAGCCTACGCCACCACCGCCCCTCTCCGCGCCCAGCTTTTCACCCTTCCGTCCCTCGAAGTCGTCCGCCTGATTGAAGGCGACACTGCTCCGGCAGTCAGCGGCTCTCCGGCAGCCCACGATGAGTGATTCCAGAACAACCCCGGTTGTGCCTGGTGACACCGTAGCAGTGTCGGCGGTGGGATTGACCAGCGCCGAATATACTCTGGTCGCCCGCATTGCGAAGATCTCTGTCAGCGACTATCGGGCGTTTCCGTCCGGCCCGCCATGCGAGATCGATCTAGGCGCCGACGGGAAGAACCTCCTTCTGTATGGTGAGAACGGGAGCGGCAAGTCGTCGCTCGCTCACGCCCTGCGCGACCTCTTCAACGCCCGCAACCCGCCCGCCAACTTTGAACCCAGCCGGAATGTTTTCACCGCTGGCGAAGACGGTGCAGTCTCGGTGCAGTTCACCGCTGGCGTTGTCCCTGCTGAGCTTCGCTGGGAGTATGGGGAGGCGCATCCAAAGACGACGCAAGGTCAGGCTTTCTTCGAGTTCGCGAGCCGGTGCCTGTTTCTCAATTACCGCGATCTTCTGCGAACCAGCTTCGGACATCCCAGCGGGCCGCCCAACCTCTTTGATTTGCTGGTGCAGTCGGTCCTCGACTCGCTGCCAGTGCTGGTCCGCGGACGGAAAGGCACCCTCGGTGTGGAATATCAGCAACTGCTCTCCGCCAAGCCAAGAAACCACCGAGGGCGAAAACCCTGGCGCGCAAAACTCGCTTGCGACGTATTCAATGCTGTCCTCGCTGCCCACCTTCCTGAGGTCGTTACGGAGGCGAACCGCATCTTCGAGAAACTCGGCCAACCTGGAACGAGGTTCACGTTGACCGCCAAGCCCGTGAGCTATGATCGGCTGAATCGGGAATTCGCCGGCTGCAGCATCGAGTTCGAGACCGAGCTCTTCGGCCACAAGGTCGCCGAGCCCCAGCATTTTCTGAACGAGGCACGGCTCACCGCCCTTGCGCTAGCGATCTACCTTGGAGCTGCGCGTTGTGCGATTCTCCCAGCGGTGTCACCGGTCGGCGGCGCACTGCCGACGCGGTTGCTCGTGCTCGACGATGTTCTTATCGGACTCGACCTCGCCAACCGCCTACCGTTGCTGCGCGTCCTCGAAGAAGATTTCGCCGACTGGCAGATCATCCTGCTGACTCACGATGTAAGCTGGTTCGAAATGGCGAGTGATGTATTAGACGGCAAGCGTTGGGCGAAATTCTGCCTGCACGCCCGACTACACCAAAGCGGCCGTGAGATTCCCGTGCTCGACAGCGATGCACCTTATCTCGACCGTGCTTGGGGCTATATCCAGAGCAATGACTATAAGGCAGCCGGCGTCTACCTGCGCTCTGCGTTCGAGACTCTTCTGCGCGACTTCTGTGTCGCCCGGTCGCTGCGGGTTGGCCTCCGACAGGAATTACGCGACTATTCATCGGAGGATCTCTGGCCGCTTGTTCGCAGATACGAAGTCAAGAAGGGGCAATTGCTGGTCGATGACGGCCTTGCCGCCGAGTTATCATTGAGTCGCCGTTACGTACTCAACCCTTTGTGCCACGACGATCCGGCTCGGCCGACTCGTGAGGAAGTCCGGCGCGCGCACGCCTCCTTGACTCGCCTCAGCGTGCTCCTCGACGTGGACCTCAGCTGGCGGCGCGAACTGGATTCGAAACTCTGTCGGGCGACCAAGGAAATACTGGGAGACAACGATGCCCGCCGAGACAAGGCGCTCAAAGGCCTGGCTCCAGCAAGTGAGTTCGCCTTACAGGCCGCGTGTGTTTTGCTCGCCAGTGATCGACCTCCGACCGCCGATATTGGCTTCTTGTTGCGTAGCGCCTTCGACAAGATGCTCTGGAGGTATTCCGCGAGAAAGAGCCTGAGCTTCTCGGTGAAATGTGACACTGAGCTGGACACAATATCCCTGTGGACCGCTGCCAAATCAGGTCCAGCCGGGCTGGCCGCGACGCAGGGGGCGTTCGTGTCGTTGGTCGAATCCCACACCGATCTATTGCTGGAAGCTGATCCGGTTCGCGATACATGCGCCCGCAAGACGCAGGCAGAGCTGGAGGGGCTCTGTACGATCTTCGCCGGGTCGAACTGGAAAACAGAGCAACACCCGCAAGCCGCGATGGATCATTTCTGAGAGATCCGCGCCCGGCTTTACGCTGCCAATTCGATGAAAACATTGTTCTTTACTGGACGGAATCCTGATAATGTCAGTGGCGTGAGTTGGAAGGTCTGGAAGATCCGGAGGAAAGGACGTGTGGTGGAAACCCGCTGGGGACCAATCAAGATCATCAAGCGCAAGGTCGTCCCGACGGGGACCCTTCAAGGGAAGCAATGGAAATTCAGCGCGACGCTGGCGGCTGAGGAGTTCTACGACAAGAAGGTCCGCGAGAAACAGCGAAAAGGCTATCAAGTCTCCCCCCGTCGCCCGCGGAAGTAATGAGGCTCAACCGGGCTCGGCAGCGAACTGCTACGCGGAGCCTCGCGTCGAAGTCGAACTCCGGGTCTCGTCTCTAAACCAGCAAGATGGGCATACGGTGGGCATTCTACAGTCTGTGAGTATGTGTCGTTAGGATTGCCCACTTAGGCATCTGCTTAACGGCTTCCCCCCACAAAGAATCCTGCTAAGCCTTCGTCATGTTCACCGCGCTTACGCTCACAGATTTCAAGAGTTTTCCCCACGCAGAGATGAGCTTCGGCCCGATCACGACGGTCATTGGCGCCAATGCCGCGGGCAAAAGCAATCTGCGCGATGCCCTGAAATTCCTGCATGCGGCCGGCAGGGGAATGACCCTGCCGGAGATCTTCGGCGGCAAGAGCAGCGTCGGCTGGCCTGGGATCCGCGGGGGTGCGCCCGGCACGGTGCGGAACGGACAGAAGCGCTTCAGCCTGACATTGGCGACCAAGGAAGGATTGGAATACACGATCGAGATCGCAGTGGGGCCGAAGGGACCAACGGTAAGGAAAGAGAGCCTTCACTCTGGCGGCCGGATATTGTTTGGGACGCAACCTCCTGGACCTGACGACGCAAAGGTTCTCGACGTGCGTCTGATTGCGGGCGGCGACCACAAGAAAGGTCACAAGGTGGTCTTGCCTGCTCACCAACCGGTGCTTTCCCAGGTCACAGAGCCGGCGCTGAAGCGCACGGATCGGAACGCAGCGACGCTTGTCCGTTGCGTCACGGAATTTCGGAACCAGCTCGCCGGCATCCGCTTCATCGACTTTAGCCCAGCCGTGATGCGCCAGCCGTCTGTCCCGGGCGAAAAGACGATTAGCGAATCCGGCGACACTCTCAGTTCGGTGCTCCGCTATCTCGTTGAGGACGAGAAGAAGGGGGCCGTGCTCGCCAGCTGGATCAAAGTTCTTACGCCGATGGATGTGACCAGCATCGGATTCGAGGATTATCCGGATGGCAAGATTCTCGCCGTGCTTGAAGAGCCGGGCGGTCGGAGGGTGCCGCTGTCGAGCGCTTCAGATGGGACGCTGCGGTTTCTCGGCATTCTGGCCTCTGTGATTTCACCGCAGGCGCCTTCGCTGTTGTGTTTTGAGGAGATCGAGACCGGTCTGCACCCGGTCCGCGTGCAGCTCGTCAGCGAATTGCTGCAAAAGCACACCATTGACGGCAAGCCGCAGGTGCTCCTCACCACGCATTCACCGGCATTGCTGGGCTGGCTCGGCCGTGAGCACCGAGGGTACGCTTATCTCGCCTACCGTCTGCCGGACACGGCGGACACGCGGCTCAAGGCGTTCCGCGACATACCCAATCTCGAATCCGCGCTCGAAAAAACCGACGCCTCGCGGCTGTTCGAGACCGGATGGTTCGAGGAGGCGGTGTTCTTCGCGGAAGGTCAACCCACGCCGATCTCCTTTGTCGCCGAAGACGAACCTGGGAAGCAGCCATGAACGTCCTGGTCATTCTGGAAGACACACCCAGGGACCAGTTCATTGCGGTCCCGGTTGTCCAGGCGCTCTTTCAGTTCATTGGCCGCCCGGCGAAAGTTGCGGCTTTGCCCGAGCGCATGAGGAGCGTTGAGCAGGCTACCGATCTCGAAAGGTTGCTGCCGGTGTTGGCAGCACGTCGGGGCATGGTGGACGTGTTCCTTCTGATCGTCGACCGGGACTGCAAGGCGCCTGACCGCCCGCGCGGCGGCGATCGCGCTGCCGCCCTGCAAAACCTGGAGCGCCAGGTAATCGGTTCTGGCGAGCTCGGGGCAAGCTGCCATTTTCTCGCCTGCCAAGCGGTGGAGGAGCTGGAAATCTGGCTCCTGGCCGGATTCGAGCATGCCAGTTGGATGGAGGTGCGCGACCATTGCGATCCGAAGGAGGCCTATTTTGAGCCTTTTGCGAAAGGGCGCGGTGTTTTCGAGAAACCTGCCGAGGGTCGCGCCGAGCTAATGAGCCAGGCGATACGGCGCTACAAACGGATCCGCCATCTCTGCGACGAGCTTCAAGCGCTTGAGGCTAGGCTGAGTAATACTGTGTTCTGAGGCAGAAACGCATCGACAAACGAGTATTACCCGAGGGTTGGTGTTTTGCCGCGAGGGCAAGACGCTCACATTGGCTGGGCTGCCGACAAAATCCGCCGCGGAATTTGAGGTTGGAGGCGAATGCGCCTTACTCTGGGGCATGACTTCTTCGATCAGCACCGCATCACGCCGCCAGCTCGGGATTCAGGGACCAGAAGTGACGGTCATCGGGCTGGGTTGCATGGGCATGAGCGAGTTCTACGCACCCGGACAGATGGACGACCAGGAATCGATCCGCGCAATCCATCGCTACCTCGACGCCGGCGGCAATTTCCTGGACACCGCCGACATGTACGGATCGGGGCGCAACGAGGAACTCGTGGGCCGCGCGATCGCAGGCCGGCGCAATGCTGTCGTGCTCGCCACGAAGTTCGGCAACGTCCGGGGGCCTAAGGGAGAATTTCTCGGCGTGCGCGGCGATCCGGCCTACGTGCGCCAATGCTGCGATGCCAGCCTCCGGCGGCTCAAGGTCGAGACGATTGATCTTTATTACCAGCACCGCGTCGATCCAAAGGTGCCGATCGAGGACACGGTAGGGGCGATGGCGGAACTCGTGGCGGCAGGCAAGGTGCGGCACCTCGGATTGTCGGAGGCCGCGCCGGCGACGATCCGCCGCGCCGCGAAGGTGCACCCGATCGCAGCATTGCAGACGGAGTATTCGCTTTGGAGCCGCGATCCAGAGCGCGAGGTTCTGCCGGCGGTGCGCGAACTTGGCATCGGATTCGTTGCGTACAGCCCGCTCGGTCGCGGGTTTCTCACCGGGCGGTTCAAGATGTTCGAAGATCTGCCGGCCGACGACTATCGGCGATATCATCCCCGATTTCAGGGGGATAACTTCCGGAAGAACCTGGAACTTGTGGCGAAGATCGAGGAGCTGGCGAAACGGAAGGGATGCACGGCCAGCCAGCTCGCGCTTGCCTGGGTGCTCGCGCAGGGAAGCGGCGTCGTGCCGATCCCAGGGACAAAGCAGAGCCGCTATGTTGACGAGAATCTTGCGGCATTGGACGTCGTTCTCACGCCGGAGGATCTACGCGCAATCGACGCGGTGCTTCCGGCCGGCTCGACCGCCGGCGACCGCTATAATTCACAGGCGATGGCGGCGGTGAACCGGTAGCCGCGTGGCGGCCATCGGCCTCCTCGCGGGGTGTTTCTTTGCGCGGCCGTTGTCGCAACCGTGGGTGGCGCCGGTCTGTGACGGGCGCTTTCGCCAGTCGCAGACTGGCGCTACCTGGCCGGCGAGGGGCGGCGCTACGCCGACCGCATCGTATCAGCCAGCACCCGTTCGAGGATCACGACGTCGAGCCAGCAGTCGAATTTCCTGCCGACCTGGTCCAGATGGCCGGCGCGGGTGAAGCTACAGGATTTAAGGAGCCCGATGCTCGCCTCTGATTCGCTGCAGCACACGCCTGCCAGGGTGTGGTGACCGAGTGCCCGGGCGCGTGTCATGAGTTCACCAATGATCCTGCGCCGCAGCATTTCTTGTACTTCTTTCCGCTGCCGCACGGACAGGGATCGTTCCGGCCAATTTTCGGTTTCTCGCGCCGGACGGTCTGGCCCTTCGGTTCGACGGTGCCGGTGTAGACCCATCTTCCCTCTTCACGCCCGAACAACGCGGCCTCGACATGCTCCTGAACCTTGTCCCCGGTCCGGAAGCGGGCGGAGAACTCGACCAGCCCCTCCGTATCGTCGGGCCCGCCCTTCTCGATGCGCATGATCGAAAGCCCCAGCCATTCCGAGCCCTCGGCCCAGCGCTTGGCGTCGTCGAGCGAGAAATCCTTGCGCTGTCCGGAGGCCAGCGACCGTTCGAGATGGTCGAAGGCGCGCTTCACATAGGCCGTGTAACGCGAACGCATCAGCGCTTCCGCCGTCGCAGCCGGCGCGCCGTCGATGATCGGACCGCAGCACAATTCGTAGGGAGAGCCGGAACCGCAGGGACAGTCAGCCATAAAGGGCCATTTCTCGTCCGTCAGGATGCTTCGTGCAACTGAGAAACGCGATGACCCTGTCGGGCTTCGCCCTCAACGTTCCTAAGAAACAGCCCACGTTGTAGCCGGCCGCGTTGAGGCCGGCCGCACCCCGCCCGGGTCGGCCCATTCGACAAGCTCAGGACAAGCGCCCCCGGCTACGGGTTTCCTCCTGTCGCGAGCAAAACCACGTTTTGCATTTTGGGTTTCGATTGCCGCCAGCACCGTGACTCCGGTGGGCGTGCCGTCCGCGGAGCAGGGCTTTTTTGTTCTGGTCGATCCAGGGGATTTGCCGTAGAAACGACCTTTTTCCTCCCATGAAGCACTTTCTGAAGGAGACGGACTTCACGCCGCAAGAGGTGGCGGGGGTCTTTGCGCTGGCCCGGGAACTCAAGCGGAAGCGCGGCCGGAACAAGCCGGTCCTGGCAGGCCAGACTTGGGCGCTGATTTTCTCCAAGGCCAGCACGCGCACCCGTGTCTCTTTCGAGGTTGGCATTCATGAGCTTGGCGGACACGCGCTTTTCCTGAACAAAAACGACCTGCATCTCGGCAGGAGCGAGTCGATTGCCGACACCGCACGGGTGTTGTCGCGCTTCGTGCATGGCCTGGTCGTGCGAACCTATGCTCACAGTGACGTCGAAGAGCTGGCGCGCAACGGAAGCATCCCCGTCATCAACGCTTTGACCGATCTCCTGCATCCGTGTCAGATCTACACCGATGCGTTTACGGCCGCCGAGCGCTGGGCTGGGCCGAAGGGCGATCTGCTGGCGTCGTTGCGCGGTCGCAAGATTGCCTTTCTCGGCGACACGCGTTTCAACATGGCCAATTCGTGGATCCTTGGCGCCGTGTTCTTTGGCCTGAAGATCGCTCTTGCGGGACCCAGGGGCTACGAACCGGGTTCGCAGATCAAAGGGCTTCTGAAGGCCGACGGCCTGTCGTCCACGTTCAGCTTCACGACCGATCCATACGAGGCGGTCGACGGGGCCGACATTGTCTACACTGATGTGTGGACCAGCATGGGTCTGGAGGATGAAGCCAAGAAGCGGATTCGCGAGATGCGGCCGTATGCTGTTACGGCGAAGCTTTTTTCCGCGGCGAAACCCGATGCACTATTCATGCATTGCTTGCCTGCCCACCCCGGCGAAGAGGTCGATCAGGCGGTGCTCGACAACCCGCGTTCGATCATCTTCGACCAGGCGGAGAACCGTCTGCACGTTCAAAAGGCGATCCTGGCGAAGCTTGCGGGATAGCAGCGTGCCGGACTTCGTCCTCACGCTGCTATGACAAAATGGCTGCGCCATTTTGGAAGGGACCAGAGGATTTGAGAGGGCTTGGGCGGTGACGGCCTGTCAGCCGACGTTTCAAGGGAAGATTTGGCGCACCGCATTCCAAATGTCAGGCAGGGATGCCTGCGCGACTTCCGGCAATCCTTCGGGATCCTCGGGACAGCACGCCACGTAGCGCCGGTCTTTGACCGGCAGCTTGCGTTGTAGCCGGCGGTCCAGACGCCAGTCACAGATTGGCTCTATCCTGGTGTTTTTTCTTTGCCCGGCGCGCACTTTGGCCAACACTCGCCGTCCCATGAAAATCGTCCTCGCTTATTCGGGAGGGCTCGACACCTCTGTCATCGTCAAGTGGTTGAAGGAAACCTATGACGCGGAGATCGTCACCTTTGCCGCGGACATCGGACAGGAAGAGGAGCTGAAGGGCCTCCCCCAGAAAGCCCGCAAGACCGGGGCTTCCCGCCATTACACGCTCGATCTTGTCGAAGAGTTTGCGCGCGACTTCATTTATCCGATGGTGCGCGCCAACGCGATCTACGAAGGCCAGTACTACCTCGGCACGTCCATCGCCCGCCCCCTGATCGCAAAGGCGCAGGTTGCGATTGCGAAGCAGGAGAAGGCCGACACCGTCGCGCACGGAGCGACCGGCAAGGGAAACGACCAGTGCCGGTTCGAGTTCACCTATCTCGCGCTGGCCCCGGAGCTCGCAATCATTTCGCCGTGGAAGATCGACGCGTTCCGGGCGAAATTCCCCGGCCGCGCGGAGATGATCGCGTACTGCCGCAAGCACCAGATCCCGGTGGAGGCATCGTTGAAGAAGCCCTATTCGATGGATCGCAACCTCCTTCACATCTCGTATGAGGCGGGCATCCTCGAGGATCCCTGGTTTGACCCGACCACCAAGGCAAACAAGGGCATGTTCAAGCTTTCGGTTGCGCCGGAAGACGCTCCGGACCGGCCTGAGTACGTCGAACTCGACTTCGTCAAGGGCGACTGCGTCGCCGTGAATGGCCGGAAACTGACTCCTGCCGGCGTTCTCAAGGCGCTCAACGCGCTGGGCGGCAAGCACGGCATCGGTCGCGTCGATCTGGTCGAGAATCGCTTCGTCGGAATGAAGTCGCGCGGTGTGTATGAGACGCCCGGCGGAACCATACTCGTGCATGCGCACCGGCAGGTCGAATCGCTCACGCTGGATCGCGAGGTCATGCACCTGCGGGACTCGCTGATCCCGAAGTACGCCGAGCTCGTCTATTACGGATTCTGGTTCGCGCCGGAGCGCGAATGCCTCCAGGCTTTCGTGGACGAGAGCCAGAAGTTCGTCACCGGCACGGTGCGGCTCAAGCTCTACAAGGGCAACGTCATCACCTGCGGACGCAAATCGAAGTACTCGCTCTACGATCCGCAAATCGCCTCGATGGAGGGAGTCAAGAGCAGCTACAACCAGAACGACGCCGCGGGCTTTATCCGGATCAACGGATTGCGCCTGCGCGCGCGGCTTGCCGCCCAGGGCGGACCGAAGATCTAGCGCTGAGGATTTGTCAATGAGATTGGCCTGGTTGCAGGCTGGTTCTGGAGGCGCGACGCCCTCGTCGCGTTTCCGAGGGGCGTACGCGACGGGGGCGTCGCGTCTCCATGGAATTTGAAGGCTGGAGCCCGGCCTCGGTCTTGTTCTCCTTCCTTTTATGAATACTGTCCGCATCGGCATCGCCGGTCTCGGCAACATGGGAACGGCGCACGCGGCGAGCATTCTCGCCGGCAAGATCCGCCGGCTCGAGCTGACGGCGGTTTGCGATTCCGATCCGGCGCGGCTCGCACGTTATCCGGATCTCGCCACCTTCCCGTCGGCGGATGCGATGATCGGATCCGGCCGGATCGACGCCATTCTCATCGCCACACCGCACTACGACCATACGACGGTTGGCGTCAGGGCGCTCGAAGCCGGACTTCACGTGCTGGTTGAGAAGCCGATCTCGGTCCAAAAGGCCGACTGCCAGCGGCTGATTGCCGCGCATCGAGACCCGCGGCAGGTTTTCGCGGCGATGTTCAACCAGCGCACCGACCCCTATTATCGGAAGCTGCGCCAGTTGATCACGTCCGGCGAACTCGGCGCCATTCGCCGGGTCAACTGGATTATCACGAACTGGTTTCGTCCGGAGATCTATTATGCCTCAAGCGCCTGGCGGGCGACGTGGGCCGGGGAGGGTGGAGGCGTGCTGCTCAATCAGTGTCCGCACAATCTCGATCTCTTTCAATGGATGTTCGGCATGCCGGTGCGGGTGCGCGCATTTTGCCGGTTCGGCCAGTATCACGGGATCGAGGTCGAGGATGACGTGACCGCCTACCTGGAGCTGCCCGGCGGCGCATCGGGGGTTTTCATCACCACGACCGGCGAGGCGCCCGGCACCAACCGCCTCGAGATCGCGGCTGACAACGGTCGGATCGTCTATGAGGACGACAGGATCCAATATCTGCGCAATTCCGTGCCAGCGTCCGAATTCAGCCGGACGACCACGGAGGCATTTGCCCGGCCGGAAACCAAGGCCGAGCTGATTCCCGCACCGGACCATGGCGGCCAGCATAACGAGATCCTGCAGAACTTCACGGATGCCATTCTCGACGGCCAGCCGCTGATCGCGCCGGCGGCCGAAGGGATACGATCGGTGGAGCTTGCGAACGCGATGCTGCTGTCGACCTGGCTCGACCGGACCGTGGAGCTGCCGCTCGACGCGACCCTCTACGAGCAAGAGCTTCGTCAGCATATCGCTGCGTCGAAGCTCCAGAAGAGAGTTGTGGCGCCCGCGCCAGCGGCCGATCTGTCGAAATCCTTCGGACGGTGACGATTTCGGCAGCCGGAGGCTGGACCTCCGGCTCTTTTGCGTTGAACAAGACTCCTGTCCGCGCGATCCTCGCCATCCACCTCGAGCGAGTTCCGAGCACCTCAAAACAAAGCTCGTTTGCCAACCCGGATTCAGGCCATGTCATTCGCGAAACCCTTCCTGCCCGACGATTTCCTGCTCACAACCAGATGGGCCCGCACCCTCTATTTCGAACACGCTGTCGGCCAGCCCATCTTCGACTACCACTGCCACCTGCCGCCGGATGAGATCGCCAGCAACCGCAGGTTCGAGAACCTCTACCAGATCTGGCTTGGCGGGGATCACTACAAGTGGCGCGCCATGCGGTCCAACGGGATTCCGGAAGATCTGATCACGCTCAAGAACACGTCCGACTACGACAAGTTTCTGGCGTACGCGCGCACCGTTCCGTACACGCTGCGCAACCCGCTGTATCACTGGTCGCACCTCGAACTGCGCCGCTACTTCGGAATCAACGAGATCATCAATGAGCAGACTGCGCCGAAGATTTGGGAGAAGGCCAACCGCAAGCTCGCAAACCCGGAGCTCTCGACCCGCGGAATTCTGACGAAGTTCAAGGTGGCCGTGGTTTGCACGACCGACGATCCGGTTGACAGCCTCGAGCACCATGTGGCGATCGCGAAGAGCGGCCTCGTTACGCGGGTTTATCCAACCTTCCGGCCGGACAAGGCGCTGCTGGTCAACAACCCGGCGGTTTTCAATCCGTGGTGCGATCTGCTGGCGGAGCGGGCCGACGTGGATGTCGGGGATCTCGCTTCGCTGCTTGAGGCGCTCAAATGCCGTCACGATTTCTTCCACTCGCTCGGCGCCCGGGTTTCGGACCACGGCATGGAGAACCTACCCGACTCCGACTGCACAGAGGCCGAGGCCGCGGCGATTTTTGCGCAGGCCCGCGCCGGCTGCGCGGCCACGCCGGAGCAGACCGTCAAGTTCGTCTGGTTCCTGATGCTCTTCTTCGGGCGGCTTGACGCAGCAAAAGGCTGGACCAAGCAGCTCCACCTGGGCGCGATCCGCAACAACAACTCGCGCCTGCTGAAGCGCCTGGGGGCCGACGCCGGGGTCGACTCGATCGGCGACTTCCCGCAGGCCCGCGGCCTGGCCCGCTATCTCAACCGCCTCGATTCCGAGGGATGCCTCCCGAAGACGGTCATCTACAACCTGAATCCGGCGGACAACTACGTTTTCGCAACGATGATCGGCAACGTGCAGGACGACCTGGTGCCTGGCAAGATCCAGTTCGGCTCCGGCTGGTGGTTCCTGGATCAGAAGGAAGGCATGGAGTGGCAGATCAACGCCCTGTCGCAACTCGGGCTGCTCAGCCGCTTCGTCGGAATGCTGACCGACTCCCGCAGCTTCCTCAGCTACGTCCGGCACGAATATTTCCGCCGGGTGCTCTGCTCAATGCTCGGTGCGGACATCGAAGCCGGGCTGATTCCCGCCGACGGCAAGCTTGTCGGCGGCATGGTCGAGGACATCTGCTACCGCAACGCGGAGCGCTACTTCGGCCTGGAAGTCGGCCAGTTTGGCGCAAAGCCTGCGGCAAAGAAGAACGCGGCCGGGAAACGAATTCGCCGGTGATGCCGCGGCGAAGTCCGTCCAGGCCATGGCGGTTTCATAAGAAGTGTGGCCGCGAGCGCCAGCGAGTGGAGGAACCCTCTGCTCGCTGGCGCTCGCAGCCACGTTTACATTTTCGGCTGAAGCTCAATTCAAGCCGCTCTAACCCGCACCGCGACGGAGTCCCGAGATCACGTCGAGGAACTTCTCGCGGTTGAATTCGTTGATCGCGGCAATCGCGTTGTGGGCCTCGATGATGCGCTGCCGCTGCTGTTGTGCGCTCGCCGGAAGCCGCATCAGCGGATTCATCGCCGCAGGCAGGATCTGCGGCCGGGCAGAAATTCTGCTCACGACATTTTCCATCGCCAGTTCCGCGAACAACGCACGGATTTCCGGCATGGCTGCAGGTTTTGACCTGTCGATGCCCGGCTGGCCGGGCAGGATATGATCGAGCGACGAAGACTCGTTTCAGCCAACACGAGTAGCCACGTTTATCAAACAGTGTTTCGGCAGGGAATTCCACGGGGGTGCATCACAAATTGTCTGGAAGCTCCCGGATTCCGGGGGCAAAATCTCGACATTCTTTTGCGCCTGCATGTCGCTCGTCTTCTCCCTTGATCTCAAAAAACCGTCGGAAGCCGCCGAGCCTCCGAACGACGATATCGTGCTGCGCGGGGATCTTCGTCGCACGCTGATCCTGGTGCATGGACTGACCGGAACGCCCAACGAGATGCGGTTTCTCGCGTTCTACTTCAATCGACTGGGTTATAGCGTCATCTGCCCCCGGCTGGCCAACCATGGGAAGCCGTTGCACGTTCTCAAGCGCACCACCTGGGAGGAGCTCTACGGCTCGTTGCGCACGGTGTTCATGGACGCCCTGAAGACCGGCGACCAGGTCTATGTCGCCGGACTTTCGATGAGCGCGCTGTTTGTCCTCCTGCTCGCCGAGGAGTTCGGGGAGAAGCTTGCCGGGGGCATCTGTCTCGCGCCGACGCTCTTCTTCGACGGTTGGAACGTACCATGGTATAATCGCCTGCTCCCGCTGGCTGCGTACACGCCGCTGAAATACTGTATCTATTTCAAGGACAGCGCTCCCTATGGACTCAAGAACGAGAAGATGCGCGGGATGGTGGACCGATTCTATCGCAAGGCGCGGCTGGCGGATACCGATGGAATCTCCAAGTACGGCTATGCGTTCTTCCCGGTCGCTCTCTTTTATCAGCTTCAGCGACTCGTCCGCAAAGTGGTTCCCCTCCTGGTCCGGATCAGCGCTCCCATGCTGCTGATCCACGCGCAAGAGGACGACACTGCGAGCACCGCCAACTCCAAATTGATCTATGACGGCATCTCTTCGAAGGTCAAAAGACTCGTCATCCTGACCGACTCCTATCACGTGATCACAGCGGACCAGGAGCGGGAAAAAGTTGCCCGCGAGATCCAGGCCTTCCTCGACACGCCATGAGTGGCTCCGTCCAATTCGAAGTCTATTTCGATTTCGACAACACGATCACGGAATTCGACGTTCTGGACGACATCATCCAGCGCTTTTCGGTCAATGACGACTGGAAGCGCATCGAGCTTGCCTGGGAAGCCGGCCAGATCGGCTCGCGGGAATGTCTCGAACGTCAGCTCGCGCAGGTGCGGATTTCCAAGGCGGCCCTTCGCGACTATCTCGCAACGATCAAGGTGGACCCGGCCTTCCGGTCGATCATCGATTGGCTGCGGGATCGAGAGGTCGAGCGGGTGATGATCCTCAGCGACAGTTTCTCGGCGATCATTGCCGGAATCCTGGAGAACAACGGCATTGCCGGCCTGACCATCTGCGCGAACGAGATGCAGCTCGATGGTGACCGGCCGGTGCTCTCCTTTCCTTATTACAACTCGATCTGTTCCCGGTGCGCCAACTGCAAGACCTCGCATCTGTTCCGGCGCGGCCGGCCGGAGGGAACGCAGAAAGTCTACGTCGGCGACGGGCTCTCGGACGCTTGTCCGGCCAGCTTCTGCGAGATACTGTTCGCCAAGGACAAGTTGTTGAAGCACTACTCCGGGATCAGGAAGGACTGCATTCCGTTCCAGGATTTGAGCACCGTCTATTCGCACCTTCGGACCCTTTTGCCATGAACACTCCATCCTCCGCGGCTTCGGCCGCTCACGACGAAAACGAAGATCTGCTCAAACTTGAAGCGCAGTACTGCTCGTGGGGAGACACGGTTCACTATGCCAGGGAGCTGACCCTGTTCAGGCGGTCGGAGGGCATTTACCTCTACGACGACAAAGACACCCAGTATCTTGACCTGCAGATGTGGTATTCGGCGGTCAACTTTGGCTACGGCAATCCCCGGTTGAATGCCGCCCTGAAGAAGCAGATCGACACCCTTCCCCAGCTCGCCTGCCAGTACCTGCATAAGGAGAAGATCCTGCTCGCAACCAAGCTCGCGAGGAAGGTCGATCAGGTTTGGGGCGAAAAGGGACGCATCCACTTCAATGTGGGCGGCGCCTCCGCCGTTGAGGACGCCTGGAAGATCGTGCGGAATCGGACGAAGAAGAACCTGGCCTTCGCGTTCATGGGAGGGTACCACGGTCGCACGCTCGGCGCGACGTCCATCACGTCGAGCTACCGTTATCGGGAGCGATTCGGGCATTTCGGCGACCGGGCGAACTTCATCCCGTTCCCCTATTGCTTTCGCTGTCCGTACGGGCAGAAGCGCGAGTCCTGCGGCCTGTATTGCCTGAAGCAGTTCGAGCGGCTTTTTGAGACCGAGTACTTCGGTGTGGTGAACAAGACGGGCCAGGCCGAGTTCGGAGCCTTCTTCATCGAAGCGGTTCAGGGCACCGGCGGATATGTCATCGCGCCCGAAGGCTATTTCCCGGGGCTCAAGAAGATCCTCGATCAGCACGGCATTCTCATGGTCGACGACGAGATTCAGATGGCCTTCTACCGCACGGGCAAATTCTTCGCCCTGGAGCATTTCGGGACCAAGCCCGATGTGGTGGTCTTCGGCAAGGCACTCACCAACGGGATGAATCCGATCTCGGCGATCTGGGCCAGGGAGGAGCTCATCTCGCCGGCTGTGTTTCCGCCGGGCTCGACGCACTCGACCTTCTCCTCGAACACGCTCGGAACCGCCGTTGCCCTCGAAACGATGAAGCTGATGGAAGAGGAGGATCTTGAGACGCGCGTGAAAAAGCGCGGGGACTATTTCCTGTCACAGCTGAAGGCGTTGGCGAAGAAGTATCCGCAAATTGGAGACGTCGATGGCCTTGGTCTGGCACTCCGCATCGAGATGTGCCAGCGGGACGGCTTCACGCCAAATCGCGAGCTGACCGATGCGATCATGAACATCGGTCTGAGCGGCACATTGACCGCGGGCGGCAGGAGCAAGGGGTTGATCCTCGATGTCGGCGGCTATTACAAGAACACGTTCACCATCGCCCCGTCCCTTTATATCACCGAGCAGGAGATCGATACGGCGATCGCCCTGTTCGAAGAGGCGCTGAAGCGCGGCATCGCGCAGACCGGGTAGGAATTCCGTCCCGCGGAATTCCTATTTGGGCATCTTGGCCAGCCAGGATGCAACGTAGGCGACGATGTCCTTCACGGTGCGCACCTGATCGATGTCGCTGTCGGGGATTTTCAGCGCAAACGCCTCTTCGATCTCGAACATCAGCTCGACCGCTCCGAAGGAATCCACGCCAAGATCCTGGGCAAGCCGCGATTCCGGCCTAATCTTGCTCAATTCGGTGCCGAATTTCCTCGAGAGAATCTCCCGCACCTTTAGCTCGATTTCTTGGTCTGTCATCACGGATTACCGTACTTCTGAGAACACCAACGCAGCGTTGCAATTGCCAAATCCGAACGAGTTCGACATCACCGTTCCCAGTTTTGCGGCCCGCCCTCGTCCAGGAACATAGTCCAGGTCACATTCCGGATCGGGTTCTTCAAGGTTGATCGTCGGCGGAATGAACTGCGCGCCGATCGCCTTGACGCAGACGACGGCCTCGATCGCACCGGCGGCTCCCAACGAGTGCCCGATCATCGATTTGGTCGACGATATCGGGATGTGGTAGGCATCCTTGCCGAACACGGCCTTGATGGCCTTGGTCTCAACGGCATCATTCGCCCTCGTTGAGGTCGCGTGTGCGTTGATGTAGTCGACCCGGCTCAGCCCCGCGTCCTTCAATGCTGCGGCCATGACACGTGCAGCGTCGTTCCCCTCAGGCTCCGGCATCACCATGTGGTGCGCTCCGGAGTTGCTGGCGTAGCCGACGAGCTCAGCCAGAATCGACGCGCCGCGCCGCAGGGCGTGGTCCCGCTCTTCGAGGATCAGCACCGCCCCGCCTTCGCTCAGGACGAAGCCGTCCCGCGCCCGGTCAAACGGACGCGATGCCGCGGCCGGATTGGCATTGTTCTTTGAAAGCACTCGAAGCGCGCAATAGGCGCCCAACCCGAAACGCGTCAGCGGCGCCTCAACCCCTCCGGCGAGACAGATGTCCATCTCCCCGTATTGGAGCTTCCTGAACGCCTCGCCAATCGCGTGCGCGCCGGAAGCACAGGCGGAAGAGATGACGAAGTTCGTGCCTTTCAGTCCGTAACGGATCGCGATCTGGCTTGCCACGGCATTGGGGGTGACTCTCGGCACAGCCAGTGGGTTCATGCGGTGGGCTCCCCGATCGAAAGCCGCGATGATTTGTTCCTCGTGAAACAGCTGACCTCCCGACCCCGACCCGATGATCACGCCCGCGCGGTCGGTATTCTCGGACTTCAAGTCCAGTTTGCTATCCTTGACGGCCATATCGGCACAGACCAGGCCAAAATGGACGAACCGATCCACCCGCGTTGCGGTCTCCGCCGTCATATACTGGGCGAGTGACAGCCCTCGAACCTGGCCACCGATTGTCGACGGAAGATCGCTGGTGTCGAATGCGTCGATCCGGGTGATGCCGGAGCGACCCTCAACGTTGGCGCGCCAGAATTCCTCAACGCCAATTCCGTTGCAGGCCACCACGCCCAGGCCAGTAACAACTACGCGGTTTCTGAACATTTGACGGTTTGTGTCGCTGCGTCGCCCACCAGATGCATCTTCCGGGGGGATGCCATTCTCCTCTAGATGGCGGCATTCGATGCGACAAGGGCAATCCCAAACATCGCATTCACAGCATCCATTCGCTGCCGGTCCGTGCTTCGGGCCTGCCAATCGTCCCCGCAAGATCCTCGACTCTTGCCGGGTTTTTCGCCACCACGGGCCTCATCATGGGACGTGGTGAAACGAAGCTTCCTGGCGCCGTCGTTGGCGGGCTCGTGCTCGCGATCGTCCTGGACACCATCATCCAGATCGCATGGAAGCTGGCGGTCTCGGGTGTTCCGGGAACCGCCACTGTGACTGCGACCGTCAGGGAAGCATTGTCGAATCCCTTCTTCTGGGTCGCAATGCTGGCGTTCGGCGCCCAGCTTTTCAACTGGGTGCGGGTCCTCGCGCGGGCTGATCTGAGTTTCGCCCAGCCGTTTACGGCCCTCAGCTACATTTCCGTGCTGGCAATTTCCGCGCACTCGCTGCACGAGACCATCGCCGCCCCGAAGATGCTCGGCGTTGCGCTGATTCTGCTGGGTGTCTTTTTTATCAGCCGGACCCCCTTTCGCACGGCCGGCGCCCATGGTCCCGACCCGATGGGTCCTGATTCACCCCGCTCATGAAACCCGGTTTGATTGGCATCTTCGTGCTCGTCGCTGCCGTAACGGTGGAGAGTTTCGCCCAAATGCTCCTGAAAATCGGAGCGGCTGGAGGACCGGGAATCCTCTTGTTGCCCTACCGACGCTGGGCCTGCCGGTTTTCATTCGGTTCAATCGCGGCGAGTTGGATCATTCTCGGGGTGATCGCCTATGGGCTGGAGATCCTCCTTTATACCGTCGCCCTGCATCTGCTCGACCTGAGCGTGGCATTTCCTCTGGGCAGTCTGTGTTTTGTAGGGGTCGCCGTGCTTTCGAAATTGTATCTCGGAGAAGCGGTCGGCCGGATCCGGTGGATCGGGGTCGGATGCATCGTCATCGGATCCGTTTTCGTTGCCATGTAACATGGGCTTCGACAGGCAGGCTACCCAGGTCAGCTTCGTAGGGCGGGCGGACGACATTGCTGAATCGCTTTGGCGCGACTGTTTCCGGGATCCGCTCGAAGGACGCTTTTGGTATCAAACGCTCGAGGCGTCCGGCTTGGAGGACCAGTTCACCTTTTCCTATGGACTGATCACGGTGGATAGAAGACCTGTGGGGATCGCTCCGTGCTTCCTGCATGACGTCTCCATCGCGCTGGTTGCACCGCGTCCTGTGGCCTTTGTCCTGGCCCAGTTGTCGAAGGTGTTCGAGCGCGTGGGCTACCAGCGCACGCTTTTTGTCGGCTCCCCCTGTTCTGACGAAGGGACGATCGGCCTGATTCCGGGGATGGAGCTCACGTCGGTCGTGAACGAGCTTGGCGCTGCCGTCCGCACCAGGGCCCGCGAGCTCAAGGCTCCGATGATCGTATTCAAGGATTTCCCTCAAGGTGATCTGTCAGCACTTACCGGACTTGGCGGGTTCTCCCGGACAGTGAGTTATCCCGGAACCGTCGTCACGCTGCCGGCGGCCGGCAAAGACGCATACTACCGGTCATTATCTCACACCCAGAGGCACAATTTGCTCAAGAAGCTCCGCCGGTCTCGTGACCTCCTGTCGCTGGAGACGAGCATCGTTAAACGTCCGTCGCCTCGTGAACTGGCGGAGATCTTCGGCCTGTTCATGCAGACCTACGAGCGGGGCAAGACGAAGTTCGAGCGACTGGACCTGCAATTCTTCGAGCGCATTTGCGAGCAGGCGCCGGCTGAATTCATCCTTCAGCGCGAAACCGCGGGTGGCGCGCTCGCGTCGTTCATGCTGGTCTTTCATCTCGGAGACCGCGTCATCAACAAATTCATCGGACTCGACTATCGCCGGGGAGCGACGGCCTATCTCTATTTCCGGCTCTTCGACGCAGCATTGGATTTTGCCTACGCCAGAGGCGCCAGGGAACTTCAGAGCGGCCAGACCGGCTACCGGGCGAAGCTGGATCTCGGCCATCGACTCGTGCCTCTCTTCAACGTCTTCCACCACGAGAATCCGATTGTGCATGCCATCTTCCGCGCGATCGGCCGCCGGGTGACCTGGCAGTCATTGGATGTCGATTTGGCCACATTTCTGCGTGCTCATCCAGGCAGCTGACAGGCAAAAAACATCGATATCTGCAAGAATCATGGCATTTCGCCGCTTTAAATGCCGTCTATTACCGGCTAAGCGGTAACATGCATTAGTCAGAGCAGCGGCGCTCAGTTGCTACGGGTCCGCTGGAGCGCCGTCCAACCGCCCTATTGGTAGCGATAGGTCGTGCAGCGCTCGATCTGGAGCGACGAGGAACCGAAACGCCAGGCCCGGCCCTGATCGTCCTCGTCGCCATTGAGCCGGCGTCCGGGAATCCATTTGCCGTCGCGATAGACGCCTTCGTCCACGGTGCCCACACCCACCTTCGGCGCGCCGGGGCTGGAAGGCTTGAAGATGACGCGGAATCCCATGCCGGCGCCGACAAACTCGTCGGGACCAACCGCGACGACCATGCCGTACCCCTTCTCCGCCTTTCGGCCGAAGATATCGTCGAGACTGATCTCGACCGTCGTGCCGCCCAGCTTGGTGATCAGGGAGGGATGATCCTTGTCCAGCGCGAAGGAGACGAGGCTGTCCGTGCCCTGATGAGCCAGCACCAGCGGGGCAATCTGACGCAGAATGTTGTAGTTGTCGCCCAATCCCGCGGGGGAGGGCATGGGGAACGGCGAATTTCCGGAAGCGGCGGGCTGTTTGAACTCCGGCATGTCGATTCCAAACGGCGAGAAGCCGATCAGGTTGTAGGCGCCGATCGCGAGAAACAGGTTGCGGCCCGCGTCCGGGCCCCGGTCCGTCTCGGGGATGAAGAGCGGATTACCCGAACGCGTAAACCGCTCGCAAAGCTCGGCGAACTCCGGCACATAAAGGTCGGGCGCCAGCAGGTCGAGGCTTGGAGCGCCCAGCCGCCACACGTCGATCACCTGGGGGACGGGACCGCCGCTGGGATAGGTGCCGGGAAAGGCGCAGCCGGGCTGTTGCAGCCAGGCGTTGGCATACATCGGGATGTTGTATTCACGTTTTCCCGCCGCCGCGACGCGGTTGACATAGCGGGAGTAATGCCAGGCCATGAAAATCTCGTCGACCGGCCAGTGCAGCTTCCGCCACTCGGTCTTGCGTTGCTCCTCCGGCAGGTCCCAGGTCAGAACGAATTCCTTCGGCTTGGTGGGTCCGAAGACTTCCGCCCAGGTGCCGGTGCTTTTCGAGCCGTTGGCCGTCCAGACGCCCGCGAGTTCGGGTGCGAGCGATTCCCTGTGCTGCAAGAAGAGGTTCATCAATTCCGCCGGGACTGGTTTGGCGAATTCGGCTTCAGCCAGCGGACTGCGGTCGCGGGAGTCGTTGAGCACGCCGACCTCGTTTTCCACCTGCACCATCAGGACGGTGTGGTCGTGCGCATCGATCTCGCGCACGTGTTTCATCAGCGCGGCGAACGCCCGTCCGTCGGCGTCGGCGCTCGACGTCGCCAGAGGCGTGAGGACTTCCGGAATCTCACCGTTCTGCCACTGCACGCGCGGGAACCGCCGGGTATCGCGCTTCACCCAGACGGGCGGGTAGCTTGACATCCCGTTCTTCCAGCTGGCGAACCAGAGCAGCACGAGCTTCATCTGGTGCGCCCGGGCGTCGCGCACCAGGCCGTCGAACAACTGAAAATCGAAGCGACCTTCCTCCGGCTCAATCAGCTCCCAGGACACGCCGGCGAGCACGGTGTTGAGATGCTGGGCCGTGAGGCGGCCCCAGACCGGCTGAAGGTACTCCAGGCTGGAGGAGCTCGAGTTCATCAGCTCGCCGCCCAGGATCAGAAATGGCTGGCCGTCGACGACCAGTAGGGTGGCGGTGCCCTGACGGCGCAGGCGCGGCGCGCCATCGGCGGCGGAAGCGGTTGAGTCTGACGCCCGCGCGGAAATGAGGAAGGAACCAAGAATGCCTGCCGCCAACGCGACCGACCAACGAGGGGGAATGGTCATGGGAGTTTGATGTAATATCATCCCCTCCGGGTTGGCAATCCCGGACCAAGGTAATTCCAAGGGGTCAGTCCGCTAATCTTGTACTCCAAGGTTTGATTTGGTTGTTCATCTCACCGTTTCGAACTTTGGACACAAAGGCGCTCACTGAACCGGCTTGGCCCATGTTCATTCTTCGGCAATCCAACGTGATGAATCGCACTCGGGAATTCCAGCCGCAGCTTTCTTGGTGTGACTTATCTCCATCGCCAATTAGTCCACTGTCAAAACCATAAGATTAGCGGACTGACCCCTTAAACTTCGATTGTTTATGAGAGCACGTCGGAGCTCAGGCCAGACCCAGCGTGGCGTGAGTCCGCTGGCGAATCGTCCTGAGCAACGCGCCGTCTTCGATCAGGGATTCGCCGTAGGACGGCACCATGGCCTTGATCCTGCCCTGCCAGCCGCCGGTCTTGATGCGGTCCTTGAAGCAACGCTCGACTACACCGATCATGGCGGTCACGGACATCGAGGCGCCAGGGGAAGCCCCAAGCAAGGCGGCCAGCGAGCCGTCTGCAGCGGCGATGATTTCAGTGCCAAATTCCAGCTTTCCGCCTGATTCGGCCGATCGCTTGATGATCTGCACGCGATGGCCCGCCGTGACCAGCACCCACTCATCCTCGGCCGCCGCGGGAAAGAACTGGCGCAACGAGGCCACGCGCTGCCGGTGCGACTGGAAGACCTCGCCGATCAAATAGCGGATCAGATCCACGTTGTGGAAGCCGGCCCAGAGCATGGGTTTGAGGTTGTCGGGTTTGACGGACGCGATCAGGTCGAGCCACGAACCTTCCTTGAGGAATTTGGTGGTGAAGCCGGCGTAGGGACCGAAGAGCAGCTCCGGCCGGCCGTTGATGATGCGCGTGTCGAGGTGCGGGACCGACATCGGGGGCGCCCCGAGTGACGCCTTGCCATACACCTTGGCGCGATGCTGCCGGATGATGGCGGGATTCTTGCAGACCAGCCATTGTCCGCTCACGGGGAATCCGCCGTAGCCCTTGCCTTCGGGAATGCCGGATTTCTGCAGCAACGGCAATGCGTCGCCGCCCGCGCCGAGAAAAACGAAACCGGCGCTGACGGTCCGGCCGGCGCCGGAGTGGCGGCTCTTCACCCGCACAAGCCAGCGCCCGTTCTTTTGCCTCTTCAACCCATCGGCCGCATGACCTGGCAGCAAAGTAAAATTGGCGTTTTGCCGCAACGTGTCGATCAAGCTGCGGGTCAAGACGCCAAAATCCACGTCGGAACCGCGGCGCACGCGGGTTGCGGCCAGGATCTGCCCGGGCTCGCGCCCCTCCATGAGCAACGGGCTCCATCCGCGCAACACCACGGGATCCTCAGTGTATTCCATGCCCTCGAACAGATGATGCCGGCTCAGCAGCTGGTGCCGCTGGCGCAGAAAGCCGGCGTTGGCCTCGCCCCAGACCAGGTTTTGATGCGGAGTGGGCTGGATGAAGGTCTGCGGAGCCGGCAGCGCGTTCTGCTCCACGAGGGCCGACCAGAACTGCAGCGAGACTTCGAAGGCGGCGTTGATCGCCAGCGCCCGCTGGATGGTGACGCTTCCGTCGCCGGCCTGCGGCGTGTAGTTCAGTTCGCAGTAACCGGAGTGGCCCGTGCCAGCGTTGTTCCAGCCGTCCGAGCTTTCCAGCGCGACCTGATCCAGGCGCTCCACGAGCAGAATCGACAGCGAAGGATCGAGGCGCGCCAGCAAAGTGCCAAGCGTGGCTCCCATGATCCCCCCGCCGACCAGCAAGACATCTACTTCATTTTCGGGCACCGCGGAATCATCCGTAACACCGTGGATCTGGTCAATGAGTATGAAAGACCGATCCAATAGGGTCAGGCTTTGGGGTTTGGGGTGGACGACGCTCGCCACCACCGGCCGGCCCCAGCTTGGCATCGGGATGCGGGCTGATATCGGCTCGTGGCGGAAGAGGCCATTGCGTTGCGGACTTTGGTTTTGCCCCTGTCGGCAGCAGATGGACGTTCCGGACCTGCGGCGAATATCCCCGCTAAACGTTGCATCTTTGCGGTGAAGGAGAGCGAATTCAGCGAACACGCGAGTTCAGTCGATCTGTGTAGTTTTGGGTCGAGGTTCTCACACCAGGCCCAGCCGCATGCGCCGGTCGGCCAGCAAGGCGAGATAGCGCTCTTTCATCCCATCCGAGAGAAAGCTGGCGACGATGCGGTCAGGCCAGCTGGCACTCGCCCGCACAAAACGAGCCCTGACCTGCTCGATCAGGATCGACGCCAGGCCGAGCCGCCCGACAGCGAGATACCGCCAAAAATCATTGGCCTGCAAATTGGATTTCTTGCCGCGAAGTGGCAGCGCGAGTTCCTCGCGGTTCTTGGGATTTGGGATCGTCGAATTGAGAAGGTCGTAGGCTGGCGTCAACTCGACCTTGTCATCCCGGGTGATGAGCGACCAGTTCTTCAGATGCATGTCCTCGTTTCCGGTCAAGAACGCGAAGAGGAGGCGATCGAAAAACTTCAGCCGCTCCAGCACCGGGAACGTGCAGTATCGGTTGATCACTTCGATCAGGCGTTCGGTGCTCGAGTTGTACTTCGTGTCCCGACTCCCGCCTGTCAGCTGCGCGAAATCTTCCACCGGGCGCTTGTCCCAACCCGTCCGGTCAAACCGGCGGACAAAATAGGAACGCGTCCCATCGGCGTTGAGCAGAAGGCCGTGTACAGGCACCTCGATGTTCAACGTGGACGCCAGCGACATCGTGAGCGCCTCGTTTTCCGGGAGGTCGGCGTCTACGAGGTGCGGTGGCTTCACAATGTAACGTCCACCGTTGTCCACGACGTCCATCCGGCCCTCGGTGACGCGCAGCACGCTGCTGACCTTCGGCTGCATGCCTTGAACGGACATCTTCGCGGCGCGAGCGGCGGCTTCTTCGAGCAACTGGTCGCGGGTGTAGGGCAACGGAGCCAGTGTTTTCAACCGTCGATCGAGACGGCGGAGTCCTTCCAGCGAATAGGGCCCCGGTCCGTCCCAGGGCTCGTTCGTGATGAGGCACCTCATTTGGCCTCCTCGATGCGCAGGGAGCCAACGACGTCGCGCCCGACGGCCAGCAGCTGGCCAAAGAAATCACCGCGGTCCAGCTTTCGAATGCGGAGCAGCGCCTCGAGTTGCACGCCTTCAGGCAGGAGTCCTTCAAACGGCGCAGGAAAGTGCGCGAAGTCCCACACCCGCTGCGTCGTGGGCATCGTGAGGGAGACGGGTTCGCCGCGGAAGCTCGCATCGTACGTGAAGCGATAGGAACCATCGTCGCGGGCCTCGAGCAGTCCCGCGAGTTGATGCTGTTGATAGATGTGCGCAGTCTTCATGAACGACGTGCCCGCCTGGTCGCGAGAGAGGACGATGGCGACGACGACGATCCCGATGATGTTGCCGGTGGTGACGCGTCAGCCGCTGCCGGCAATCCTGATGCCGTGCGCTCGATCAGCGGGCTGCGCCACTCGACCGTTATGTTCAACACGCGGAATATCTTCTGAAGGGTGTCCCATTGCACGGATTCCTTGCCGTGCTCCACGTCCCAAATGACCGTCTTGCCCACACCGGCGAGAGTCGCGAGCTGCGCCTGGGTAAGGCCGGCCTTCTTGCGATGGCTCTGCGCGAGTTGGGCTAGCTCAGTCATTATCCTGCTTTAGCGGTATCAAAGTACATAAAATGGCACATTTCAACCGTTTTTTGAGATTTCACTCAGTGTTTCCTGCTATAACGGTACGATGATCTGCCAAAACGCCAAATGGAACTATGCTTTCGCTTCTACAGCATAATATTACCGCCTAAGCGGGAAAATCGGGCGACATCATATGGCTGTGAGAACCTCCTGTGGCAGCGATAGCCTCGCCCTAGGCAATCGATGTCAGTGGGCCTCGGTATGCGCTGTCGAATTGGCTTCAGTGCACGAGAGCAGGAAACGTCCCGTTGCACAGACGAGTTGGGCGGACTGCCGGCGGTTTCAATACCACGCCTCCGAGGGCAAGATGCGGGCGGCCCCAGTGCCAGCTTCCATCCGGCGAGAGCACCCCGCCCTCCAACTGGAGTCCCTCGTTGTAGGTGCAGTCCGACGTCGGCGGAAGAATGACCAGCGATCCGCAGGAGCGAACGACTGAAACCGGCGAGAAACTGAACATCATCTCGGTTCGCCGCCCCGAGATGCCTTGCACACTCTGTAGCCATTGGAGTTCCAACACGCCGTCGGACGCCTGCTCAAAGAAGATGGCGCGATCGCGCACCAGCAGGCTGGGGAAGGCCAGCGCATGGAGCTCGCCAGTGCAAAGCTTCCATGGGTCGCTCGCACGTGCGGGGTCAGACAGCACGAAGCGCGCGATCAGACCATGTCGCCCGGAAAAGACCAGCGGTTGCGGGTCCTGGAGCACCAGGGTGTGATCTGGTTGGGGATGCAGCGCGTAAGATTTGAAGCTCATGAGGGGCAGGGAAACAGGGTTGGACGTCAGAAGGTCATGCGGCAACGAGCGCCGGTAGTTCAGAGGGAGCAAGGGGCCTGCCGCGCTCCCGGGCCAGATCCCGCACACGCGAGGCGATCAGCCGGGCGCACTCCGCCGAAACGGTTCGGCCCTGGGCGCGCAGCATTGCGGCCACCGCGGCGCCGCCGGTATGGGCGCCGAGCACGAAATCCGGCCGCGTGCGGCCGACCAGCTCCGGTGCGAATGGTTCGTAACTTCGGGCGTCGCGCAGCAGGCCGGCGCAGTGGATGCCTGATTCGTGGCGGAACGCCGCCGCACCGACGATTGGTTTCTCCGGCGCCACCGCGCGTCCCGACGCTTTGGCGACAAGCGCCGAAAGCCCCGCTAGATGCTCCGGGCAAATGCCGCAATCCACACCCGATGAAACGCGCAGCGCCATCACGACCTCCTCCAGCGCGGCGTTTCCGGCGCGCTCGCCGAGACCGTTCACTGTGACGCTCACCGCCGTGGCGCCGGCCTCGATCGCGGCAAGCGTATTGGCCGTCGCCAGGCCCAGGTCATTGTGGGCGTGATACTCAATGTCCAGCTGTGGTGCGATGGCGCGCAATGAATCCACGACGCCGGCCACCTGCCGGGGATGCGCGATCCCCACCGTGTCGGCAAGCCGCAAACGACGCGCCGGACCAAGGGAAGCTGCCCGGGCGAAATCGTTCAGAAATTCGGGATCGGCGCGGGAGTAATCCTGCGCGCCTACAGAAACGAAGGCGAAGCTTTTCGCCGCCTCATTGGTCAGGCGGTTCAGTTCGCACAGCACCCAAGAGCGGTTCTTTCCCCAGACGCGAAGATGAAGATCGGAAACGGGAAAGGAGATATGGACGCGGCTTACCCCACTGGCGCGGGCGGCCTCCAGGTCGGCGGAGTCTGCCCGGCACCAGGCCAGCACACGCTCCGACCCGACTGCGGCCGTGACCGTCCGGAGATCCTCGATCGCCTCACGCCCCATCGCCGGGATCCCGGTTTCGATTTCGGGAATTCCCGCAGCGGCAAGTGCGCAGGCGATGGAGGTCTTGGCCTCGCGCGAAAACACGACGCCCGCCGCCTGTTCGCCATCGCGCAGCGTCGTGTCGATCAGATGGGGGCGAGGGGAGGACATGGGCCAGGATTGATCGGCTCGGCCGGAGCCTCGCCCTCCAGCCGCTCGCGGCTGCATGGAGGACAGATTTCCGGTCCGCCGGGGTGGTTCAGCCCGGGATTAGATATTCCTCCGCGACCGTGCCGTTCTCGATCGCGTCGAGGATCGCGTCAGCAGCGTCCTCGGTGACACCCTTGTACCAGTGGCCGGCGGGATAGTCGATGACCACGGGGCCGTTGACGCAGCAGTTCAGGCAGCCGGTCATCGACACGACGACGCTCGGAAGTGCGCGTGAGTCGACCTCCTCCTGAAGATGCTGGACGAGGGCAAGCGAAGCCTTTTTGGCGCAGGCGCCGGCGGGGGAGCCGTTGGCGCGGAAACTGCCGCAGACGAATAGATGATGGGCGGGTGTGTTCATGGTTGCGTTGGATTTGAGATTTGAAATCTGAGATCTAAAATCCCGGGTATATTTGAGATTTGAGATCTGGGATTTGGGAATTCCGCGTCTGCGCGGTTAGCCGCATCCGGTGCCCGTGCCTTTGCAGCCGGCGCCGCAGGCGGTGAAGCGGCGTTGCAGCGTCTTCGGGATCGGTTGGTCGGAAAACACCGCGGCCAGGCCTTCCTCGATCAGCCCCTCCATCTCGAGCACTTCGACTCCGCATGCCTCGATGATACTTTTCGGCTTTGGTCCGGCGGCGGAAACCAGGATGGCGCGACAGTCATGCAAGATTGCTGCGAGGTCGCGCCAGCGGTGTTCACCGCTGCCCGGTTCCGGCGTCCGGCGCACTTCATGGAATTTGAAGCCCGACGGGGTCGACGGATCCTGTCTGAAGACCAACACCCGGGCCGCCTCCCCGAGGTGCTGGTTGACGAGCGCGCCCTCCTCGCTCGCCACCGCGACGAAGGGGCGATGGCGTCCGCCGAGGACGTCGGCGTGCGCGAAGCGGTTGAGGCGCTCCATGTCTTCCTGGTTAAGCCCCTCGCTGATCAGGCCAACGGCGTCGGCCCGGCAGCGCGCGCAATGCGTCATTTGCGGCAGGTGGAGTCCGCTTTGCAGACGGACCCGCGACAGTTCCAGATTGTCCGGCGGCGCGAGATCTTCGAAGGCTGCGCCTTTTACCGGAAGAAAAGCCATCACGTTCATCAGGTCGGCGCCGAGTTCCTTCATCACCTTTGCCACCTCGGGGATGTGCGTGTCGTTGATGCCCGGCATCAGGATTGAGTTGATCTTCACCACAACGCCCAGCTCCTTGAGCCGGCGGATGCCGTCGAGTTGGCGTTCGAGCAGCAGCTTCGCCGCGTCGACGCCCCGCAGCGGGCGCCGACCGTCGCGGATCCAGGCGTAGATCTTCGCACCGATCGCGGGATCGACGGCGTTGACGGTGAATGTGACATGGCTGACCTTCAGCGCCGCAATCTCCTCCACGTACGGAGCCACGCCCAGGCCATTGGTGGCGAGGCAGAGCATCATTTCCGGGAACCGGGCGCGGACAGATCGCAGCGTCGTCATCGTCTCCTCGGAGTTGGCAAACGGGTCGCCGGGACCCGCGATGCCGATGACGCTCAGGTTCTTCACACGGGCGAAAACCTCCTCGAGATACGGCACGGCCTGGCCCGGGGGGAGCACGGAGCTCGTCACGCCGGGCCGGCTTTCGTTCATGCAGTCGAACTTCCGGTTGCAGAAGTTGCATTGCAGATTGCATCGAGGGGCGACCGGCAGGTGCACGCGGGCAAACTTCCCATGCGCTTCCCGGCTGAAGCACGGGTGTTTGGAGAAGTCCAAAGGCTGAATAACCGAAGGGCTGAAGGCTGAACACTGATTGCCCGAATTCCGTTCAGAGCGGAAGTCGCTGGCGACAGGCCGGGGATCCAGAACAGGATTCGCGATGTTGGATTCCATGATTTCAGCTTTCAGTTTTTCAGCCTTTCAGCCTTTTCATAGGTAGCTGTAACCGATTTCCGATTCCTCCTGTTTTGCTTCGAGCACGGCGTTGACGATGCGATCGAAGAGCTCCTGGGTGCCGGCATACCCGAGCAACCGGATGCGTTGGGCGCCCAGGCGGTCGTGCACCGGGAAACCGCAGCGCACGAGCGGAACGCCCAGCGATCGGGCGAGCCTGTAGCCCTTGCTGCTGCCGATCATCAGGTCCGGCTTGAGCTCAGCAGCCCGCGACTCGATATCGCCAAAGTCGCTGCCCTCGCGCACCTCCGCGCGGCTGCGCAACTCCGGGGCGGCGGCGAAGATCGCCTCGGCCAACCGCTTCGTCCGGCCGCCGCTCGCGCAGAGCACGGGGACGATGCCGGTCTCAGCCAGGAAAACGGCGAGGCCGGCGACGAGATCCTCTTCGCCATACACGACCGCCTTTTTTCCCGCCAGGTATTTGTGTGCATCGACATAGCTGTCGACCAGCCGCCCGCGTTCGAGGGCAATTCGCCGGGGCATCTCGTGCCCCGTCGCCGATTCCATGGCCGCGGAAAACTCGTCGCAGGCCCGCAACCCGATCGGGAGGCCAAGGCGGTGCAGCGGCACGGCGAACTTTGTGTGTAGGTGCGTTCCAGCCGTATGGTCGACCCGGGCAAGCACGTGGCCCAGCTCGAGCGCGGCGGCTGCTCCGCCCAGCGCCCGCATCTCAGCGACGGTGGTGCCACCGGCGGGTGTCCGCTCGAAGTCCGCCCAGCTGGGGCCGTCGAGCGTCTCCGAGTAGTCGGGAACCAACGTGACCTCCGTCTGCCAGTCGGTGCAAAGGTCGCGCAGGTGCCGCAGGTCGGCGGGAGAAGCCATGTTGGGCATCACGGCAATGCGCCGAGAAACCATCTCCGATTTCAGATCTCCAATTTCCGACTTCCGCTCTTCGCCCTCCGACTTCTGACCTCTGACCTCCGACTTCCGCTCTCCGCTTTCCGATTCCCGATCCGGCTCAGCCAGCGTTTCCACCAGGGCGCGGACCGCGGCATGGAAGCCGTCGGCATGCGTGCCCTTGAAGCTGGGAGTCGAAACGTGCACCAACGCAGGCCGTTCCGTGGCGGGAAGGAGGTCTCGGGCCTCTGCTCCATACTCGCCGATGAGCATCGGCATGTTCTCGCCCATCGTCTCAGAGAGGCAGGTGGTCGCGATGCCGATCAGCGCCGGACGGTATTGGCGGCCGATGTTGTCGAGTGCGACATGCAGGTTCCGGCGACCGCCAAAGACCGCTGTGTCCTCCGAGAAATTTGTCGAGGCGATGTCCACCGGCTCGCGGAAATGCGAGATGAGGTAGCGGCGGATATAGGTCGCGCAACCCTGTGAGCCGTGGAGCAGCGGCACTGCGCCAGCGATGCCCTTGAAGGCCAGGCAGGCGCCCAGCGGCGTGCAGAGCTTGCAGGGATTCGTCGAGGCAGATGGAAACTCGGAGGAGTTTTCATCTCCCTTCAAAGCTGAAGGCTGAAGACTGAAAGCTGAAGCCGGGCAGCTCATGCAACGGCCTCCACGGTCTTCAGCGTTTCAGCTTTCAGTCTTTCGGCGTTTTTCCCGATCCGGCGGGGAACGAAATTCCATACGGGCGAGCAGACGGACGCGTGCACCTCGCGCGCGAAATTCAGCATGCCCACGAAGCCGGCCAGGCATTCCTTGCGCTCGTGGTTGTGATCGCAGAAACCGATGCCGAGCTTGTAAGCGATCGGGCGTTCCTTCACGCCGCCGATGAAGAGGTCGACATCCTGTTCCAGACAGAACTTCGCCAGCTCGATCGGGTTCGCGTCATCCACGACAATCGTCCCGGGATCGCACATTTCGCGCAGGGTGTTGTAGTCATCGGTGTCGCCGGTTTGCGTGCCCACCAGCGCGGTTCCCATGCCCAGCGTGCGCAGTGCGCGCACGAGGGAGAACGCCTTGAATGCGCCGCCGACATAGATCGCGGCCTTCCGGCCTTTCAGGTCCTCGCGCCAGGCGCGGAGCTGCGGGTAGATCTTCCCGACCTCCTCGCGGACAACCGCCCGGGCCTTCTCCATCAGCTCAGCGGAGCCAAAGTGCTTCGCCACGTCGTAAAGGGCCGCTGACATGTCCTCGATGCCGAAGAAGGAGACGCGTTTGAACGGGATTCCGTGCGCGGCCTGCATCTTTTTGGCCAGATGGGTCATGGAGCCGGAGCATTGCACGAGGTTGAGCTTCGCTCCGTGGCAGCGGCGGATGGCATCCACGCGACCGTCGCCGGTGATCGTGGCCACAACCTCGACGCCCATCCGGGCGAAATAGTCGCGGATGACCCACGTTTCCCCGGCGATGTTGAAGTCGCCGAGCAGGTTGATGCTGACGGGCGAGAGGCCGGCCGGGTCGCCGGTGCCGATGAGTTTGAACACGGCTTCGCAGGCAGCCTTGTAGCCGTCCTTCTTCGTGCCCTTGAAACCTTCGCTCGCCACCGGGAGCACGGGAATGCCCGTCGCGGCGGCGACGCTCCGACACACCGCCGCGACGTCGTCGCCGATCAGACCGACGATGCAGGTGCCATAAACGAAGGCCGCCTTGGGCGAGTGTCGGGCGATGAGTTCAAGCAATGCGCATTCAAGCTTCTTTTCGCCTCCGAAAACGACATCGAGCTCCTGAAGATCGGTCGAGAATGCGTTCCGGAAGAGCTGCGGGCCGCTCGATTGCGCCCCGCGGATGTCCCAAGTATAGGCTGCACAGCCGATCGGCCCATGGACGATATGGAGCGCGTCGGCGATCGGATAGAGCACGACGCGCGAACCGCAAAAGACGCACGCCCGTTGGGAGACGGAGCCGGCAATGCTCGTCTTGCCGCATTTCACCGCTTTGCCGGCCGTGCCCGCCTCGGTGATGGAAGCGGCACGCGATGGGAGGATTTCAATACCGGAAGGCTGAAGGACTGAAGGCTGAATGCTGAAATCAGGAGAGCCTTTGGATACCAGGGTCGTTTTCATCGCTTTGGTTCTCCATTCAGCGTTTGGTTCTCGGGGCGTCAGTCCGTCCGATGCCCGGGCCCGGCGCCGCCGCAGCGGCAGCCGTCATGCGGTTTGCCATTGCCGTCGCAGGCGAAACGGGCGAGCGCGGCGGCATCCATTCGCAGGAGCAACCATTCGTCCATCTCGCGGGCGCCGATCGCGCCATAAAGGCGGCGGGCGTTGGTGTTCCACTTGAGCGTGGTCCATTCGTAGCGGCCGGCGCCGGCGCGATGGGCGATCCGGCCGACCTCCCTGAGCAGCGCGCGTCCGATGCCGCGGTGACGGAAGGCGGGGCGCACAAACAGATCCTCGAGAAAGACTCCGGGCCGCGCCACAAACGTCGAGAACGTGCGGTAGTAGACGGCGAACCCGGCCGGCTCCTGCCCCTCCCATGCGATCAGCGCATCAGCCGAGCGCCGCGGTCCCATTAGGTGCTGCCGCACCGCATCGGCTGTCATTGCGCATTCTTGCGAGAGCTTTTCGAACTCCGCCAGCTCGTGAACCATGGCCGACACCAGCTCGGCGTCGGCGGCGGTTGCGAGCGCGATCCGGAGTCCGGCGGGCGCAACACAGTCTTCGACCTTGCACAAATCCACCGGCGGGACGCCCGTGCCACACGGCATGGGCGCATCCGGTGATGTCGCCCCAACGGGATGTGCCGGCGGAGCAGGATCCTCCGAGGCATGCGATTTGTCGTTCATTTGATGTTCCAGGCAATTGAAGGCGGCGCGCCGTGCCGCCTATTGCACAAGCTCGAACAGCTCCTCCGGACATTCGCGGTCCTTCTTGTCGAGGAGGACGTTGAGCATCTGGTTGATCAGATTGGTCGCCCCGGTGTAGCCGAGCGTCGGGAAGAAGCGGTGGCTGGTGCGATCGAGGATCGGGAATCCGAAGCGGACAAAAGGCACGTTTTCGGCGCGCGCGACGTGCTTGCCGTAGGTGTTCGTGATGAACAGGTCGACCGGCTCGTTCTTCATCCATTGATGGAGCTCGAAGAGGTCGGCGTTCTGCTTGATCTTCGCCTCGGGCACGGGTTTGTCGAGCAACTCGTGCATGCGCTTCTCGTAGTGGTTGCCCGGCGAGCCAGTGATCGCGAAGACCGGTTTCATCGCCAGCTCGAGGAGAAACTGGGTGAGGCTGATCAGCTGGTCGGGATCGCCCGCGATGGCCACGCGCTTGCCGTGGAAGTATTGCTGCAGATCGCTCATCAGATCCACGAGGCGGCCGCGCTCGAGCTCGACGGCGGCCGGAACCTCGACGCCGGCATAGCTGCGCAGGGCATCGATGAAGCGGTCGGTCGCCCCGATGCCGATCGGCAGTTCCAGAAACGCAGCCGGAACGTTGCACTTGGTCTCGAGGGTGGCGGCGGCGACGTGCGAGGCGAAGTGACCGAGGGCGATTGTGGCGATGCTGTCGCCCGACGATTTGATCTGCGCCACCGTGGCTCCGCCTTCCGGATACATCTTGTACTGGCCGGTCAGCGGCCCGTCGAGGACGTTGGAGGTGTCGGGAAACATCACAATGTTCGCACCCAGCGCGGCCGCGAGGCGCTTGATCTCGCGCATGTCCGCCGGCTCGACAAAGCCCGGAATGACGTTGACCTGGTTGCGGGTGGTGCCCGTCTTCTCGGCCAGGTAGTTCACCATCGCCGACGTCATGTTGGCGAAGCCGGAGACGTGCGAGCCGATGAAGGAGGGGGTGTTGGCGTGGATGACGATCTTGCCCGCGGGAACTGAGCCCTCGTCGCGCGCCTTGCGGACGATGTTCGGGATGTCGTCGCCGATGACCTCGGACAGGCAGGTGGTGTGCACCGCCACGATCTCGGGATCATAGATCGTGAAGATGTTTTTCAACGCCTGGGTGAGGTTGGCCGAGCCGCCGAAGACCGAGGCGCCCTCGGTGAACGAGCTCGAGGTGGCCATCACCGGCTCCTTGAAATGCCGGGTGAGCTGGCTGCGGTGGTAGGAGCAGCAGCCCTGCGAGCCGTGACTGTGCGGCATGCAGGCGTGGATGCCGAGGGCGGCATACATGGCCCCGATGGGCTGGCAGGTCTTGGCCGGGTTGATGCGGAGCGCCTTGCGTTCGACGATTTCGGCTTTGGTTCCGTTGAGCATTTTGAGCAGAAGTTGAGGATTCAGGAGTCAGGATCGGGGAGGCGCGGTCTAACCCTCCCCTTCGGCCGCCGCCTTCTTGGGCTTCCACGCCTTCGCCAGTCCGGCGACGGATTCGCGAATGGCCCGGTTGGCCGGGCTGTCGACGCCCGGACCGACGGCCGTGGCCGGGTCGGCGGGTTTCTTCCACAACGGCGTGATGAGCTTCCAGACCTTCGTGTTGATCATGCGGTCGATCTCCCGGTAGAAATTCGCCGCGCCGGTGAAGGCGGCGTAGGGACCGCCGTAGTCGTAGCTGTGAAGCTGTTTGCAGGGGACGCCGAACTTCTCGATGACGAATTTGTCCTTGATGCCCGAGCCGATGATGTCGGGATGGTAGAGCTCGATCAGCTTCTCGATCTCGTGGTGCGAGATGTCGTCGATGATGAGGGTGGATTTCTTCATCTCCACCATCATGCCGTCGTAGTCCTTGAAGTTGAACCCGCCGGCCTTCAGCGCCGCAAGCTGCTCGGGCGTCTTGCGGGGCCGGTAGCGCGCCGGGTCCGGTCCGACCTCGAGCTGCTCGATGTTGCGCGAGTCGGCGTCGATCTTGATCGACGGCAGCACCTGGCGGCCCTCGTAGTCGTCGCGGTGGGCGAACTCGTAGCCGGCGGCGATCGTGAGCATGCCGACGTCCTTGAAGAGATGCTGGTAGTGGTGGCCGCGGGAACCTCCGACGAACAGCGCGGCCGTCTTGCCCTGGAGGCGTGAACGCACGTCCTCCTGGACCGGACGGAGCACGGCCATCTCCTGGGCGATGACCTCCTCGACGCGATCGGTGAGCTTCTGCTCGCCAAAGAACCGGGCGATCTTGCGCAGGGACTTGGCCGACTGCTCGGCCCCGATGAAGTTTACCTTCACCCAGGGGATGCCGAACTTCGCCTCCATCATGTCGGCCATGTAGTTGATCGAGCGGTGGCACATCACGACGTTCAGGTCGGAGGTGTGGCACTTGCAGATCTGCTCGTAGCTGATGTCGCCGGACAGCGTCGCTGTAACGTGGATACCGCACTTTTTCAGGAGCGTGTCGATCTCCCAGGCGTCGCCGCCGATGTTGTATTCGCCGAGGACATTGATGCGGAACGGCTCGGGGTCGGGCTCGTCGAGCAGGCCGACCATGTGCTTGAACACACCGTTGTTGGCGATGTGGTGGCCAGCGGACTGGGAGACGCCCTTGTAGCCCTCACAGGAGAACCCGAAGACGTTGATCCCAAGCTCCTCCTTGGCCAGGCGGCAGACGGTGTGGATGTCGTCGCCGATGAGGCCGACAGGACAGGTGGCGTAAACCGCGATGGCCTTCGGTTTGAAAATGCGGTAGGCCTCGCGGATGGCGGCCGCCAGCTTCTTTTCGCCGCCGAAAATGATCTCCTCCTCCATCATGTCGGTCGTCATGTTGTATTGGAGATAATTGATCGGCTGGTCGGGCCGGGGCCGGGCCAGGTTGCGGCGGGTCGCCCACGAGTAGTAGCTGCACCCGATGGGGCCGTGCGTGATGTGGAGGATGTCGTGGATCGGGCCGATGACGACGCCGCGGCAGCCGGCGTAGGTGCATCCGCGCTGCGTGATGATGCCCGGGATCGTGCGGGTGTTGGCGCCGATCTCCGGCGGCTTGGCCGGGTCGTTCGCAAGGAGCTGCTTCTCGCGTTTCTTCCGCGTCTTGGGCGGATAGATCTCAAGCATCCCGGCGCGCGCGGCATCGGAATCGGGCACCGGTGCGGCTGGGATCGGGAAGCCTTCCTTGTCGTAGCCCTCGGCGGGCGTTTCAAAAAGCTCGTTCATGGTGAAGTCCTGATGAGATAACGGATGGACGTGTCGTTGGATCAGGGACGCTTGCGGACCTCTCGGCCGCCGCCGGCCCGTCCGAACTCGAAGTCAGCCGGCCGGCTCAGTTGCCAAGCAGGCCATACTTCATCAGGAGGTTTTCGAGCTCCTGGATGGTGAGCGGCGTGGGTTTGATGAACATCTGGTTGCCGTCGATCGCCCGCGCCAGCGTCCGGTATTCGTCGGCCTGCAGGCATTGCGGGTTCCACTCGATGACGGTCTTGCGCTGGATCTCGGCGCGCTGGACGTCGTTTTCGCGCGGGACGAAATGGATCATCTGCGTGCCGAGCCTCTTGGCGAACTGCTCGATCATCTCGCGCTCGTTGTCCACCTTCCGGCTGTTGCAGATAAGACCTCCGAGCCGCACCGTGCCGGTGCTGGCGAACTTCTGGATGCCCTTGCAGATGTTGTTGGCGGCGTACATCGCCATCATTTCCCCCGAACAGACGATGTAGATTTCCTCGGCCTTGCCTTCGCGGATCGGCATGGCGAATCCGCCGCAGACGACGTCACCCAGGACGTCGTAGAACACGTAGTCGAGCTTCTGGTCCTCGTCATACGCGCCGAGCTGCTCGAGCATGTTGATCGAGGTGATGATGCCACGGCCGGCACAGCCGACTCCCGGTTCCGGGCCGCCGGACTCGACGCACAAGCTGTTGCAGAACCCCGTGGAGCGGATGTCCGCCAGTTCCACGTCCTCGCCCTCCTCGCGGAGCGTGTCGAGCACGCTGCGCTGCGCGAGACCCCCAAGGAGCAATCGCGTGGAATCGGCCTTGGGGTCGCAGCCGACCACCATGACCTTCTTTCCCATTTCGACGAGGCCCGCCACCGTGTTCTGCGTGGTAGTGGACTTGCCGATACCGCCCTTCCCGTAGATTGCGACTTTTCTCATGTGCTTGTTTGTTGAATGTTGTCTTGGACGCACCGACATAAGCGCCGCGCGTGCCAACTTCCGTCGCACGTGTGCAAGTCCCTTGCCGGCCGGGTGCTAAATCTGTTTGGCGTTAAACCTTCCGTCTGGCGGGCCCGCAGGAAGCTACCGTTTGGTAGGAAGCCGGCCGACCGACCGACGGAAATGTCGGAGAAGTGCGGTCGGAACGGCGTGCGACGGGTTCGTGCCGCGAAGTGGCGCCAGTCTTTGACCGGCATGCGCACCGGTCGCAGACTGGCGGCCCCTCCAGCAGGATTGTGCCCGGTTATGGAACGGGCCGTGCTGCGCGCCGGTGTCGGATCCGGTGTTCCGTCGTTGTTTTCTGGTTTGTCGCGATGTCCCAGCTTTCTCTTCTTGATCGCGCCTTGGGCGCGTATCTCGGTCTCGCCGTCGGCGACGCCTTGGGGGCGACCGTCGAATTCATGACCGCGGGCGAGATCGCCGCCCAGTATTGCGCGCACCGGCAGATGATCGGCGGCGGCTGGCTGCAGCTAAAGGCAGGGCAGGTGACCGATGATACGCAGATGAGCCTTGCCATCGGCGGCGCATTGGTGGCGCAGGAAGGATGGAATTTGCGCGCGATTGCCGATGCGTTGGTGGCATGGGTGCGCAGCCGCCCGGTGGATATCGGTCATACCTGTCGGCGGGGGATACGCCGCTATATGCTGGATGGCAGCCTCAGCGCCGAGCCGGCCGCCGACAGCGCCGGCAATGGCGCGGCGATGCGCAACTTGCCGGTGGCGCTGGCCACGCTCGGCGATGCCGCGGCTTGCACGCAGTTCAGCCTCGAACAGGCCCACCTGACCCATTGGCATCCGCTGTCGGACGCTGCCACGGTCACACTGGCCCGCATGACACAGGGCTTGCTGAAGGACGGGTCTCGCGACGCGTGCCGCGATGAAGCGGATGAATTGGTCGGGCGACACCGGGAGTTTCGCTTCGCCCCCTGGCCCGGTCGCGCCAGCGGTTACATTGTCGACACCGTCCAGACCGTGTTCGATGCGTTCTTTCACACGACGGACTTCGAGGACTGCCTGGTCAACGTTGTCAACCGCGGCGGGGACGCCGACACCACGGGCGCGTTGGCGGGTCAACTGGCCGGCGCATTGTATGGCGTGCAGGCGATCCCCGCCCGCTGGCTCAAGCGGCTCGATCCGGCGGTCGCGGCAGCGATCAGAACGCAGACCGAAGGATTGCTCGCCCTCGCGAGAGCGGGACGCCATGTTGCGAAGTCGCCGGTCCTTTGTCGCCTGTGAACCCCGCCTCCCCATCTCTGACGACGGTTTTCAGCCGCTGCAATCTGTCGCCGTGGGCGATCGGTTCACGCGAGTTTCAGGACAATCCCCAGCGGCTGGAAATTGAGGGTGTCCGCGCGACCGATCGGCGGCTCTTTGCGCGGCTGGCGGAGATGGACGATCCCGATGAACGCGGGCAGGTCTTCCACGATTACCTGTCGGTGAAATTCCGGCTGCATGAATGGACCGAGCACCAGGCCACCGCTCGATCGAGTCTGCGGCACAGCTATATTCAGTTTCTCCAGAGCTGGGGCGCCGACAGCAACGGCCATGCGGGCGCCGTGCTCAAGGCCTGGGTGGAGAGCCGTTTCGGTCTTCCGGCCACTTACCATCACGGGCGGCTGGCAAACGATCCGGCGGCACAGGAACGCTATTGGAATGATCGCATGCGCGGCGCCGCCAAGACGATGGGCGTCTCGATGCAGCTCGATCTGCTCTACACCTTCTGCCAGGACGAACTGCGGCGGCGGCAACCCGAAGCTCGCTGGCTGACCCTCTATCGCGGCACGCACGATCCCGAGGAATATGCCGTGCGGGTCGAGATGCCAGGCAAACTGGCTGTCGTGCAGTTTAACAATCTCAGCTCCTTCACCGCGGACCGGGAGGTGGCGTGGGAATTCGGCTCCTCGGTCTGGCAGGCCCAGGTGCCGCTGGAGAAAGTGGTCTTTTTCAGTGGCCTGTTGCCGCGGCACTTGCTCGGCGGCGAGTCCGAATTTCTGGTTCTGGGCGGCGAATACCGGGTGGAAAAGTTGAAGTATTGAGGCGGCGGCCTCCGTCCCAGTCAGCTTCAGCGAAAGATGCCACAGGAGAAGGCGAAGGCAGTCAGAAGGCGTTCTTTCCAGGTCCAGCGATGCCTATGCTGGTTTAGTAAACGACGTGAAGGTGCCGTTCCGCGCAGGACTGGCAGATCGTCTTGTCGTGCATGTGACCCCGGTTGTTGACCTCGCCGCAGAGTTCGCAGCGGCGGAAGAAGCGTTTCGACGCGAGCGCCGCCGACTGGGCGGCCGCAATCCGCTCACCCGACGGATTGCCTTTCCATCGGCAGAACGCGTGCCAGACCAGGAACGGATCACAGGCACCGTGCCAATCGACAATGGCGACTTCGAACCGCCACCCGCCTTCATCCTGTGTGACGCGGGTGAAATCACGGATCAGTTCTTCACTCGAAGGCTCGCTCACAATTCTCCCTTGAAAGCGCGGTCGAGGATTGCCGGAAGCAGGGCGTCCAGCTCCGCGGCGCTTTCGGCCTGCAGGCGCTTGAGGGCGTCCACCTCCATCTGCAACGCATCCAATTCCGCAACGATCCGACGCTGCTCGGGAAGCGGAGGGACGGGAATACGTGTTGAGAAGATGTGGCCTTGATTGATCTTCCATATGCCAGACGTTGTCCTGGCTTTCTCTTCTATCACAGAGCGCAGGGCGGAAGAGTTCCAGGCAGCAACGAAAAACTCCGGCAGCACCCTGTCCCTGGGCAAAGCAACCTGAATGAACAAATCGGGGAAGACCACGCCAGGCATTTCGTCCGTCACAAGGCCAGCGCGTCCGCAGAGTACTTTGCTTCCGTTGCCACGAATTATATACACATCACCGCGCCGGACTCGGAACGGTGCTGCCTCAACGTGCGACATCGGAACCGGCTTCGAGTCGCGAACGTCGATGCGACCGTTGCGCATCGACGATAACACGAGACAGCGGATTTCCGATTCCGAGTCTGTTGGCTTGACGGACCTTCCATTCTTTAGCCCGCTCCCTCCAACCAAGTCGCCTACTGATATTTGGCCGGGGGACTGAGAACGCGAAAGCGTAGACTGAATGGCAGCAGTTAGCGCCTCGGCTTCCTCAGCGGCCTGTTGCCGGAGGGTTCGGGCTTCGGCGATTTGGGCGGCCAGCTCCTCGATCCTCGCCACGATCCGGCGCTGCTCCGCCAGCGGCGGTAGGGGGATTTCCAGAGCGAGAAAGAGGTCTTCCTGCAATCGCACGCGATTGGTTGTGCCTTCGCTGGCGCGAATGCACAGTTCGACGAAGCCACGCGTTCGGCCAAGCCAACCGAGGAAGGCGGAGTCGACACGTTCTGGGTCCGGGGCGAACAACGGAAAGTCATTCGTGACGACCGCTCCGTCCAGCTCCTTTGGCACGATGCCGATGGCACCGTTGCGCGCGTCGATGCGTGATAGGATGAACTGCCCGGCTCGCGCCACAAACCGTCGTGAACTGGCGATCTCCGCCCCGGTCACGATCCCGCGGAGAATCGCGCCTTTCCCCCACAGCTTTACCGTCACCTCGCGGTAACTGACATCCGGCTGAAGCGCTACGGTTTCTTCCGAGCGCTGCAGCACCTCGCCGAGGCGGACTTTGGGCCAGGGGGACTTCATCGCCGCGCCTCCAATCTTGTCCGGGCGGCGGCGATCTCGGCGGCGAGGCGCTTTCCGTCAGGAAGCACTGTCATGTATTCACGCACGACGACCTTGTTGGGCAGGTTGTCGGTGGCGCAATGCACGACTGGATTGGAAAAGCCTCGAAGAGGCGCTCCAAAACAGCCCGGGGCAACGCCCCGGGATTGGGGTGGGAAATCGGAGCAGCCCTGAAGGGGCGACCTAATCCCACAAAAAACGTTCGTCGTAGGCAACGCCGTGGCGATCCAAGAATGCGCGATACTCATCTTGAAAACTCTTGCGTCGATGGTGCTCCCGTTGATTGGCAATGTAGTTCCGAACGCGGGCAACGTTCGATTCGCTAACGGCGAAAGCCCCATAGCCGGCCTGCCAGGAGAATGCGTGAAACCGCGGGGCCTGTCCCTTGATCCATTTTGACGACGACTTCTTGATCTGTTCGACGGCTTCGCTGACCGATACTGTGCGGGCGAGATCGAAGAGAACGTGAACATGATCTTCGACGGAATTGATGAGTTCGGCATGGCAACCAAGATTCTTCAGGACGGTCGCCATGTACGCGTGGAGGTGGGGCCTGACCGATTCATCCAGTATACGCTCGCGGTTCTTCGTGCTGAAGACCACATGGATTTCGAGCCGGGCGAGAGATTGCGGCATGGGTTATGGCGCCCTTTCAGGGCTTCGGGTTGGGGATGGGGAGCGAACCCGGGGCGTTGCCCCGGGCTGAGCACGACACGCGCCGTTGGCGCTTCAGCCGAGCTGCAGAGCCGGAGCCGGGCCTCGTCGGCAGAAACCACGTCCCCGGGCTGCGCCTTCGCCCCGCGGGCGAGCATCTTTGCCTTGTTGCGCGAGAGCGCGGTGCGCTCGTAGAACTGGCTGTCGATCTGCCGGCGGAGCTGCCGCACTGACCAGCCGCCGCGCAGCGCCTCGGCGTGATAGAAGCTGCGGGCTTCCTCACTGCGGGCGGTGAGAAGGAGGACGTAATGCGACCAAGGCAGCGGGAAAGACTTGGCAACATCCGCCAACGTGAACGTAAGGGGTGCGACCGGCTGCAAGGTGGTCGGAGCAAAATCTCCCGCCGCTGTCGGAAGAACCCCGCCCGGACCATTTGCGGCGGATTCTGCCGACGCTGTCGGCAGAATTGGAGAAGCCGATTTGAGCGACGTCGTCGCTCGTATCTTCTCGACCGGGCGGGAGAGGTAGAACTGCCGGTATTTGTTGAGATTCCTGTAGGAAAATCCCTTCCCAAGTCGTTCCGTCAAATCCTCTGCCAGCCGCTTCAGTAATTCCTCTCCATACCCAGCCCGCTTTTTCCCGCCCTGCTCGAACTCGACGATGCGATGGCCGACCTCCCAGTAGGTGGCGGTCATGAGCGCGTTGACGGCGCGGGCCGAGGCGCGACGGGCGGATTCGAGAAGTCCGGCGATGTCGCCGACCAGACCGGTGTAGCCGGAACGGGCCGGGGCGATCTTTGGGTTGGAATGGCGTGGCATGGCGGGAACGTCAGCGCGGGAATTCCGGCCGGCAAGGAGGATTCTTACTCCTTTTTCGAGAGCAGTCCCTGGATTCGTCCCACGATCTGCGCGATGCGCCGTTCCTTTTCGAGAATACTGGCTGCGAGCTGCTCGGGCGGTAGATGCGTGATGTCCTCCTTGGCGCTGGGATTCTTGCGGTCGAGATTGCAGCCTGCGGCGAGCAGCTCGGCGGCGGGAACTTTCCACGCGCGGTCGTTCTTCCTGCGCTTGTCCCACCAGTCGACCAGCGGCGCGAACTCCTCGAACTGGACCGGCGCGGTCTTCGTGTAGTTCTTGCGGCCTTCCGGCAACGGCTGCTCGTAATACCAGACGTCCCTGGTCGGTCCGGAGCGGTCGAAGAAGAGGATGTTCGTCGGGATGCTGGTGTAGGGCGCAAACACGCCGTTGGGCAGCCGGACTATCGTGTGCAGGTTGAATTCCTTGAGCAGCTCTTCCTTGATCCGGGCGCACACGCCGTCGCCGAAGAGCGTCCCGTTGGGAACGACGACGGCCGCACGGGCAGGCGGCAGACCGGCGCGCGGAGCGCGGCGCAGCTTCCGCATGATCAGTTGGAGGAAGAGCAGCGCGGTCTCGGATGTCTGCTTGTCCTCGGGAAAATTGCCCTGAATGCCCCTCTCCTCCTCGCCGCCGAACGGCGGATTGGTCAGGATCACGTCCACGCGGTCGCGCTCGCCGAGGTCGGTAAGCTTGAAGCGAAGGGCATTGCCGGGGTCGATTTGCGGCGCGTCGAGCCCGTGCAGAAGCAGGTTCATCTGCACGAGGAGAAACGGCAGGGGTTTGGCCTCGCAGCCGAAGAGCGAGCCGTCCTGCAGGGTGCGGCGTTGCTGGACGGTGACGCACTGACGGCGCAAATGCTCAAACGACTCGACGAGGAAGCCGCCGGTGCCGCAGGCCGGATCGAGCACCCGTTCGCCGAGCTGCGGATTGGTTACCTGGACGATGAGGCGGACGACAGCGCGCGGCGTGTAGAATTCGCCGGAGTCGCCCGCGGCGTCGCGCATCTCGCGCAGCATCGACTCGTAGAGCGCGCCGAGGGTGTGCAATTCGTCGCTGGAGGTGAAGTGGATGGCGTCGACCTTGTTGATGACGTCGCGCAGGAGGTAGCCGCTGACCATGCGGTTCTGGATGCCGTGGAAAACCAGGGCGATGACATCCCGGCGGTTGTCGCCGTTGCTGCTGGTGAGGCGGCGCAGGTAGGCGAAGAGGCCAGGGCCCCGCTTGCCATCGGGACCGACCGCCTCGTCCTGATTGACCCAGCGGATGAGTTCGTCCCCTGTGACGCCGTCGGACTTCGTGGCCCAGTCGCGCCAGCGATACGGCGCCTCGATGGCCGGCTTGAAACGCTTGCCGGCGAGCTCGGCCTCCTGTTCGCGCTGAAGTTCAAGGTCGTCGAGGAACTTCAGGAACATGATCCACGTCAGCATCGGCAGCCGGTCGATGTCGGTGGAGATGCCCTTGTCCTTGCGCATGATGTCGCGCGCGGACTTGAGGAGGCTGCCGAGGGACTGGGCGGTGGTGGGAGTGGGAGGCATTATTCTGACGCTCCCATGAGATAGCCGGTGGTCAGGCCTTTGCTCTTAAACCACGCCTTTAGCGTAGTCTTATTATTGGAGACTTGAGCATCAACCTCAGAACCCACGGGAGAAGCCCATTGCGTCCAATTCAGCATTCGTTCCGCCATCGATCTGACTTTCTTCCAGTCTGCTTCGGACAAATCGCGATAGAATGGGCGAGCCCGATCCTCTTCATCCGTAATCTCAAGTTTAGCGCAGACAGCATCCTTAAAAATCTCGGTCCACGCCATGACCGATTTTGATGAGTAAACACGCTGCAGTCGAATCCGCGTGGAATCGTTCGCAGGAGCTGTGGGGCTCCAATTGCAAAGCGAAAGATCGAAGAAAATGTTCATCAGAGTGACATTATTTGCAATTTCAGCGTCACGCCGATAAGCGGCAGTCGCCATGTCGTCCCACACTGCATTATCGTTGAGGAAATTCGCGAAGAACGATTTCGAAATCAGATCAACGGTCAAAGGCGTCTCGTTTGAACTCCGATTACCTTTGGAAACTAGCTTGGCCAGGCGGTTCTCACGGTCTTCGAGAACGGCGTTGTAAAGATAGCTGCGAAATCGCTTGTTGCGTTCGCCACGCGTCATCGTCGGATCCTGAACTCGTTCGAGGTAGGTCAGAAAACCACCCTCGCTCTTGGTCTCTTGGTCATCGCGATTCTTGTATGCTTCAAAATCCTTGCCGAACTGAGTTCCGAGCTTGAGCACCATAATCGAAGCATAAAACCGGGCCTGGACGAACGCATCGTGCGCAGAAATGTTCGTCTGGTTGAGTACACGCAAATCTGGATCGAGATAGATCTTGCATTCGAACACACGACGTCCTGCCCAGAGAAGCGCAGCGACCTTATGCTGACCGTCGAATAGGAGGATCTTTCCGTCAGCGAAGCGTCCGATTGACGGTTGGAGGACGGGGTGGCTCTGGAAGTGTCGACAAAGCCCAAAAACCTTGTCGAAGATCAGAAACCGCGGCTGTAGACCGTACTGCTGATCTTCGTCGTCATCACTATCGATCAGCTCAACCGGTAACGTCGCATAGAAATACTTCCACTGAGTTATGGGGCAGACCATGAGGTCGTAGGTGAACGTGCCGTGGCTGCTTTCCAGACGGACTTTCGCTCCGTCAACGATGATCACGCTATGCGCACCGAAGGCTGTAACCTGCTGCTTGCACACCAGAAACTTTAGGAGGTGCTTTAGCGTGAGACGATCGCCGGTCTTGAAAAACTCCCCAAGCTGGAGGCGTATTCGGAAATCCTCGAGCGGCAGCATCCCTTTCGCCTTGTTATGGAATTCGCACATGGGCGCGATGTTCTCCAACTCGCTCCGACCGCCCAACGCGAAGGCGTGGATGTGATCGAAATGCAGCGAATCCTGCTCTGGGATCGCGTGTCCCGTGGCGAAACAAACCCGCCCGTGCCGCTGGAGGATTATCTGTTTCTCTTCATCATTGAGCTGTCGTTTGAGTGTGATTGCCATAAGTCATGCGCTATAAAGCGAATTCTGGAGTTCCGTGACCGCAGCACGCAGCTGTTCGGCGCTGCCGAAAAGTTTCACGATGTCGCCGATCTCGCCGTGGCGGGACAGCGGCGGCACCTTGAGCACGTCGGGGAGGATGAACTGGGCGTCGCCGTGCTCGGCGTATTTCTCAAGGAGCTCGTCGAGAACCTTGCGGGCCTCGGGTGAATACCGGTCGAAGAAATCGGGCTGGTTCTGCTTGAGCTGCTGGGCGCGCTCGCGACGGGTGCGCAGCGGAGCGTTGAAGGCGAGATGGCAGAGCAGGTCGAACGGATCGGCATTGGGTTGCTCCGCCTGCGACGCCAGTTCGTCGAAGCTGATGCCGCGCTCCTGCAGACGCGCGATGATTTCCGCCCGCTGGACGGGATCGGCCCATTTGGCGCGAAGCTCGGGCGCAGTCGGCACGAGGCTGCGGACCTTCTCCGCTGCGTAGTCGATGTAACGAATGACGCGGAGCTGTTTGCCGTCGGGGTCGAGTTCGTAAACGAGATGCGCGGCAATCGCGACCTGTCCGCCGTCGAAGTAGAACTTCCGCCGCTCTTCAATCAGGTTTCCGTCGATAATGACTTCGCCCGGCGGCGGCTCGACGACCTCGTCGTCGTCGTCCGGCGGGACTTCGGGGTACGGCTGATTCAACTCCTCTTCGGTGATGCGTGCAGGATCGCCGTCAAAGTCCGGATCCGCGAAAAGGCGCGTGGCCGAGCCGGTGAAATCCACGATGTTGAACCAGAGCTTGCCGTAGTCGTCGCGCACGCGGGTGCCCCGGCCGATGATCTGCTTGAACTCGCACATGGAGCCGATCACGCGGGCGAGGACGACGTTCTTGCAGGTGGGCACGTCCACTCCCGTGGTGAGGAGCTGTGACGTGGTCAGGATGACCGGTGTTTGCGATTCGATGTCCTGGAACCGGCTGAGATGCCCGCGGCCGATGTCGCCCTCGTTGGAGGTCACCCGGCAGACGTAGTCGGAGTGCTGGGCGACCAGGTCGGCGTTGAGGTTGCCGAGCGCGCGGCGCATCTCGTCGGCGTGCTCCTGGTCGACGCAGAAGACGATGGTCTTGGCGAAACGGTCGGTGCGCTTGAGAAAGCCGGTCAGGTGCAGGGCGATGGCTTCGGTGCGGGCGCGGAGTGCCACGGCGCGCTCGAAGTCCTGCGTCTGGTATTCCTCGTCGGGGATTGCCCGGCCGTATCGGTCGAGATCGCCCGCGGAGGGACGCCAGCCGGCGGCGTCCCATTCGGTGACGACGCGGTGAACGCGATACGGGGCGAGGAAACCATCCTCGATGCCCTGGCGCAGACTGTAGGTGTAGATTGGGTTGCCGAAATAGCGGTAGGTGTCGCGATTGTCGTCGCGCAGCGGCGTGGCGGTCATACCGAGTTGGTAGGCCGGTTCGAACCAGGTGAGGATCTCACGCCAGTTGGAATCGTCGCGGGCGCTGCCCCGGTGGCACTCGTCGACAATGATGAGATCGAAGAAGCCCGGCGGAAATTCGCGATAAAGGCCCGGGCGGTTCACGTCCTTCGCCAGCGACTGATAGATCGCGAAATACATCTCGCGCCCGAAGTTCGCGACGCCGTTTTCGATCTTCCAGCGCGCGTCGCCAAAGACCGCAAAGATGCCATCCTTGGGTTGGTCGACGAGGATGTTGCGATCGGCGAGGTAGAGGATCTTCGGCCTGCGGTGTTCGCCGGAGCGATTCCAGAGCGATGACCAGAGCTTCCAGCAGATCTGGAAGGCGACTGCAGTCTTGCCCGTGCCGGTGGCCATCGTGAGCAACTGCCGGTGATTGCCGGCAAGGATGCCCTGCACCGTGCGGTTGACCGCGATCTCCTGGTAGTAGCGCTCTCCCTTGCCCACAGAGCGGTTCATCGGGGTCAGCAGGCGCGCGGCCGCCGTGTCGTCCGAGATCTTCGCGCCGGTCCGATAGCGGGTCCAAAGTTCGGCGGGGGTCGGGTAACCCATGACGACGGTTTCCCGGCCGGTGAGGTAGTCGAATTCGACGATCTCACTGCCGTTGGTGGCATAAGCGAACTTCAAGCCGAGCATCTCGGCGTATTCCTTTGCCTGTTGAAGGCCGTCGCCGGCTGATTTGTAGGCAGCCTTGGCTTCAACGACGGCAAGCGGAAAGTTGCGCTCGTAACAAAGGAGATAGTCCACTCGCTTGGGCGGTTTGCGCACAAAGCCCTTGCCGACGGGGATGATCCTGCCGTCCGTGATGCTCCGTTGCTCTGCGATCGAGTGCGGACTTTCATCCCAACCGGCAGCCTGAAGTTTTGGCACGACAAACTTCCGGCAGGTATCGGCTTCGTTGGGCATCAGCTTCGGGGGTATGGCACAGGGCCTGAATCAAGGCCGCATTCGTTTGCGCTGCTTCGTTAGGCATCGGCTTCGGGGGTATGGCACAGGAGAAGGCATCCTTTGTAGCTTCCGGAATCTTTATGGCAACCTTGGTTTGAAGGGCGGGATGCAGACCGAAATCGGCTGGCCCCCGGGGCTGGCCCAAGCCGGATCGTTGCCGCGAACACCAGCGGTCGTAATGAACCAGTGATCAACCGATCACCGATGTCATCTATTAAATGACAAAATGAGTGGTGTGGTCGTTTGCACCGCCGGACCGTCCGTTCGTCTCGATGCGACACCCATCGGCGGGCCTGGCAGTCCCGCCCTACCGCTCAAGCGCAGATGCTGGGCCAGTTGCAGTCCGCGCACGAAGTCCGAGCTCACGCCAGCACGGCGACCGCCTTGATCTGCGCCCACACTGCGGTTCCCGGCGCAAGTTTGAGCCTATCGCGCGAGAGCCGCGTGATGCGGGCGACCAGCGGGGTGCCTCCGGCATCGAGGCGGACCAGGACGTGCGCCGCGCCGGCAGTTTCAGTCACGGCCATGACGGTTGCCGGAACGAGGTTGAGGATGCTGGTATCCCGGGGGTTCCCTAGGGCCAGGCTTACGTCGCGCGCCTTGATTTGGAACCGCAACCGACGACCGGCCGGTTCGGCAGCGTGCGCAACGTGCACCGAGCCGCCGGGAAAATCGAGCCGGACCAGCCCGTAGGCGGGATCGCTGGCGCCAACTGTGCTCTCGACGACCAGCCCGGCCTCCTCGGCAAACGCCCCGGGCAGGTCGAGCCGTGCAAGCGTCTCTGTGAGCGGGCCGCTCGCCGCCACGCGACCCTCTGACAGCAAAACCAGGTGGTCTGCGAGCCGCACGACCTCGTCGATCGCGTGGCTGACGTAGATCACCGGGATCTCCAATTCGCCGTGCAGTCGTTCGAGGAAAGGCAGGATCTCGTTCTTGCGGGCCAGGTCGAGCGATGCCAGCGGCTCGTCGAGGAGCAATAGCCTCGGGCCTGCGAGCAGCGCGCGCGCGATGGCTGCGCGCTGGCGCTGGCCACCTGAGATTGTATCAGCTCTTCCACAGCGTTGCTGGTGATGCTGGCCGTGATCTCGACATTCGGGGCGACCTGGATCGTCACGAGAGCGCTGATGGGGCCCTTTTTGATGGCGACGATCTTTCCGCGGAGAATATTGCGGGCGCTGAGTTTCATGGAAGGCGATCTTGAGGACGGTGAATTGGAGGCAGCATTGGATTAAGGCTTGTCGGGAACGTCGGTCCGGAAGCGTTCTGCGTCGATGGCGTGCTTGCGAGTTCGCAGCCCCATCGTGCGCTCGGTGAGGCCGAGTTGCCGCGCGGCCTTGGCCATGACGCCGCGGCTGGCCTTGAGCGCTTCGGCGATCATCTCGCGCTCCAGGGCATCCACCGCTTCCTGCAAAGTGCCCTTTGGGGTCGTGCCCGAGGCTTCGCCCGTTTGCAGGGTGGGCGGCAGATGGAAGCCGTGGACGACGCCATCCTGCGAGAGCAGCACCGCCCGTTCGATCACGTTCTCCAACTCTCGCACATTGCCGGGCCAGTGGTAGGCCATGAGCATGTCGATCGCGGGCGTGGAGATGCGGACGACGGATTTGTTGTTCTGCTGGGAGTATTTCTCCAGAAAATAGTCGGCCAGCTCGAGGATGTCGCTGCGGCGCTCCCGCAGCGGCGGCACGTAGATCGGGAAGACGTTGATGCGGTAGTAGAGGTCGACCCGGAACTTGTTCGCCTCGATCATCTCCTCGAGGTTGCGGTTGGTGGCGGTGATCACGCGGACGTCCACCTTGAGGGTTTGCGTGCCGCCCACGCGCTCGAACGAGCCTTCCTGGAGCACCCGGAGCAGCTTGGCCTGAATGGCGGGCGAGACTTCGCCGATCTCGTCGAGAAATAGGGTGCCGGTGTCGGCGAGTTCAAAGCGGCCCTTGCGCAGGGCGAGCGCGCCTGTGAAGGCGCCTTTCTCGTGGCCGAAGAGCTCGCTCTCAATGATGCTCTCGGGCAGCGCGGCGCAGTTGACCCGGACGAACGGCTTGCCGGAGCGCACGCCGCCCTGGTAGATGGCCTGGGCGATGCGTTCCTTGCCGACACCGGTCTCGCCCCGAATGAGCACGGTGGTCTTGCTGTCGGCCACCTGGTCCACGTGGAAATAGACCATGCGCATGGCGGATGAGCGACCGATCATGCCGTCCGGGATAAAACTCTTCTTTATCTGTTCCTGCAGGCGTTCGTTTTCGCGACGGAGCGAGTCGAAACGCTCTTTGGACAGCTGCCGAAAACGGACGGCCAGCCCAACCTGGCCAGCGATGAGCCCAAGAAACTGCAGTTCGGCGTCAAGCACTTCGCGTTCCGCCGCCGGACAGCAGAAGCTTAAGGTGCCCAGGACTTCCTGACCATGGCGAATCGGGACGGCCAGCCACGCCTGACCGATGG
>Ga0265323_10000026_pt1 | contig 81286 bp, 73 predicted proteins | sample 41225metaG_FD_193580 | JGI IMG/M metagenome (GOLD analysis project Ga0265323, IMG submission 193580) | Rhizosphere microbial communities from Carex aquatilis grown in University of Washington, Seatle, WA, United States - 4-12-25 metaG | ecosystem: Host-associated > Plants > Roots > Rhizosphere...
TGCTGTAAAGGCTGGTAACCCAGTCGCCGGATTGGTATCCTTGTGAAGATGATCCTGCAATGACATGATTCCGCTTTCCTGTTTTGCATCTCTGATGTTGTAAATTGTCCCTAAAGTGCTGACAAACACCTCGCGTTGCAAGATTGATCCGATTAGTCCGATACCGACTTTCCAATCAAAGCCCAACGGTTTAATGACGGGTTCAATAAAATGTCCCGCACGGCCGGCAAAACTCCGGTCCAGACTTATGGACGCTGAAGCATGCTCTGTTTTTGGATATGTGGCGAGGAACCACAACACAATCGAGACGCCGAGGATGATTGTCCCCGCACGCTTCAGGAATAATGCCGAGCGTTCCCACATATGCATGAAGACAGATTTCAGCGACGGCATTTTATAGGGAGGAAGTTCCATGATGAAAGCCGGAGTTTCACTCTTTAATAGAGTCTTTTTAAACAACCATGCCATCGTCAGGGCTGCGATCAGCCCTAAAAGGTACATAGAAACGAGTGTGAGTCCGGGAAGTGAAAAAAATCCGAGGACGCGCTTCTGCGGAATGAATGCTGCAATCATAAGGGCGTAAACCGGAAGCCTGGCGCTGCAACTGACAAGAGGAGCGACAAGCATTGTTACGAGCCGGTCTTTACGGTTTTCAATTGTCCGCGTTGCCATAATTCCGGGGATCGCACATGCGAACGAACTTAGGAGAGGGATGAATGATTTTCCGTGCAGCCCGACTTTGCTCATTATTCTGTCCATGATGAATGCGGCCCGTGCCATATAGCCGGTGTCTTCAAGAAATCCGATAAAGAGAAAAAGGAAAAGTATCTGAGGGAGAAACGTGACCACGGCCCCGACGCCCGCAATCGCTCCATTGACAAGAAGGTCACGAAGGTCGCCAGCCGGCATCGATTGCAGTATTTGCGTGTCTATCCAGTTGATCCCTTCGCCGATCATGAGCATCGGAACGTTAGCCCACGAAAAGATTGCCTGGAACATAACGGTCATCAATCCAATGAAGATGACGAATCCCCATACTTTGTGCGTAAGCACTTGATCTATCTTATCGCTCGTCGTATTCGTATTTCGCCGTTGAGCAACGACAGAAGAACTGCAAACACGTTTGATCCATTCATAGCGCGATTCAACTACGACAGAATTCCGGTCGATGCCGAGCTTCTCCAATACCAGGCGGTCTTTTTTTACCTGGTCGAGTAACTCGGGAGCATACCGGTCATCATGTTCGGATAGTGCGGCGGTCGACGTCAGCAGGACGATTGCCTCGTGGAAGGCGAGGGGTTCCGCCAAGTGGTGCATCGTTTGCAGCATTTTTTTTAGCTCGTCGCACTCACGCTGAACAGGCTCAGGAAGAGTCCATTGACGCGATTTGCGGGACGGCTCAACGTTAATTGCGATCGCAGCCTTTAGTTCTTCTATCCCAATAGACTTGCTCCCGATAGTAGGAATGATCTTCACTCCAAGCTCTGCAGACAATTTTTCCACGTCAATGAGAAGCCCTTCGTGTTTGGCAACATCGAACATGTTCAGGGCAATGACAACGGGAAGACGGTTGTCGATAATTTGGCTGATGAGGTAGAGATTCCGCTCCAGGTTGCTTGCATCAACAACACACACGACAAGTTCGGGCAGAGGAGTGTAGTCAACGCGGCCGAGAAGAATGTCCGTTGCAACTTTTTCGTCGGGAGAATTTGCAGTCAGGCTGTACGTTCCGGGAAGGTCGAGCAGAACTGCTTCGCTCCCGTCGCCGAATACAATTCTTCCTTCTTTCTTTTCAACGGTCACTCCGGGATAATTTCCGACCTTCTGCCGCAAACCGGTCAGTGCATTGAACAGAGTTGTTTTTCCTGCATTCGGATTTCCGATGATCGCAATGTGACGAAGCCGGGTTTCAGTATGTATAGAATTGATCATTGGGAGTGTTTCTTGACTATGACGGATTCGGCCTCGACGCGGCGGAGAGAGAGGCGGTATCCGCGGACGGAAATCTCAATAGGGTCTCCCATCGGCGCAAATCGAATTATTTCGATATCCGTCCCTTTTGTCAATCCCATCTCAAGCAGCCTCTGCCTGATCGAGGAAGCCGCCGAGTCTACTCGCTCGATAATCCCGCGTTCGCCGGGTAAAAGAGTATTCAAAGTTATCGCAGCCATGCGCTACTCGAACGCTGCAACAATAATGTCATCGGCGAGCGCATGGTTTAATCCGATTCGTGTGTTGCATACTTCGCAGATAAGATTGCCTTCTCCGTTGACGACCAGCCTCACTATCGCATTTTCACAAAATCCCATCTCGCGCAATCGGAAAGAAACGTCCGGCTGCGATTGAAGCTGTTGAATCCGAACGTATCGTCCGGCGGGAATTTCAGAAAGCGATGTTCTTGAATCATTCATACGATCCTATTCCTTTTCTTGGCATTTTTTGCATGTTCCGAAAATCTGAAGCGTCGAACTTTGAGGTTTAAACGAATTTCCTTTGCACACATCCGACTGAATTTTTGAGAGCTTGTCGCTGACAAACTCAATGATGTCGCCGCACTCCAGGCAAATCAAATGATCATGGTGAGGCCGCCCGAATGCTTTTTCGTATCTCGAGTGATTTTCTCCAAACCGATACTTTGAAATCAATCCGCAGTCTTGAAGAAGTTCGAGAGTGTTGTATACCGTTGCTCGTGAAACTTTTGAACCGCCCGACTTCATCTGAAGGAAAAGCCCGTCCGCATCAAAGTGCCCGTCATTGTTCATTATCGATTCAAGCACCTGGAACCTCTCCAGCGTTATTCTGTAACTACCGGCTTTCAAGTACTTCGTAAAGCTATCTTTTGCTGCTTCTATATCCATAGAGTTCCTGTTCTCTTCGGTTCAAGCGCTCTTGAATATCCGGCAAATCCCGTACCAGTAATTTTATTTAGACTTAATCTAAATAAATATAAGGATGTTAACAACTTGAGTCAACGAAAATCTTTGAAAATGTTCAAAATTCGCAAATTGGACTAAATTAGTCTTGTTTAGTCCAAATAATTTAATTGCGGACTCATTATCTAATTCGTATATTTACTCGGAAAAACTATCCCAAATTTCGGAAACTTCACACCCTTCAATCAATAAAGGAAAAAGAAAGAAAAATGATGATAGACATCGAAAATCAGGTTGCAATAGTTACAGGAGGTTCGAGGGGAATCGGTGCCGCAACAGCCATCCTCTTAGCTAAAGCAGGCGCGAATGTAGTTATAACTTTTATCAGCAATGAAAAAGCTGCGAAAGAAGTTCAGGACGAAATAATCTCGCTGGGACGGAAGTGCATTGCGATGAAGGCTAATGTGGCGAAACCAAAAAATGCCAAAAAAGTGGCTGAGAAAGCGATTCAAAAATTTGGACAGATTGATATCCTTGTAAACAACGCCGGCATTTGGACATATGGCGAAATAGGGAAGATATCTGAGGAGGTGTGGAAAGAGACAATGGAAGTCAATCTCGATGGCGTTTTTTTTATGATTAATGCGGTTGTCCCGTATATGAAGAAACGACACTTTGGGAAGATCATTAGTCTTTCAAGCACCGCAGGCCAGCGTGGAGAGGCTTTTCACTCTCACTACGCAGCGACTAAAGGAGCTATCATTTCGCTCACGAAATCGCTTTCTACCGAGCTTGGCATTTATAACATTAATGTCAACGCTGTTGCGCCGGGCTGGGTCAAGACAGACATGAGCATCGAAGCGCTCCGCAGTCCGAGATTCATGGAAGAAGTTGTGAAAGGAATTCCACTCGGGAGGATTCCGACCGGAGAAGATATAGCAGGTCCAATTTTGTTCTTGGCGTCGGACCTTGCCCGGCACATTACCGGTGAGATATTGAACATAAATGGCGGCAGTGTTTTAGTCGGCTGAAAAACTTCTGAGCAAAGATAAAAATATTCTTAAGTTGATTGAGAGAACCGATCCATTTTTTCTTTTTCTTGGATTGGTTCTCGTTGTTTTGTTGGGTTCAGCTGCTTTTGTCCATTTGGGGCTCAAAACGCAGATTTATGTCTGGGAATTCCGAATAGATCTAAGGTCAGCTGTTTTTGCTATTCTCTGCGTATCCTTCAGCAAATGGAGACATGCAGGGTTTGAGTTTACCAAAATTGGAATGTGGAAGTGGAATTTGCGGTCCAATATCCTCGCTTTTTTCTTTCCGTTTGGTCTTTTTGTTCTGCTCATCCTTGGCGGTTTGTTATTCAAGACGATTGACTATCAAGGAGTCGAAAATTCTGCAACTTTTTTGTTAGCGACGGTATTTGATATTCCAGCTACATATTTTTTTTCCGTTACAACGGTACTTCTTGAAGAGATAGTTTTCAGAGGGTTTGTGTTTAGCGCTGTCATGAAGGGGAAGAACATTTTTCTGCCATCCCTCCTTGCCTCTGGTTTGTGGGCATTAATGTGCATTGGCGGTGTCTTTCAAGATGCTGGTGCGAATTTCAGGTCAATTCTTTTCGGATTCGTTAATTTGGTTTCTATCGGATTTGTTTGTTCATCCTTGTATCTCTCCTCCGGTTCAATTTGGTCAAGCTACTCGTTTAGGATAGGCCTCATTGTCTTCTCTACAGCGCTTTTATCTGAAAGTCCGGCCGAAGCTAATTCTTTCTTTAGCGCGAATACGTTCTTGTTTTCCAGCAACGGATTGTTGATTACCCTATTCAATTTCATTTTCGCTTCGTTAGTGCTAAAACTTCGGAAAAGACCTCAAAATCCTGATATTATCAAGTAAATCGGGTCCCATCAGCATAACCTCAAAAACAGACTGTTTTCGCAAGTTTTTTCTTGACTCTGTGAAAAAAAAACCTTTTCTTATATCCAGAAAGAGTTAAGTGAACTCTTAAAAGGAAAAACTAAAGGATGGCTTCTAAGTTAAGGTATTTAAAAGGAAGGCCAATAGCTCCTGAGCCGATTACAAAAGGGATTGGAGTCATTGAGTTAGTTGATACTTACTTTCAAGCCTACAACGCTGGCCGATTGAGGGAAGCGTGCCAACTCTTTACAAAGAAATACCTCGATTTTGACGTTACGGTTGGGATGGCTATTACTGGGGCATTAACGCCGGCGGGTTTGGGCGGTTCGTGCATCGTGCCTCTCATGAAAGCAGGCTTTGTCGATTGGATTGTAAGCACGGGCGCAAATCTGTACCACGACACTCATTTCGCCATAGGGAAAACACTCCACCGGGGAAGCCCTTTTCTCGATGATAGAATTTTGCGCCGCGAAGGTATCATACGAATTTACGACGTCCTTTTCGATTACGATGTTCTTCTCTCTACGGATGCTTTTTATAGAAAAGTAATAAGGTCGCCGGAATTTCAGAAGTCTATGAGCACCGCTGAATTCCATTTCAAGGTTGGTAAATTTGTTTATGAGCGGGAAAAGACTTTGGGAATCAAGAGAAGCAGCGTTTTGGCGTCTGCCTACAAGCATGGTGTTCCAATTTACACTTCATCTCCTGCTGATAGTTCCATTGGAATGAATGTAGCAGAGCAGCAGATTGTGGGAAATAGGCTTAATTTTGATACCCTCGCAGACGTTAATGAGACTGCTTCTATTGTTTTTAACGCAAAAAGAAGCGGTGGAAAAAGTGCCGTATTGGTATTTGGCGGTGGGTCGCCAAAAAACTTTATCCTGCAGACTGAACCGCAAATCCAAGAAGTGCTCGGTATTATAGCAAAGGGCCATGATTATTTTATTCAGGTCACGGACGCACGCCCTGATACAGGCGGGCTTTCAGGTGCGACGCCATCGGAGGCGGTCAGCTGGGGAAAAATTGACCCCGATAAACTTTCGGATACTGTCGTAGCTTACCTGGATTCAACCGTTGCTATGCCGATCCTTACGTCATACGCGTTGGCAAAGCACAAACCGCGAAAATTGAAACGTCTGGTCGATCACAGGGATGAGAATTTGGAAAGGTTGAAGAACGAATATTTCAGGGTGAAGGACAAACGCAAATACGCAACATAAACAAAGAACTTGTCAGCTTCGGTCTGGCATAACTCTAACTTTCAAAGGAGGTATCAATGAGCCGCTTCAGTGAACTTGTGGATCTTGTTCATAGTTTTGAGAAGGATTTCATAAAATTCTACGACAAAGGCAATAAATCTGCCGGTACGCGCGTACGAAAATCAATGAATGAATTGAAGAGGAAGGCGCAGGAAATCCGGAAGGAAGTGCAGGAAGTAAAGGCACAAGCGAAGGATGACGTTCCCTCAACGCCAGTCGTGTAATTCTAAACTCTTCATTTTCAAGGAACAACGGAGGCCACCCTCCGTTGTTTTTTTTTGTTCCTTTTTCTCCTTTTGCCGTTAGGGCTATCCTTCGGTATATTTCTGTGGAACATACTAAGAGACCGCTCGTCTAAATGAGTGAATCTAATAACATACCGCCGCGGATGGTAAACCAAGCAGTCGTTCGTGTTACCGATTCTTCGCTTGACCAAAAGAGCGACGATGTTCTTATCACGCTTTTTCAGAGCGGGGAAGAAGAAGTGTTCCGATTTCTCGTTGAACGATACAGTCAACGAGTACGGAATTTAATTTATTCGATATTTAACGAGACTGCAGTTGTTGACGACATAGCACAAGAAGTTTTTATCCGGGTGTACGAAGCGTTGCCGAGGTTCAGGTTTGAATCGTCGTTTTACACGTGGTTGTACCGCATCACCATCAATAAAAGCCGGGACGAGTTGCGGAAAAGGAAGACCCGAAAATTTTTTTCGCTTCATTCGATGCTCGACGCTTCCAATGTTGAGCTTCAATCAAAAATCCGCGTGTTCCCCGACGATAATTCGGCAAAGGAACTCGTGAATAAAGGACTGCAGCAGCTTCCAGAAAAATTCCGGATTCCAATCATCCTCAAAGATATCGACGGGTTATCATACGAAGAAATGGCAGAAATCATGCAGTGTGAAATCGGTACGGTAAAGTCACGGCTTTCTCGAGCCCGTGCGATGCTTCGCAAAATCTTAGCACCATTGCTTGATACGTAGTGATTGTTAAGGAAGGAACAGATCCATGAGATCAATTTCTACCAAAGAATTACAGAGGACACTGTCTCTTTATCTTGACGGCGCGCTTGATGAAGAAGCCAAGGCTCGGTTTGAGGAATACGTCGCCGCCAATCCCGGGGCGGCATCGGAGTTGCAGCGATGGAAAAGACAGCAGCAACTTTTGAATTCGAAGCCGGGCGTTCAGCCGAACGAATGGTTTTGGCAGAAGCTGTCTCTTCGTTTGGAACAACAAAAAAGCAGCTCCGATACTGTCTATCCGTTCTCCCGGAAGTATGCGCAGATAGCCGTATCATTGGCCGTGATCATTAGTGCTTTCGTAGGGATTGTCGTGTTTCAGCAGCGGACGTTGTTGACAAAATTTTTTTCTGAGAAGAAAGAGCAGGTTCAGCAGATCTACGAGGCGAACATCCTGCAGGGGAAGCTTATGCCGTTGTTTACCGATCTTAACAAAGATCAGGTTTTGCATTTTGCATTGTTCGGGACATTGCCGCTCGATCCTCAGGCGAAAACTGCTCTGCGAGTCGATGAAAACAAAGAAGACGGTACGCGCATTGAATTCGCGAAGAACGAGGCTTTACAAAATCCGCCGGTGACCGTGGAGCAGTTTTGCAGAGAGATCGATGCCACTCCCGCTCAGTACAGGTGCGTTGACTCGATTCTATCCTCAGCGAGAGATAAGATCCAGGAATCAGTTTTCTTAGGAGAGAACAAGTCGCTTGCAGTGCATGCCGACCTTGCGACATTCAATCGAACGATGATGTCGAACATTGCTGCGAGTTTGGAATTGCCGCAGCGGAGAAAATTCAAGAGATATCTTGCCGTGTCGGGGTCGCCGTATACATTCATTATTGCTCCGTCGCCGCAGGCGCCCGCACCGGCGCAGATGCCGCGAATACCCCGGCTTCCGCGCATGGAACAATTCGTCGTGATCACTCCGGACAGCTGTTCGATCGCCCGCGTTAATATTGACCTTCAGCAAATTCTTCGCAACGAAGCGATGACGATGCAGGAAATTCGCATAATGAACGAACGGACGCGCTCACTGATCAGGGATTTTGCAGAACACACACGCGGACAGAAGAGATCGAATTCGTCGCTTCGGGTTTTTTCCGGTTCGGATTACTTCAGCATCAAGGTGGAGGACAACGCGTTAGAACGCCAGCCAAACGCGATGCCGTTCGAAGTGATCGCGCGCGCTCCCAAAGCAGTGCAGTTTCAGTATGAGATGCACCAAATGCCGGACGTTCCAAAAATCTTCGACGAAGATACCGAGCTGCCGGATCATCCCTTCCAGAACTCTCCTCCTTCGCGGGGAGATTGGAAGCAAAATCCGACACAAAGTCGAATGATAGACCTTGATTCGGTGATCAGCGCGCCGAGGGACAGAAAAATCCGGCCGCCCTCGGATCAAAACAAGAAAAAATACGAAAATCCATTTGAGCTGTAAGATCTTGAAGCCGAGTGGGTTTATCCGAGAGGATGTGAGTTGCTGTGGGAGGGAATGATAGAGTGTTGGAATTAGCAAAAATCAAAAACCCATCATGAGATCATCATGATGGGTTTTTGATTACATCTTTTCTTCAGCATCAGCGCGTTGGGAGCGCCGAATAGCTTTGACCTTCTTCATGCGTTTTTTTACCGAAGGCTTTGTAAAAAACGTACGTTTTTTGAATTCCTTCAATACGCCTGACCGTTCGTATTTCTTTTTAAAACGTTTTAAAGCACGGTCAATCGGTTCATTTTCATTAACAACGATGCCGACCAAAAACAATCACCTCCTCAAAGTTGCAATACGCTTAACTGTTCCAAATTATTCCGCCGGCAGATTTTCGATCAAACGACGCGACCCAAGCTTCTCAAACGTAACAAGAATTGCCCGTCCGCCGCTCGACGTTTTTTCCTTTCCAGTGACCTTTCCCATGTCGTCCCAATCGGAATGGTAGATCAATTCCCCGACCGTATAACTTCTTTCGGGCGAATAGCTGATGCACTCATCTTTGCTGAATTTGATGACATTATTTTCCGTCGGGTTTTTCGAGATATCTATCATTGTGCTATGGTGGCATCGGGTGCAACGGTACCAAACCTTGTTTCCCTCGCCTTCCATCGAACCCACAACAGCCATTTTGGCTTCCTTGTTGCATGAAACACAAAAATGCACTACATATTTTGTTTTACTCATGAGTAAAACTCCCTTCACCTTCGAAAAGCTTCTGAATCAAATGAAAAACGTCTCGATGAAAAATTGGCAGGTAAAAACAACCTTGAAGTGTTCCGGTCGTCTGCAATTCGTATTTAAAATTAATCAAACAATGTTTCTAAGTCAAGCTTATTCTTAGGGGAGGCTCTTCTATTTGCACATCTTCAGGTGCAAAAAACTCAATTTTTGGGTTTATCAATGGCAATCATTCTTGATATTCGAGTCATTTTATGGTAAATTCTTTGCATTAAAGGTAGGGGCCCTTAGCTCAGTTGGTTAGAGCAGCTGACTCATAATCAGCGGGTCGCAGGTTCAAGTCCTGCAGGGCCCACTTTTGGATATTTCTTCTTCTTCTCCCCTTACGGTCCATTTTCGACCATCCTAAGGTTTTTGTTTTACATATGATAAAAGTGGGGGTAGAACAAATGCTGGCCGGGCGTCTATAAAAGAAACCAGGTGATGTATCAATGTTTTTTACGAAACAGAGGCACGGTTTTTTTGTTTCGATCCGCTTTTTCTCGCCATTGATGGCGCAGACATCATGACAATTTTATGACGGAAAACGACAAGGATATCGAACTGCTCCGTTCCAATCCGCAGGCCCTGATTATAAAATACCAGGAAATTGTCAAAATTATTGTGAAGAAGAGTATTGCAGCGGGGGTGTTTAAGGCGTCAGAGTTCGACGATGTTGTGCAAGATGTCAATACAGCGCTGCTAACAAAAATCCCGGCAATGCAATCCCAGTATAATGGGATGTCTCTTTTCAAAACTTATTTCTCCGTTATTGTCCGAAATATTTGTTTGAAAGAACATGCCAGAAATAAACGGGAGATTTCAGTTGACCAAAGGGGTATTACCGGATCTATGGATCACCCTCACGTTGAGGAAAAATTCATCTTTGAACATGAGAGACAAAGATTCAAGACAATTCTTAGCTTTTACCACCGGCAACGGCCAAAACTTTTGTTTTGCCTGAAGCTTCATTACAGAATTCCCTTGACTCCTGAAGATATCTATTTATGGTATCCAAAATGCAGTTCTGCAGACCAAAATGTTTTAATGGAACATTTTGGCTCAAAGTTTGACGAGACAGATGATGTTGAAATCTATAAAATTGTTACTCCATTTATGAATAAAAATGAAAACAAATCCAACTCGGTCGATGCTGTGAGAAAATGGACGGACTCTAAAATTAGCGAAATCGTTCAAGTGTTGAACGGACGGCCCAAAAAGTTGAACTATACTGAGGATACTCTCAAGACATTGGTTGATGATTTTTTTTCTCCATTTTTACTTGAAAACTGATATATATATATATGTCGAATAACAAGCCGGACAGACATTTCAGACGATAGTTTGAGTATGAAACAGCCAGACAATTATTTCAGTGACGATGCCCATGTGAGTGAAGAAACTCTTGCACTTTACGTCGATGCTCTCTCTCTGAACAAGATATACTTGTTACCAGCAGCCGTGCTCGAACATGTCAGCGATTGTGAAGAATGCAAATTAGAAATTGTTGAAGTGTTATCACTTGTTGAAGACCGGGCATGCCATGCCATAGATCCGCATCCATACTTAGGAAAGAAGGCCAAGTTAACAGCATCGAGATTTTCAGTAATGTATCGTATTGCGGCGGTTATTCTTGTTGGAATAAGCCTTAGTGTATTCTTTTATCTTTTCCGATCTATGAGAGATGACCGAAACGTCTTCATTAGTTCATCAAAGGTGACAGAGGCTGTTCATCCAGAAACGGAAAAAGGAAGGGCGGCAAAAAAGGAAGTGGAAGAAAGCCGGCAAAGAGTTTTCGCGGATAATTTTTCCGAGTCGCCGAATCTGGAAAACCTTGTGAGTTCTGCCTCAAGGTCCGTTTCGACCTTTAGGGCATCGCCAAAAAATGGTGCAATAGTGAATCAACAAATTCTGTTTGAATGGAAGACGCCAGAGGTTGAATCCGTTACTGTAAACATTCTTTCGAACAAAGAAAAACTCTTGAAAAGTATCAGGCTAAAAAAATCACAATTTCTCTTCACTGGAACACTGGACCCTGGTTTATACTACTGGAAGGTTGAAAACAAAGACGAATTGTTATACGTAGGGAAATTTTTGGTTAAATGAGGGTAACTTATTTACCGACGAGAATAAACTCACTCCATTTTGAGGGAAATGCTGTCGATCGGTCGGCGATCAATAATAACTTTGATTTGCGTAATGCGGAAGAAAAAGCTTCTCCTTCCAACACATGGCGGTAGAATTCCTTCATGAGTTCATTCGCTTGTTTGTCGTACACCTTCCACAAAGAGAAAATGATATTATGTGCTCCGGAATAAAAGAATCCGCGGGTCATTGCTATCACTCCTTCTCCTTTGATGAGCTTTCCCAAGCCGCTCTCGCAACTGCTTAGCACAAGCAAGTCTGCGTTCAAACTTAAATTATACATCTCACTTGCGTACAGTACCCCGTCCTCTGTCGCCGATGAATTATGGGGTTGAGAAAAGAGGAGCATTGAGAGTTGAGGATGTGACTCATTAATATACCCGTGCGTTGCAATGTGTATGCACGAATACTTTCCGACATTCATCTTAAAATTTTCCTCGCTGGCACCGTCATACAAAAAACTCGTTCCCGGTTTCCCTCTTTTCTGAAAATCCTCAGCGACCGAAGAGACTTCTTGCTCAGAATATTTCAACTCGCTAAATCTTTTGCCATCTACAATAATTGACCGAAATGCAGTTGTGTCTTTCTCAATCGACGAAGCGTTGGTTGAAAGAACAATTCCGTTACTGTCGGTATCTCGAAATACAGGCGCAAAACCAACAAAGCTTTGGCCATGGCCTGACGTCGTGTCTATTTGTTTAAGACGATTTAGGTAGAAAGAAGAAGAATAAGAATATGAAATCTCGTATGATTTGACCAAATACTCCAACTTTGTGAAGTCGATTGTTCGTTTGTCCTTATGAGAGGTGCCGGCGATGAGCGCCTCAAAGGGAACATAGTATAAAGCTCCGTCCGGAATAATGACGAGCCTTTTCTTGCCGGCCAATTGTTTTTCTAAAGGACGGAAGAGAAGCCCGTAGAGGGCTCCCCCTGTCCGGACATAATCGAATTCTTCTACTGTTTTTATTGATTTGTAAAAAGTCGATATCAGGCCGTAAAAATTTTTCGGAGTCGGCACCGAAAGGACATTAAACGATGTTTTCGTAATCGTAAAAACCGTGAGTGAGTGCGAGCCGATGCAATATTCGATTACCCCGGTTGTCTCGTCGATCGCAGTCTGGATTTCGCTAATCGTTGCAGAATGGTTTTTGTATTTTAATTCATAATATTGTGGATATTCATTTTCAAGGAGAGTCGAAAGCCTCTGCATGCTATTCTTAAGGGCAAAACATTTGTCCTGCAGGGCTATAATCTTTTCGCCGTCTCCCCCTTTCTTTTTGTCATTTTCTCTCTCAAGTTGAATTTCGTTATAGGCGAGGTCGATTTTTAGAATTCTCTCTTTTTCAATGATAGAGTCCGGAATGCCTGAAAATTGTTTTGCCTCCGAATCTTGGAGGCCGTCGAGCAACACATTTGCCTTGCTGTTCTCGGCAAAATAGAATGCCGATTCTTCATAACGCCGTTCTTTTGTAGCTTTAAACAAATTCATGCTCATGCGAATTGCATTTTGATGCAAGGAATAGCTTTGTTCTTCAAGAAAGAGCTTAGAGCTTTCAGTGGTAATTTTTTTTCGTAGCATATTGAGAAGATTTGCGGCGCATTCGTACGTTGCGAGGGCGGCTCGAAGATCTTGTAGGTCATGGGACGTGGATGAATAGTATTTTTCGAACGCATTCGCTTTGGCCGAAAGTATCTCTACTAGTTCTTTGCTATTTGTGATGCTTCCCTCTGTGGGGTTAGCGTAAATTGATGTATCCCCAAATTCTGGTGAGAGGGTATTGATTGATTGCTGATAATATTGCAAAGAGATGTTCGGTTCGTGTAATTTCGCGTAAACATCTCCGATTCCTTTTAATGTCGCAGCTCGCTGGGGCCGATTTGGTTCGGGCAGACTGTTGTGGATGTGAAGGGCTTTATTGTAATACTCGAGTGCTCGATCAGGGTTCTTCATTTCTAGATAGACGGAGCCGATTTCCGAATAGAGATTGGCGATGTCGTTCCGATCGTTTGATTTTCTTAATTGAGAACGTAGTTCGAGCGCTTTTTGAAAATCTTCCAAACAGAGAGAATACTCACCTCTTTTTTTATAGACATTTCCGCGGATTTCATATGTGTAAGCAAGTTCCGGATGATTGTATCCGACTGCCTTCTGATGAAGGGCCAAGGCTTTTTCTGAGTATTGAAGCGCATTGTTAAGATCGTTTTTGTCTGCGTAAGCCGATCCCAACTGTCTGGTCAGGTATGCTGAAAGAAGTTGATTGACATTCGCCGATTTCTTGTCCAAAGTTATTGCTTTTTCATAGAGCTCAATCGCTTTGTCAAAATCACCTTCTGCTCTGTACGCCGATCCTAGTTCAGAATAACAACTCATGAGTGAAAAGTAAGTGTCTCCAAAGAGGTTATGATAAAGGTCTATGGCTTTCGTAAGATGAAGGATTGCCTGATCGCTCTCACCTTTCTCTAAATAGGCCCAGCCCATGTAATTCTCACAATCTGCGTGAATAGGCGCGTATTGTTTCTCTCCAATGTCGATGCTTGAATCTGCTCGCTTGAAGTAGCTCAAAGCAATATCAAAATCGCTTCTCATTAGAAATACATGTCCAATTCCTGCGAGTGTAATCGCTCGATCAAATTGATCACGCTCGGTTTGGACGTCGTAAATTCGCAACGCATTGTTGAATGGCTCAAGCGCCTGATCATAATTTCCTTTTTTCATATTTGCAACACCGAGCAAATAGTTGCTAGCTGCGACGTAATTGTGATCTTTTCCTAATTTTCTTTCTCTAATGTCTTTTCCATTTGAAATATTCTTGATTGCCATGTCATATTCTGCACGATCTATATTTAGCAGGCCAAGAAGACTGTAAGTTAGTGCACACTCGAGATTATCAGGTTCTAACTTTTCCTCCTCTATTTCTCTTGTCTTCAACAAGACTGTTTCCATCGAATCAAGAGCGGTTTTTCTTGATAGGCAATCAGCAATAATATTTAAACAATGTACATATCGTTCCCAACTTTGTGCATTTAGAAAAATAGAAGCGGCTTTTTGAAGAAATGCAATAGAACTGTCATATTTTACTTGAAAGTCGTACTCCTTCGCTTGTTTAAAGAGAATTTCTGCTTGAGCAGTGTCATCCTTCACCATCAATTGCCCATGGCAATTTTGTACAGGGAAGAGTATGCCAACAATGAATGCACCTCGAAGAGAATATACGGTCAAAATACTTCTCATTTTACTTTATTGGTGCTCTTATATTAGACACTTTACGTTGAAGGGGGAGTAGTGAATCGGTTGTTGCCTGCTTTTTCGACGGGTTATTCTTGGATGGCTGACGCACAATTACTTTTTGGCCCTTTAATGCTGAGCGATGTCGCCAGAATTGCATCCATTGTACGAAATTACTCAGTAAAAAACAAAACCTCCGCGGGTCGTCTTCATCACTGCGGTAAATACTGGCTTGAGGAAATCGAGTCCATTAATTTTGCTCAGGGAAGCCTATAGCCTTTTGAAGCCTTGAATTGCCTCGCCATAAATGGCTTTCTCGATCTGCCTTGATAAACTAATCAAGTATAGGTACAAATCACAGGCTTGTGGTAACAAACGCAATATCAGTTATTCAACTTCCCAATCAAATTGTGCAAGCCGCAGCCGCTCTCCCCCAGTGGCAGACAACTTGCACAATTTTTTCGTCACAGTGGCTCCTTAGTTAGTCCCGAGCGCCTCTGTCTCCTTGCAAGGAACGCACTGCCGTCGATTGGGTTGTCTTCTTATGCACATATATATCCTAGAGATGGCAATTTTGGAGATTTTTTTGCAAAAATATTTCATTTTTTTTCCAATAAGAGATTTCCGATTATGTCCGAATCAACTATATAAAATGCCGTTTCTCGTTTTTGCCCCAAAAATATTGACACGAGAAGGATTTTTTACTATTTTTGTTCCCGTCAATTTGGAAAGCAGAAACTTTTGTTCATCGGGAACATTGCGGCGACCTCTTTCGTCCAAATGGGTTGGAACGAAAATACTCCAATCCGAAGTGTTGGATTTTCTTTCCTGTTCACTACAAGTGTGACCTTATCTGAAAAATATTCAATAGAGAAACAATGTCCATAACAGTCCGTAATTTGACGAAGTTGTACGGCGAGGAAAAAGCCATAGACGATATTTCTTTTGACGTGAAAACGGGAGAAATTCTCGGTTTCCTCGGGCCGAACGGCGCTGGCAAGACGACCACTATGAAAATCATCACCTGTTATATGCCGCCAAGTGCAGGAACGGTGACGGTCGATGGCTGTGACATTGCCACTCACTCGCTTGAAGTACGCCGCAAGATCGGCTATTTGCCCGAGTTAAATCCTCTCTACCTCGACATGAATGTTTTTGAATATCTCGAATACTCCGCACAGCTCCATAAAATGACGAAGCCCCAGATCCGGCAACGAATGCGCGAAATGGTAGAAGTTTGCGGATTGGCCGGAGTCCGACACAAAGACATCGGCGAGTTGTCCAAAGGATACCGACAACGCGTCGGTCTTGCCCAGGCAATGATCCATGATCCCGATGTCTTGATTCTGGACGAGCCGACAAGCGGTCTCGACCCTAATCAGATTGTCGAAATACGGAATCTCATTCGCAAGCTTGGAAGCGCAAAGACAGTGATCCTTTCTACCCATATCCTCTCCGAAGTCCAGGCAACATGCGACAGAGTGGTTATCGTCAATACTGGTAAGATTGTCGCCGATGGAACACCCGATCAACTGCAGCATGAATTTCGGGGCTCCGATATTATTTCGTTGGAACTGAAAGCCAACGTCGAGAACGGCATGACCGAGATCTTTCCAAAGGTCAAGGCCCTTGCTTATGTTGAGAATGTTCAATATCAAAACCCTTCACCGGGGGTTCACCGGCTGATTATTACAGCGGTGAAGGGATCTGATATCCGGGAAGAACTGTTCCGTCAGGCGGTGAGCGAGAAATGGGTGTTGCTTGAAATACACCGAGAAGCAACAAGCTTGGAAGAGGTATTTCATACGCTGACGACTGTCCATTGATCAAATTTCTCCGTTGCTGAGACTTGAGTATGGGTTCAGAAATTATCTGTTCGATGAAATTTGGCGGTAAGGTTTTCAATGGGAAGGCGCTCCTTGAAACCAGCGAGTTGATCTTTCGAGGCGAAAATCGGCTGACGATTCCGTTCAACAGAATGAAATCTGTTGAAGCAAGTGATGGGGAATTGACGGTCGTCTTTCATGGCGGAACGGCATCGTTTGTCATCGAAGGGAAAGCCGGGAAATGGGAAGAAAAAATCCTTCACCCGAAAAGCGTGCTCGACAAACTCGGCGTTAAGCAAAACTCAAGGGTGAGTGTGAGCGGCGTTGCGGACAATGCCTTCCTGAATCGGCTGCGGGAGAAGTCACATACCGTTTCAGTGAAAGAACTGCTGAAAGAATCCGACATTATTTTCTACGCGGCAGACAGCAAAAAAGAACTTCTTAAGCTACGGGCCATGAAACAATTTCTTAAAACGGACGGAGCGCTGTGGATCGTGTCGTTGAAAGGGAAGCAAGCGAAGATCAAGGACACGGACGTCATTGCGGCGGGAAAGAAGGCAGGCTTTGTTGATACAAAAGTCGTCGGTTTTTCAGAGACTCACACTGCCTTGAAGTTCGTGATACCGGTGAGCAAGAGGCAGTAAATAGTAAGCAGTAGGCAATGAAGAGCAAGCATTCCCCTTCACTAACAACTAAACGCTAAAACCTAACACCTACTTTAACCATGCAATTCAATTTCAAAAAGCTGTTAAGCGAATATTCGAATGTCGGACCGATTTTCAGGAAGGAACTGCGTTCATATTTTAATTCCGCAGTAGCGTATGTCGTTATCGTGGTCTTTCTCGCAATTGTCGGATGGTTTTTTACGAGCAATCTCTTTTTAATGAACGTTGCGTCGATGCGGACAATGTTCGAAGTCGTTCCAGCCGTATTTCTCTTCATCATTCCGGCGATTACGATGCGGTTGTTGTCCGAAGAGAAAAAAAACGGAACCATTGAACTGCTGACGACAAAGCCCCTTTCCGATTCCGAGATTGTTCTTGGAAAATTTTTCGCGGCGTGGGCATTAGTCGGGATCGCGCTGCTCCCAACCCTTCTCTACTATATCACGATTGCATTTCTTGGCAGCATCGATAATGGCCCGGTTATCGGCGGATACTTCGGTTTAATGCTCATGGCGGGAGTGTATGTCGCAATCGGCTTGTTCGCATCGAGTTTAACGGACAATCAGGTTGTTGCATTTATTCTCGGATTCGTTTTCGTTTTTGCGCTTTATATGCTCGACAAGGTCTTGTTTTACGTGCCGGAATGGATGACGACAACGGTAGAATTCCTCGGCATTGATTTTCATTTGTCGAACATTGCCCGGGGAGTGATCGATTCGAGGGATGTCATATATTTCTTCTCGATGCTGGGGTTCACCCTGTTGCTCTCCGTCGGCTCGCTGCAAAGAAGAAACTGGTAATACATTGAAATTTGAATACTGAAAACGGTACATAACGCTAATGAATACAAAAAGAAATCAGGCAGTTATCCGGGCATTGCTGGTGCTCGGTATTCTCATTGTCGTGAACGTCATCTCGGTTCGACTGTTCAACCGGCTTGACCTCACAAGACAGAAAGTCTATACGCTTTCTGAAGCCAGTAAAAAGCTTGTTCGCTCTTTCGACGACAGAGTGACGGTGCGCGCATATTTTACCGAAGACCTTCCATCGCCGTACAACAACAATCGGCGCGAAGTCCTGGACATCTTGAACGAATACAAGGCGTATGCCGGCGGAAATCTCCAGTACGAATTCATAAATCCCGAAGGAGAAAAAGGGGAACAAGAAGCACAACAGCAGGGAATTCCGCCCGTGGATGTGCAGGTTGTAAAGGAAGATAAGTTCGAAGTGAAGCGGGCATATCTCGGTCTTGTTATGATGTACGAGGACAAAAAGGAAACGCTGCCGGTTATCCAAAATCTTGGATCTCTTGAATACGACATCAGCAGTGCGTTGAAACGGTTGACCACGCGTCAAAAGAAACGCATTGGCTATACGCTTGGCCACGATGAAACGGATTTGTCGACGATGAAACAAGCGTACCAAACTCTCACATCACAGTACGAAGTTACGCCGGTCAACCTGACGAGCGGCGGGACTGTTCCTGCCGACCTTGCTGCATTGCTGGTAATAGCACCGCAGAAAAAGTTCAGCGATTCGTCGAAATTTTTGATCGACCAATATTTGATGCGGGGTGGAAAAATTGCATTCCTGCTGAATAAAGAAAATGCGAGCTTGCAAGCTCAGTATGCTCAACCGCTGGATTTGAATCTCGATGACCAGCTTGCACAATACGGCACTCGCGTTAATGCCGACCTCGTTCGAGACGCACAATGCGCCAGCGTTAGCGTCGTTCAACAACAGGCGGGTTTCACGATGCAGAGCCAGGTTCCGTTTCCGTATATGCCGATGGCGTCCGGCTTCAACAAAGAGAACATGATTGTTAAAGACTTACAGAACGTGATTCTCTACTTCGCGAGTTCGGTCGATACCAGTCTCGCATCTGCCAAAGGGTTGAAGGAACAGGTGCTGATGAGTTCATCAAAACGGAGCGGACGCCAATCTGGTTTTATCATGATCGACGCGTTCCATCGATATACCGCCGATGAACTTGCTGAATCAAGTATTCCGTTAGCTGTTGTCGTGCAGGGCTCGTTTAAGAGTTTCTTTGCGGGCAAAGAAGTGCCGGGACTTGTTACGTCATCTTCGCCGATGACGTCGAGCCCTGAAACACGAATCGTCGTTGTCGGAGACGGTGATTTTATGAAAGATGATTTCGCTCGGAGCCCGGGCAACATGACGTTCTTTGTCAACATTGTCGACTATCTCGCTGACGACGCGGGACTAATTACCATACGCTCGAAAAACGTTGCGATGCCTCCGCTTGATCAGGTTTCGGATGGAACGAAAAAACTGCTGAAGTATGGCGACCTGCTTTTGCCGCCGATAGCGGTTATCGGCTATGGCCTCATCCGATGGCGAACACGTTTGGCGCGGAAAAGAGCAATGGAAGCTTCATTATAACATTTCTGTCAATCTGTATGAAAAAAAACACTTACGTACTTCTTGGAGTTTTTGCAGTCTTGATTGTGACTGCATATTTCTTGATGAATCAGCCTGGGGAGAAGGATATTGCGGTCGACAATTCACAGTACCTCGTGAACTTCGATTCCGTCGCTGTCGATAAAATCGAAATCAAATCGCCGGCAAGTACGGTGACATTTGAGAAAAAAGGAGCGGAGTGGTTTCTTGCCGAGCCGGTTGAATATCGTGCCAATCAGTCAAACGTAACATCGCTGATTCACCAATCGAAAAACCTTGCGGTTAAGGAAGTCGTTTCGTGTAACCCGGAGAAGCGATCAATATTCCGGGTTGATTCGGCGGGGACGCTTGTCAAGATATTTCAAAACGGCCAGGAACATGCCGCGTTCATCGTTGGAAAACCCGGACAGAATTACTCCGAAACGTACGTACGGAAAGATCAATCGAACGATGTTGTTATCGTGAACGGATCTCTTACATTTGCATTTAACAAAGCGGTCAAAGATTGGCGGGACAAAACCATATTGAACCTTCCCAAAGAATCCATCAAAGCAATATCGTATCAGTATGCCGGAGAATCCTTTTCTCTTTCGTTACACGACACCGTTTGGATGATTGGGGATCGCAATCTTAAAGCCGGGGACGTTGCTTCGCTGCTTACCTCGCTGTCAAACATTGAAGCTGACGATTTTGTCGATTCAATCCTTACGCCGGCACCAAAAATTTCTGCAACGGTTTCCGTGGGAGATGTTCAAATTCGTTTTTCGGAAGCGAAGGACAAATATTTGGCGCAAACTTCCACTTCCCCTCAATGGTTTGAACTGCAAGGATGGCGCGCAAAACAGATACTGAAGCACAAGAAAGATATGCTGTAGCCAGGATATTCTTCTTTCGGCTGAAGTGCGCTCTGACTGGCAAATGCAGTCAGAGCTTTTTTTTTAGAACTAATAATCCGAGAATTCTCTTTTTCAATTATTGAGAAAAAGGAACAGACGAATGCTCTGTTACTGTTGATTTACCGCGGTATTTTTATGGAATGAACCTTGAGTACAAGAAAGAAAGGTGTTTTTTAGGTTGATGCGAGGAACCGATCCTCGAAATCGATGATCAACGAACACATGTTTTTTCTCAGATCGTCTTTTTGAAAGCATGCCTCCCCGGCATGCTTCTTCAGACTCCTCATGGAGTCACCGGAAGCTCTTCACCAAAGGAGGGTTCAAAATGAGTCCAAACAAGTTATTCCTTTTTGCGAAATCTCACAGCCTCTTTGTAAACATTTTCGCCATCGTCCTCACCATTCCTATTCTTTTATTGCTTGGCTGCAAAAACAATGCAGCAAAGGGAGTGAAGCCAGAAATTACACTTCAGAATTTACAAACTGCGTACAGCCGGGAAATGAGGATAAGTAGGGAGTATGCTCTTTTTTCAGAGAACGCCGAGAAGAACCGGTTTAGCGCAATTGCCAGTTTGTTCAAAGCCGTTTCACGTTCCGAAGAAATTCACGCGGAAATGGCTGCGGCTCTGCTCCGAAGCAAAGGTGTCGAAGTACATCCGTATGTTACCGATCCTATCATTGTTGGCACTGTCATGCAAACACTCCGCATGGCGCTGAGCGATGAATTGCTGGAAACTGAATCGATGTATCCTAATATAGCGCGGACAGCTAAAGGCGAGAAGTTCATAGAGGCGGTGGAATCATTCGGGCACTCGCTCAATGCGGGCAAATGTAATGCGGGATTATTCAGGGATGCCGTTGACAAGAGTGGGTACATCACGAAGATGCAATATTACGTTTGTCCGTGCTGCGGATACATCATGACTTCGGACGCGGCGCAAGAATGTCCGGAATGCCATGAAAAGAAAGAGAAGTTCGAAAAAATTTAAGACGTGCCGGTGAACAAACGATTTCCGACCGCAAGAGGGGTTGGCGATATTCATTCACAACACCATGCTGCATTCTGAACTGGATGGAGCCTTTTCTTCTTTTCCCACCGAAAGTGCAATGCTATGATCATTATACAGGGCAAAGACTTCGATGTTCTTGTTAGTGCCTCGCAAAAACGTGACTATGTAATCGTAGGGACGACTGTACGCGACGGTGCAATCGTGCTTGACGAGATTCCGTCCGCCTCCGACTTTCCTGTAGGTTGGACGGACGAACAGGAAAACCACGATATCGGTTAAAGCGCCGTGCGGATACGTCTCTGTTTGGTTATACGGTCGGACCTCAATCATGGAAGAAATTTCTTTTTCCACCTCTGGGAAGTCGAAATGGTCCGTTGGAGTTCAACGCTCTCGTTCCCGGAGTTTGAATGAGAGTATGAGTTCGTTGCGTTGTCCCATCCTAACGAATATCCGTTCAACGAAGGTCGTCTTGTTTCCAACAAGGGACCCGACATCAATGTCAAAGAATACGAATTCTATTTCCGAGAAGAGCATGTTCCGTACTCAAATGCTTTGCAGTCGGTGTTGAAAGAGCGGGGCGCATATCACGTCGGTCCGTTGGCGCGGTTCAATCTAAACTTCGAAAAGATTACGCCGATGGCGAAAGAACTCGCCCGCGAAATTCATTTTCTTCCCGTTGTACGAAATCCATTCAAAAGCATCATTGCAAGGTCCATTGAAACTCTCTATGCATCCGAAGAAGCATTGCGCAATATCGATCAATACGAGCCGGCCGATAAACCGGCGGTCGAGGTTCAGCCGCGGCCGGGACTCGGTTTTGGCCGCACAGAAGCACCTCGCGGGATATTGTACCACCGTTACCGAATCGATGAGAACACCCTTGTTGCGGAAGCCAGGATTGTTCCGCCGACGTCGCAAAAACCAGCACTCAATTGAACTCGACCTCCTGAATGTCGTTGTCAAGAATATTTCAATGCTGAAGGAACAACTGACATGGCTCTGCGAACAAACCGTGCGTAATTGCGATCCATGTATTTCTTGCGCGACGCATTTTCTGAAGATGGAGTTCGAAGAATGACTTTCCAGCTGTCGGGTATTCGTTATACCGCCGTTGGAAAAAATCTCTACGATGTGCGAGAAATGTCGATGCCTCGCCTGTCAAGGACGCCAACATTGTTTTCAATTCTCAATTCCGATTAGAAGTATTTATGGCAGGTACGATTGCAGAGCCGCCTTTCGCAGCCGAAGATGTTGAAATCGAATGAGAGATTCTCTTGCGTCCATACTGGTCATGGGTACCGGAAATGAATTTCGCTCGACGATGGTTCGGTCTATTCGTTGCACGAGTAATCGAAGCAAGAGCACTTCCGGGCGTTACTGTGATTGAATAACCCGGCGAAGGGGTCGCCTTGATGGACGTTTGGAGGGAATTCGGTTTTGTCTATTTGGTCGACGCAATGGCGCCCGGTGCTCCAGCAGGAACCGTTTACCGTATTGATACTCGGACCGAGCCGTTGCCGAAAGATCTACATGCATTTTCAACTCATGCGTTCGGTGTAACTCAAGCTGTTGAGTTGGGGCGACGATTGAACACTCTTCCGGCAACGTTGATCATTTTCGGAATTGAGGGGAAAAGTTTTGAAGCCGGGAAGGACTTGTCATCCGAAGTCTTGGATTCAATGCGAAAAGTAACACAAATACTTTTGGAAGAATTACCGTAACTCACAGGGCAAGTGCTATTGAGGATTGGTTTGACTGATGGTAGCCAGTTCTTTGCTATTCGTCGAACAGTTGAGCCTATTGTATGCTATTTCAACGTTGAATTTTTTGCTGTCAGTAGAAAGCGATTTTTCGCAGAAAATGGAGCACTCGACTCCCAGAAGTGAGAAACGAAATTTTCCGTCCATCAGAAATTGCGCTTTGGTCAAGTTTTTTTGGTATGATGCTTGCGTTATGTTAAGCTGTTAAGAATTTGTTTCTGATGCGGCTTTCTGTGGCACGGGTTTGAGGGCCAGATGACTTACTTCCTCAATGCTTTTGTCTACGTTGAATTCTACTCCCGCGGAAGATTTTACAACACGATTTAAACTTTCTTGAATATCATGTCTCAACAACCAACAACGGTAAAAGCCGGGCACCCAAGCGGCGATAATCGCTTCAAGCTGCTCGACCGCGCCATCACAAAAAATCATTCACGCGGAGATGCGCTCATCGAAGTGCTGCACGCGGCACAGGGAATATTTGGGTTCCTTGAAAACGACCTCATGGTGTATATCTCCCGTTCGTTGAAACTGCCGCTGAGCACGGTCTTCGGCGTTGCAACATTCTATCATTTTTTCAGATTGAAGCCGAAAGGTGAGCACACGTTTGTTCTGTGCATGGGGACTGCATGTTACGTGAAAGGCGCAGCGGGAATTCAGAAATCGGTCGAAGAACATTGCAAATGCAAGCTTGGGGAGACGACTTCCGACAACAAGATCTCCCTTATTCAAGCGCGGTGCGTTGGTTCGTGCGGCTTGGCTCCGGTTGCCGTTCTTGACGATAACGTCGCAGGCAAGCTGACGCCGGAGAATGCGGTACAGCGGATCAAGCAATGGCAGTTGGCAACCGAGGAGGTGGCAGCATGACTTTAGAAGATCTCCGGGAAATGGCGGAAAAAGAAAAGGCGCGCCAGCAAGAGCGCAAGAATCGAATAATGTATTGTTCGGCCGCCGGATGTAATTCATGCGGCGCAGATGCGACGAAGGCGGCGCTTGCGAAATCGTTAAAAGAAAATGGCCTCGAGGGAAATTGTGAAGTTCTCGGGACAGGATGCATGGGGTTGTGCGGAGAAGGTCCGCTGGTAAAACTTCAATCGGACGAAACGTTGTATCAACGAGTTGATGAAGCGGCCGCTAAAAGAATTGTGGACGAACATATTGGACGGGGAACGAAAGTCAAAGAAAACCTCGTCGATACTTCGGCTCCTTTTTTTGCATCCCAGCAAAAGATCGTCCTTGAAAATTGCGGCAAGATCAACGCTGAAAGCATCGAAGAATACGTTGCCGTGGGCGGCTACGATGCCCTCGCAAAGGCGCTTACCGAACTCCAGCCGATCGAAGTTATTGAGGAGATCCGGAAAAGCGGGTTGCGCGGCAGAGGAGGGGCAGGGTATCCTACAGGATTGAAATGGGGCATCGTCCATAAAGCGAAGAGCGAGCAGAAATATGTCATCTGCAATGCGGATGAAGGAGATCCGGGAGCATTCATGGATCGCAGCGTTCTCGAAGGAGACCCGCACAGAATTCTTGAAGGGATGGCGATTGCCGGCTATGCCATCGGTGCGAACCAAGGGTTTATTTACATCCGCGCCGAGTACCCGCTTGCGATCGAGCGGCTAAAGCTCGCTATCAAGCAAGCCGAGCGTCTTGGCTTGCTGGGAAACAGGATTTTTGAATCACAGTTTAATTTCAGAATTGATTTGCGGATCGGCGCTGGAGCGTTTGTCTGCGGTGAAGAGACAGCATTGCTTCGCTCGATAGAAGGCCGGCGCGGAAGGCCGAGACCTCGGCCTCCGTATCCGTCGGAGAAAGGCTTATGGGGAATGCCCACTCTGATCAACAACGTCGAGACCTACGCAAACATTGCCCCGATTATCGTTCGCGGGAGCGCGTGGTTTGCTTCCATCGGTACGCCGAAAAGTGCAGGGACAAAAGTCTTTGCGCTTGCGGGGAATATCAAAAACACGGGACTCATTGAAGTTCCGATGGGGATTCCGCTTCGCAAAGTTATCTTTGATATCGGCGGTGGGACGCTGGATGGAACCGAGTTCAAAGCGGCTCAAACCGGCGGCCCCTCGGGCGGATGTATTCCGAAGGAATATTTGGATTTGCCGGTTGACTACGAATCACTTGCTACCGTCGGCTCGATTATGGGAAGCGGCGGAATGATTGTGATGGATTCAACATCGAACATGGTCGAAGTTGCAAAATATTTTATGGAGTTTTGCAAGGATGAGTCATGCGGCAAATGTATTCCATGCCGTGTGGGGACTGTCCACATTCACGGATTGCTTGATAAGATTTCCAAGGGGAAAGCAACAAAAGACGATCTCGCATTGCTCGAAGAACTCTGTGCTATGGTTATGAAAACGAGCCTGTGCGGATTAGGACAAAATGCGCCGAATCCGGTAATTTCCACTCTTCGATACTTTCACAAAGAATATGAACAAGTGCTCACCGAGCCGGTAATATTCGTTTCATCTGCGAATGGCAAAGGCGAAAGCACTCACTCGTAACAGGAATTTTTCATGGCAATTATTACATTAACGATCGACGGCGAACAACTGAGCGCTAACGACGGCGACACGATTCTCACAATCGCTCGGCAGCATAAGATTCATATCCCGACCCTCTGCCACCTTGACGGATTATCGGACGTCGGCGCTTGCCGGTTATGTTTAGTCGAAATAGAAGGCTCTTCAAAGCTTTTCCCAGCGTGCACAACCCGCCCGCAAGAAGGAATGATCGTCCGTACAAGCACCGAACAACTAAAAAAGTATCGCCGCACGATCATCGAGCTCCTCGCCTCGGAAGGTAACCATCAATGTGCCGTGTGTGTTGTGAACGGCAATTGCGAGCTGCAGAATCTCGCTTACGAAACTGGGTTAACATACGTTCGGTTTCCGTACCTCTACCCGCAAAAGACGCTCGACGCTTCGCATAAGGATTTTGTCATCGACCGTAATCGCTGCATTCTGTGCACCCGGTGTGTCCGGGTTTGCCACGAAGTCGAAGGGGCGCATGTCTGGGACATTGCGTATCGCGGTATAAGCTGTGAAATCGTTGCCGGCTTGAATCAGCCGTGGGGTGAGGTTGACGCCTGCACTTCATGCGGAAAGTGTGTTCTGGTATGCCCGACCGGCTCCCTGTTTGAAAAAGGTTCTTCTGTTTCTGAAATGAAAAAAGAGAGAAATTTCCTTAAATATATTGTCACCGCTCGCCAGAAAAAAGAATGGATTAATCTTGAGAGCGACGACGAGTAAGGGCGCGTTCCCTACGATAAAAGAAAATTAAAAGCGGAAAAATATTTATGAAACCAAAAGTAGCAACAGTGTGGCTCGGCGGATGTTCAGGATGCCATATGTCGTTTCTCGACCTGGATGAGAGGCTCATCGAGTTGGCGGATAAGATTGAGCTGGTCTATTCTCCCATTGCCGACGTCAAGGAATTCCCGCGTGACGTAGACGTTACTCTGGTTGAAGGAGCGGTTGCAAATGCAGAGCATGAGGAGTTTGCCAAAATTATCCGTCAGAACTCCCGATGCGTTGTGTCGTTCGGCGATTGCGCGGTCACCGGCAACGTGACTGCGATGCGCAATCCATTCGATGTTGAGAAGGTGCTGCATCGTGCGTATGTGGAATTGGCCGACATCACCCCCCAGATTCCGCGTGACTATCCGACGATTGCGGAACTGATGCCAAAGGCGCATCCTCTTCACGAGCTGATCAAAGTTGATGCGTTTCTTCACGGATGCCCGCCGACGGCGGATCAAATCTGGTTTGCCGTGAACGAATTGCTCCAAGGAAGAATGCCCGCTTTCTCTCCCGTCTATTTGCGGTACGGTTGAGAGAGCGTCATGGACAAAATGATTTTTAATGAATTGGTTTAGCTAGGAATGAAGGTAAAGGGTTAACATATCGTATGTCACAGACTATTACAATATCGCCGGTAACGCGAATCGAAGGACACGCAAAAATCACGATCCATCTCGACGATCAGGGGATCGTACAGGATGCGCGTTTTCATGTGAACGAATTTCGAGGGTTTGAAAAATTTTGTGAAGGTCGATTGATGTCGGAAATGGCCGGGATTACCTCGAGAATATGCGGGATATGTCCGACGAGCCATCTTATTACATCGGCGAAGGCCGGCGATGACATCCTTGCCATCGAAATTCCCGAGACCGCCGAAAAGCTTCGCAGGCTTATTACGCTCGCTCAATGGATGCAATCGCACGCGCTGAGTTTCTTCCACCTCTCATCACCGGACTTTTTGCTGGGCTTCGATTCCGATCCTGCAAAGCGCAACGTCTTTGGATTATTGGACAAACATAAAGAGATTGCAAAACGAGGGATCCGTTTGCGAAAATTCGGGCAAGAGATTATCGAAGTGCTCGGCGGGAGAAAAATACATACTCCATGGGCGGTAGCAGGCGGAGTGCGCGAACCGTTTGAAGCATCAAAAAAAGATTACTTGCTCAACTGGATTCCGGAAGCAAAAGAGACGGCGCTCCTTGCTCTCAGCGAACTCAAGAAAATCCATACTAAATTCAATAAGGACATCCCGAACTTTGGAAATTTCCGTTCGCTCTTCGTCGGACTTGTGGCAAAAGACGGAGCTCTTGAGTATTATGACGGGCTGTTGCGGGTCATGGATGCCGCCGGCAACACCATTGCCGACAAAATTGACCCCCGGCGATACCGTGACCATTTCGGCGAAGCGACGGAGCAGTGGTCTTATTTGAAATTTCCGTACTACAAACCGCTCGGATATCCCGAGGGAATGTACCGTGTCGGACCGCTGGCTCGCGTAAACATTTGTGACTACATCGATACTCCGCTGGCAGAAGCCGAACGGGTGATGTTCAAGGCGATTGCCGCCGATAGGGGCGTCGTCAATAACTCATTCTATTTCCATTATGCCCGCTTAATTGAACTTCTCTTCACCGTTGAAAAAGCCGAAATGCTGCTCAACGATCCGGCGATTCTTGGAACGCATATCCGTTCCAAAGCAGAGATTAACCGGAATGAAGGTGTCGGCGCAAGTGAAGCTCCTCGCGGAACGCTCTTCCATCATTACTGGGTGAATGACGACGGCGTGCTGCAGAAGGTAAATCTCGTTATTGCCACCGCCCAAAATAATCTGGCGATGAATCGAACAGTTCGTCAGCTCGCGATGCGGTATGTTGACGGGAAAAAAATTACGGAAGGAATTTTGAATCGTATCGAAGCAGGCATTCGATGTTATGATCCGTGTTTGTCCTGCTCGACGCATGCCATCGGGCAAATGCCTTTGCATGTTCAGCTCATCAACTCGAGTAACGATATTATAGATGAAATTCGCCGATGAAGAAAGCTCTTGTTATCGGGTACGGCAATACGCTGCGTTCGGACGATGGGGTCGGCGTCGCTATTGCAGGCCGGATCGCGGCACTTCATCTTCCACATGTCGATGTGAGAACTTGTCACCAGTTATACCCGGAGATGGCGGCAGAAATCGTTCAGTACGACACAGTAATCATCGTTGATGCTTCTGCAAGCGGGGAGGCGATGGCTGTCCGTAAATTTGCCCCGATCTCTGCGGCTTCGCCATCCACAAACCACAACGTTAGTCCGGAAATGCTCCAGCAGCTTGCTCGCGAAATATACGGCGCGGCTGTTACTATGCATGTCTACACCGTGCGGGGTGAATCATTCGAGTTTGGCTCGGAATTGTCGCCGCATGTGAAAGAGCGTGCAACCCAAACGGTCGCCTCGATAGCTTCGCTTCTTCAGCAGATCCAGCAAAAGAGCATGAATGTTCCCTTCATGCTGAATTGACTTTTTTCCGCCCCATCCTTTTCCATCGTTGCGAAACCCACCTTCTAATTCTCACTTCTTGGAACAATTCACGCGAAAAGTGTAGAGAAATTCCTCATTTTCAACGGCATAGTAGTTGAATGATACACTTCAAAAGTTCTCCCATGAAGTGTTAACAATGCACGAGCTTTCAATCGTACAAAATATTCTTGAGATGGTGAGAGAGCATCTCCCATCAGAAGCATCACGCCATCTGAAGAGTGTCAGGATCAGAGTTGGCGACGGCGCCGGGGTAGTAAAAGACTCGCTCGAGTTTTGTTTCAACGCCGTCATTTCAGAAACGCCGATGCAGGGAGCGGTTTTAGAGATCGAACCGGTGCCCTTTGTTGTGAAATGTAATTCCTGCGGCAAGACCTCTGCGAATGAAAGCGGAGTTTTTCTCTGCCTTTTTTGCGGCGGGAACGATGTCATCATGGTTTCAGGTAACGAGCTGCACGTGACCGCAATCGAACTTTTCGATGAGAAGGAACTGATGGTATGAGCGTTATAACAATCGAACGAAAAATTCTTGAAAAGAATGATGAGGTTGCCGGCCAGAATCGCGATATTTTTTTGCGTCATGGAATTTTTGCCATCAATATTGTCAGCTCGCCGGGTTCCGGCAAAACGAGTCTCCTTGAACGCACGCTTACACACCTCAAGAAAAAGCTTGAGGTTGCCGTGATTGAGGGAGATGTTCAAACTGACCTGGACGCACAACGGATTTCCGCACTTGGGGTCCCCGCAGTTCAAATAGTTACTAAAGGGGGATGCCACCTCGAAGCGTCTTTGGTTAAGGAAGCGCTTGCTTCTGTTGACCTGTCAGGCGTTCAACTTCTGATTATAGAAAACGTCGGCAATTTAGTGTGCCCGGCGAATTACGACCTTGGCGAGGCTGTGAAAGTGGTTGTTGCAAGCGTAACAGAAGGAGACGATAAACCGCTCAAGTATCCGACGATGTTTCGCAATGCTTCAGTGATGGTCATCAATAAGGTTGATTTGCTTCCGTACGTGACTTGCAAGATCGACGTTTTGAAACGGAATGCGCTCAGCGTTAACCCGTCGCTCAAAGTGTTTGAAACCTCCTGCGTGACAAATGCAGGTATCGCCGAATGGTGCGATTGGCTACAAAAGAATGCGTCAAAAGAATGATGAATGTCAGATTACATATCGCGATCCGGGGAGCTGTTCAAGGAGTCGGGTTTCGCCCGTTCATCTACAGGCTCGCAACAGGGCTGAGGCTGACCGGATGGGTAGCAAATTCTCCCCAAGGAGTGTTTCTGGAGGTGGAAGGGGAGAAATCTGTTGTGGAAAATTTTTTGATTCGCATTGAAAAGGAAAAACCGCCCCTCTCATCCATTCAGAGTCTCGATCCTTGTCTTCTGGATGCCGTAGGATATGAGAAGTTTGAAATTCGAGAGAGCGATCATTCCGGGGAATCGTCTGCAATCGTTCTGCCGGATGCGGCAACGTGCCCCGATTGTCTCCATGATATTGCAGACCCGTTCAACCGTCGGTATCGCTATCCGTTTACCAACTGCACGAACTGCGGCCCGCGATTCTCAATCATTGAATCGGTGCCGTATGACCGTCCTAACACAACCATGAAAAGTTTTGCCATGTGCGCGGAGTGCCGGAGGGAATATGAGGAACCCAGCGACCGCAGATTTCATGCGCAACCGAACGCGTGCCCGACATGCGGACCGCATCTGGAATTGTGGGATGCGGATGGAATGATTCTTTCGTCGCATAATGACGCATTGTCCGAAACTGCGGCGGCAATCCGCGCGGGTAAAATTGTTGCGGTCAAAGGAATCGGCGGGTTTCATTTAATGGCCGATGCACGAAACGAGCAGGCTGTCGAAGCGCTCCGCCGGAGAAAACATCGGGAAGAGAAGCCGTTTGCCGTAATGTTTCCGTCGCTCGATGATGTGAAATGTGAATGTGAAGTATCAGAATTAGAAGAGCGGCTTCTGCTATCCGCTGAATCTCCGATCGTTCTTCTCAATCGTCATTCCGCAATCGGCAATCGACAATCTATTGTTGCTTCTTCTGTCGCTCCGCGCAATCCAAATTTTGGCGTCATGCTGCCGTACACCCCGCTTCATCATTTGCTGATGAGAGAACTCGGATTTCCTGTTGTGGCGACGAGCGGAAATATTTCGGACGAACCGATGTGCACTGATGAGCAAGAAGCGCTGATCAGGCTACATGGCGTGGCGGATCTTTTTCTTGTTCATAACAGGCCGATTATGCGGCATGTCGATGATTCCGTTGTGCGTGTCATGATGGGCCGCGAGCTTGTGCTCCGGCGCAGTCGGGGCTATGCGCCGCTGCCGGTGGCAACGACAATGTCGTTCGGCGCTCCGATTATCGCTGTTGGCGCTCATCTCAAGAATTCAATCGCTCTTGCGTCGGGAAAAAATGTATTCATCAGCCAGCATATCGGCGATCTTGAGACGAAAGAGGCTATGGAGGCGTTTCTGCACGTGAACGAAAGTTTCAAGATGCTGTATACCTCCCGGCCTTCGACGGTGGTTTGCGATATGCATCCTGATTATCGCTCAACTCAGTTCGCGAAGAGCCAAGACGCAAGACTGGTTCAAGTGCAACATCATTATGCGCATGTAGCATCTTGCATGGCCGAAAACCAGTTGGATGGGAGAGTGCTTGGTGTTTCCTGGGATGGAACCGGTTACGGCAACGACGGAACAATCTGGGGAGGTGAGTTTTTGCTGACCGATGAATTATCGTTCTCACGTGTTGCCCATTTGCGTCAATTCAGAATGCCCGGCGGGGACAAGGCGATACGAGAACCCCGTAGAGCGGCAATCGGCCTCTTGTTTGAAATTTTCCACGACTCGTTGTTTCAACGGCTCAATCTTCATCCGTTGGATACATTTTCGGCGAGTGAGTCCCTCCTCCTCGAGCAAATGTTGACAAAAGAAATAAACGCTCCATTAACGTCAAGCGCTGGAAGATTATTCGACGCTGTCGCTTCATTGGCGGGTGTACGCGATATCGCAAAGTTTGAAGGGCAGGCAGCAATGGAACTGGAATGGGCAATCGGCAACACGCTGACCGATGAGGCGTATGTGTTCACATCATCCGATTCAGCATCGCCGTTGACGGTCGACTGGACGCCGATGGTGTTTGCAATCCTCGAAGATGTGAAAGGAGCAGTTTCGACGTCGGTGATTTCCGCCAAGTTCCATAATGCAATGGCAGAAATAATTGCTTGGGTGGCTGGCAGAATTGGCGAAGAACGTGTCGTGCTGACGGGCGGTTGCTTCCAAAATAAATATTTGTTGGAACGGACAGTGCGCCGGTTGTCGGAAGAAGGATTCCGTCCATACTGGCATCAGCGTGTTCCGCCGAATGACGGCGGCATCGCGCTCGGACAGATTTATGCAGCACAATGCAGAATGAATGCAAAATTACATAAGGTCGCTGAATCAATGCTCACTGAATCACTCACCTAACTATAAAGGAGCGGATGCCATGAACGTGCTGACGGGAAAGATCGTGGAAATTTATCTTGAAGACGGGAGAACGATGGGAAAAGTTCGAGTCGGCGGGGCGATAACGAACGTTGCCCTGATGCTGCTGATGAATGCGAAAGTCCATGACCGTGTTGTTATTAATTCAGGCATCGCGATTTCTAAAATTAAAGAAGAGAACGCCCTCGCCGAATAACTGCGGGATGATGTAATCGCCGGTTATTCTATTTGAATGAAAGGAAAATATGTGTCTCGCAATTCCAGGACAAGTTGTAAAAATTGAAAACACTTCCGGCAAACAAGATACTGTGCCGCTTATGGGAACAGTTGATTTCAGCGGGATTCGGAAGTCTGTTTGTCTGGACTGGGTTCCCGATGTTAAAATTGGCGAGTATGTGATTGTCCATGTAGGGTTTGCCATCAGCAAAGTGGATGAAGAAGAGGCGCAGGAAACGCTGAAGCTGTTCGAACAGATCAGCGGTTCATTGGACGAGTTGAAATACGACGGCTCCGAAAAGAGCGGCCTCCGATGAAGTACGTCGACGAATACAGAAGTGAATCTGCCGCCCGCCGATATGCGGATATCATCCATAAAACGATAACTCGTTCTTGGACGCTGATGGAAATCTGCGGCGGACAAACCCACACTATCGTTAAGTCCGGACTCGAATCTCTTCTGCCGAAAGAAATCTCGCTTGTTCATGGCCCCGGTTGCCCAGTTTGTGTCACCCCGTTGGAGATGATTGACAAAGCGATCGCGATAGCATCGCAGCCCGAAGTCATCTTCACATCGTTTGGCGACATGATGAGGGTGCCCGGTTCTCACATCGACCTTCTGAGCGTCAAAGCTGATGGCGGGAGCGTTCGCATGGTCTACTCTCCGCTCGATGCAGTAAAGATAGCGCAGCAAAATCCGGAAAAGAAAGTAGTGTTCTTTGCCGTAGGGTTTGAAACGACAGCGCCCGCAAATGCAATGGCGGTCTGGCAGGCGAAGAAGCTCGGGTTGAAGAACTTTTCAATTCTTTGTTCGCACGTACTGGTTCCTCCGGCAATGGAGGCGATCCTGTCGTCTCCGGAAAATCAAGTCCAAGCATTTCTTGCGGCGGGGCACGTGTGTACGGTTATGGGGTTCGAAGAATATATTCCGATTGCGAAGAAATATAAAGTCCCGATCGTCGTAACCGGATTTGAACCTGTTGACATTCTTCAGGGCATCTCCATGGCCGTTAAGCAGCTCGAAGATGGGAGAGTAGAAGTCGAAAATCAGTATTCGCGTTCCGTTCAGCGGGAAGGAAATCAAGCGGCACAGAAGCTTCTCCTGGAAGTTTTTGAAACGACCGACCGTGCCTGGCGGGGCATAGGAGAAATACCATTAAGCGGCTATAAATTGCGGGCAGAGTACGCAGAGTTCGATGCAGAAAATATTTTCGATGTCGGAGCAGTTCATGCGCAGGAATCGTCATTGTGTATTGCCGGGATTATTCTTCGGGGACTTAAGAAGCCGCATGAGTGTTCGGTGTTTGGCACAGAGTGCACTCCCGAACATCCGGTCGGCGCACCGATGGTCTCATCCGAAGGAGCGTGTGCAGCCTATTATCATTATCGAAAAGTGTAACCGAAAGAGGAGAGACGGATGGAGAGTCACACAAAAGCGGGTGTAAAAATAGAATTGTCGTGTCCGGTTCCGATCAGCGATTATAAGAATGTGCTGCTTGCTCACGGCGGCGGGGGAAGATTGTCCCATCAGATAATTCAAAAGATATTTGTCTCTCAGTTTCACAACGAATTCCTCGATCAGACCCACGATGGCGCAATTCTCCCGGCCAACCGGTCGCGGCTTGCCTTTACAACCGATTCGTACGTCGTCAATCCAATCTTTTTCCCCGGCGGTGATATCGGCATGCTTGCCGTGAACGGAACTGTGAACGACCTTGCCATGTGCGGTGCAACCCCGCTCTATCTTTCAGCCGCATTTATTATAGAAGAAGGGCTTCCGATGGACGATCTGTGGCGTGTGGTTCTTTCTATGCAGGAAGCCGCCAAGCGCGCCGGTGTTATGCTCGTCACCGGCGATACGAAAGTGGTGGATAAAGGAAAGGGAGACAAAATTTTTATCACGACAGCCGGAATTGGGGCAATCGAAGATGGAATTGATATTAATCCGAAGAACGCACGGTTCGGAGACAAAATTCTCGTCAGCGGAAACATCGGCGTGCACGGCATCGCGATCATGTCGGTAAGAGAAGGATTAGAGTTCGAAACAAAAATTGAAAGCGATTGCGCTCCGCTGAATGACCTTGTGCAAACCATGTTCAAGGCGAGCCGGCAAATCCATGTTCTCCGCGATCCTACGCGCGGAGGAATTGCGAGCGCCCTGAACGAGATAGCCGAAAGCGCAAATGTCGGAATGATGATTCACGAGGATAGAATTCCAATCGATGAATCTGTTTCCGGAGCGTGCGAGATTCTCGGATTCGATCCTCTTTATGTTGCAAACGAAGGGAAACTTCTTGCATTGGTATCTTCAGAGGATGCTGAAAAAGTCTTGGCTGCGATGCGTTCACATCCACTAGGAAAAGACTCCGCGATCATCGGAGAAGTCACTGATGAACATCCGAAGACAGTTTTCATGAAAAGCCGTATCGGCGGAAGCCGTGTTGTCGACATGCTCTCCGGAGAGCAATTGCCAAGGATTTGTTGACCCTTATTTCGAGTCCTTGGACGTTGAAATACTCAACGCTGCGCTTATTGGAATTAAGAAGCTACTACTCTTAGCTTCCTAATCTTGCCAAACATCTTTCATTGTTTCTTGAAAAGTCGCGTCATTCAAAGGCTTTGACTTCTTTCCCGATGGCATAAAAGTTGAACAACATCGGGACATAAGAATAGCAGACAACATCACCTCAGGAGTTGCTCATGATACATGGAACGGTTCTCATCAATCGAGATGTGTGCAAGGGATGTGAACTTTGTATCGCAGCGTGTCCGCAAGAGAGCCTAGGACTGTCAGACCAAATTAATCGGTACGGGTATCGTTACGCTCAATTAGTACAGGACAATTGCACCGGTTGTATCAACTGTGCTCTCGTCTGTCCCGACGGCGCGATAACCGTTTATCAACAACCGAAAGCCAAAGTGAAAACGCCCGCCCAAGCAATTTCCGTGTTGTAATGTTCGTCTCATTACCGACTGTTTAGGGAGTCTGTTCATGGAAACTGAATCAAGGTCAGAAGCCCGTCTCATGAAAGGAAACGAAGCGCTCGCCGAAGCAGCAATACGCGCGGGGATGCATGCGTACTTCGGCTATCCCATCACGCCCCAGTCTGAAATTCTAGAATATCTTACCGTCGAATCACCGAAGCGTAATTTTGTCGTCGTCCAGGCCGAAAGCGAATTAGCGGCGATCAATATGATCTATGGAGCGGGCGGTGCCGGTGCGCGTGTCATGACGTCGTCGTCGAGTCCCGGAATTAGTTTGATGCAGGAAGGAATTTCGTACATGTCGTCGGCTGAAATTCCGTGCCTCATCGTTAACGTCCAGCGGGGCGGACCCGGACTCGGCACGATTCAGCCATCGCAAGGAGATTATTTTCAAGCGACGAAAGGGGGAGGGCACGGAGATTATCATCTTTTTGTGCTGGCTCCGTCCTCAGTGCAGGAAATGGCCGATTTTGTATTCGAGGGATTTCGCCTCGCAGACAAATACCGTAACCCAACTATGATCCTAGCTGATGGCGCTCTCGGCCAGATGATGGAGAAAGTTCTGCTTCCTCCTGAGGGTTCGCTTCCTTACACGGAGAAACCGTGGGCAACGACGGGCAAGCCGGCAAAAGGCGATCGAAGAATTCTTACTTCGCTTCATTTGGAGCCGGAGAAAATGGAAGAGATCAACCTTAAGCTTCAGGACAAGTACAGAAGGATGAAACAAGACGTTCGCTATGAATTGGTGGGAGAAGCAAAACCGGAAATAGTCCTCGTCGCTTTCGGCCTCATCGCCCGTATTTGTCAGAAAGTCATCGAGCTTGCAAAAGAGCGGGGAATCAGCGTAGCATTATTGAGACCGATAACCCTCTATCCGTTCCCGAGCGAAGTCATTCATTCTTTGGCGGCGACAACGGACGCATTTTTAACCGTTGAAATGAACGCGGGCCAAATGGTAGAAGACGTGAAGCTGGCGGTGAACGGCGAACGCCCGGTGTACTTCAAAGGCCGCATGGGCGGGATGATACCAACTCCGGAAGAAATTCTCTTTGAGATCGAAGCGATCGCAGAGAAGCATCAAACGACAAAAGTGTGAGAAGGTGAAACATGGAAACTGGAGCAAGCCTCATGCAGCTTGTCTATAATAAGCCGGCGACATTGACCGACACTCCGATGCACTATTGCCCCGGCTGCGGCCATGGCGTTGTGCATAGAGTATTGATGGAAGTGGTGGAGCAAATGGGAATCCAGAGCGAGACTATTGGTGTTGCGCCGGTCGGGTGTTCTGTCTTTGCCTATAATTACATGAACATCGATATGCAGGAAGCACCTCACGGTCGCGCGAGTGCAGTCGCAACGGGAATCAAACGCGTTCTGCCCGACAAATATATTTTCTCATACCAGGGTGACGGCGATCTTGCGGCAATCGGAACGAGCGAGTCGATTCACACAGTGAACCGCGGAGAAAATATATTGATGCTCTTCATCAACAACGCCATCTACGGAATGACGGGAGGGCAAATGGCGCCGACGTCGATCCTCGGTCAGATAACGTCGACATCGCCGTACGGACGGAACTCCGATCTTATGGGTTATCCGTTGAAGATGACGGAACTCGTTGCGCAATTGCCGGGCGCTTACTACGTAACGAGACAGTCGGTTCATTCGGCCGCTGCAGTCAGGAAATTGAAAAAAGCTATTGAGGCGTCCTTTAAATATCAGTCGCTGCGGAAAGGAACCTGTTTCATTGAGGTCGTGTCTAATTGCCCGTCAGGCTGGAAGATGACTCCTATTGAGGCTAATGTTTGGATGGAGAAGAATTTGCTTCCTTTATATCCGGTCGGCGATTTGAAGGTTCCGTCACAGAATTAATTTGAACGAGGCAGGAAGATGAAGACTGCTCATGAAATTATTATCGCGGGTTTTGGAGGGCAGGGCGTCCTTTCAATGGGACAGATTATCGCTTATGCTGCGATGGAAGAGGGAAAGGAAGTAAGCTGGATGCCGTCGTACGGCCCCGAGATGCGGGGCGGGACTGCAAACTGCATTGTCATCGTTTCCTCGGAAAAAATCAGTTCGCCGATCGTGTCGAAGTTCGATTCGGCCATTATTCTTAACCAGCCGTCGCTCGATAAATTTGCGGACGATGTGAAACCGGGCGGGCTGATTTTATTTGAGTCCTCCAGTGTCATCGCGCCGTCATCGCGCGCCGATATTGAATCGCTCGGCATTGACGCACAGGAGGAAGCGCGGGCGCTCAATAAGAAGCAGGTTGCGAATATGATTATGCTTGGAGCTTTTCTCGAGCGCCGCCCGATTGTTTCGCCGGACAATGTGTTAAAGGCTTTGAGGGAAGTTTTGCCCGAACGTCATCATCATCTGTTGTCCCTGAACGAAGAAGCGTTGAAGCGAGGGAAACAGATTGCCATTGAAATGGTCCACGAAACCGTTAAGTAAGCTTATTTGGAATTGAAAAGAAACCGGAAAGCAGGCTACCAATGAATCTTGACAATCTTCGCTGCGATCATCAGTGCAGGAATACCTGTGCTATGTTGACGGCTGCACTTGCACAAGAAACGATGACCGTTCGTTTCTATCAGCAGGTCCTTACGCAATGCGATGAACCGGATGTCCATAATTTTGTCCGCTCTGTCGTTGAAGAACGGAGTGCATCGGTTATTCGTATTATGCAAAAACTGAATGAGATCAAGGCCCGCTCACAGACAATGGACGGAATTCAGTCCAGCTTTCAATCCTGAACCTTTCGTTCCCTCACCCTGTCCCGACGAAATCGGGACGGGGTGGGTGGGGCTACTTCTCCAGAAACTCCCCCACTCATTTCATTTCTTCCGGCATCGACTCACGGGATTCTTTTGTGAAGGAGAATAACAGCAGCATTATTGCAAAAGCAATATACGCTGAAGTGAACTGATATGGAATTTGCTGGGCCATGCCCTGGAGATTCCACGGCAGATACATCATCCCGTCCGGCGAAGCAGAATGCACCACGCCAAAAAATGACAGAACTCCTAAAATCAATAAATAGACCGAAGATTTTTTCAAATGCCGGTCGATAAGTTCAGCTAAAAAACCTCCCCACAACATCGCGGTCAGAATAAACCCGTTTCCTAATGCGATTGTTACGAGCATTTCGGGAAGAGATTTACCCGGGGCTTCGAGCAGGTGTTGGAAATTTTCTGCCGGGACGATATCCGGGTTGGCAAATTTTATTGACAACAGTCTCGCTATAGTCGGGAAGAATGCAAACGCGACAGCAGGCGAATGGCGAACGGGACATGCATGGAAAGACTGCACCACGATATCCATTGCAACAAAAATTAAAATCGGAGCAAGCACGGCGCGCGGGATGAGTTCGACAAAGAAAGAGACATACCCGAGTACTCCACCGAGGCCGATAAAGATTCCCGTCAGTAACGTGTAGCCCGCCCTTGAGCCCATCCGTTTGTAGGCAGGCTGGCCAATGTAAGGGGTCGACTGCGCAACGCCGCCGCAGAATCCGGCTGCCAATGTCGCAATTGCTTCGGTCAGAAGAATCGACCGTGTGTTGAAATCATCTCCGGCAACGCGCGCGCTTTCAGTAACGTTGATGCCTCCGACCACGGTCAGCAGGCCGAACGGAATCGCAATCGGCATGTATTTCCAAGCGTGACTTAATCCCTCTATAAAGCCAAGGGTCGGAATTGGAAGTCCGAAGTGTAGCTCCATGGCCGGTACGCCAGAAAATGTTCCGCCAATCCACCCAGTCGGCCCGAAGATATAATAGAGACTAGTCCCGACGAGTATTGCAGCAAATACACCGGGAAAATTTTTCGGCAGTTTGATCCGAGCGACAAGTGAGTAAAAAATAAGCCCGAGCGAGATCAATCCAACCAACGGCATACTGAAGATGTCCACCAGCGGAACCAAGCCGATGAGAGCCAGTCCGATGCCGGCCAGCGATCCGAGAAGACCCGCCTGAGGGACGACCCGCTGAACCCACTGCCCGATGAAGGAAAAGAGCACTTTGATGATCCCGATGACCACCATCGTTGCCATGCCGATGTACCACGTCATCATCGCCGCATCATGCTCTCCCAAACCTTCGGCTTTTAGCCCAATGAACGCCGGGCCAAGCACGACGAGTGCGATGCCGATAGTTGACGGTGTGTCCAGTCCTAACGGCATGGCAGTAACTTTCGTATTGCCGGTTTTTCTTGCAAGGCGAAATGCCATCCACGTGTAAACAATGTCGCCGAAGAGGACGCCGAATGCGGTGCCGGGAAACATTCGTGTGTAGACAATATCGGCCGGGAATTTGAATGCGAAGATCAGTATTCCGGCAAGAAAAGAAAGGACGGTCAGGTTATCGAACATCAATCCGAAAAATCCGTTGATATCGCCAACGGCAAACCATTTGTATTTTTTTTCATTCTCCATGATCCACGCCTATAACGATAATTTAATACCATTGCCACGAAGTCACAAAGAAGAACAACTTTTTTGTCTCAGTGCCTTCTGCGAACGGCATCCCGTTGGGAGTGTCGAGGTTTTCCAAACCTTACCAACATCAGTTGATGATCGTCAGCTCAGTTGACGAACATCCCTGCGATTGAAGCGGTCATCCAGGTTGCGATAGTTCCGCCAAGCAGCGACCTGAGTCCAAGTTTCGCAATGTCGCTTCGCCGGTTCTCGGCAAGCGGGCTGATTCCGCCGATCTGGATTGCAATAGAAGAGAAATTGGCGAACCCGCACAGGGCATACGTCGCTATGACGATTGCTTTTTGTGAAAGCTGATGGGCTGTCATGGCATCCGTCATTTTTGAGTACGCCACAAACTCGTTGAGCACCACTTTAATCCCCATTAGACTTCCGACGCTCAAGGCATCACTCCACGGCACGCCGATAGCGAACGCGACGAATTGGAAGACAAGTCCGGTAATAAGTTCGAACGATATCGGCATACCGAACCGCGCCTGTGTCATGGCGCTCCATCCTGTTACATTTCCGATCCACCCGAGGACGTAGTTGAGGAGCGCAATTAATGCGATAAACGCAATAAGCATGCCCGCGACGTTCAACGCGAGTTGGACGCCGGTCGAAGCGCCCGCCGCTGCCGCTTCGATAACATTCGAGTGAGTTTTTTCGATGTTGAGTTTCACGGTTCCCATTGTCAACGGTTCCGCCTTCTCGGGGAACAATATTTTTGCCACAACAATCGTCGCCGGACCTGCCATGATGCACGCCGCAAGAAGATGTCCCGCGAAATAAACTTGCGATGCATCCAACGCCGTTCCGTGCAATGCCGCATACGCCGCACCAAGCATGGTGTAGTAGGCGATCATGACTCCGCCGGAAATGTGCGCCATCCCGCTCGTCATGATCGTCATGAGTTCAGATTGAGTGAGGGTTGCGAGATACGGGCGAATGACGAGCGGCGCTTCGGTTTGTCCCATGAAAGTATTGGCAGCGACGCACAACGATTCACTCCCGCTCGCACGCATGAATCTTGCCATCACCCATGCCATCGCTTGGACAACACGCTGCATGATGCCGAGATGATAGAGGATTCCCATGAACGACGCGAAGAAGATAATTGTCGGGAGCACCTGGAAAGCGAAGAAGAATCCAAAGCTGCCCGGGGATCCGACTGAAGCTGCAAGCGGACCGAAAACGAATTGAGCCCCGTTCGCGGTAAAACTAAAAAGGCGCACAAAACATTTGCTGATCGTTTCAAAGATGATCTGTCCCGCCGAGACCTTGAGGATGAAAAGGGCAAACGCAAATTGCATCACTATGCCGATGATAACGAGCCGCCAGTTGATAGAGCGTTTGTCGGGCGAGAAGAGAAACGCAATTCCGGTTACGACGATAAGACCGATCAGCCCGCGAACAATAGAGAATATTTCCATGCAGCAGCCTTAGAGATAAAAGTGATAACCAGGTTTCTCAGTGAATCGACAATCAGGGATCAAAGTATTAAGTTTTAAGTAAAAGTGCCATAGAAAAAGACCTCCGATTAATAGATATCGGCATCTTGTCCGAAGAATGGAATCGAATTAAAATGTTTGATGCAGTAATTAAGCAAGGTGTCCGACATCTTTCCAAACATCTTCTCTTCAATTGACTTTTCTTGCGACTTTAAGTATATTTTAGCTGCACTTTCCCTTATTGCCGTTATAAAAGAGAAGTTGTTATCCCATGAACGATGAAATTCTATGGGTAGTGGTGTTGAATCTTTCATTTGAAAGAGGGAATTGTTATTCCCTCTTTTCTTTTTTTAATCCCGAAGGGATCTCCCAAAGGGATCGCTTCGCGAACTTCGTGAGAGGAATTCATGGCAGACAAACAGTACGACGTAGTTATTATTGGCGGCGGCCCAGGCGGGTACATTGCAGCCATTCGTGCAGGTCAACTTGGTTTGAAAACCCTCGTCGTCGAAAAAGACAAGCTCGGCGGCATATGCCTTAATTGGGGCTGCATTCCGACCAAAGCGCTCTTGAAAAACGCCGAAGTCTACAACCTTCTCCGGCACGCCGGGGAATTCGGATTTTCGTTTGACAATCTGAAGGCCGATTTCTCCGTCGCCGTGAAACGAAGCCGGGATATTGCGGGGCGCTCATCGAAAGGAATTGAATTCCTCTTCAAAAAAAACAAAGTTGATTACCTGGCTGGGACGGCGAAAATTATCGCGAAGGGAATTGTCGAAGTTGCGCAGGCCGGCAAGACCGACAGGATCAATGCCAAGCACATTATCATTGCGACTGGTGCGCGGCCGAAGACCTTTCCATCTATAAAGATTGACGGTAAACAGGTTATTACCAGTTCCGAAGCGATGGTCCTCAGCGCTGTTCCGAAGACCATGGTCATTATCGGTGCAGGGGCCATCGGCGTTGAGTTTGCATATTTTTATAATGCCTACGGAACGAAAGTAACTGTCGTTGAAATGATGCCGAGTCTGCTTCCAATTGAAGATAGAGAAGTGACGAAGACCCTCGGCCGCGTTTTTTCAAAAAATGGTATTGAAGTTCTGACCGAAACCAAAGTTGAAGGCGTCTCGACAGGAAAAGAAGTGACCGTGAGCGTCAGCAATAAAGAGGGGAAAAAAGATCTAAAGGCGGAAATTGCCCTCGTCGCCATCGGTGTGCAGGGAAACATCGAGAATCTCGGACTCGAGACGCTCGGGGTTAAGACCGACCGCTCGTTCATTACTGTCGACCAATTCTACAAAACCAATGTCGACGGCATTTATGCCATCGGGGATGTCAACGGCCCTCCGTGGCTTGCACATGTCGCCTCGGCGGAAGGAATCGTGTGCGTAGAAAAGATTGCTGGGAAGAATCCGCACCTGATCAACTACGACAATATCCCGGGCTGCACGTATTGCCAGCCGCAAGTCGCAAGCGTTGGTTTGACGGAAGAGAAGGCCCGGGAGAAAGGGTACGAATTGAAAATCGGGCGCTACCCGTTTCGTTCTCACGGCAAAGCTCTTGCCATTAACGAGCCTGAAGGATTTGTCAAGCTGATTTTCGATGCGAAGTACGGCGAACTTCTCGGCGCGCATATCATTGGGTCGGAAGCGACGGAAATGATCGCCGAACTTGTCATAGCCCGGACTCTGGAAACGACTCGCGAACAGATTATCCAAACAATTCATGCTCATCCGACGCTGAGTGAAGGAGTCGGCGAAGCCGCGCTGGACGCGTACGGCGAGGCGTTGAATATCTAACACATGGGTGAGCCGCCGGACCGGCGGTTCACAATTCGTAGACCTGAACATGAATCAACTTCTCGTGATTAATCTTGGCCGGACGCGTTACGCCGAGGCGTGGAATCTGCAGAGAAAAATATTCTCCGCTCGGCTTGCCAATCGTATCCCCGATGTTTTGCTTCTGACTGAACATGAACCAGTCTATACGCTCGGCAAGGGCGCAGACGCAAACCATCTTCTTGCCGGCGAAGTTGAATTGCATGAAAGGAAAATTGACCTGTTTAATATTGACAGGGGGGGCGATGTGACGTACCACGGTCCCGGTCAATTGGTCGGTTATCCGATTCTCAATTTGAACACTTACTACCTCGACATCCATCGCTACCTTCGCGACATCGAAGAGGTGCTGATTCGTACGACAAAAGACTTCGGCATCGAGGCTGAACGCTCTGAAGGTTATACCGGCGTTTGGGTTAAGAACGATAAAATTGCGGCGATCGGCGTGAAGGTGAGCCGTTGGATTACGATGCATGGATTTGCTTTCAACGCTAACACCGACTTGTCTTATTTCGACAGGATTATTCCGTGCGGAATTTTTCACAAAGGTGTAACGTCGCTTCGTGTTCTGAGGGGTCACGAAGTTATCATGACGGACGTTGAAAATGCGGTCGTTGGAAATTTTGAATCGGTTTTCTCGGTCGCGGCACAACCGATGATTCTTGATGAGCTTCTCTCGAACAAACATCGTGAAGATGCTGTTTCCATTGAGGAGAAGATTTCATGACAGCGAAAAAACATGTTATGACAGTCCATAAGCTAGAGCCTTCACCCCACTGGAACACGAAGCATGTAAAGAGTTCACATTCTTCGAATGGTCAATTGACCAACGCGCAGTTCATCCAGGCGTTCCGGTCAATGTACCTTTCACGGAGCATTGACGAGAAATCGATGATTCTGTTGAAGCAGGGAAAGATTCTGTTTCATATCAGCGGGCCCGGACACGAAGCCTGCCAGATTGCCGTCGCGATGGCGTTGAAACCTGGGTCCGATTGGGCGTACCCGTACTACCGCGACCTCGCATTCGCGTTGCAATTCGGCTCGACAGCGTACGAAATTTTTCTCGAATCGATGCATCGCCTCGGAGGACCGAGTTCCAACGGGCGGCAGATGCCTTCACACTACGGCAACAAAGCGCTTCGCATCCCTTCACAGTCAAGTCCGACCGGCACGCAGTTTCTTCAGGCGGTCGGCACGGCATTAGGTGCTGTGATAGAAGGAACCGATGAAGTGGTGTACGTTTCTTCCGGAGAAGGAGCGACGAGTGAAGGCGAGTTCAGCGAAGCGTTGAATTGGGCGACCCGTGAAAAACTTCCCGTGATCTTCTTAATTCAGAATAACGGGTACGCGATTTCCGTTCCGGTGAAAGACCAAATTGCGGGCAGTTCCATTTATGAACTTTCAAAGGGCTACCCGGATCTTTGCCGTTTTCGTATTGATGGGACTGATTTTGCCGCCTCGTATCGGGCGGCACAGGAAGCAGTGCAGCATGCCCGCGCAGGAAAAGGTCCGAGCTTGATCGAGGCCGACGTTGTTCGGTTATTCCCGCATTCCTCGTCCGATGATCCCAAGAAATATTTGACTCCGGCGGAGATCGAGCGAATTCGACTCAGCGATCCGCTGCCGAAGCTTGAGAAAATAATTCTCGATTCCGAAGTTCTCTCTGCCGAAGAACTGGAGGGATTAAAAGCTGAAGTAAAAAAAGAAGTGGAAGACGCTGCAGACCGGGCAGAGACGCAGCCGAGTCCCGCCGCCGATACTGCAGAGCGAAATGTGTTTTCCCCCAACATCATCGTTCCAAAAGAGAATTTTGCAAAACCGAATCACGAAGGCAAAACCATCGTGATGGTCGATGCGATCAATCATGCTTTGCATGAAGAGATGAAATACAATCCGAAGATGCTGGTATACGGAGAGGATATTGCCGGCAGCAAAGGGGGCGTGTTCACTGCGACGAAGGGATTGACTGCCGCGTTTGGCGAAGCGCGCGCGTTCAATTCTCAATTGGCAGAAGCAAGCATTGTCGGGACCGCGATCGGATTGGCAATCCGCGGATTTAAGCCCGTCGTCGAGATTCAGTTCGGCGATTACATCTGGCCATCGTTCATGCAGTTCAAAGACGAGCTTGTGAAGCTTCGCTATCGGTCGGATGGAATTTTTTCCTGTCCCGTTGTTGTGCGTGTTGCCGTCGGTGGTTATATTCGCGGCGGGTTGTATCACAGCCAAAGCATCGAGGGATTTTTTGCGCATATGCCCGGTCTGTGGATAGCGATGCCGTCCAACGCAGCGGATGCAAAAGGATTGTTGAAGACAGCGTGCAGGGAAGAAAATCCCGTTCTGTTTTGCGAGCATAAAGGACTTTACCGGCAAGGGTTTGCCTCCAGTCCGGAGCCTGATGAGAATTATCTCATACCGTTTGGGCTTGCAAGTGTAAAGAAGGAAGGGAATGATGTGACAATCGTTGCCTGGGGTATGATGGTCCAGCGTTCTCTCGAAGCGGCGAAAAAACTTGAGGGGCAAGGTATGAGTGTGGAAGTGATTGACCTTCGTACGATTTGTCCGTGGGATAAGGAAACAGTGTTGTCATCAGTAAAAAAGACCGGGAAGGTGCTGATCGTCCATGAAGATACCCGAACCGGCGGATTCGGCGCCGAGATCGGGTCGGTCATAGCGGAAGAATGCTTTCAATGGCTTGACGCCCCGATCATGAGAGTGGCAGCGAAGGATGCACCGATTCCTTTTGCGCCGGCTTTGGAGAATGCAGTTCTGCCCCAGGAAAGCGATATCGTTTCTGCGTTGAACAAAATGGCGGAATATTAACCCGCAAACCTATGCCTGCATCCATAAAATTGAAAAGTGCACGGGTCGTGGCGGCTCATCGTCCCAACGCCGGAAAGCAGCATCTTTCTCATGATGAATTGCTTCAGATTTATTATTTCATGCGTTTAACCCGTGAGTTCGAGGAGTCGATCATTACGTTGTACCGCCAGGGAAAAATTATCGGCGGAGCGTTCAGTGGAAACGGAAACGAGGCAACGGCGGTGGGGAGCGCGTTTTGTCTGAAGATAGAAGATTATCTCTTCCCGATGCATCGCGACCTTGGTGCGCATTTCGTCAAAGGTCAGACGGTTCGCAATCTCATGCTGCAGCATCTCGGGCGTGGAAACAGCCCGGCGCGAGGCCGCGATGGGACAGGGCATTATGCAGATTCCTCTCTGAGGATTTACGGAAACATCAGCCATCTTGCCGCGATGATTCCGGTTGCCACGGGAGTTGCGCTGGCGAGTAAGCTTAGAAAAGAAAAGTCTGTCGTCATGACGTATATCGGCGACGGAGGGAGCAACGTCGGAGATTTCCACGAATCGCTCGCGATGTGTTCCGTGATGAAACTCCCTCTCGTATTGATCGTCGAGAACAATCAGTACGCGTACTCGACGCCGATTGCAAAGCAGTTCATCGTTGAGAAAATATCCGACCGCGCAATAGGGTATGGCATTCCAGGTTTCACGATTGACGGTACTGACGTCGATGAAGTCTATGCAGTCAGCAAGCAAGCGGTCGACCGGGCACGAAGAGGAGATGGGCCGACGCTTATCGAATCTGTCACGATGAGAATGCATGGTCACTCGGTAAACGATGGCGCGGAGTACGTCCCAAAAAAACTATTAGACAAGTGGAAAAAGAAAGACCCGCTCTTGAAGATTGAGAAACAGTTGGAAGATAAGAAGATCCTTTCACGAGTAATCAAATCCGATTATGAAAGGAAAATATCTGAAGAAATTCAGGAAGCGATACAGTTTGCCCTGGAAAGTCCGTATCCGCCGGCTGGAGATGCAGCCGTTGGAGTATTTGCAGAATAATTAAGAATTAAGAATTAAGAATTAAGAATTTGTGAGAACTTAATCCATGTTTCAATTCTTAATTCTTAATTCTTAATTCATAATTTACCTTATGGCCGTAGTCTCTTATATTGACGCTATCAGCATGGGATTGTGGGAAGAGATGGAGCGCGATTCATCGGTCTTTCTTCTCGGGGAAGACATTGGCGAGTATGGCGGTGCTTTTAAAGTCACCAAGGGATTTCTCAATCACTTTGGAAGCGATCGCGTTATCGATTCGGTGCTGGCGGAGTCTGCAATTCTCGGAGCCGCGACCGGGGCTGCGCTGGTCGGGATGAAACCTGTTGCGGAGATGCAGTTCGCAGATTTTGTAACCTGCGGATTCAACCAGCTTGTGAGCAATTCCGCCACTATGCATTATCGGTGGAATCTTCCTGTGCCGATGGTTGTTCGCCTTCCGTCCGGTGCAGGCATTCACGGCGGGCCGTTTCACTCGCGTAATCCTGAAGCGTGGTTTTTCCATCAGCCGGGATTAAAACTTGTTGCACCGTCGACACCTTATGATGCAAAGGGATTGATCAAAGCGGCCATCCGCGACCCAAACCCTGTGCTCTATTTTGAGCACAAGCGGTTGTACCGCCACATCAAAGGTGAGGTACCGAACGACGATTTTGTCGTCGAAATTGGGAAGGGAGATATCAAGAGGAATGGAAGAGATATTTCCGTTGTCACGTATGGGTCTGTCGTTCATGCGGCTCTTGAAGCCGCAGATATTCTTGAAAAACAGGACGGCGTCAGTGTTGAAGTTCTTGATCTGCGAAGTTTGATGCCGTTTGATAAAGAATTGATTCTGACTTCGGTGAGGAAAACGGGAAAAGTTTTGATCGCGCACGAAGATACGATCACGGGCGGAATCGGAGGCGAGATTGCCGCTCTCATTGCAGAGTTTGCGTTTCAAAGTCTTGACGCACCGATCAAACGGGTTGGCGCGATCGACACTCCGACTCCTTTTGCGCCGACGCTGGAAGAATTTTTTCTTCCAACGAAGGAAAAAATCGTGACAGCGTTGCGAGGATTGGCGGCATTCTAAGAAGCCGTGCCGGAACAAGTCGAGAAACTTAACGAACCATCAATTGAAGAACCTATGGCTATCGTAGATGTGATCATGCCCCAGATGGGCGAAAGCATAGCGGAGGGGACCATTACGAAGTGGTATAAAAAGGTGGGGGATAAGATAGCGAAGGACGAAACCCTATTGGAAATCAGTACGGACAAAGTTGATTCGGAAATTCCGTCGCCTTCCGCCGGACTTGTTGCCGAATTACTTTTTCCGGAACAGAAAACTGTCGACGTCCACACTGTGATCGCAAGAATACAGACAGATGTGCATGCTCCATTGAATCCTGAACCGGAACTCGTCCAAGGTAACACCCAAAGCCTAAATCCCGAAGCTGCTTCAGTCCTTCATTCTTCTCCCGAACCGGCGAATATCAAACACAGCGTTTCAGCAGAAACGAATAGATTCTTTTCTCCCCTTGTCATGAACATCGCCCGCGCGGAAGGCATTTCGATGGGGGAGCTGGAAGAAGTTCCGGGGAGCGGTGCGAACAATCGCGTCTCGAAAAAAGATATTATGGAGTATATCGAACACAAGAAATCGAGACCCGAATCCGCTCACGTTAAAACTTCAACCGCGGCAGCTCCGACCGGCGGCGTTGAAGTTATAAAAATGGATACGATGCGAAAAGCCATTGCCGAGCACATGGTACGGAGCGTCCACACGTCGGCCCATGTCGGCTCTGTGACCGAGGCCGATGTTTCGAAAATCGTAGCGTATCGGGAAAAGCACAAAGCAGATTTTGAGAAGAAGGAAGGATTCAAGCTCACATTTACCCCCTTCTTTGTCGACGTGGTCGTCAAAGCAATAAAGGATTTTCCGTTGATCAATGCTTCCGTTGACGGCGATTCGATAATTCTCCGGAAGGACATCAATGTTGGAGTTGCTGTTGCGCTCGAAAATGGCTTAATTGTTCCTGTGGTAAAACACGCTGCCGGCAAGGATTTTGCCGGACTCGCGCGAGCAGTAAACGACCTTTCGAATCGCGCGAGGACGAAAAAGCTTATGCCTGATGAAGTCCAAGGTGGAACGTTTACGATAACCAACCCGGGTATTTTCGGCAATCTCTTCGGCTTCCCGATTATCAACCAACCTCAAGTTGCAATTTTAGGCGTTGGCGCCATCAAAAAGCGCCCGGTGGTGATCGATGACGCGATCGCCATCCGTTCGATGGTCTACATCTCGATGTCGTACGACCATCGCATAATCGACGGAGCGCTCGGCGGAAAGTTTTTGCAGCAAATAGTGCACTATTTGGAGAATTATGATTTGGAAATTATGAATTAGGAATTGGAACGGGCATGGTACGAAGCTCCCAGATTTATTTTTTAAGAATTGAGACTTCTGAAAAATAAGGAAAGCTTGCCTCGCGCAAAACATACAAAAAATGAAGCTTACGCGTATTTGCATCTTTGCGTGGTACTTTTTTTCAGATGTTTCAATTCATAATCCCTAATTCGAAATCAAAAAAATGGAAACAATCATACAAGAAATACCAGTCGAACGGCCGCGCAAACCGGAATGGTTGAAAGCTCGTGTTCCGGGAGGAGAAAATTACTCACGGCTGAAGACTCTGATTGACAAGAGCCGGCTTCATACGGTGTGCGAAGAAGCCCGATGCCCGAATATGGGGGAGTGTTGGAATTCCGGCACGGCTACCTTCATGATTCTTGGCGATACGTGCACACGAAGCTGCGGTTTTTGCGCCGTGAAGACCGGCCGTGCTGAATTTTTGGATAAGGATGAGCCACGGCGTGTCGGCGAAGCGGTCGAAGCGATGAATCTTCGGCATGCGGTCATTACCTCCGTTAATCGCGATGAGCTGTTTGACGGGGGCGCGCAAATTTTTGCCCAGACCATTCATGAAATTCGGAGCCGGGTTCCTTCGTGCCGCATTGAAGTGCTTATTCCGGACTTTGTAGGCAGTGAAGCGGCATTGAATATCGTTCTCGATGCCCAGCCGGATATTCTCAACCATAATACAGAAACAGTGCCTCGGTTGTATAAGACTGTCCGTCCGCAGGCGCATTACAATCGATCGCTCGAATTGCTGTTTCGCGCAAAGCAGAAAGGCTTTCTGACAAAATCCGGCTTGATGCTCGGGCTTGGCGAAACGACGGAAGAGGTTTTAGATACGATGAGCGACCTTCGCGAAGTGGAATGCGATATCCTTACGCTCGGTCAATACTTGCAGCCGACGCAATCTCATTTGCCCGTTCAGCGGTATGTTCATCCCGAAGAATTCTTGCTGCTGAAGCGGCGCGGTCTTCAGATGGGATTCCGGTACATTGAGTCGGGTCCGCTCGTGCGCAGCTCGTACCACGCCGCCGAACAAGTGTAATTTTTTTTCAACATAAGGAGAACGAATGGCAACAGCGACACTCAAGAAAGAATCAAAAGATGCAAAGGCATTTCGTTGGAAGGATTTGGGATTGTCCAACGCGAAACTTATCGACTTGTACCGTCAGATGCTCCTCATCCGCCGGTTCGAAGAACGCTCTGCGCAGGAATACGGCAAGAGTAAAATCGGCGGATTCTGTCATTTGTATATCGGGCAGGAAGCTGTTGGCGTCGGCGCAATAGCCGCTTTACGCGACGACGATTATATTTTTTCCGCTTATCGCGACCACGGCCACGCCATCGCTCGGGGGATGGAACCAAAGGTAATCATGGCGGAATTATTCGGCAAGTTCACCGGGTGCTCGAAGGGTATCGGCGGTTCGATGCACATGTTTGATGCATCGAAAGGATTCATGGGAGGATATGGCATTGTCGGTGGCCACGTACCTCTCGCCTCGGGCACGGCGTTCGCGTCGAAATATCTCGGCAAAGATTCTGTAACGATTTGCTTTTTTGGCGAGGCAGCAGCGAATCAGGGTGTCTTTCATGAGACGCTGAATCTTGCGGCCTTGTGGAAATTGCCTGTTGTCTTTATTTGTGAAAACAATCGTTTCGGGATGGGAACTGCTGTTGAACGCTCGACCGCCGTGTGGGATATTTACCAGAAGGCTTCGGCATACGATATCACACGCCAATGGGTCGATGGTATGGATGTGTTGGAAATGTACCGCGTCGTGAAAGAATCCGTCGATCGCGCGCGCAAAACGGGCGCACCGACGATGCTCGAAGCCCGGACGTACCGTTTCCGGGGTCATTCGATGTCCGACCCGATTCACGGCCATTACAGGACGAAAGAAGAAGTGGAAGAACAAAAAAAGAGCGACCCGATCCCCGCTTTCGGACACGAAATGCTCGAGGCCGGTATTCTCAGTCAACCAGTCATTGATGAGATGGAATTAGAAATTAAAAAAATAGTCGACGAATCTGTTGAGTTTGCCGAGCACAGCCCCGAGCCGCCGGCTGATTTTCTATATGAAAACGTTTACTCCTAATATTAAAAAGGGAAAATGAAGTATGGCAGTGATTGCATTTCGCGAAGCATTAAATCAAGCAATGTGTGAAGAGATGGAGAGGGACCCGAATGTATTTTTGATGGGTGAAGAAGTTGGACAGTATCAAGGGGCATACAAGGTGAGCCAGGGCATGCTGCAGAAATTCGGCGAGAAAAGAGTGATTGACACGCCGATTACTGAAGCCGGGTTTGCGGGATTAGGAATAGGCGCCGCGATGGTGGGCCTCCGGCCCATTGTAGAAATGATGACTTGGAATTTTGCCATCCTTGCTTTCGACCAGTTGTTCAACAATGCGGCAAAAATACGGTATATGTCCGGCGGGCAATTCAAAGTGCCGATTGTGATCCGTGGCCCCTCCGGTGCAGCTCATGCCCTCGCTTCGCAGCACTCCCAATCGCTCGAATCAATGCTATCCCACGTTCCGGGGTTAATCGTGATTGTGCCGTCAACTCCGGCCGACGGAAAAGGATTGCTGAAGTCCGCAATCCGGGATGACAATCCGGTGATGTTTATGGAGAGCGAGATGATGTACGGGCATAAAGGGGAAGTGCCGGAAGAAGAATACACGATTCCGATCGGCGTCGGGGACATTAAGCGCAAAGGCGAGCACGTGACAATCGTTGCATGGTCAAAGATGCTTCATGTTGCACTCGCGGCTGCCGACGAATTAATGAAAGAAGGAATTGAAGCCGAGGTGATCGATCCGCGCACGATTCGTCCGTTGGACGAAGACCTGATTGTTAATTCTGTCAAAAAAACAAACCGGTGCGTCATTGTGGAGGAGGCGTGGCCGTTTGCATCGGTCGGCGCTGAAATTGCGAGCCGCATATATTCGAAAGCGTTCGATTTTCTTGACGCGCCAATAGAACGGCTGAACGGTGCCGATATTCCGATGCCGTATGCGACAAATCTCGAGAAGCAAGCGCTGCCAAGCGCTCCTAAGGTAATCGCGGCAGTCAAGAAAGTTCTCTATCGTTGATGTTGAATGATCCACTAAGATCACGAAGAACACGAACAGAACACATCTATGGAGATTGTTCCATAACCATCTTCGTGTTTTTTTGTGTCCTTTGTAAATCCTAACACTGCGTAGCGTTAGCTAAAAAGTTATTTCACAACGGGAAAGCGACTAACAGATGGCAACAAAAATAGCAATGCCGAAACTCAGCGATACAATGGAAGAAGGAATTATCCTGAAGTGGTTGAAAAAGGAAGGCGAATCGGTGAAGCAGGGAGAGATTATTGCCGAAGTGCAAACAGACAAAGCCGACATGGAACTTGAGGCATACGACACCGGTGTTTTACGAAAAATATTTGTAGCCGAAGGAAAAGGTGCGGCAGTAGGAAAGCCGATTGCAATCATCGGTGGGGCAACGGAAGACATCTCCTCGCTGCTTGTCGACACAGGTACTCCAAGCGCTGGACATGGTGCGCCGGCTGGTGCAGCCCCTTCATCAAAATCGGCAGAAAAACTTCCCCCTTCGGCAGCGACCGCCGCACCATCAGTCAGAGGGGGCGACGAACATGTGAAAGCATCTCCACTCGCAAAGGTAATTGCCGCCCAGAACAAAATAGATTTACATTCTATCAGCGGCTCCGGGCCGTTGGGGCGGATTGTCAAGAAGGATCTCGAGCTTTCTCTTTCAAAAAGTGCAGGCCGCAGAGCACAGCCGTATGTCGCCGGTACATCGCAGGAAATTCCATTATCGTTGATGCGCAAGACTATCGCCAAGAGACTGGTGGAGAGCAAGACGACGGCACCTCACTTTTACCTTACATACGAAATCGACATGAAACGTGCCATCGACCTTCGTTCATCGTTAAATACAAGCGGCGACGTGAAAGTAAGTTTCAACGATATCATCGTCAGAGCGTGTGCGCTTGCCCTTCGCAATCATCCAATAGTGAATTCCTCATTCGCAGGCGATAAGATTATTCAGCATGGCGCAATCAATGTGGGTGTTGCGGTGGCCATTGACGATGGCTTGATTACGCCGGTCATCCGTAATACAGATATGAGGAGCCTATTTGAGATTGCGACCGAGTCGAAAGAATTGGCGGCTAAAGCTAGGGATAAGAAGCTCAAGCCGGATGAATTCAGCGGAGGAACTTTTACGGTGAGCAATCTGGGAATGCTCGGCGTGGAGGAATTCGCGGCAATCATTAATCCGCCCGAGGCGGCGATTCTGGCAGTAGGTGCTATTGTGGAAAAGCCGGTTGTCGAAAATGGGCAGATTGTTCCCGGACACAGGCTAAAGCTGACTCTTTCGTGCGACCATCGCGTCGTCGACGGTGCAGTCGGCGCCCAATTTATGCAGGAAGTGAAGTTAATTCTAGAAAACCCTTGGAAGCTCGCGATGTAATTTTATCATAAAAAATTCTTGCTTTTTCACGGGTTTTAGCGTAAATTTAAAAGCTGTATAATTTTGAATATTGAATCGTGGAGGTTTCATTGGCTTTCGGAGATAAAAGCACATATTTTTTTAAAGAGAGCGAAATCGAGCAAAAGTGGTATCTCGTGGACGCTCAAGGGCAAACTCTAGGAAGGGTTGCAACGCAGGTTGCAAAAATTCTTCGGGGAAAGCACAAACCGATCTTTACACCCAACGTTGACACCGGCGATTTCGTCGTTGTCGTCAACGCAGAGAAGATCAAAGTGACGGGCAAGCGGACCGACAAGAAAGAGTATTTCCATTACACCGGATACCCCGGCGGTGCGGTGTTTGAAAGCTTCAAGGACGTGATCAAGAACAATCCTGAACGAGTGCTTGAACATGCCGTGAAAGGAATGCTTCCGCACAATCGTTTGGGCAAGCGCATCTTAAAGAAACTGAAAGTGTATACCGGAGCTGAACATCCGCACGCGGCTCAAAAACCGGAAGCACTCGCGCTCAAAAGTTAAATCATCAACGCCATTATGACAGTGAAGGATTAGAATGCCTCAACACAATATCACCGCAGTCGGACGACGCAAAACTTCGGTAGCTCGTGTGATCCTCAAAGCGGGTTCCGGTGCAATTGTTGTGAACAAACAACCGTTCGAAAAATATTTCCCTCAGGAAATCTACCGCGCGGATATCGTAAAACCGTTCAGCGTCACCGACACTGCGGGTAAATACGATGTTGCAGTGACCGTTGAGGGAGGCGGAGCTGCGGGACAAGCCGGCGCAATGCGACTTGGTATTGCACGGGCACTTCTCGAAGCGAGCGATGAATTCCGCACTTCACTGCGCAGTCATGCTCTCTTGACCCGCGATCCGCGCATGGTTGAGCGGAAGAAGTACGGGCAGAAAAAAGCACGTAAACGATTTCAATTTTCAAAACGATGACAGACAATGCGCGGACTGCAGTTTGTTCGCGCTCTTCTGTTACGTACCATCAAGCATACTTTCCGACTTGTGCGGAAGTGTGGCGCCTTCGGCGCCATCCCGGACGAGGATGACGAAAGTAGAAGACTAAACTAACCATAGAAGGAATACCATGCCACGTGTAGAACTCGCCGACCTCCTCGGTGCAGGCGCCCATTTCGGGCACCTCACCCGCCGATGGAATCCCAAGATGAAGCCATATATTTTTATGGAACGCAACGGGATTCATATTATCGACCTTAAAAAATCGCAAGAATTGATCGAAGTAGCATGCACCGCTATTGCGAATATTGCCGCCGAAGGGAAGAAGATTCTTTTCGTCGGGACGAAGAAGCAGGCGAAAGACGTTATTCTTGAAGAAGCGAAACGCTGCAACCAGTATTACATCAGCGAACGCTGGCTTGGCGGCGCATTGACAAATTTCACTACGATCAGGAAGAGCGTCAAGAGGCTGACGAATATTGAGAAGATGGAATCCGACGGCACGTTCGAGAAGATCACAAAGAAGGAAGGGCTTTTTCTTACGCGGGAAAAAGACAAGCTCAGTAAAACTCTTTCGGGTGTTGTCGAAATGACAAGGCTTCCCGGCGCTCTGTTTGTCGTCGACGTCAAAAAAGAATCGATCGCCGTGAAGGAAGCGAAACGGCTTGGTATTCCCGTGTTTGCAATCGTCGATACGAATTGCGACCCTGATGAAATTAATTACATTATCCCAGGAAACGACGATGCGTTGAAAACCGTGCAGGTGATCACGCGCGCAATTGCGGACGCGATCCTTGAAGGTACGGAACGGGCAAAGGCTCGTCAGCAGGAAGTTCCTGAGGAACATGAGAAGCAGGAAGAGGCTGCAAGCAAAGAACACGTTGTTAGCAAGGAAGAAACCGCTAAGATCGAAGAAAAAGAGTAACTGAATTTATAATATTCATAGATGAGAGAAGAAAACGTCGTATGGCTATTACAAGCGAGACAGTAAAAAAATTACGGGAAAAAACCGGGGCCGGGATGATGGATTGCAAGCATGCTCTTGAAGCAACCGGCGGCGATATGGAAAAAGCTATTGAATTTCTTCGGAAGAAAGGGGCGGCGACGGCAGAAAAGCGCGCCGACCGCGTTGCGAACCAGGGTATGATCGTGACGAGGGTTTCGAACGGCGGAAAACTCGGCGTCATCGTTGAAATCAACAGCGAGACCGATTTCGTTGCGCGGAGCCAGGACTTCATTCAATTCGCAAACGATGTGGCTTCGATCGTCGAACGGAAAGTGCCGAAATCGATCGCCGAATTGCTTGCTCTTTCGTACAACGACAAGAGAACAGTGGCTGACGCCTTGTCGGACCTCGTCGGGAAGATCGGCGAGAAGATTGAGATCAAACGGTTCGACGTTATTGCTGCCGACAACAGCGTCATTGAAGCGTATACTCACATGGGAAGCAAGATCGGCGTCCTTGTTGAGCTCGCGACCGGCGCGGCGTCCGACGCAGCAAAGACAATAGCGCGCGATGTCGCTATGCAGGCGGCTGCCATGAATCCGAGCGTTGTTTCCCGGGAGGAAGTCAGCAAGAAGGTTATCGAACAGGAGCTCGACATCTACCGGCAGCAAGCGAAGAACGAAGGGAAGCCGGATCAGGTTGTCGAGCGCATCGCGACGGGCAGGCTCGAAAAGTATTTTCAGGAAGTAGTTCTTCTCGAGCAAAGCTTCATCAAAGACGCGAGCAAAATCATCAAAGAGGTTTTGCAGGAAGCGTCGACAAAACACAATGACAAACTTGCGGTTCGTCAGTTCAAGCGGTATCAACTCGGCGAAGAAAAATAATCGTTGAAAGAAAGGTCTCTTGCGAGACCTTTCTTTTTATCCAAGAGGATCACTATGCCGAAGCCAGCGTACAAGAGAATAATGCTAAAACTCAGCGGCGAGTCGCTGATGGGCGAGAAAGAATATGGGATCGACTCGGATGTTATCGGGAAGTATGCCGAAGAGATCAAAAGCGTGCACGAACTCGGCGTGCAGATCGGTATTGTGATCGGAGGGGGCAATATATATCGCGGCATTGAGAACTCGTCCGACGGCATCGACAAAGTGACGGGCGACCACATGGGTATGCTCGCAACCGTGATCAACGCGCTCGCACTCCAAAGCGCTCTCGAACGTCATGGTGTCTTTACGCGTTGCCAGACAGCGATCAACATGGAACGGATCGCCGAACCGTTCATTCGGCGCCGTGCAATCCGTCACCTGGAAAAAGGGCGCTTGGTGATCTTTGCCGCTGGTACGGGCAATCCGTATTTTACCACCGACACGGCTGCTGTGCTTCGTGCGATTGAAATCGGGGCGGACGTTATCATTAAAGGAACCCGCGTTGATGGCGTGTACGATTCCGACCCGGAGAAAAATCCTTCAGCAAAGCATATCCCGCATATTTCTTACCAGGATGTGCTGCGAAAAGATTTGCGCGTTATGGACATGACGGCGATAACCCTCTGCAAGGAAAATCATCTGCCGATTGCAATTTTCAACATGAACATTCCGTCCAACCTCCGCAGGTTGGTTCTCGGAGAAAAAGTAGGGACAGCGGTGGACGACAGCGTGGCTGCTATAAACTAATCCAATAACATCATTGGGTGAGGCTATGTTAAAACAAATCTTGAAAGACGGCGAAACACGAATGCACAAAGCCGTCGATGTTGTGCGCACGGAATTGACAAAAGTAAGAACCGGTAAAGCAACGACAGCGCTTCTTGATGCGGTGAAAGTCGATTACTACGGCACAATGACGCCGTTGAATCAAGTCGGAAGCGTGAGCGTGCCGGATGTCCATCTTATCACAATAACGCCGTGGGACAAAGGAATGCTTGCGCATATTGAGAAAGCAATCCTTGCTGCCAATCTCGGACTCAATCCCGGCAGCGACGGAACTGTTGTGCGCGTTCCCATTCCCCCCCTCAATGAAGAACGCCGCAAGGAGATCGTAAAACTTGTCAAGAAATTCGGCGAAGAAGGGAAGGTTGCCATCCGCAACATTCGACGTGACACGAACGAGCATTTAAAAAAAGCCGAAAAGGACGAACACTTTTCTGAAGACGAACGGAAGCGGGGGGAGCAGGAAGTTCAAAAATCCACCGACCAGCATATCAAGGATATCGAGAACCTCCTCGTGGCGAAAGAAAAGGAAATTATGGAGGTGTAAATAAGGAAGAGCGTATTGTGTCAAAGCCTCACGAATTTCGGTGGGGCTTTTTTTTTATCCACTTGACAATTTACCCTCCAAATAGTATCCTTCCGAGTGGTTTATCGAGAAAACAGGTTCGTTAATTCCTGTAACATTATAGCGGAACATTCGTAATACTATTTGGAGGCCGGAATCTTCAAAGTCCTTCATTTAGACGACTGAGGTGCTTATGGAACCGAAACGATTATTCAAGTCAAGAACGAACAAGGTCATCGCGGGGGTATGCGGCGGCCTGGCGGAGTATTTTGACGTCGATTCTGTGATCATGCGTGTGCTTTTTGTGCTCCTGGCATTTTTTGGCGGTTCAGGATTTGTTCTTTACATCGCCTGTGCGATTATTATGCCGAAGCGAATGATCGACGCGGGAGGGATGGAAGCGCCCGCAGAATCTCGCACGACAAACGCGCGAAAATTGTTTGGGGTCGCCCTCATTTTTGGAGGTGCAATAGTATTGTTCTCCAACTTGGGGTTGTTTTCTTTTCTCCATATATGGGACATCTCGTGGAGTCTAGTATTTCCGATCATGCTTATTTTACTCGGGATGGCGATCATTTATTATCGGCAAGCGGAACGAGCGCCGGCTGCTGAGCAACCTGCAGATTTCCAGGCTGATCAGCCTCCGCCTCCCGTGACGCCATACCGCACATTCAGGCGTTCCCGGTCCGATAAAAAACTGGGCGGGGTTTGCGGCGGCCTGGCAAAATATTTTTCGATTGACTCCACATTGTTGAGATTGCTGTATATTATTTTGTGTCTGGCTTCCTTCGGAGCGGGGGTGGTGCTGTATATAACGCTTGTGCTCATTGTACCGTACGAAAGTCAGCCTCACTTATAAAGTACCTATCAACAAGGAAAACTTATGGACCAGCATAATTTCAATCGGTTTCCGATTATCGGTTTTGTTCTCGTTCTTTTGGGAGTTGCACTTTTGTTGAATCAAATGAGCGTTATTCATATTGGCGGAATGGCGCTTGTGTGGCTCGGCCTTCTTGTCTACGGTGCCGCGGTCGTTCTGCGATCGATCGTCAGCAACGATCGGAGCAAAGTTTTCTTCGGGACGTTATGCTTCCTGACCGGCATTCTGTTCTTCTTACGAAAGGGGGGCTTCATTCACGGCTCGTTCTCAATTTACTTCCCGGCGTTCATTATCATCGTGGGAATTGCGTTTTTCATGTTGTTTGTATTCAACGTAAAAGACTGGCATCTGCTGATCCCCTCAATTATTTTTCTCGGGCTTGGCGCTGCGCTGATGCTGACGCATCTCGGATATTGGTACAGCAGAGACGTTTGGAGATCGATCGCATCCTATTGGCCTTTGATTCTTATCCTTATCGGTGCGACGATGTTATTGCGGCGATGGAAGGCGAAGGAATAGCCGGCAGGGTGATGGAGGCGAAAGAGAATCCCGTACTCGCGTAAGGCATTTGTATGGTATCCACGAAGGACACGAAGGACACGAAGGACACGAAGGACACGAAGACACACGAAGAGGAGTTATTTCTTAGAATTTTAGATTAAAAAAAATTATTGAAGAAGGTGTCGCATGTCAAGAGAGCGTATGTAAACCTTCGTGTTTTTTCGTGTCCTTCATGGATAACTAAGCTCTTAGTGTGCCTCCAGCCAATTTTTACCGAGGCCGATCTCAACCCCGACAGGAACATCAAGCGTCATTGCGGTCTTCATGTTTTCTTCGACCAATTCCTTTACAGCGGCTTCTTCTTTTTTGACCACCTCGAACACTAATTCATCATGAACCTGCAGAAGCATTTTACTCTGCAGGTTTTTATTTTTCAGTTCGTCGTGGATCCTGATCATTGCAATCTTGATCATATCGGCGGCCGTTCCCTGGATCGGCATATTGATCGCCTGGCGCTCGGCATTAGACCGCAGGTTTGCATTTTTGCTGTGGATGTCCGGCAGATAACGCCGCCGTTCAAGAAGCGTTGTCACAAAGCCGTCGCGGCGTACTTTCGCGATGGTTTCGGCAATATAGCGATTGACGTTGGGGAACCGTTCGAAGTACTTCGAAATAATTTCTTTCGCTTCCGTCTGACTGATTTCCAGACGCGATGCTAATCCGAACGCACCGATGCCGTACATAATTCCGAAATTCACTTCTTTTGCTTTCCGGCGCATATCCCGCGTGACCTCGGTTTGGGCGACGCCGAAAACTTTAGCGGCCGTGGTCGAGTGAATGTCTTCGCCCGCCGCAAACGCATCGAGCAATCCTTTGTCGCCGGAAATATGCGCCATGATGCGCAGTTCGATCTGTGAGTAATCCGCCGACATGATCTCCATTTCTTTTCCCCCCGGAATGAACGCACGGCGTATCTCCCTGCCGATGTCGGACCGGATCGGTATGTTCTGCAAATTTGGGTCGCTGCTTGAAAGCCTCCCGGTTGCGGCCACCGTTTGATTGAACGATGTATGGACGCGCCCCGTTGCCGGATGAATAAGCTTTGGCAGCGCATCGACATAGGTCGACTTCAGCTTCGAGAGCTGGCGATAATCGAGCATCCTCTCCACAATCGGATGCTCCTTCCGTAAGGATTCTAGCACAGACACATCAGTCGAAAATCCGGTTTTTGTTTTTCGAACGGGCGCCAATTTCAATTTATCAAAAAGTATGACTGAAAGTTGCTGCGTGGAGTTAATGTTGAATTTCTCGCCCGCATCTGAATATATCTTTGCCACCAAGTTGTCGAGCTGCCGTTCGAGGTCTTTCGACATTCCGGAAAGGAAGTCCACGTCGATTTTTATTCCGGTGAATTCCATGTCGGCGAGCACAGCAATAAGAGGGAATTCTACTTCGGTGCAGAGCGATTTCATTCCTTGTGCCGCCAGCTTGTCATGCAGAATATTCGACAGCTGGAAAGTGATGTCCGCGTCTTCTGCCGAGTAATTTCCGACGTCGGCAGCGGGGATGTCCCGGATATCTTTTCTCTCCTTTCCTGTTCCGGTTAGTTCATCGAACGAAACCATCCTATAATTCAGGTATTCCTTTGCGAGAACGTCGAGGTTGTGCTGTCCCTCGGACCGCAGCACGTAACTTGCGACCATCGTATCGAAACTTATGCCCTTTGTCCAAATACCTTTTCGCGAGAGGACAAGCATGTCATACTTTATATTCTGCCCATATTTCCTAACTTTTTCATTTTCGAAAATCGGCTTGATATCGTCGATGATTTTTTTCAGTGGAAATAATTTGCCGTTCGGATGTTTTGCGAGCTTCGGTGCCGGCTCAAACAACATACCTTCGCCGGAAGGCTCTTCTCTCTCAACTTCCACCGGTACATAATAGGCTTTGTTCGGCTCGAAACAGAATGAAATTCCGACTATGTGTGCTTGCAGTGCGTCGGTAGACGTCGTTTCAGTGTCGAAGACAAATTCGCTGGCTTTTTTCAACTCGGAAATTACGCGTAAATATTTGACGTCGGAATCGACAATAATATATTCGTGATTGGACGATGTTATATCGCGCAGCGTGAGAGTCTGCGGGTCGAAGCTGACATCGCCGGCGGGCTCGGGCTCGTCTTCTTTTAAGCGCTGGGCAAGGCTGCGGAATTCCAAAGCGGTGTATAATGCATGAAGCGCCGGGACATTTTTCTCCGTTGATTTGAGCATGTGGAAATCAATTGAGACGGGCGCATTAATTTCGATCGTCACCAGCCTTTTGGACAGCAGGGCCATTTCCTTGTTCGACCTCAGCTTTTCCTGCAATCCTTTTTGAGGTATTTCGTCAATGTGCGCAAGAAGGTTTTCGATCGTTCCGTATTTTTTTATCAACGGCTCGGCGGTTTTTGGACCGACCCCGGCAACGCCAGGGACGTTATCCGACTGGTCGCCGGTAAGGCCGAGTATTTCGATGACCTGTTCCGGAGGTACGCCGAATTTTTCCATAACTCCCGTTTCATCTACAATCTCATCATCATTTCCGCCTTTGCCCGGCCGATGCAATCTTACAGAAGGGGAAACAAGCTGCATGAAATCTTTGTCGCTGGTGACAAGGAAGGTCTCGACATTTTCCTTTTCGGCTCGTTTGGCAAGCGTGCCGATGACATCGTCTGCTTCGAAGCCTGGGAGTTCAACGACGGGGACGTTAAATGCGCGAATGACCTCTTTCAATGTATCCATCATCGCGGACATATCTTCCGGCATCTTTTGCCGTGTTGCTTTGTATTCGGGGTACGCTTTGTGGCGGAACGTCGGCTCGATGGTATCGAAGACGACCGCGATGTAATCCGGTTTCTTCTCGTCCAGGATTTTATTCAGGTAATTCACAAAACCGAAAATAGCGCTTGTATTTTCCCCCTTCGAGTTCATCAAGGGGTTCCTGATAAATGCAAAGTACGAACGGTAAGCAAGAGCCATTCCGTCGAGAAGATAAAGTGTCGGCTTCTGTTTCATTGCGCGTATGAATTAAGGAATTTGGTCGTGGAAAATATACCCAAACGGAACTCCAATTGCAAAAAGAGACCTTTGAAGAATCGTTTCTCAACAAGCCGCTGGCAAAGCCATCCTTTTGGAATTATTCAGCAGTTCAAAACTATTGGAAAAGCCGGCCTCCTTCAGTATATTCTAATGTTAAAAGCACATCCATCATGATTTATTTCCTGATCTTCATCCAGGTTCTGCTGGCAAGCGGAACGCATCTCGTGGCAAAGGCAGTCGTGGCGGACGTCGATCCGGTGACATTGACGTTTCTGCGAACCTGTGTATCGAGTGCTGCCCTGGCCATTCTCTTTATCATCAAAGAAAAGAGGATAAAAATCCTAAAGGCAGATTACGGAAAAATGTTGTGGCTTTCATTCATTGTTATTCCGCTGAACCAATTTCTCTTTCTGTACGCGATAAAATTCACAACCGCAGCAAATGCATCTTTGCTGTACGCAACAACTCCTGTGCTCGTTCTTGTGTTCTCGCACCTGATGCTTGGCGAGAAGTTGACAAGGCGGAAGATAACGGGCGTGCTGATCGCGTTCTGCGGTGTAGCGATGATAATTTTTGAACACGGCGTGAGCTTTTCTTCGGACTATACCTATGGGAACGTTGTCATGTTTTTTGCGGTTATTGCATGGTCATTGTACACGATCCAGGGGAAACCATTGGTGGTCAAATACGGAGCTTTTCACATTGCATCGCTTTCGATGATCGGAGGAATGGTGCTCTTCCTGCCGTTGGGAATTTACGGAGTAAGCCGATTCGACCTCTCCACGTTGACAATCACCCATTGGGAAGCAATTCTCTACTTAGGTCTTGGCACTTCTGTTGTCTCTTATTTTTTGTGGTATTACGCGATAGGAAAAATGGAGACGACCAAGGTGGCAATATTTGCCAACGCCCAGCCAATCGTAACGAGCGTTCTATCATACATCTTTCTTCACCAACTAATAAGTAGCCATTTTGTCGTTGGAGCGGGTCTGACCCTCTTTGGTGTAGTTCTTACGGAACTGGGGTGAGCAATATAGACTGCCTTCGATCTTGTTTAAGGGGTCTTTTCCTGATATATCAATCACTTCCAGGAATCTCTTCAAATTTTCCCTTGACTTTATTTCATTGATTAGTATATTTAAATATACATATGATTGCTTTGTCATAACTTTGAGGAGTAATGTCGAGACAGTTTAGGGGTTTTCTATTTTCTTTCTTCCTCATGCTTTCCGCCTGGGACTCAAGTTGGGCTGCAGAAGCTCGATTGTCCGGCCTAGTCTCCGCCTTTGATGCTGTTTTTCTAGGCTCACCATATTCAGAATCAGTCTTACCCCCATCTAATTCAGACCCAAAGGACACCGTATCCAGCCGATTGCCTCTTGTCGGCACGGATTCAAAAGTTACCAAAATCGGCCAGGACTCATCTGTTATTACAATGTCGGACACGACCGATGAAGGGGATGAAAAGGTCATTGCCGTGCGCCTTGAATCGGCGCGGCAGCATTATCTATCCGCGCTCCAGGCTCAGACGATGGGTGATTCCGTACTTTCTGCGGATGAATTCGAACAAGCAATCGCCATCCTCAACGAAATCAGCTACTACCCGGATATCGAGAACAATCAGGAATACAACGACCTGAGCCGAAGTGTTATCGAGGATTACGAGAAGTATATCGCGAGTATCGATGAGCTGGGTCCTGAAAGTTCTATTTTTGCGTTGCGAGAAAAACTGAACCTTGATGTTGAGAATATCGATATCTCCAATCTCAAAATACCGATTGTCCCGATTCCTGAAACCACTATCCCGATGAAAATGAACGACCTTGTCGAAAGGAACATTTTGTTTTTTATCGACAAAGGCCGGGAGCATTTTGAGCGATGGCTTTATCTGTCGGGGAAATACTTTCCGTCTATTACCCGGATTTTTACGGAAGAGGGCGTCCCGAAAGAAATGATGTACCTTGCGATGATGGAGAGCGGGTTGAATCCGTCGGCCCGGTCTTGGGCGAAAGCGGTTGGCATGTGGCAATTCATGAAAGGGACCGGCGCGTTGTACGGCCTGAGAGGAAATTATTGGTATGACGAGAGACGCGACTATGAGAAAGCGACGCGCGCAGCAGCGCGTTATCTCAAAGACCTTCACGATCAATACGGCGATTGGCAGCTCGCAATAGCAGCGTACAATTCCGGCGGCGGAAGAATAAACCGGGGAATTCGCAGAAGCCATACGAATGATTATTGGTCCATGCGCCGGTTCTTGCCGCGCGAGACGAGGAATTATGTTCCGCAGTACATTGCCGTGTCGTTGATGGCCATGAATCCGGAAGCGTACGGTTTCAAAGGAATTCCGCGGGCAGACAGCCTTGCGTATGAGTATGTCACCGTCGACGACTGCGTCGACCTGGATGTGTTGGCCGACTGCGCCGGTACGACCGCGGAGATGCTCAGAGAATTGAATCCTGAATTGATCCAATGGTGCACTCCGCCAAATTACCGCGGCTACAAATTGAGGATTCCTGCCGGTTCGACGGACGCCTTCACAAAAAAATACGCGCTCATTCCCGACGACCAGAAGCGGCAATGGGCGGAACACAAAATACGCCGAGGAGATACTCCGGGCGGAATTGCAAGGAAGTACGGCATCGCCACATCGGTTCTGCTTGAAGTCAATAAACTGACAAAAAGGAGCAGGCTGAAAATTGGGAATTATCTTATCATTCCAATCTCGAAAAAGAGATTGCTCGCTGCAGACTCGCAACCTGTTGAGCAGCAAGAAACGGAGCAGGTGGAGAAGCCGCGAGCCGTTGTTCACCGGGTCCATCGGCGGCAGACCATCGTGCCTGCAGGCCGTGACAAGATTGCGTATGTCGTGAAAAAGGGGGAGACGCTTGGGCAAATTGCTGAGTGGTTTGATGTGCGCGCGAGCGATCTGCGCAATTGGAACAATATCCCGTACGGACGGTCAATCTGGATCGGCCAAACAATCAATGTGTGGGTCCCGACAGAAAAACTAGACCAGTATACAAAGATTGCTGCGATGAACTTCGGGCAGAAGAAATCGCTGAAAAGCGCTGCTCAGGTCAAATTACCCGCAAATGTGAGCGGAGGGGAGCAGGTTGATGATCGGAACCATTGGGTTCAGCACCTTGTGAAGAGGGGAGAGACGCTCGAGAAAATTGCCGGCGACTACAATGTCGCCATCGCCGATTTGAAGAGTTGGAACAAATTGCGGCGGAGCCGGATCTATGCAGGCCAAGCCCTCGAAGTCTATGTTGAGCCTTCAGCCGGCGTGTCGGGAGAACCAACCGGAATACAAAAACAAGAGCCCGCAAAAGCAGCCCCTCTAAAGGCGAAGACAATACGTCACAAGGTTAAGAAGGGGGAGACGCTCGAAAAAATTGCCGGCATGTACAATGTTTCAATTTCAGATATTAAAAAATGGAACAAGCTTTCGACCTCTCGCGTCCTCTCAGGAAAGAAACTCAAAATTCAGCTCACCTCAGACAACATCGATTACTATCGCGTTCGCACCGGTGATACCTTGTGGGAAATATCAAAAAAATTCGGCGTTTCAGTTGATGATATTCAACGATGGAATGCGCTGGCCGACATAAGAGTTGGAGACAAGCTCGTCATTTACCATTGATGTTGTTACCGCAATATTGCTCTTTTGTTAATTAATATTTCCCGCCTTGATTCTTTTTCAATATGCGCGTATATTCTAACCGTGACTTATGCGACCCGCAAGGCTTGCCGTTCTTCTAAATTGAGGAGAGATTCATCATTACTTTTTGGTACCTCTTGCATACTCCGTTCCGTCGAAATATCATCATAGCGCTGCTTCTAACACTTCTTCTTTACTCAGAAAAGAGTTTTTCTCAAACCAATTCTGATCGCTCTTCGCCTGTACCGCTGAAAAAACGAACCGATGATGACGCGACAAAATATACCGACGTCGGGAATGTTCGCTTGACAATTACGAATTTTGGGACGCTGGGTACCAATTTTAATAATTGGCCTGCGCAGCCATCGTGCGAATATCCGAAGGGGTCGCGCATAGAAAACCTGGCTCTGGGAGGATTGTGGATCGGCGGGTTGAATCGGGGAGTAGGGTACCCAACTGTTTCGACAGCATGTGCCGATGGTGGCAATCCTCTAACCTTAGGTGCCGGTTTTGAATTTACTAACGAACCTGGATCGCAAATTCAACAGCGTTCTTCGCTGTCCGGCGATACGTATTTCAGCCTCAACGCAGTGAGTCATCAGGATTTCGTGATGGATTTCACTGACAAATACACGCATGATGCATACGGGGACACGATACCCTCCCATACGCCCCTCGGTGTCGATGTTCATTTGGAAACGTATGCGTGGAATTTTCCATTCTCCGACTTCTTTGTGATTCTCAACTACACGATAAAGAATATCAGCAACGATACGATTGACGGGATATACGTCGGGCTGCGGAACGAAGGCGTTGTCCGGAATATGAATCTCTCTGGATACCAGGCAAGTTCAGCGTTTTTCAGCAGCGGCAAAGGCTACATCGACAGCATGAGGTTAGCCTATACATTCGACGTTGACGGACAGCCGTACGGTCCGCCGGCGAACAGTTATTTTGGCCTAAAACTTCTTGGCACTACTCCTTTCCCCCTTAAACGCGATTCAACGGGAACATTTGGCTCCGCTTCGCTTGACTCGCTAGGAGATCTTTACAAGGATACATATTATAATGGATGGAAGTACAATAATACAGGTTCAGGCACCGCAGCATACTTCTATCCAAATGCAGACAATAATGCCGATCCGCCCGGAAAGTATCAGCGCATGTCGACCATGCAGGCGAGGAACTACATTCAGTCCTTCGGAACACCGCAAGGCATTCCTGTTTCGTGGGACGGTGTCACTCTCGGAATCGCCCCATCCAATTCGGTCGATCTTCTTTCCGTCGGGCCTTTTCCTTCTCTGCCGCCGGATAGCAGCGTGCAGGTAGTCTTTGCCGTCGTTTGCGCAAAAAAAAGCGGCAACGCGATCCCCAGAGAAGACTATCATAACGCAACCCTCCGGAAGGCTCTGTATTCCAACGCAACGTGGGCGCAGCAGGCGTACAACGGTAATGATCTGAACGGGAACAATGCTATTGATCCGGGAGAGGACATTTTCGGCGATGGAAAGGTTCACCGCTACGTGCTTCCCCAGCCTCCGCGCCAACCTCGTGTTCATGCCGATGTTGAGAACCAGCAGGCGATCATCTATTGGGACAGAACTCAGGCAGAGGAGAGTTTCAACCCCATAAGCAGAAAATTTGATTTTGAGGGATATAGAATTTACCGTTCTGCCGCCGGAGCCGATATCAAGGACCCGACAAATTTTATTCTCTCGATGGAACTAGTCGGCGACTACGACCGTGCTGATGATGCCGTCGGCTACAACACCGGCTTTACGGCTGTCAAGCTCGCCTCTCCCAAAATGTTTCCAGGAGATACTGTACAATACTGGTACCGTTTTCCACCGAGATCAGACAACATCACTAGCTTGAACGGCTGGCAATATCTGTACGGAGTTTCGGCATACAACCAGGGGGACTCGGCGAATCAGTTGCCAAGTTTGGAAAGCGCTAAGGTCATCGTCCGTGTCGTACCGGGAACACCTCCCACCTCGGACAAATCCGTCGAAATCGGTGTTTATCCAAATCCATACTATGCAGGCGCTGCTTGGGATAAAACGGGGGAGCGAGATCGAAAAATATACTTTTACAATCTGCCGGCCCGCTCAGTCATAAAGGTCTATACCTTGAGCGGCGACCTTGTAACAGAGATTGATCACGACGCAGCGACGTACAATGGATCTGGAATAAAGTGGTTTGATGATTATTCAGGTTTAGGTATTCCGGCACATTTTGCCGGAGGAGAGCACGCGTGGGATTTGATTTCCAAGTATGACCAGGCGATAGCGACTGGCCTGTATCTATTCACCGTGAAGGATTTGTCCACCGGCAACATCAAGCGTGGTAAATTTGTCGTGATAAAATGAGCGCAGCTATCCGAACGTTTAAGACCTTCGGACGGCTAATGCTGAAAGAAATTAATTTCATCCATTTATTTAATATTTCTTTTTGGAAGGAGAAAAGGTGTTATGAAGAAAACTCTACTTATTGCTGTAATGGCTGCGCTGTGCATCGCCGCTGCTTTCAGCGGTACTCATAAAGGGACAAGGAAGCCGGTTCATCATCTATCGGCACAACGAATTGCAGATTACCCGACGTTAACCATACATGACATCCAGTATGTATCTTCCGATTCGTTGAAGCTCGCCGACTCTTTGGGGTACAACACCGGCGCTCATTGGACTTCGCAAGTGTCACACTATATGGGTGACACGGTTAACATCGTGGCACTCGTAACGGTGCCGTGGGGAGTCATCAGCTATACCGCCGGAGGGTTAACATTCGCTGTCGTCGACACGGATGCGGCGGCTCTCGCCGGTGCGCCGTGGACCGGAATGCTTGTTCGCTATCCGACTATCAACGGCGGTGTTATCCCGGACACTGATAATTTTTCTGCGGACGGATTCTATGGTGTTGAGCAAGGAGACATCATCGAAATGCAGGGCATTATCCAGGAGTTTCCTTCAAATCAGATGAACAGTCTTACACAGTTCGCCCCGATCGTCGGAACGGGGGTCAACATCATTTCATCCGGCAACCCTTTGCCGCCTCCCGTGCATCTTAATATTACAGATTTCAACATCGGTTCAAACCCCGGCGGCCAAATTATGTTTTCAACCGGTGAGCAATGGGAAGCGCAATATGTTTATTTTACAAATGTGAGTGTTGTTGCGAACGTCAATACAAGCCGCGGAACATTTATGTTTACGGACGCTTCGGGAAATCAGCTTTCCGACTACGACTGGTCGTATCATTTTACCAAGAGCCCGAGCGCACAGCAGCAGCCAACCTTTCCCGCAGATACATCCTACAAAGTTCCTCCGGCGCAAGCTTACCTGGACACAATCCGGGGCTATGTGTCGACCTCCTCGGGCGGAGAATCGGCGCGCGGTTACCGAATCTGTCCGATGTTTCCAGGAGACATCGTCTATGGGGCGACTCCCCCCGGGCTCTCTACAGAGCGGCGTTATCCGGTTGTTGTGACCAAGGACAGTACACCTCTTATTACCATAAAAGCGTACCAATCGAAGAACCCAGTGGTGACAACGTACCCCGTTGACACAGTAGTATTGTACTACAGCACAGATAACGGCAGTTGGCAAGGGATCGGGATGACTGCGCAGCACGCGTCGGTCGATTCTATGTACCAAGTACGTATCCCAATTCAACCGGCGGGAACTGTTGTCCGCTATTTTATTAAGGCGACCGACACGAACAACGGTTCTTCCATTCTCGCGAATAGCGGTGGTCTGACGCAATACGACTCTACCAAAGGGTTTTTCTTCTACAAGGTGCTGGACAGATCCACCCAACCCTTATTGTCTATCCATGACATTCAATACACTCCGTATAAGAATGGCCGCAGCCCGTATGTCGGGGCCATCGACTCGACCAGCGGCATCGTCACTGCAGACACCGCAAGTTTGCTTTTATCCCCATTATCCCCGGGAGGAACGAACGTATGGTATATTCAAAGTTCGAATCAGCCTTTCAGCGGATTGTGGGTGACCGGACCGGATTCGCTGCTTGAGCCGATCGCGAACGGCGATAGCGTGGTGGTGGCGGGCGAAGTAACTGAAGCTTTCGATGTTACACAATTCGAGCTTGTGACTTCGGTTCGCATAGTCTCTCATCGCAATCCATTGCCTGCACCCGTTAAACTGCTGACTTCGAGGTTCGGTCCGGCAGTGAGTAACGGGAATGTGGGTGCCGAGCCGTATGAAGGGATGTTGGTCGAGTTTGACTCGTTGACCGTGCAGAGCATCAACCCAATTTATGTTGACCCCACGGAGTTTGAAGTTTCAAACAGTCCGGCCCCAATCCTCGTCCGGAGAGATGGCAGGAACACGTATTCGAACGTCGTTGCGGATACTTCCTCCGGAGACTTAATCTTGAGACATGGAACGTACATTGCAAAACTCATCGGCATTATCTACTACAACAACAACAACTACATGGTCGTACCGAGGACGAACGCTGATTATACTGGAGTCGTGACGACTCGTGTCGCGGATAATCAATTGACGGTTCCCGTGCATTATGCCCTCGAACAAAATTATCCGAATCCTTTTAACCCGTCAACGACGATCCGCTATTCAGTCCCTGCGGCTGGAAGAGTTTCATTGAAAGTGTACAATGTCTTAGGCCAGGAAGTTGCATCGCTTGTCAATACACAGAAATCGGCGGGCACCTATAACGTAACATTTGATGCATCGAGGCTTTCGACGGGAGTATATTTCTACAGGATCATGTCGGCTAATTTTGTTCAGACAAAGAAAATGCTTCTTCTGAAATAAGTGGCGCGAAGTACGCTCGCACCGTTGTAGCTGGAAGGCATCTCAATAATGGTCTCGATGTAGAATGCTCTTGTAAATGTCATGCACTCTCCCGCTCGAAGAGCGGGAGAGTGCATCGAAGGACGATGTGACATTTTTTTGAGATAGCTTCTAGAAGCCATCTCAAAAATGGTTTCGATGAGGATTGCATTTGTCAATGTCATGCTGAGCGCAGCGAAGCATCCACGACACTGAAGCCTCGTAGATTCACAATGCATGATTGTCATGGATTCTTCACTTCGCTTCGCTCCGTTCAGAATGACATTTATTGGAGTTTTTGAAATAGGTTCTAGTTGATACACAATGTTTACCGGTGCATGATATCATCGTACCGGATCTGGCGGACGAAATAAAAATAATGCGACAGTATCTTTTCCACATCATAGTTTTTTCGGCGTGCGTTCTTTCGTTCGGCAGTTGTACGAAGCAATTTACTGACGAACCGAAGGCGAATCTTCAGCCCTCGACGCGGCTCTGGTTAACTCCGGATTCGACGCTGCTGGAGACCACATCGCGCCAGCATCTCTATTGGTACGGGGAAGATCCGGACGGTATGGTCGAAGGTTATCTTCTCGCTGTTGGGAATTTCAAACCGGCTCCGACAAAAATTCTTTCTCCGGATACCATGACATATGCGTGGGTTACGACAACGGACACTCTTATTGCGCTCCCGCTGCGGGCGATCCGCGACAGCTTCACGGTGGTTGTTCGGGCGGTTGACAACACGTTTAAACAGGGGGCGATGTTGCAAAAGGGGGCAGTGATAAGGATGATGCCACAGCCATACTGGGATAAGAACACAAACGGCGTATATGATGCCGGCGATGTAGCATTAAGCAACCTGCAGGCCGCGGCAGATCCCAAGGGAGCGTTTCTTCTATTTCCCATTCGCAACACTCCGCCGACGGTTCAATTTGCCGCCAACTTTGTCGATTCCTCTACGATACAGCAGCCGGAGACTACCTATACTGTTGCAACTTTTTCCTGGGTCGGACATGATGCCGATGGAGACAATACAATTGTATCGTACCGAATTGCATTGAACGATACGACATTACCTTCGAGTTGGCAGACCCTTACCGGCAAGTCGACGCTTGTGACCCTGTCAGTGCCACGCTCTGTGAGCGATCTTGCCCCCGACAACGGCACAGTCGCTGCAAATGTTTACACGGGAGTGTTTCCGGGGCTTCAGTTTCAAACGACTATTTCCGGATTGAAGCTGAATGCGCAGAATATTCTTTACCTGCAAGCGAAAGATGTTGCGGGAGAATATAGCAAGGCTGTGCGGATGCCATCATCGGCGACAACCGGGAGATGGTTTGTGAAAAAGCCGAAAGGGAGAATGTTGGTCGTTAAAGATGATAATCAATCCAGAGATACTACAGCGCTCCCATTGTACCATAAAACTTTTTCCGACCCCAGCATTGCCGGAGGCGCGTTTGGGAATTTTGATATCCTCGATGTCGGCTTTGGCTTGAATAGCACGGACAAACAAACCCAAATTGCGAATCAGAAGTACGGAAATTTTGTTCCGGCGAATCTTAATCCAGCCTTTATTCTTACTCTTCAATTGTACGATCTTGTGTACTGGTACAGTGACTTGTACCCGAGCTATGGACCGGCACAGATCGGATTATTTAATTATACGCAACGCGGCGGGAAAGTTATTTTTTCGACCACTTTCCCGGAAAACATTTCGTTTCCGAATGTGAGTGCGCTGAACGATTTTGCTCCTATCGACAGTGTGACGACAGACCCGAGCTCGACTTCAACGGCGCCTACGAACGCAGACGACCGCCTGCCGGTGGGATCGACTCTCCTTCCGTTTGATTCGACAAGCGGGTACCCGGCACTGACGTTTGGACCTCGTCCCGGCCCTGGAGTGCAGTTCTTTAATTTTAGTTGGCGCCGCATCTATAAACGCATTGATGCCCGGTACATTTATCAGATCGACTCGGTGTATTCCGACAATTCTACGAATCCTCCGCAGCTTAAGAATGAACGCTTTGTCGGGACTCCGGAGATAGCCGTCATCGATAATAATAAAACATTTGTTCTCGTCGCGCTTCCCATGCATTTGCTTAACGGAAATACAGCCTCCCTTACGGCGTTCTTCCGCAAGGTCATCGTTGATGAATTTGGATTGCATTAATGTCAGCAACCGCGAAACATACGCGAAGCATTTTTGACAAGGCTCACTGCGGTCATCCCGGCCGTTTGCGGAACTGGATTCTTTTCTCTCTTCTTGCCGTTGCTGCGTCTACTCTCCATGTCAGTGCACAATCCACGGGTTCAGTGTCTGGCAAGATCATTGACTCGAAAACTGGAGAAGGGCTTCCGAGTGTCAACGTGCTTGTGAAAGGAACATACTACGGCTCGTCGAGCGATGTTGACGGTAAATTTACGATCGACAAAGTGAACCCGGGCGTATACAACATATCGATCACCCTGCTCGGCTATAAAGCTGTCGAATACACCGGCATAAAAGTTGAAGCGGCAAAAACCGTTCAACTCAACGTTAAGCTCGAGGAGACCGAATTAACGCTCGGTAAGGAAGTCGTTATCATCGGTGAAAAACCTCTATTTGATATAGAGCAAACCGCAAGCTCCCGAACTGTAAACAGTGAAGACATTAAAGTGACAGCCGTCCAGTCGGTTCAGGACATTGTGGGACTTCAAACCGGGGTCGTCCAAAGCGACAACCAGATTCACATTCGCGGCAGCAGGGGATATGAAAACGCGTATCTGGTTGACGGCGTTCCCGTTCAGGATATTCTGGGCGGTACAGGGTTTGGTCTTCAGCTAAGTCCTGACGCAATTCAGGAAATGGAAGTGATCACCGGCGGATACAGCGCCGAATACGGTCAGGCAACCTCGGGAGTTGTCAGCATTACGACGAAAGAAGGTTCCACAACATACCACGGCGGCATATCGTACAAGACGGATCGAATCTGGGGAAACTCACGGGCGAATTTCAACACTGATATTCTGAGTTCTACTTTCGGTGGACCCGTGCCGTTCGCGAGTGCGGTGCTGCCGGGTGATCTGAGTTTCTTCGCCTCGTTTAACGGGAATATTACCGACGGATACACCCGATGGGTGCAAGTCATAGGTAGCAACGGATTTCCCGTAGGATACCAGGCAGTGGCTCCCCACGACCTTCAATCATCGATCTTCTATGGCAACAAGTTTGCCCCGCGAGAGGCAAACGACTATTCATGGACGGGAAAAATGACATGGAAACCTGAGGCAACAGAGAAACTTTCGTACATGTACAACCAGTCCGTTACCATCGACCAGAACTCGTCCACTATTCAGACTGCGCTGGAGTTTCAAGAGCCATCTCCAGGATACCAGTACGCCTTCAAGAATATTTTAGACAGCGCAAATACTTTCACGCAAATCAATATCCAGCAAACGCTGTCGTGGACACACACCCTGAATCAAAAAGCTTTCTACGAAATTCGTCTGAGCCGCTATACCGCTCATGTTCGAGGTGATGCCAACGGAAGAGATTATAAGCAGTACAACCAACCCCGAGATATCGTAACATACCCAATCCAGTACTACAATCTTGGGAAGGACACGGTAGGCGTTATTCCGGGCGACGGCTTCTACGACACCGGCGGTCCTTTCGAATGGCGCGATCATTATATAAACGATTACAGCGCAAAGATAGATTTCACGAATCATTTTAACGAAAAAAACAAATTCAAAACGGGAATTGAAACTCATTTCCAGAATCTTCAAATGATTGACATCACCGACCCGTGGATTAAGCCGCTCGGGCTGAACAATGATATCTACAACGTAAGCCCTGCGTCGGGCGACGTGTACGCACAGGACAATATCACCATCCATGGTATGATTTTGAACTTCGGGTTGCGGTTTGATTATTGGTTCCCGGGAAAGTATGTCGACGACGCCGTGAACAACCCCAACGTTCCTCTTGCATCGGACGCTATCCGGCAGCAGTACAAAGAGAATACATTCTCATTTTTCGGGAGACGGTGGAAAGGGCGCATCAGTCCCCGGCTGGGGATTTCTCATCCGGTGTCGGATAACCAGACGCTTTTTTTCTCTTACGGCCATTTTTCAAAGCTCCCGCAGCCGACCTACGTTTACTCGAAACTTACCTCGAGCAGCGCCCAATCGACCGAACAGACGATCGGGAATCCGAATCTGAATCCGGAAACAACAGTCGCCTATGAACTGGGGATTCGTAACCAGATTACCGAGGACGATGTCTTAACAGTGACCGCATACTACAAGGACATCTTTGACTATATCACTGCGCGGACTGTCCAGGCAACGAGCGTTCGTTTTTCGAGCGGTACGTACACAACATACATCAATTCGGATTATGCAAGGACAAGGGGGCTCGAAATAGAGTATGATAAGCGGATTACGAATAATTTTAGTTCTACATTATCGGGATCGTATTCTATTGCGACCGGAAAAAGCTCTGCCTCGAATCAAGCATTGTATGATCTCGTAACGAGCGGTGTTGAAACTACGATCAAAGAAACGTACATGCCGTGGGATCGCCCGGTGCAGGCATCTCTCAATCTCAACTATAAGGTCCCCAAGAACGAGCCCCTCTTCGGGTTTGCTCCAGGGGTGCTGGATGATTATTCCATATTCATACGGTTATTTTATGAGTCGGGGAAACGCTATACTCCCTTGCTGCCTGCCGGTTATGACAATACCGGTCGCCAACTGTACATCACCGATTACAACAATATCGATGGCGGCGTAGGCCAGAATTGGTTCTACATCAATCTCAATTTGGACAAGAACATGGAATTCGGAGGGATGAAAATCACACTCAGTTTCGAAGTAGAGAATCTCTTGAACAACAATAATTCTCAAATTATCAACGCAGTAACAGGCCGTGCGTACGAATACGGGGATAACACGACGGGAAACGATCCCCGATATCCTCAGTTGCAGGGGACAATATCGCCGTATCCTTATGATCCGTCGCGATATCTTGCGCCCCGAACGGCGAAGATCGGACTTGGAATCCAGTTCTAGCAGGCGCTCATGCTCACAGAAGAGGAAGAAAACGATACATTCTCAGATTCGAAAATATTTTTGTAAAGCAGGGACACTTCTTGTCCTTCTGGTATTGACATCGGATTCAGCGGCTGCTCAACTCGTACCGAATTTGGGCGGGCAACGAGTTGGCATATCTGCATATCAATTTTTGAAGATCGGAGCGGATTCCCGCGGATCCTCCATGGGGGAAGCGTACGTTGCCGTTGTCAATGATGTTTCGGCGTTATTCTGGAACCCAGCCGCGTTAGTCAACTCCGAATCAAACCCTTCCATCGTTCGGGATACTGCCTCAATCGGAGACCGGATAGCCTACGATGGTCAGGCAATATTTTCCCACACCGATTGGCTCGTTGGTGTGCAGCACGAATTTTTTGGAGCGAGCTATTTCCTCTCGAGCAACGATGCGATCGGAATCGCCGCGACATCACTCCATACCGACCCGATGAGCGTAACCACCGAAACACAGCCGACGGGGACGGGAAATTATTTCACCTACAGCGATGTCGCGGTTGCAGGGACATACTCACGAAGAATGACGGATCAATTCAGTTTTGGCGCAACCGTCCGATACGTACGCGAGACTATCGACGTGCTTCATATGGACGGGATACTCGTTGATCTCGGCACGTTTTATTATTTGGGTCTCGGCACGTCGCGGTTTGCCGTCGTCGTTTCTAATTTCGGGGCAAATGTTCATCCGTCGGGGGTGGTCACGAGAGAGGACGGAACGACTGTGAACAATTTTCAATCGTTCTCCCCGCCAACGATGTTTCGCCTTGGATACGCCGTTGAGCCGTGGCTCGACGCCCAGAACAGGCTGACGGTTTCCATCCAGCTTAACCATCCGAACGACAACGCAGAGAATATCTGTGTCGGAGCGGAGTACGCGTACGACAGAATGTTTTTCATCCGCGTAGGTGTGAAGAGAACCGTAGGCGAATCGCTCCTCGAAGCTTCGACATCGTCAGCCGGGGATTTCGCTGCGGGTGCGGGAGTGCTGATCCCGCTGGGAATTACGACTGCTTCCCTCGACTATTCATTTGCAAACTACAATGATCTGGGCGCGGTTAATCGAATAACCGTCGCCGTCACTTATTGACACTATGATGAGATTCATTCTTCCGGCTTTAACATCGATTATGTTCGCAGCGCTCGTCGGGTGCCAATCGCCGTACGATATCGACAACCTGCCGCAAACAACTAATTACCATTTTTCCAGCGACACTTCGTACATTCAAACAGACGTGTGGACGGGATTCAATAGACCGAACGGAATTCTTTACGGAAGAGATCAGCTTTTTTATGTGCTCGATACGTACAACAACCGGATTGTCATGTTGAATCAGGCTGGGATCGAATTGAGTGAACTCGGTATACTACAGCCTCTCGCTGCAGCCCAAGACACACGGCTCGATTTGATTGTTGCCGCGGCGGCTATCGATCCCGTCATCAAAGATACGATTGCGATTATAGTCCGCGTTAAACTTGCTGCGGCGTTAGGAGTCCTTTCTCTGGCAGAAGTTGATACTGTTTGGAGAGAAAGCGGCCGTCCTCAAAGAAGGTTTGTCGGAGTCGGTATTATTCCGAACGATGAATATCTTGTTGCACGCGATGGGCCGGATAACAGCAGTCCCGTTGACCCCGATGCCCGCATACTTTTGTTCCAGTATGTTCATGAAAATCAGATCGCGCGGAGAGACTCTTTTATCACGCCGCTGGGCGACCTTCAGACGGGCATTGGAGGTTCGATCACGTCGCTGAATCATCCGACCGGCCTGGCAACATTTCCCGGCAAGTCCGACTTCGTTGTCATTCAGAAATCCACCGGAGTGCAGTATACCGCGTTGTGGATGGTGTATTCAAAGAGCGTCAATTTCGAAGGATGGCTCCCCAAGTTTGATCCCGCAGCTGGTCAAGCGGGCATCGATTTCATCCTACCGAATCGATTTTTGGATCCGGAAGGCGTTGCAATCGATCCGTTCCGGGCCGATGTATTTATTGTTGACGCACAACAGGATAGCGTTGCTCGATTTAATTCGAGAGGATTTTTCCAGAGCTCATCGTTTGGCGCCCGTTCTCCGCAAATCACTCTGACACATCCGCACGGCATTGCCGTTGCGCAAAGTGTCCTCTATGTCTGCGATACAGACAGGAATCGAATTGTCATCTACAGTCTATCGACCAGCTTTTGAGTCCTTCACATCCCCCTGTCCATTTTTGTTGAGTCGGTGCCGTTCCATCTCGAAGAGATTCTCAATCGCCGCGTAATAGTTTCCCCCCATTCTTGCAATCGGTCTAAGTTTATTTTGGTCGACTGTGCCTCTTGAATACAACGAGTCCTCTATATGGAATTGCACCACTTCTCCGATAATAAGATCCACAGGCTCGATTCCAACCTCAACGTGCCGGTGCAGCACACACTCCAGGTTGACCGGGGATTCTGCAATTCTCGGTGTGCTGATGATCGTGCTTGGCGCTAGCGTAAGATTGCTTTGTTCAATCTCTGAAATTTCCGGCGGAAAATCTGCCGACGAAATGTTCATCGATTGGAGAAAGGTTTCAGTAACGATGTTTACGACAAATTCCTTAACGCGCAAAATATTTTCCGCCGTGTGTTTCCTTGCCCCGTTCTTTCGCCCCGATGAAAACAGAACAAGAGGAGGAGCGGAAGCGATTGCATTGAAAAAACTGTACGGGGCGGCGTTCACACCGCTGTGTGTGTTCATCGAGGTGATGAACGCAATCGGGCGTGGTACGACCGCGCTGACAAGAAGGTTGTATGCCTCTCTGGATGACAGTTTTTTCGGGTCAATGACCATAAGCATTTTCCTTTAAGAGTGAGACGATTGTGCCTGCTCTGCCCGCAGCGGGGCGGTACTGACGCCCCTCAGTGAGGTGACGTATGTTTGGGGGTTGTTTCATTGGCAACAACAAGATAAAAAAATAGTTGTGAGATTAAAAGAGGAAGTTTTTGTATATTCTGACAGACGTTATGATTTGCAATATCCTCTTCATCGATCGAACAGCAATGTTTTTTCTTACCTTCTATCATCAACCTATTTCCTTACCTAAATCACGACCACAGTTACCTCTATGAATAGTCTATTATGAAGACCGCATATACACTCAACCATGTTCCGGAAATTTCGTCCGTGCAGGATATGATTCTCAAATCGGCTGCAAAGTACGGCGACAAGACCGCTCTTGAAGACCTCAAAGAAACGCCGATTTCTAAGGTAACGTACCGCTCGCTTCTTAAGAACATACTGAAGTTTGGCGTCGCTCTTAAGAATCTCGGTATAAAAGAACGGAGCCACATTGCCGTCATTGGGGAAAACCGCGTCCAATGGGGCATCGCATACCTTTCCGCGATGTGTTTCAATTACGTTGTCGTCCCCATCGATAGAAATTTACCGATCAACGAAGTTTTGAACATTATTCACGAGGCGGATGTTGTTGCGATAATCTTTTCTGATACGTTCGATTCAGTATTCCGTGAACGGAAGGCTTCGCTGAAAAAGCTAAAGCATTATATTGGAATGGACTTACCCGCTGCAAAAGACGGGTTTTGTTCGATGAGACAGCTTATCGAGGCAAGCCCGGGTTGCAGCGTAGAAGATCTGCCGAAGATCGGCCTGGAAGACGAAGCGGAAATCATCTTTACATCCGGGTCATTGGGCAGAGCCAAAGGAGTGATGCTGAGTCAGAAGAACATCGCCTCGAACCTTGTCGCGATGGTGGAAATGTTTTTCATCTACCCGGAAGATAGGTTTCTCTCAGTGCTTCCGATGCATCACACGTACGAATGCACGTGCGGCTTTCTTTGTCCCCTCTACGCCGGCGCATCGGCTCACTACGCCCGTTCGTTAAAGACTGTCGTCGAGGACCTGCAGGCCGTGCAGGCGACGATGCTCCTCGGCGTTCCGCTCCTGTTCGACAAAATGTTTAAACGGATTTACCGGACCATCCACGAAAAAAAAATCACATCGATTCTCATTGGCCCTCTCATCAAGGTCAGCGATTTTGCCGAACGGGTTGGGTGGCGCTCCTTCAAGAAAATTGTTTTTAAAGAGATTCATCGCCGGTTCGGCGGATCGATACGATGTTTTGTAGCAGGAGGGGCTGCTCAGGATCCGGTTGTTGCAAAAGGATTGCGCGAATTCGGATTTAATTTTGTTCAGGGATACGGGCTTACCGAAGCTTCTCCGTTGCTTGCCTTGAACCGGCTCGATCTGTTTAAAGACGATGCTGCCGGCTTGCCGCTTGCGTCCGTCGAATTGATGATTCATCAGCCGGATGGTGACGGAGTCGGTGAAGTGTGGGCAAAAGGCGCGAACGTGATGGTTGGCTACTACAAGAATGAATCGGCGACGAAGGATGCGTTTGAAGATGGCTGGTTCAAGACGGGGGATCTGGGGCGGATTGACGAAGAGGGATTTCTCCATATTTGCGGCAGAAAAAAGAATGTCATCATCTCGAAAAACGGGAAAAATGTTTTTCCTGAAGAGGTTGAAGACGTTCTTAACCGCAGTCCGTTTGTACTGGAATCTTATGTCTACGGGGAAGAAGATGCAAAACAGAATGAAATTATTGCAGCGCAGGTAGTTGTGGATGCCGAAGCCTTTATCGAGCTTTCAGAATTGAAGGGTGTGAAGATTACACCCGAGATGATTCATGAAGTCATTGCGAATGAAATCAGAAAAACAAATACGGAATTGCCGACCTATAAGCAAATAAAAACATTTAAAATCCGCGACCAGGAATTTGAGAAGACCACCACGCAAAAAATAAAACGGTATCTCGTAGGAAAA